>ERZ1370068.10337-contig-9046_pt1 | contig 44364 bp, 50 predicted proteins | sample MGYA00561227_ERZ1370068 | MGnify/ENA primary metagenome ERZ1370068 (study PRJEB38410, sample SAMEA6850437) | metagenome | study: Metagenomic assessment of the ecological functions of the soil: analysis of the soil microbiota associated with the...
CGAAATTGTACTTCGTTCAGTTACGTATTGCTGAGCGGGTCGCCGGGGAGCGCCACGCGCAATACCTCGACGCGGGTCCCTGGAATGATCCCCAGCTCCATCAGCCGGCGGCGAAACGACCTCGCCCGCCGACCTTCTCGACAACCACCGCAGTCCCGGGACAACCTGATCGAGAGTGAGCATCTACAGCGCCTTCGTAGTCTAAATGATAACCGCTTTCAAACCGTCGCAGCGAGAATCGGTAGGCCAACCAGTCGGCCCAGCTCGACTGCCAGTGGCCCATTGACGAGGAACCTCCGCAGCGTGGGTTGAGTCACCGCGACTCTGGATAGTAATACCCACGCCGCATGACCGAGCCCACGCCCTCGCCGCGCATCTCCATCGTCATCCCCGTCTACAACGAGGAGGCCATCCGCTCCGCCATCACGGACCTGCGCGAGCGCCTGTCGCCGCTTTCGGCTGGGACTACCAGGATCATCCTCGCGGAGAACGGATCGAAGGACAAGACGGCCAGCTTCGCGCAGTCCTTGTGCGAAAGTACCCCGAGCTGCGCGCGCTCAGCGTGGACAGGCCCAACTACGGCACCGCGCTGCGTGCCAGCATCCGCGCGGCACGCGGCGAATTCGTGCTGTGTGACGAGATCGACCTGTGTGACACCGACTTCCACCAAGCTGCCGTGCAGGAGCTCGGAATCAGGCGCGACGGATCTGGTGATCGGCTCAGAAGTTGATCGCGGGCGCACGCGATCAGCACGGCCGATGGTGCGCCACCTGGCGAGCATTGCGTACACCACGGGCCTGTTGCGCGGACTGCTCGGCTTCCGCGGCGCGGACGCATGGCCTGAAGGCGTTTCGGCGCTCGGCGCTCTTGCCGCCTGGTCGAGGCCTGCGTCGCGGATCGGGACGTGTTTGCGAGCACGAGTTTGTGATCCGCGCTCCTATCGCAGCGGTAGCGCGTCGTGGAGATCCCGATCCGCATCCTCGAGAAGCGGCCCCCTCGATCAACCTGTTCAAGCGTGTTCCCAACGTCCTGACCAACCTGGCCAAGCTCACCTGGGCGATCCGGGTGCGCGGCTGAATTTCAGCTGCGGGTTTGTTGGGCCCGTGGCGCGCAGCTTCGGCAACGCTGGCTAGCCCCGCCCGTCGTGGCGGCGGAGCGCCGGCATGTCAGCGTCAGATCTATCGAGACGGATCGCACCCCTACTGATCCTGTGCGCCTGCAGCGATTCCTTCGGGGACGCGCCAGCCTCGCTGTCGCGCAGGAGTTCCCCCAACTGCAACCGGGGCGGCAGAAGTGCCCGACGTCAGCGAAGAGGAGGCCATCGGCGAAGCGGCGCGAACCCGCATCTCGCGTGTGCGCGTCTCACCTGGGTTTCGGCCAGCTGACGCGCGGCCAGAGCCCGACATCGTCTTCAAGCGACGAGGAGGAAACCGGCGCGGATCGCGTGATGACTCGCCGCCTGGCGGAGCGCCTGACGCGCCTGGCTCGACTCGTCGATGCCGAGTGGAGCGACATACATCTGCGTGACCGAGGCCTGGGACGGGCAGGGCGAACATGGTTCGAGCGCACTACGGGCCCGCGCGGCCGACTTGATACGGATCTCGACCCTGCCAAGCTCCGGAGCTCCGGGTATCTCGCCGTGCAGGCCGGCTTCGACTGGGTGTACTTCGAGGATCGCGCGCACGTACACGCATCAGTCCGGCGCTAGCCGGTCGCCGAGCTAGCGCCATCGTGCACGAGCTACTGCCCCGTCGCCTCCACGCGCGGCGCCGCTCCGGGGCGAGGAACACCAACCCCAGGTGCCTGTGAGCCGACGATCCGCCGTGCTCCGCCGCGTGAGCAGCGCGCGACCGGTCGCGGGCCGGGGCAGAAGGTGATCCACGAGCTTTCGAGCCCGTTCTGGCTCTTCGCGCAGTCCAGGCGCCCACTCGTGCCGTCCGACTCCTGGAAGTTACGACTGACGCTCGCGCCGGCATCGGTGCACACCATGGAGCCCGCGCGAACTCTGGTAGTTGCCGGGCGACGCAGACGCCGCGGCGTTGGGTGCCGGGCGCTGGCGGGGTCAGGCTGGAACGTTCGGAGGGGCTGGCTCAGGCCGGGGTTCGCCGTTGCCGCCGCGCTCGGAGTTTGTGGGGTCAGGTCCCAGCGGCCGCGGCTATCCGCGGAGAAGCCGTCACCCACGTGCCGGCAGTACACCGCTCGTCTGGCGCTGGAACGTGGCTCGGCCCTGCCCAGCGCACTTCCCACGTGCACAGCTCGGTGCCGCTGCGCGGCTTTCGGGCAAGAATTGCCCCCCGGATACTGGCAGTTCACGAACAGGCCGCCCTGTGAGCAGCTCACGGTGCCCGCGACGAGCCATAGCTGCCCGTGAACGGGGCGTTTGCGGCCGGAGCAGGCAGCGGGGCGGGCGCCGGCCCGCGCTTGGCATCGCCGGAGGTGGCACAGGCTGCGGCGGCGAGGTCAGCGTAGGTGCAGGCACGGTGAGCACCGGCAGGGCAGCGATGGCAGCGGTGACGGAACAGGCGCACTGGCAGCTAGCGCGGCGTGCTGCGCGAGCCACGTCCGGGATACAGCGATCTATGGCGGCGCGATCAGGCGTGGAGAGGCCTTCGCGCTGCCACGATCTGAACGTTGGCTTGTCGCGGCACGATGGTGGCCTGGCCCGATCTGCTGAAGGCCGTGCTCCGCGTAGTGCATGGAGATGCTGCCGTAGTCGTACGGTCCGATGTCCTGGCCGCGTGCATCAGCATTTCGAAGTTGGAGCGCATCTCCGGGTCAATCTCCTCCCACGATGCTGATGTACTGATCGCGATCGCCGCGGGACTGCTCGTGGTAGAAGCCCGCCGCGTGCGGCAACTCGTGCACCAGGTTGCCGCCGGCGCGGTTGGTGACGTCGATCTCTTGAGCGCCGCCCTGGCGCCCGAGGTTGAACAGGCGGCCTTCCCCGACCAGCGGAATACTACGTAGTCGGATCGGACGCCGCGCGGCCGCACGGAGCGACGTCGTCGCAAACTGTTACTGCCAGTCGATGGCCGCGCTTGCTCAGCGCCGAGGGTCGATCACGTAAGGGATCTCGTTGTTCGGCCACAGGTAGGCCTGGCTCGTCTGCCACCGCGCTCTTCCTGGTCGGCGGGCTGCCCGCGGCATGCCATAGCGAAAGAGCAGCGCCGTCGCCGGACCGGCAGGATGTCACCGTCCGGGATGGCTTGACCGTTCACGGTCTCGAACGTCACCTGCTGCTGCCGAGGGCTGCCCGGCAGGAACAATGACGCTGCCCAGGTGCCGCATCGCCTGTGTGGTAGCCCTCCGCGCTTGCGCTCGCCGGCGCAGCGTAGCCACGATGCGGCAGCCGCGCTTCTGAGCCACCGTATTGGGCGGCGGCGGGGCCGCGCGCCGCCTCGAGAGCACGCCAGCGTGGCGCTGGCGGAGAGGAAGAAACGGGGAGGGCGACGCGCGGACGAGCGGCAGAGCCAGGGCGGCAACGAGAGGCGGCGAGTCGAGGCTGGCGCCCACCCGGAAGAGAACGACGCTGGGTCACTGACGCTACCGTCCGACGCTGCACTTCGGCCAGAAGCCGGTGTTGCCTTCGGTGAGGGTGCCCGCCGGCAGAGTGCGCTGCGCTCGCCCGATGTCACCTGATGAAGGCGCTGGCGCTCTCGGTGGTCTACTCGCGTGTTCCGGCTCCAAACCTGCCGAATCGCCTGCCGCAGTCCCGTTGGCGATCCCCCGTCGCAGAGCCTACCGTCGCAGAGCCTGCTCCTGGTGCCCAAGCGACCGTACCGCCCGGTGAGCCGCCCGCCGAGCCCGCCGCCCCGCGATGGCCTCGCAGGTGTCCGCAAAGACCTTGTTCGTCGCCGAAGCCCTCGCCGATTGCCAGGGCGAGCGCCACTGTGTTATCTCCTGCGCGTACGCGAGTCCAGAGCCGAGCCCTATCGCTTCTATTCGGCATTGCGGGCTTCGACTACAGCGAGCCGTCCCACGTTTACGAGCTGCGCGTGGAAAGCCGCCCGTAGCCAACGCCCCTGCCGATTCGAGTGCCGTACGCTATCGCTTGATCGAGGTCGTCTCCAAGCGCAGGTGATACACCGGCCGCGAAGGAGGCAAACCTTGACGCCGCCTCGCCCCGCCGACTACAGGCCGTGGCGCTTTGGCCCGCGCCATCTGTCGCTGCAACAGATCGATCTGCGCGTCCGCCGCTGGCGGATGCACGGCGCAGCTCTTCCACGATCGCCCGCTCACGTCCATGCCAGGCGCGCAAGCTTTGCAGGTTTTCGGTGAGGACTTCCTGAGCCGCTTCGCGTTGCTGAGCTCGGGGGCGGCCAGACGCATGGAGGATCTGCGGGCGGAGCACCTCGAGTCTGCGATGAAGCGCGCAGGATCGCTCGCAGACAGCGCCAGCCTTTCTCGCATACAGAGCGCGGAGCGTGGCCAGGCCGAGTGCGAGATCGCCGTCGGCCCGCTTCCGAGCAGAACGACGATCTCACCAGCGCCCGCAATGAATCCGGGTACTCGAGCGCAGCGCCGGGATCGATACCGGATGGCGTCGACCCGACTGGGGGAACAGGCGCTCGGGAGGGGCGGAGCTGGTACCCGGGTTCTCGGAAGGCGCGCTGCCGAGCCGCCCCACCGCCGACTGCAACGTGCGCATGCTGCGGCCATCGTCACCCCGGGATGCCGAAGGGCGTCCGTTGATCTCGTCAGCGTAGCGACGGGCCATGTCCGCACCACGGGATCGCTTCCTCGCGTCGATCAACACCGCCTTGACCTCGCGAATCTTCCCGGCACGCGCGACGCATCGTCCGTCGCAAAACCGCTCTCAAATTACGTCGATCAGATGTTCGAGCAGGGCGCGCGAGCCTGGAACGCGCGTTCGATCCGCGATGCCGCCTCGCGCACAGTTCGTCGGATCGACCCCTTTCGGCAGGCGGGCCACACGTGCCAGGAGCCCTTCTTTCTGGCAGGGGTTCGCGGGCGTGCGTGGCCACGCTGCCCCGCGGCGTCGCCGTCGAACAGAAGGTCACCTGACGGGTGTAGCAGGCGATCTGCCGGGCTGCTCGGTGAGCCGTGCCGAACGGCGCCACCACGTGGCGGACGCCCTGGGCGTGCAAGCTCAGCACGTCAGGTGCCCTCCACGACCACGCCTTTAGCGTGCTTGCTCGCGGATCGCCTGCCGAGGCTGAAACAGGCCAAAGGCGACGTCGCTTGCGGTAGATGGGGACTCTGGCGAGGTTGTAGTACTTCGCCGAGGGCTCGCTCGGGGCGCTGCCGGGAGCGCGGGCGGGCGGGATGTTGGCCTTGCCGGAGATCGTCCGCGGAGGCTCTTCGAGCGCTGCCCGCTGAACGCGATGACCTTGCCCGCAGATCGACGACCACGCAAACATCAGCCGGTGCCGGAAGCGGTCGTAGTGGCCATCCCCCGACTTGCGCTCACCGATCAGGCCGACGGTTTCAGCGGCGCGCAGATTGAAGTTACAACTGACGCAGGTGCCGGGTCGTCCCAGCCGTACGGGCGTAGCCCCTCGAAACGAACGCGCCTCCGCCACCAGCGGGCCCCGCGCCGCTCCAGCCCGGCGCCGGGCCAGCTCCGCCATGGCGTACGGCGCCAGGGGTGTTGCTCAGGCAACGCTCGAAGTATTCGGCAGCGACCGACACGGCCGCGAACAGCTCCTCGCGCAGCGCCGCTCCTCGGTTTCGCGCTTGCGCTCGTCAGCGAGCGAGCCGGTCTCCAGCACCTCGATGCCGGCGCGTTCGGCCAACTCCCGGGACGGCTTCCGAAACGTCAGCCCGTCCAGCTGCTGCCTGGAAGCTGATCACGTTGCCCCCGCCTGACAGCCGAAACAATAGGAGAAGCCGCGCTCTGCGTTGACGTGATCGGCGACTTCTCCTTGTGAAACGGGCACAGGCCCACGTGGCACTGACCCCGACGTTCGAGCCGGACTCCAGTCGCCCGATGACCGAGACGATCGACACCTGGTGGCGCCTGCCTCGATGGTCTCTTGAAGGAAATCACGCCAACTCCGGTCTACGGGGCGCGGGCCCGGGGGCAGGCGTCAAGCGGGCCAGTGTGATTTTTGCCGTCAGTTCATGGGCCTTGGCAGTGGTCGGTTGAGCATGATAAGGTGTAAAGCTTGGGGCGTTCGCCTCAGTCAGGAAAGCAGCGTCTCATGGTGAGTATGCGTAGTGACGTGGCGGCGGCAACCGCGCAGAGAATCACTCAGGTGATCGGGCCGGTGGTGGACGTGGCGTTTCCCGCCGGGCAAGCTGCCCGGCACTCTGAACGCGCTGACGCTGTCGCAACGCCAGCATCTCCGACGAGGCCGGACAACCTGCGTGCTGGAGGTGGCCCAGCACCTCGGCGAGGTCCGATCGTTCGCACCATCGCCATGGACACCACGGAGGGCCTGGTGCGCGGCGTGCGCGGTCAAGGACACCGGACGCGCCCATCAGCATGCCCGTCGGCGCGAGCAGCTGGGCCGCATCCCTCAACGTCATCGGCAAGCCGGTCGACGAAGCTGGGCCCGGTCGAACGCCAAGAAGTACCTGCCGATCCACCGGCCCGCGCCCTTGTTCGTCGAGCAGAGCACGACACGTCGAGATCTTCGAGACCGGCATCAAGGTCGTCGACCTGCTCGCGCCCGTACCGCACAGGGCGGCAAGATCGGCCTGTTCGGCGGCGCCGGCGTCGGCAAGACGGTGCTCATCCTGGAGCTCATCAACAACGTCGCCAAGGCGCACGGCGGCGTCGAGCTGCTTCGCCGGCGTCGGGAGAGCGCACGCGCGAGGGCAACGACCTGCTACCTCGAAATGACGGAGTCGAAGCTCGAGACCGGCGAGCCGGTGCTCTCCAAGACGGCGCTGGTCTTCGGCCAGATGAACGAGCCGCCGGGCGCGCGCGCGCGCGTGGCGCTCATCGGCGCTCACGATGCGCGGAGTACTTCCGCGACGAGGAGGGCCAGGACGTGCTGCTCTTCATCGACAACATCTTCCGCTTCACGCAGGCGGGCTCCGAGGTGTCGGCGCTCCTCGGCCGCATGCCGAGCGCCGTCGGCTACCAGCCGACGCTGGCCACCGAGATGGGCGAGCTGCAGGAGCGCATCACCTCCACCAACAAGGGCTCGCATCACCAGCGTGCAGGCCATCTACGTGCCCGCCGACGACCTGACCGACCCGGCGCCGGCCACCACGTTCGCCCACCTCGGACGCGACCACGGTGCTCTCGCGCGCGCATCTCCGAGCTCGGCATCTACCCGGCGGTGGATCCGCTCGACTCGACCAGCACGCATGCCTCGACCCGACGATCGTCGGCGAGGAGCACTACGCGCGTCGCGCGCGCGGTGCAGCGGACGCTGCAGCGCTACAAGGACCTGCAGGACATCATCGCCATCCTCGGCATGGACGAGCTGTCAGCGAGGACGACAAGCTGACCGTGGCGCGCGCGCGCAAGATCCAGCGCTTCCTGTCGCAGCCGTTCTTCGTCGCCGAGCAGTTCACCGGCCGTTGCCGGCAAGTACGTGCCGCTGCGAGAGACCATCGCGGGCTTCCAGGAGATCCTATCCGGGTCGCCGTCGACGATCTGCCCGAGCAGGCCTTCTACCTGATGCGGCAACATCGAAGAAGTCAAAGCCAAGGCCCGCAGCCTGAAGCGGCGAGGCCTAACTAACCGCATGGCTGAACATCGTTTCAGTTCAGATCGTCACGCCCGAAGGCGTGCAGCTCGACGAAACCATCGACGAGCTGACCGCGCCCAGCGTCGAAGGTCAGTTCGGCGTGTTGCCCGGACACGCCCCATGCTGGCGGCGCTGGCCACCGGCATCATCAGCTACACCAAGGCCGGCGGTCACGGAGGTCGCCGTCGGCGGATACGTGGAGATCCACGAGACAAAACCGTGGCCCTAACGGACAAATTACTCCACCAAGACCGCCGTCGACCGGTCCGGTCGCCTCGATCTGAAAGAGGCGGACGAAGCCCACTACAGCTTCAGGGGGAACTGGGCAGCAACGAGCATGCGGCGCTGGTCGGTCGCGAGCTCTGGGCGGCCGCTGCTCGGGCGCTGCGGCGACCGCCCCGCCCACGATGCGCGGCTTCACGGGAGACCCGCCAGGTCGAGACGTTCCGCAAACAGCCAAGCCTGCCGGGCCGGCGACGACGCGGCGCCGCACTGAGCGTCGAGCGAAGGGCCTGACTTCAGCCGGCGTCCGCTGCTTCCGACAGCGGCCGCCGCCCGGGTCGCATAGACTTCCGGCTGGCGCGTCGGCGCATCGGCTTTGCCGCGCTGGAAATGCGATTCGTTCTTGGGAGCCAGGTGGGATCCCCTGGAGCAAACGGCAGCACCTGCTCGAACACGGCTTCTTGGGCGCCAGCGTGCCCGCCCGAGCTGAACTCGACGCGGTCGAGCCGAGCGCCCTCGACTGTCGTGACTTGGGCGCCCGCTGCCTGGCGTGCCCAGCTCCCAGCCGGATTCTAGTGCTTCGTCGAGGAGGCGCGCTGCGCCGCAAGCGGAAGCCCGAGCTGGCGCGTCCGGTCAATTCGAACGGGATCTGTTCCCGCTCTTGCACCTGGCCTCCGTAGAAGATCCCAAACTCGGCCGTGATGGCAGGCTCGCCCGAGCCCGAGCGCTCCACGCTCCGGCAGGCGGCGCCAGCGAGCAATACGAGCAGTGCGCCGGCGCCCACCCAATGCCACGCGCCGGCGCGGCGGACCCAGCTCGCGAACCCGCGGCGCGTCGCGGCGCGACTCATCGAGCCCCCGTTCGCCGACCTCTCGACAGCTCGCTGATGCGCTCGAAGTCGCCAACGCCGAGGGGTTTCCCCGAGGCGTCGAGCAGAATCTCGGCGGCCGCGCCAGCTCGCGACCGGCATCGACGGCTCGAAGATCCCTCGCCACGCATTGCGCAGCGTCTTGCGGCGTTTGCCAGCTTGGCCTTCGCGGCGGCGCAGCTCGTCGCTCGGCGGCGGGCGCGGTGGATCCAGCGGTTCGAGCACGACCACCGCCGAGTCCACGCCCGGCTGGGGATAAAACGCACCGCGCCGCACCACAAAACTGCGCTTCAGCGCGTACGGAAGCGCGCAAACACCGTGGGCGCACCATACCGCGGAGGTGCCGGGTTCGGCACTGGCCATCTCACCACCTCGAGCTGCAGCAGGAACACGCTGCGCTGGACACGTCGGCAACTTTCCACCGCCCGGCGCAGCAAGGGCGAGAGATGGTAGGGAAGATTGCCGGCCAGTGTGCGCGGCGCGGGCAGCTCGAGCAGCACTCCGCAGCTCGACCTCTCGCGCACGTCGGCGTGGATCAGTTGCAGCTGCCCGCTCGCGAGCGCAGCCGCCATTTGTCCCGCAACACGGGCAGAGTGCGGATCGTCTCGATCGCCACCACTCGCTGCCGCGGCCGATCTACGCGGCGGGAAGTTCAGCTGCCCCTTGAGCCCCGCGCCGATCTCGAGCAGGCTGCCGCCCTCGGGCCCCGTGAGCTTGGCGATCTTGTCGCACAAGCGCTCTGATCCAGCTGAAGTCTGTCCGAGCGTGCGTTGGGCTGGAGCCCATGTTGCAACAGTTCGGCTTTGGCGCTGAGACGCTCGGGGCCGCCCGCGGCGTCGGATGGAGACGGCTCATGCGGCGCGATGGCCTTTGGGATCGAGGTTCGTGGAGTCGGCGGCGGCGATTTCCGTCGGCGTGCAAACGGAAGAGCGATACCTAGGCGTCGCAGCGCTGGCTCCGAGCCTCGCCGTTCGGTCTCGGCGCGCGGGCCGCGGCCGTGCGAGCCAGCAGATCCATCGCGCTGCCGGGAATCGTCAGGCCGGGCACCTCCGACGGGTGCAGCCAGCGCAGGCGGGTGTGGGCGCGCCGGGCTCTGCGCGGGTGGGGCTGAGCCGTTCCAGTCGCTGCGCGTCGGAAACGGCGATACGACGTAGACCAGACCCGACACGCGCGCACGACAGCGGGCAGTGAGCGTCTCCACGAGCGCCGCGTCCGTCTTCAGGCGCTCAGCGCCGAGCCGTGGTGGCAAGCTGATGCCGAACGCCGCCAGGTAGCTGCGCAGCAGGCTTTCGCGCGCTGCCGCCGCCGCGACCTTCAGCTCCGGAAAGGGCGCTTGCTCCAGCAGATCCCGGGCCAGCCCGGCGATGCCGTCCAGGTTGGCCGCGCCGAGCTGAGCTGCAGCACCCGGTGCCAGGGCGGACGGAGTGCTCGGGACTCGTTGCGCGACCCCGCGCTCATCGAACCGCTGCGCTCGGGTTCCAGGGCAGCCGGTGTCGCCACCAGGGTGTCGGCCCCGATGCGCCGCTCCTGAGCCGTCCCGCGCCCCGCCGCCACGCTGCTGACCAGGTGCGGTGCCAGGACATCCAGCCCGACCTCGTGCCCGGCGCAGATGCTGCCAGGAGAATCGGCGATGGCGTCGATCGCGAGATCAGAGAGCGGCGCGCTGCCGATCGGCCGCCCACAGCTCTGCCGAGGCGTCGAGCACGAACCAGACCACCTCGCGATCTCGAGCTCGTACTTTCGCACCAGCAGCTTGCCGCGCGCCGCGCGACGCCTTCAGGCGACGCGCTTGAAGCGGGTCACCGAGCTGATGGTCGCGATCTCGCTGAATTCAGTGGCGTCCCCACTGCGCCGCGGACGCGAGCCAGCCTGCGCCGCGCCCGCTCGGAGCCGCGCCCGCCGCGCCGTCGCCAGCGCCGCTTGGACGCTTGCCTCCACGCCGAGAGGGATTGGAGAATGTGAGGCACTTCGAACAGGCGGACTGCCCCGCAGCTTCGAGGCGAGCCGAACAGACCGCTGACGCCCCCACGCGCTTGCCGCGGAGCTTCACCACGACCTCGAGCCGCCCGCCCGCTGGCACACTGCCCGCCTGGGCCTCGATCTCGATCGCGACGCTCGGCGACGCCACCGCGCGCAGTTCGCCGAAGCGCCTGGCGCGCGTGTCGCGATTGCGCACCTCGGCCAGCAGCTCGACCGTCTGCCCGCTGATCGCAGCGGTCCGACCCGCCATTTCGCCAGACCATTTCGAAGCCGGCGGCACGCACGCAGGCCACGCTGGCAAGGCAGCGTGAGCTCGGGCCGCCGCCAAACCCAGGATCAGCGCTCCCCCAGGCGACGATGGCGGGCTGAAACAGTAGGATCCCGCCAGGACGGCCATGGCACCCGCCATGGCGATCTCGAACGCGGAACGGGTCGGAAACAGACGCGGTCCCCACCCTATAGCGTCTGGCCCCCGACTCGAGGGGAACCCGCGCGCCGCACCTCGGGGTGCAAGGGCAAGGAGCCGGTCAGCGCCGCCCGGCACCGCCTGGCCAGCACGAGCAGGCCGGCGCGGCCCTGGGACGTGGCCCAGCCATCGCCAGCAGCCGAAAGGTGAGGATCGCGCTCGTGCGATCGGGGAAGATGGGATGGGGTTGCTCGGCGAGCCATCCGCCAACAGGTTACAGCCGCCTCCGTCGATGTGATGCCGCCCTGCTCGGCACGCCCGAGCACGCTGCGAGTGACGCGATGAACGGAGCCGTCCCAGTTCAGATCGTAGTGACGCGCGATCGCCGGGTCGTCGGGAAGCTGCCGTACTGCTCGTTGGCGCAATTCACGATGCCCATGCGGTTGGCGGCGAAGTCGAGGGCACAAAGGCGATGCCGCGCTCGCAAAACGGCGCGTCGCGCTGCTGGTCGAGCAGCCGGTTGTTGGCCGCTCCGCACACGATCTTGGCGCGCAGGCGCGCAATGGTCTCGGGGTTCAGGATCCCGCCGAGCGCATTCGGGGCGAGAATGTCGCAGGGCTCCGCCGGGGATCTTCTGATCACCGGACGCGACCACCTCGAGCTGGAGCCGCTCGCTGCCCATATCGCTCGCGCACCGTGCGCGCCACCGCCTCCGATAACTTCCGCCGCGACGATCCGCTCCACGCCGCGAGCGGCAACTCCTCCACCATGAAACCACCGACGTTGCCCACACCCTGCATGGCGATGACCTTTGCCCGCAGATCGCCGAGCCCGAGCTGATCGACGCGCCCTCCATGGCGCGAACGACGCCCGACTGCCGTCGCGGGCGATGAGTTGCCGATCCACCTACGCTCGGCGGAACGCACACCACGTAACGCGTACCTCATGGATCTCCGCAGACGTCCAGCTCGGTCGTGCCACGGCGTCCTCGGCCGTCACGCCAGGCGCCGCGCAGCGGGCTGATGAAGCGCCCGTAGTCCTGGAGAGCTGCGCGCGGTAGCCGCGGCTCGTCGTGGCGCCGCCCGGGCGCGCGCGCGATGACGCCCTTGCCGCCTCGCGCCCACCAGAGCCCCGCGAGCGCGTTCTTGCGGCCCATGCCCTTGGACAGGCGCAGGCCGTCGCTCCGAGAGGAAGTCGCCGAGCGGCTCATTGCGACCAGTGCGCACGCCCGCCGATCCCCTGCCCCCGGCGGGTTGCGGTGCAGGACAGGCGCGCCGAGCTTGGACGCCCGTCTGCTCGCCCACCTCTGGCGGCACCGCAGCTGGTGTCGATCGTGGATCGCGGTGTTGGCGAGGCAAGCGTCTGCCGAGGCCCTTCGAGCTCCGGGTGCAGAGCTGGTGGCCCGTGCCGCGCCGCTGTGGATGAACGCCGCGCGCCGCAGGCCCGGGGTCCCCTGCAGGCGTCTCGGCAAAACGTGGGGCTCTAGCTTGGAGTGATCGACCACGGGAGCATTTTTAGCTCGCGCCCGCCGGCAGCTGCGAATCCGCGACCCGCGCGATCTGGCTGGTGTCCCGATTCAGCGGATTCGGCCGCCTTTCGACGGGCCGGTGTCAGCCGAGCCCGCGGCGTCGCCGCGAGGAGTTGGCTCCGCGAGCAGTGCGGCGGGACCGAGCACTTCGCCCAGCTCAGACATCGCGCCGGGATGGCGCTGTCGCGCCGCGTCGAGCAGCTCGAGGGGATGTCCCGCGTGGCGTGCCGTCCCGGGACCAGGAACGGGGGCTGCACGGTCACCTCTTTGCGCACCCTGGCTCACACGCTCGTCGAGGGCTCGCGGCAGGCTGGGCTCGCATTTGCTGCCTCCAGGTGCGCCGAGGACACCGGCCGCCTGCGCGCCGGCGCGCGCCTGCAGCGCGTGGGCAAGCGCTGCCCACGACGGCGTTGGCGGCGGCCGCTGACGGCTGCCGTGGTCGACGATTACGATGGCACGTTTCATCTGCAATACCTGCCGCGTTGCAGCCCGCTGACGAAAACGCCCGCGGCTTCCGGAAGCAGCGCTCCGTTGGCCACTTTGTCCCGCCACTCTGGATCGTGATCGTGGGCCGGTCAGTCGGCGCCCGTTTGCGAGCCATGAGTCCGTGAGCTACAATTGGGTCGGTGTCGCACGAGCGGGCTGGTAACTTCCGGGGAACCCGCCGTCGGCCCTCCGGACGGCCGTGGCGCAGAAGTGGTCCGGCCAGCCACCCCTGGTTGTGGATTAGATGGTCGTAGTCCTTCCGGCAGAACGTCTCGGGCCCGGCGGGAGCGCAGCTGGGCGTCGTGAGCGCCGCCTTTCTGCCGCTGCGCTCTGCTTCGCCTCGCTCGGCCCGGACAGCGGATTCCGTCTCCCAGAGCGCGAGGCGCGCCGTTCGCGGCGATCCAGCTCTGCTGGCGCTTGGCGTGGCCGCCTGGGGACGATCTTGCGGTCGCTTGATGTCCGACATTGCCGGAGCGTACTCCGCGAGGCCCTCGTCGAGCCAGCGCGGCAGCTGCACGCCCGCGCGCGTCACGCTGGCGATCACACGAACCGCGCGTGGTCTCGTGAAGCAGGACGGAGGATTGAAGTAGCCGGTCGAGCGGTGTTGCGTGTGCGTGGCCACGATGCCCGCCGCGGGTGGGCGCCGTCCGTCCCCTCGAACAGCGCGGACCTCGAGACAGAACCGAAACGCCCTCGGTGCCTGGGCGCCGCGTCTCGAGCACGTGGAATCCGGAATCCGGTCTTCTCTGCGGCCGGGGAGATCCGCTCGCCGAGCAGCTTAGCCATGAGCGCCGCGTAGGTCGCGCCGCCGGCGTTCCGCCGAGCAGCGCGATCCGCCTGCTTCCTGGCCGCCGAATCGGTACGACGACTTCGAACCAGTCGTCGGCCGCGGTCACGCGCTGGCTCTGCCCAGGCAGCGCCTCTCGGCGCTGCGCGGCCGATGCGGTCGGCCAGCTTCCGTCGCTCGGACGCCACCATCGCCAAGATCCGGGCGCGGGTCTCGTAGCGCATGCTCTCCGAAGGCTCTCGATCGACTCGTCGGTCGCTCCGACGCGCCCGACGCGGACGGCTTGCCGTCGTACGGCGTCACGGGAGGGTCGAGAGTTGGAGCCGCCACCGACGTCTCGGACGGGACGGCCTGCCCGTCGCTTCTCCGCGGCGGCGAGACGCCACGCCGACAGCGCGGCGCGCGCGGCGTCCCGAACACGTCGTCAGAGCGGCGAGGAAGGTCGACCGCGGTGATCCTCGACCCGCGACCTTTCCTGCCGCGTCGATCTTCAGCTTCGCCCGGACGGAGGGCCGGACGCCGCTCCCGCAGCCGCGTCGGGCGTCAGCAGCTCCGGCCGGTGAGCGGGATCGGGCCATGCCACGCGCCGCGGCCAGCCAGCGCCAAGAGGGCGTTGCAGGGGAGCACGGCCGCCCTCTAATCCACCCAGTCCGCCAGGAACAGGTTCGTCTCCCCCTTCTCCTTGCCGTTCCGGTTGCTGGCGAAGACGAGGGCTTCCGTCGGGCTAGAACATCGGGAAGCCGTCGAACTGACGTCGTTGAACGTGACCTGCTCGGCGCCGGTTCCGTCGTCCTTGATCATCCAGAGGTCGAAGTTGCGCCCGCCCGGGTCGGCGACGTTCGAGGCGTAGATGATGCGCTTTCCGTCGGGAAGAAGTACGGCCCGAAATTCGAGCCGCCTTGTTCTTCGTGACCTGGCGGGCGTGTTTCGCCGTCGGCGTCGGCGACGAACAGCTCGAGCTCCATCGGGCGGATCTCGGCTCTCGCGCGACCAGCTCGCGGTAGGCGGCGACCTCGGCGTCGGTCTTCGGGCGCGACGGCGCGCCAGACGATGCGCTTGCCGTCGCGCGAGAAGAAGGCGCCGCCGTCGTAGCCCAGCTCGCTTCGTGATCCGTTTCACGTGCGAGCCGTCGGCGCGCATCGTGTACAGGTCGAGGTCGCCGTCGCGGAGCGAGCGTGAAGATGATCGTCTTGCCGTCCGGCGAGAGCGTCGCCTCGGCGTCGTAGCCGGGATTGTTGCGTGATCCGCTTGATATCGCTGCCGTCGGCGCGTTCGCGGTGAAGATCTCGTAGTCGGGATAGAGCTTCCAGACGTACCCCTTCGAGTAGTCCGGGCGGCGGGCACGCGTCGCCCGAAAGCTGCGTCGAGGCGTAGAGGATCCGCTTGCCATCGGGGAAGATAGTACGAGCAGGTCGTCCTCCTTCCCGTTCGAGACGCCGGTGGACGTTGCCGCCGTCCCTGTCCATCACGAAGATCTGGTCGCACTCGAGGCCGTCGCGCTTCGATTGAAAGATCAGCTGCTTGCCGTCGGCCGACCAGTACGCCTCGGCGTTTTCTCCGCCGAACGTGAGCTGGCGGATGTTGGCCAGGTGAACCTCGCGCGGGTCGCGCAGGGCGATCTCCTGAGCGAGAACGGGGAGGGCGCGCGAGAACGAGCGGAACGAATCGTCGTCGCATCACGCGTGCACCAAGTCGGCCTGAAGAAGCGGCGCGCCATGCCGGCCGGGATCGGCGCTTTCGGCCCGGGCCTCGTAGTCGTACTGAACCTGCGTGGACGTCCCTTCGACGACGAGGCGTCCGCCGTCCGCTGGCGCGCCCCTTCGTAGGCGAGCTCCCACGACGTGCGTCCCGATCCGCACTGGCGCGCATCGCATGTCGATCATCTCGAGCATGTAGACCGGAGAGCGGAAATGGATCGTGGTGGACGCGAGGATGAAATCGACCTCGGGACATGTCCTTCAGGCCGCGGCGGTCGCAGACGTACCGCGTGCGGACCTCCTCGAACCAGCTGACGTAGACCGCGTTGTTGACGTGGCCCGAGGGCGTCGGTGTCGCGGAGCGTGGCCTGGATCGCCAAGAGATACCCGCCCGTCACTTCGCCTTTTCCTTCTCCTTGAGCTCGGCGACGATGGCGCCGATGCGGACCGCCGTCGCCCTTCGAGAACCAGGCGTCGAGCCACTCGGGCAGGAGGAGCCGGTTGTTCGCGCGGATGCGCTCGACGACCGGCGAGCGCCAGGTAGCGCTTGGTCACGGCGAAGGCGAACGGCGTCCTTCGCTAGGAATTCGAGGAGACGCGCCCGGGAGATCGTCTCCGACGTCCCCGGCGTCGGCCAGCTCGTCGGCGAGGCCGGCGGCGACCGCCGCCTCGTCGCTGAAGTTGCGGCCGAGAGAGCGCCACGGCGGATCAGCGCAGCTTCTCGGCACGGCGTCCCTCACGATCAGCGCGACGCCGAACGGGAGCGGAACGCCCACCTTGACCTCGTTGAGCCCCGTGATCGCGCGCGCGCCGCAGCATCCGCCAGTCGGCGCACAGCGATAGGACGCACCCGCCCGCCGAGCGCATGCGCCGTGCATCGACGCGACCACCGGCTTCGGGCAGGTGTACAGCGACAGCACCATCGCGGAGAAGCGGAGCATGAATCGCTCCATCGCCTCGCGATCGAGCGCCGATGAGCTCCTGCAGATCAGAGCCCGGACAGAAGATCTTTCCGCCGGCGGTCGAGCAAGAGGCACACCGATCTCCGGATCGGACTCGGCCTCCGCGAGCGCCGCAGACGAGAGCTCTCCGACGAAGGCGTCGTTGATCGCGTTGCCGTGGGCCCGCTCGAGAGCGCACGACGCCGATCGCGCCGTCGCGCGTCAGCGTCACGGCCTGAGGGATCGTCGCCACGCGCGGACTATACTAGCTGCGGCTGGGGAGGCGGCACATGAGAGCGGTCGCGATCAACGCGTTCGGCGGACCGGAGCGCCTCACCGTCACCGATCTGCCGCGCCCGACGCGCCGCGCGCGGCGAAGTTCTCGTGCGCACCCTGGCCGCGGGCGTCAACCCGGTCGACTGGAAGATTCGCGAGGGAGCCTCTCGAAGGTTCCGCACGGCTTCCGCTGATCTTAGGGTGGGACGTGGCCGGCGTGGTGGACGAGCTGGGCGAAGGGTGCCAGCGGTTTCGCAAAGGGCGACCGCGTTTTCGCGTACGCGCGGAAGCCGCACATCCAGTGGGGAACCTATGCCGAGTACGTCGCCGTCCCCGAGCGCGACGTCGCGCTCATGCCGCCGAGCCTGCTGTTCGAGGAGGCCGCCGCGGTCCCGTGCGCGGCGCTGACCGCCCAGCAGGCGTTGGCGAAGCGCGGGGATCGCCTCCGGCGCCACGCTCTTGCTCTTGAACGGCTCGGGAGGCGTCGGGCACTTCGCGCTGCAGCTGGCCAAGCTCGCCGGCGCGCGCTCGATCGCGACCACCGGGCCGCGCAACCAGGAATTCGTCCTCAGCCAGGGCGCCGAGGCGGGCCATCGACTACACGCGCGACGACGTCGCGGCGGCCGTCGCATCCCGGTTTCCGGGCGGCGTCGACGTCGTCCTCGACGCGATCGGCGGAGCTGCAGCTGGCGTCGCGGCCGTGGCCGCCGTGAAGCCCGGCGGCATCGTCGTCAGCGTGGTGGACCTGCTCGACCCCGCCGTCGTGCGGGCCCGCGGCATCCGGTTCGAGCGCCTGAGCTCGGTGCCCTCGGGCGAGCAGCTCGCCGTCTTCGCCGTCGCACGCCGGACGCAAGAAGCTCCGGCCGCACGTGCAGACGATCTTCCCGCTGGCCGCGGCGCGCAAGCTCAGGAGGAGAGCCGGGCCGGGCACGTGCGCGGCAAGCTGGTCCTGGCACTGTGATCGTTGCCTCTCTCGAGCGGTCGGTGTTCACGACGCCGGACGGCGCGGACATCGCCGTACCGCATCCGGCGCGGCCGCGACCCGCTCGTGCTCCTCCACGGCCTGGGGTGCGACGCGACGATGTGGGACGCGGTCGTGGCGGCGCTTCCCTCCGACGTCGGGCTCGTGATCCCCGAGCTCCGCGGTCACGGCGAATCGACGCTGGGGTGGCGGCAGCCGTCGCGTGGACCTGTGGGCCGACGATCTGGTGCGGCTGCTACGCCAGAAGCGCGATCGAGTCCCCTGCGATCGCCGGGCTTTCGATGGGGGCTACACCGCGCTCGGCGTGGCCGCCGCGCACCCGGGTACGCGCGGGCCTTCGCGTTCGTGAGCACAACGGCCGCTCCGCGACGACGACGCGGGCAAGCACCGCCGCGCGGCGCGGCATCGCGATGATCCGCCGCGAGGGGTGGATGGCCTACGCCGGCGCGTTGATCCCCAGCCTCTGAACGACAACCGCCCGCAGTTTCCGATCCACCGCAACCACCTCCTCGCGATGTTCGAGCGGGCGGGCGACTCCGGCCTGCCGCTCGGCGCTGATGGGCCTGGCCGCGCGCCCCGACCGGCGTCCGATGCTCCTCACGATTCGCGTTCCGTCGATCGTCGTCGTCGGTGCGGTCGACGCCCTGACGCCACCGGACAAGGCGCGGGCGATGGCCCACGGCATCTCCGGTTCGCGCCTGCACGTCTTGGACGACGTCGCGCACATGAGCGCTGAGCTCCGGCCAGAAGCTCGCGGGGTTGCTCGGCGGGCTGTAGAGGTCCGGCGTGCCTCCGCAGCGGGTCGTCCTGCACCTCGACATGGACGCCTTCTACGCGGCGGTCGAAGTCGCGAGAACCCGGAGCTTTGCGGGCAAGCCCCTCATCATCGGGCATCCGGGAAGCGGGGCGTGGTCGCGACGTGCTCGTACGAGGCGCGTACGTTCGGGGTGCGCTCCGCAATGCCCTCGGTCGTCGCCGCGCGCCTCTGCCCCGACGCCGTTTGGCTGCACGGACGCATGGACCTCTACGTCGCCGTGTCCCGCCGTATCCGCCGGATCCTGGATCGAGGAGGCTCCCGTCGTCGAGCCGCTCTCGATCGACGAGGCCTTCCTCGACATGAGCGGCCTGTCGCGCGATCTGGACCAAGGCGCTGCGAAAGCGCGCGTGCTGAAGGACCGCATCCGCTCCGAGGAGCGCGCTCACGGCGTCGGTCGGCGTGGCGCCGAACAAGTTCCTCGCGAAGCTGGCGTCCGACCTCGAGAAGCCGGACGGCCTGTGCGTCTTCCCAAGGAGGACGTGCCGCGACGCCTCTGGCCGCTTCCGGTGGAGCGCCTGTGGGGCGTGGGGCCGAAGGCGGCGAGCGCTTGCGCTCGTGCGGGTTCCGGACGATCGCGGACATCGCGAGGGCATCCGAAGCGGCGCTGACGGCGGCGGTGGGCCCCGGTTTGGCGGCTCACGTTCACGCGCTCGCGCGCGGCGAGGACGACCGCCCGGTCTGCCCGGATCGCGAGTCGAAGTCGATCTCCGAAGAGCGCACGTACGGCGATGACCTCACCGACCCCCGCGAGATCGATCGCGAGCTGCTCGCGCGCGCGCGAAGGTGTCGCCCGCTCGCTACGCCGTGAGGGGCTTGCGGGACGGACGATTCACCTGAAGGTGCGGACCGGCGACTTCAAGACGGCGACGCGCGCGCTGACGCTCCGCGACCCGGCCGATCTCGCGGAGACGATCATCGACGCCGTCCGCGCGATGTATCGGGAGCGCATCGACCTCGAGGGCAAGGGCGTGCGGCTCTTGGGCGTCGGCGTCAGCGGGTTGGCGCCCGCCGTGAGCGTGACGGGCGGTTATTCGTGGACGACGCGATCGAACGCTCCAGGAAGTACGCGCGCGCATCCGACGCTGTGAAGCGACAAGCTCGGCGAGGATGTCGTCACCCGCGCGAGCTTGATCCGCCGGGATTAGGGACACTCCCCTTTTTCACCCAAACTCCGAGGCCGAAGGGGACATTTCTCTTTTTCTTGCAAGGCTCCCCGGATACCGCCTTGCTGCGAAATAGAGAAATGTCCCCGACCGGACGCTGTCGCGGGTGAACGAGGGAACACTCCGCTTTCTCCGCCGAGTTCCGTGTCCGTCCGGGGCACTCTTCTTTTTCTGATCAAAGCGGTATCGGGAGCTTTGTCAGAAAAAGAAGAGTGTCCCCTATCCGCGGTAGTTGCCGAAGTTGAGCTCGATGCCGAAGTCGTGCTGGCGGAGCATGGCCATCACGTTCTGAAGCTCATCCCTCGACGGCGAGCTGACGCGGAGCTGGTCGGCTTGGATCGCGACCTGCACCTTCTTGAGCTTGTGCTCCTTGACGAACTTCACGATCTCCCGCGCGGTCTCGATCGGAATGCCCTGCTGCAGCGCGATCTCTTGCCGCGCGGTCCCGCCCGCGGCGTTGTCGATCGCGCCCAGCTCGAGGTTTTTCAGCGGCACCTTCCGGCGGACCAGCTTGGTCTGCAAGACATCCCAGATCGCCTTGAGCTTGAATTCGTCGGGTCCGGTGAGGACGATCTGGTTATCCGCGCGGTGCAGCTCGATCCCCGCCTTGATCCCCTTGAAGTCGAACCGCTGCGTGACTCTCCTTCAGCGCCTTGATTGACCGCATTGTCGACCTCCTGAAGGTCGCATCCGGTCGTGACGTCGAAGCTCTGTGTGTCCGCCATCGTCGTCAGCTCCGTGCGATGCGGACGGGCGTGTCGTAGTAGACGGCACCGCCGCCGGCGTCGGTGGGCACCGCGGGGATCAGCGCATTGGCGCAGCGGCCGTCACGCAGCCACCCGCCCTTCGCCATCAAGATCACGTCCCGGCGCTGCCGCGCGTCGAACTTGAGCCGCACGTCCATCGAGCCGATGACCGACTCGATCCGCGCGATCGCGCCGTCCTCGAAGCCCGCCCCGGAGTCGGGATGAAGCGTCGCGACGGCGGGCCCGTCCCTGCCTGTTGGGATGCGCCCACTGCGACGACTGCGCCCTCTCGGTCGAAAACGCCATCAGGAGAAGCGGCCGGTCGGCCGTCGGGCGCGCGGGCTCCGGGTCGGCCTCGTGGATCAGGTTGACGCGCCCCGATGCGGTCTTGAATTTCCGGTCGGCGAACAGCACCTTCGGCGCGAGCGGGTTCCGCACGTAGCCGTCGCGGATCGCCTCGAGAGACGCGCCCTGGTCCGAGACCTTGTTCAAGAATCGTCGCTTCCAGGTTTCCGCGTCGGCGGTGAAGTGCTCCGCAAGGCCCAGCCGCTCGGCCAGCGACTTCGCGATCGCGTAGTCGGTCTTCACGCCGTCGGGCGCCGGAACCACCGGACGGACCTCGCCGAGCCAGTGGTGGCCGTAGGCGCCGACCAGATCGTCATCCTCCAGCATCGTCGTCGTCGGCAGCACGAGGTGCGCGGCGCGCGCAGTGTCCGTCAGAAACGCGTCCACGGCCACGGTCAGCTCACGCGTCTCCAGCGCGCGCTTGACGGTGAGGGAATCGGGCAGCATCGCCACCGGGTTGCCGGCGGTCACCCACACCATGCGGATCGCAGGCTCCGCCGCGTCGAGGATCTGCTGCCCGAGCAGCGGCTCTTCGATGCGCCGCGGCGGCTGCAGCGCTTCGGCTCCGGAATCGACGTGTCGAACGCGCCGCGCCGTTTGTAATAGAAGGAGACGCCGCCGCCGGAGACGCCGAGATTCCCGCTGATCGCGCCCAACGCGTCGATCATGCGCACCGTCGCGGAGCCGTTGGCCTTCCTCTGCATCCCCCAACCGACGAGGATCGCGGACGGTCCGTCGGCGTAGAGGTCGGCGACGCGTTGAATCTCTTCGGGCCGGACATCCGCGAGCGCAGCCCAGTCCGCCCCGGTGCGCGAGAACGCGAGCGAACGAAACGCCTCGAGATGATCGCAATAGCGCTCCGCGTCCGCGTCGACCTTTCCCGTCTCGAACAACCTCCGCGCGATCCCCAGGGCCAGCGCGATGTCGCCTCCGGGCCGCGGTTGGAGGCAGACGTCGGCGAGCTCGGCGCCGCGGTGTCGCACCGGGTCGATCAGGATGATCCGCGCTCCGTTGGCGCGGGCTTCCTTGAGGATCGGGACGACGTGCAGATTGCTGACGTGAGGGTTCTTGCCCCACAGCACGATGGTCTTGGCGTTCAACAGGTCGAACACGTCGTTGCTGTCCTCTCGCCGAAGTCCGTGAGCTGCGCGACGTCCCCCGCTCCCGAGCAGATGTCCCCACTCTTCACGGCGCACGGCCCGAACAGCGCGAAGAACGCGTCGTTGATGAACTTCATCACGCCCAGCGTGCCGCCGCTTCGGTAGTGAAGGATCGCGCCGCCGCCGGATTCCGACTTGATGCGGAGCATCTTCTCGGCGATCAGGTCGAGAGCGTCATCCCACGAGACCGGCTTGAACGCTCCGTTTCGGCGCAGCAGCGGGCTCGTGACGCGGTTGGGATCGTATTGACGCTCGAGGAAGCGGCTGGTCCGGTAGCAGAGGAACCCTTGCGTGACGGGATGCTCCGGATCGCCTTGGATCTTGACGACGCGCCCGTTGTCCACGGTCGCGACGATGCCGCAGTGCATCGGGGCAATCGCGGTTACAGGTCGTCCTGACCTTCATTCCATGAGGATAACATCGCTGGGATTCACCGCTTCACGGCGATGATGTCCACCATCGGCGGCGAGACGAAGAACGCGTTCGGATCGTTCGTGTGCGCCGTCCAATCGTCCACCAACGCTTCATGCTCGGCCGGCGTCAGCCGCCCTTCCTGCGACCAGCCTCGGCGCGTAGGTGTCGATGAAGATCGTCGGCCAAGTCCACAGCGGCGCGCGCGGCCGCGCGACGCGGTGGAGCGGGGAGATCTCGACGGGCGTCAGGCCGTGCTTCGCCGAGGAGCGCCGGAAGCTGTGAGCCGATCGTCGTTGTCGCCGCCGTGGTCCCTCCACGCATCCGGCGACGACGCGGATGAATCGCCGGAACGGCTCGCTCGGCGGCGCCAGCAGGATCCCTTCGTAGTGGAGGTAGTCCTGGATGGCGAAGGCGCCGCCGCGCTTCAGCGCCGGGCGACGCCGCGGATCACCGCCTCGGGGTCCTTCACGAAGCAGAGCACCCAGCGCTGATAAGCGGCGTCGAGAGCTGTCCTTGTCGAGCGTCGAGCTGCTGCACGTCCCCGACGCGGGCGTCGATCGTCGTGTCGCCGACGCGCTGCTGCCACGCTCGCAGATGCTCGATGAAGCGCTCCGACTCGTCGATCGCGACGATCCGTCCCGTTCGAGGTGACGACCCCGGCCAGGTCGAAGCTCGTGTACCCGGGCCCGCACCCGATGTCGAGCACGTGTCTGCCCGGCGCGGAACCCGGCGCGCTCCCAGAGCGAGAACGCGGCGGCGGCTCCACATCCTGTGCTGCACGCCGAGGCGGACGATCTCGGCGTCGTTGGTGCCGAGGGCGTACTCCGAGGCTCGTTGGCGCTTCGTCATATCACCGTCCCGTCCGGGATCACGGCGTTCTTCGTGACGACCACGATCCCCTCGCGGATGGCCCACCCGTGACCGTCGGCCTCCGGCGCGCGCCGTTCCTGTTCGAGATGACCACGTCGCGCCCGATGCGGGCGTTCTTGTCGATGATGGCGTCCTGATCAGCGACCCCTCGCCGATGCCCGAGCGGCGGAGCGCCGGCGGCGCCGCCGGCGGGTACGGGTCGGCCCCCATCACGAGCGAGCGCCGCACGGTCGCGCGCTTCATCGTCGTCGCGCACGCCCGACGATCGAGCTCCTCGATCGTGCATTCTTCGAGCGAGGTCCCTCGGAGACGATCGACCGATTGATCCGGACGGCGTTCAGGCAGCTCGCCGGCAAGTAGCGCGGGTGGGTGTAGAACGGGCCACTCGGGATCGTTGAAGTGGAACGGCGGGTCGGCCTTCACGAGGTCCATGTGGGCGTCGTAGAACGCGCGGATCGTCCCGATGTCGCGCCAGTACCCGTCGAACAGGAACGACTGGACCTTGCCCCGACGCGACGGCGTGCGGGAGGACGTCGCGGCCGAAGTCGTGGCGACGGCTGCTTTCGAGCGACGCTCGCAGGTACGCCTTGCCGAAGAGATAGATCCCCATCGAGGCGAGGTACGGGCGTTCGGTCCCAACGCCGGACCGCGCCAAGAGCGCCGGGTTCGCCTGCATCCCCTCGCGGCCGGCGGCGTCTTCGGCTTCTCGCGGAACTCGACGATGCGACCGGACGGCGTCGACGCGGATCGCGCCGTACTCGGCGATCTCCGCTTCGCGCACAGGGAAGCGCCGCCACGGTGACGTCCGCGCCGGCTGCGCACGTGCTCGTCCAGGAGCCGCCGGTAGTCCATCCGGTACATGTGGTCGCCGGAGAGGATCAGCACGAGCTCGCCGCGCGATTCGAGGATGATCTCGAGGTTCTGGCGCACCGCGTCGGCCGTCCCCTGGAACCAAGCGTCCCCGCGCGGCGTCTGCTGCGCGGCCAGGAGCTGCACGAACCCGCGCGGAGAACAGGTCGAACTTGTACGTGCGCACGAGGTGCCGGTGCAGCGAGACCGAGTTGAACTGCGTCAGCACGAACATCCGCTCCATCCCGGAGTGGATGCAGTTGCTGATCGGGATGTCGATCAGCCGGTACTTTCCCGGCGATCGGCACGGCGGGCTTCTGCGCGCTCGCGCGTCAGCGGGTCGAGGCGATGGCCCCGCCCCCGCCAAGGATGACGGTGATGACGTCCTCGCCCTGCATCAGAGGCGAAAGGCGCCGGTGGAGAGCCGCCGCCAGCACGACGCGCAGTATTTTTCCGGCTTCATGTCGAGGTCGGCCAGCGAGCCCAGGCCGGACAGGACGCAGCGCGCGGTCGTTGCAGTCCGGAAGGCCCGCGGGCGCGGCGCGAGCGCGTAGCAGCGCCAGCTTCACCAGGCGCGCACGCGCCTTCGCGGGATCGGCCTTTGCGCTTGTAGAACGCCTCGCGCAGCCGTCCGCACCGACAGGACCGCGACGTGCGACGCACGGCATCGATGTCGCCGAACACGCCGTCGGTCTGCGGCTTGTAGAGGTCCACGTCGGTCACGAACAGCGTCGGCGTCGCCGCCCGCCCCGGTGGACGGCGCCGCCGCCGTGGCCGCAGCAGGCGCCGGCGCGTCGCCGTCACCTGTTTCGCGACGGGAAGGCGCGCGATTTGGCCCCTTGAGCTCCGCGAGGAACGGGCCGGCCAGGTGCTGGCCGCGCGCCGGATCGTCTCCCGCCTTGGGGACCGGCGGCCGGTTGCCGCAAGCGTCACCGTGCCTGTTGACGATCTTCGCGATACGCGTCGCCGCCGCCTCGACGTCCAACGGGTCCATGCGTGCCGACCGGCACGATCGAGATGCGCAAGTCCATGGGACGACAGACTCTACGCGGTCCGCGGCGCCCTCCGCAATCGGAGATAATCGAGCCGATGGCGGACCCACGCCCCGACGCCCGCGATCGCCTCGAGCAGCCTCCGCTCGACGAGCCTGGCCGAGCTCGCCGTCGACGCGGTCGACGGCCGGCTCGTCGCGAGCGGCGTGCTGGGACCTCCTCGACACCCTCCGCCGTCCGGCGGTCCTGCGGCGCATCGACGCCGAGGGCGTCGGTCGATGCTTGGGCCGGATCGGATCCTCGCGCCTGATCGACGCGTCGCAGCTGACGATGGCGACGCCTTCCGCCGCCGCGCGCGAGGAGTACGGGGCGAAGGTGCTCTTCGAGATCTCCGGCGCCGGGGCACGCCGGCAGCGTGACGCTGGCGGCAGACCGCCGCGCGGGTGGACGCGCTCGCGCGCGGCTGATCGCGATCGCGGCGCGGCGGAGCGCCCCGCGTCGCGATCATCTCCGAGAACCGCGTCGAGATGGCGCTTCGCCGACCTCGCCTGCCAGGCCGCGGGACTGGTCGTCGGTGTTGATCCCCGCGCAGGCGACCGGAGACCGACGTCGCGTTCATGCTGCGCCAATCGGAGGCCGGCGTCGCGATCGCGCGGATCGCGCGAGGTCCTCGGCACCCTCGCGCGCGTCGAGGCGAGGGCCTGCCCGCAGCCTGACGCGCGCTGGTCGGCGATGGACACCGGCGCTCGCGGGCAAGGCGTGCTCGCGCTCGACGAGATCGCCGCGCGCGCCGGCGAGACCCCGCTCGCGGAGCTCGAGCGACGGCGGCTCGACGCCCGCATCGACGACGCTCGCGACGATCATGTACACGTCGGGGACGACCGGGACGCCGAAGGGTATCTGCTTCTCCCATCGGAACATCGTCTTCAAGCGCTTCGCGCGCGCGCCCTGGCGCTTCCCGGAGATCGGCGGAGGACGACGTCTTCTCTGTGCTACCTCCCGCTCTACCACACGCTTCGGACGCTTCCTCGAGATGTACGGCTGCATCTTCTGGGGGCGACGTACGCCTTCCTCGACAGCCCCGTCGGTCGAGGCGCTGGTCGGCGGGCATGCGCCGCTGCCGCCCGACCGTCTTCATCAGCGTGCCGAAGAAGTGGATTCAGCTCCACGAGGAGATCGCCCGCGCGGCCGACCTCGACGGCGCGCCGACGAAGCGCGAGACTCGACGAGACGCGTCGCGCGACACGGGCGGGCGGCTGCGCTTCGGCCTCTCCGGCCGCGGGCCGGCTCGACGCCGAGATCTTCCGCTTCTTCCAGGCCCACGGCGTCGAGCTGATGAGCGGCTTCGGGATGACCGAGGCCACCGGCGGCATCACGATGACCCGGCCGGGCGTTACAAGGACGACTCGCTCGGGCCCGCGCTCCCGGGCATCGAGCTCGCGCGTCGACGACGACGGCGAGCTGGCCGTGCGCGGGCCGTACGTGATGATCGGCCACGTCGAGCACCCCCGAAGGCGAGCGCACGCTCGACGCCGACGGCTGGTTCGCGACCGGCGATCTCGTGGAGCTGGACGCGGACGGCCACATCCGGCTCGTCGACCGCAAGAAGGAGATCTACAAGAACGTCAAGGGAGAGACGATCGCGCCCGCGCGGATCGAGTCGTTCTTCCGCGACTTCGCGTCGGTGGGCCGCGTGTTCCTCGTCGGGGATCACCGCGAGTACAACACCGCGCCTCATCTGGCCGAACCCGAGGTGCACCAGTCTCGACTTCTCGACGATGACCGACGACGAGCGGACGCGCGCACTTCCGGTCGATCGTCTCGTCGGTCAACGTGTTCCTCGCGCCCTACGAGCGGATCGTCGATTTCGCGCTCCTCGATCGCGACTCTCGAGGCGGACAAGGGCGAGCTGACGCCCGAAGGGCACGCCGCGCCGCAAGGTCGTCGAGTCGCACTTCGCCGGAGACGATCCGCCTCCTCTACCGGCGCGCGCATCTCAAGGTCGGCGGCCTCGAGATCGTCTTTCCCGAACTGGCTCTTCCAAGCGCCTCGGGCTGACCGCGCAGGACCTGCGCCTCGAGGCGGAGCGCATCGCCCTGCCGACGCGCGGCACGGCCCTGACCGTGCGCCGGCTGCAGAGACGGCGTCGCGCTCGTCGGCTCGTGCGTCTACCGCCATCCGCCCGAACGAGCCGGTCCAGCTCGGCATCCTGTTGACCACGCCGCGGCTTTGGCTCGCCAACGAAGAGCTCGTCGATTTCGCGCCGCTCGACGTCCGCCTGCGCGGAGCGCCCGGGCCGCGCCGGCGAGGCGCATCGAGCGCCAAGGGCGCACGGCGCCCCGGCTCGCCGGACGACGCGCTTGAAGGATGCGGTGCAGCGCGGCGTTGACCGCGCGCGACCTCGACCTGATCGATCTGCACCGCGCCGGCCTCCTGCTCGAGTCGTCGGACGAGGACGGCGGGCTCGACGCGGTGCGCCTCCTCGAGCGGGTGGTCGTCGACGAGGAAGCGGCCGGTCACCGAGCCGGCTCGCGAGCTCCTGCGGCGGGCGGCCGACTCGCCGTTCCTCGCGGTGAGGCGGCGCGCGTTCACCGTGCTGGTCCCCGTCGAGCGCGAGACGCGCGTGCTGGCGACGCTGCAGCGGTTTCTGGCGTCGCCCGGAGTCCTGCTGGACGCCGACACGCGCGAGGCGCTGTGCGAGAGGACGCTCACCGACGCGCGCCTCCAGGCGTTCGTCGACGAGGCGTCGGAGGCCGGGCGCGCGACCGAGGCCGGCCGCTCGCTCGACCGGCGCGCCGCGGCGCTCTTCAAGTTCCTGGCGGCGTACGGCGCGTCGCACCCGACGCGCTACCGGACGCTTCGCGCGTTCTTCGTGCGGATCGATGCTCTTCGGCGGCCGTGAGCCGATCCGGCAGGAGTCCTGGCGCTCGCTCGACGAGCTGGTCCACGGCTTCCGGCAGTGGCTTGGGCCCCACCGCTCGCGTGGCGGTGGATGCGGAGAGCGGCCAGGAGTATCGGTGGGAGGACGTCGTCGCCTTCGACGACGCGGTTCCCGGCCGCGACCGCGAGCGCATCGTGGACGCGCTTCGCAGCACGCCGTTCCTCCGGGAGGCGGTCGTTCCTCTTCTCGGGAGGGGCGACGCCCCGGCTCGGCGACATCCCCCGGGGGCGTGTGGATCCGCCCCCTGGGCGAGCGCCACGACAAGGCGGTCTACCGGATCACGGTGCAGACCCGATTCCAGGGTCCTACGACCTCGCCGTCAACGTGAACCACGGTCGCGCACGCAGGACCAGGTCCGCGAGGAGATCCGCTGGCTGGTGCTCTGCGGCGAGCCGGGAGGGCACGATCCGCTCGTCGAGGATTTCGGCGGCTACTGGCCGCAGCAGGACCTATGGACCGAGGAGTTCATCCCCGGCGAGTCGCTCGAGCGCGACGCTTGAAGCGCATCGCGCGCCAGGAGGACGACGAGCGCTTCCGCCAGCTCTGGCCGTTCTTCGCGTGGAGCGCGCTCGCGGCCTACGTGGACTTCTGGAATCGCGTCGGGCGCCGTCACGAGATCGCCGAGCCCGACATGACGAACGTCATCGTGCCGACGCACGACTACCAGACCGGCGCGCGGATCGTCTCGCTCGCGGCGGTTCGCGAGCACGACAACCTCGTCGCGATGCTCCGATACTTCCGCGAGCGCTCGTCGCTTCCCGCGGAACAGGCCCACCCCGTGCTCGCCGGGCTCGTCGGTTGGGACCAGCTCTTCGCGTCGCTGCTCGAGATCGTCGGCGAGGACGAAGGCGCCCGCCTTCTGCGCGAAGTCCTCCACAGGGAGGGGACGGCGCGCCGGACGATTTCCGCGAGCTCGCTGAGGTCGTTCCTCGTGACGTCGAGACGCGAGGCTTCGTGCCGATGCGCCTCTATTTCGCGGTCACGCGCTACCGCCGCTGGAGTGCGCTGTCGTCCGGATCCGACGCCGCAGGCGCGCGCGCGGACGCTGCAGGAGTTCTGGGACACCTACGGCCTGGCGCGGTCGCGCGGCGTTACCCCGAGACCCGCGCCCGGTTCTTCCTCGAGACGGTCTTCAAGGGCTCCCCGGCCCCGCTCGTCACGGGCCTTGAAGAGATCGTCCTCGTCGCTCCGCCGCCGGAAGATCGACGGCGACGCGCTCATCGACGCGATCACCGAGCTGCGCTCGCGCCTGGACGTGGCCCCCGACGACGATTACTTCCTCGCGCGGCTGTCCTTCCCCTACCTGCGCCCCGAAGACGCCGCCGGCTTCGTGCACGCGGTGACGGGCGGCCGCTCGCGCGGCGACATCGTCGTCACCCTCGAAGATCACGACGGCGTGCCGTTCCAGGTGCGCCACGCACTCTCGCCGAAGGAGGTCGGTCGGCTGCACCGATTGTTCGTCGCCGCGAAGCTCGACGTGAGTTTCCGCGCCGAGCACCAGTACCTCGTCGCGGTGAACGACCGGGGGATCCTGATCGGCGGGATCTTCTACGAGATGGAGGACGAAGGCCGCAGCGCGCACCTCGAGAAGATCGTCGTCGCCGGAGCGCCTGCGGAAGAAGCGGCGTCGCCGACGGCCTCATGAAGGAATTCTTCAATCGCGTGCGCGCGGCCGGCGCCAAGACCGTCACGACCGGTTTCTTCCGCCCCGAGTACTTCTACGGCTACGGCTTCAAGATCGAGAAGCGTTACGCCGGCCTGGTGAAGGAGCTTTAGGGACACTCCTTTTTCACCCAAACTGCCGAGGCCGAGGAACATTCCTTTTTCTGCAACGCTCCCCGGATACCGCATTGCTGCGAAAAGAGAAATGTTCCCACCGAACTGCCGCGTCGGATGAATGCGGCGATCGCCTCTTCGCCGGCTCCGAGTGCTGTCGGGACAAACTTTTTCCGATCAAAGCGGTATCCCGGGAGCTTTGTCGGAAAAAGAAGTTTGTCCCCGTGCGGCCCAGGAGTTCGTAAGAAGGAGGGAGTGTCCCTAGCTCTTCCCGTAGACGGGGACGAGGGCGGCTCGGGTGACGGTGTTGAGCGGCGATGCGCAGAAAGACGATCGTCGCCGCGACCTCGTCGGGCTTCGGGCCATTTCGCGGGATCGGCCTTCGGCATGGCGCGGCGGTTCGCTTCGGTGTCCATGATCGACGGGACGACCGCGTTGACCCAGATGCCTTCCCCTGCGACCTCTTCGGCGAGCGACTAACGTGAGCGCGGCGACCGCGGCACTTGCTCGACGGTGTACGCCGCCATGCCGCTTCCACGCCTCGGCTCGACCCCGGCCTGTGCGGAAACGTTCACGATCCTGCCGCCGCGCCCGCCGCATCGACTTGATCGCCTCGCGGCAGCAGAGGAACGCCGAGAGCGCGTTCATGTCGAGCATCGTTTTCGAGGTCCGCCATCGTCGTGTCGTCGATGCGCGACATCGCGAACCCGCCGGCACAGTGGATCGAAGCCCACAGCGGGGGAGAGCCCCGTAGAACGCGGCGACGGCGGCCTCATCCGCGAGGTCGGGAACGATCGCCGCGCGAGCGCGAGGATTCGCCTTCCCGGATCGCGCACGGGAACGTGCACGCTGGCGCCCGCATCGAGCAGCTGCCGCGCGACGGCCGCTTCCCCAGCTCGCCGGTGGCACCGGTGACGACGACGTTGCGGCCCGAGAATGCGCTGCTCATGGTGGCCTTCCACTCATGAGACTCCGCCTCGTGCGCCCCGCGCGAAAAGCCGCCCGCATCCTCGGGGCGATCTACGTCGTAGTCACCGCCATCTCGTGCGTCGTCCGCCACAATCCGGCGCCCGCGGTTCGCACCGATGGCCCCGTAGCCGAGCTCCACGCCATCCGGCGACCGCGCGCTCGACGGACCGCTCCGCGTCGCCTACCAAGAGGCGGGGCCTGAGGTGCCCTTGGCGGTCGTGCTCCTTCACGGCAGCCCCGGCAGGAAGGAGTGACTTCGCGACCGTCGTCCCGCGGCTGGCGAAGACCTATCGGGTGATCGTCCCCGACTTGCCCGGGTTCGGCGCACTCCGAGCACGACATCCCGGACTACTCGTTCCGTGCGCACGCGCGCTACGTGCTCGAGCTGCTCGACGCGCTCGGGAGTCGACGACGCCCACGTCGTGGGGTTCAGCATGGGCGGCGGCGTCGCGCTCTCGATGGCCGACCTCGCGCCCCGCAGCGCGTGCGCTCGATCACGATGCTCTCCTCGATCGGCGTGCAGGAGATGGAGCTGCTCGGCGACTACGACGCTGAACCACGCTGCTCCACGGCGCGCAGCTCGCCGGGCTTTGGGGGCTCCGCGAGCTGACGCCGCACTTCGGCTGGCTCGACGACGCGATGCTCGGCGTCCCCTACGCGCGGAACTTCTACGACTCCGACCAGAGGCCGCTACGCGCGGATCCTCGCGCGCTGGCCCGGCCCGATGCTGATCATTCACGGACGAGCGCGACCCGCTCGTGCCCGATCCAGGCGGCGCGCGAGCACGCGCGTCTCGTCCCGCAGAGCGAGCTCCTCGTCACCCGCGAGAGCCACTTCATGGTGTTCTGGGAGGGCCCGCAAGATCGCGACATCGATCGGCGTTCTTCGGACGGGTGGATCGCGGCGAGGCGGCGACGCGCGACCAGAGCCGGCGCCGTCCGCGTCGCGGCGGCCGCGGCGGCCGTTCGATCCCGACGCGCGCTCCGCAGATTTCCGGTCTTCCGTGGCTGCTCGTGCTCGGCCTCGTCGCGCTGGCGACGTTCGTCAGCGAGGATCTGACGCTGCATCGGCGCCGGAGCTGCTCGTCGCGCACCGGGCGGCTCGGGTTCGTGCCGCGTCAGCCGCGCCTGCCTCGTCGGGATCGTCGTCGGGCGACCTGAACGCGTTCGTTCGCCGGGCGCATCTTCGGGCGCGCCGTGCTGCGCGCGCCACCGATGAAGTGGATCGTGACCGAAGCGCAAGTGCAGCGTGCGTCGGCGTGGTTTCGCGAGCGCGGCCCGACAGTCATTCTCGCCAGCCGCTTCCTTCCGGGGACGCGCGTCGCGACGTTCGTCGCCGCCGGCGTCCTCCACACGCCGTTCCGCACGTTCGCGCTCTGGTTCGCGCTCGCCGCGCTGCCTGTGGACGCCGCCTGCTCGTCGGCGTATCTCGGCGCTCGGTCGGCGCGCCGATCCTCGGCCTCTTCCGCCGCGTTCCAGCTCTGGGCGCTCCCTCGCGGCGGTCGCTCGACCGCGATCATCGCGCTCGCTTCTCGCGCGGCTCGCGCCGACGCCTGTTCACGCGGCGCGGCCGCCGCCTGCTCGGCGCCGCCTGGACGCGCACCGTGCGCTGGGAGTACTGGCCGCCGTTCGTCTTCTACGCGCCGGTCGCGCTCTACGTGCTCTGGCTCGGCGTACGGCACCGTGGCCTGACGCTCTTCACGGCGGCGAACCCTGGGATCGAGGCGGGCGGATTCATCAACGAGTCGAAGGCGGCGATCCTGACGGCACTCGCGGGCCGCCGGGGACGCCGTGGCCCCGTGGCGGCTGCTCCCGGCGCATCGGATCGCACGCGGCCGCATCAGCGCGCGAGGGCGTGCGCGACGGTTCGCGCTTCCCGCTCGTCCTCAAGCCGGACGCCGGGCAGCGCGGGTCGGGGGTGGCTCGTCGCGCGCACCTGGGAGGCGGTCGACGCGCTACCTCGCGCAGGCGCGTTACGACGTCATCGCTGCAGGCTTACGTCCCCGGCGAGGATCGGCGTCATTCTACGTGCGTCGTCCCGTCTCAGAGCCAGGGCGGATCTTCGCCGTCACCGAGAAGCGATGCCGGCGGTCGCGGGGGCGACGGGCGGCGCACGCTCGAGGAGCTGATCCTCGGACGACCGGCGGGCGCGCTCGCGATGGCGAAGCGTCTACTCGACGGAGCCAGGTAGCGCCTCGCCTCAACGAGGTCGTCCCGGCGCGGCGAGCGCGTGCCGCTCTGGTCGAGCTGGGCACCCACGCGCCGGCGGCGCGCTACTTCGACGACGCGGCGGGAGCTCGTCACGCCGCGAGCTGACCGAGGCGATCGATAGGGTCAGCCGGACGTTCGACGGCTTCTTCTTCGGGCGCTACTGACGTCCGCGCGGCGTCGCCTCAGGACTTTCGCCGCGGGAGCTTCCGCGTCATCGAGCTGAACGGCGTCACGTCCGAGGCCACCTCGATCTACGACCCGGCGCACTCCGTGTTCGACGCCTACCGGACGCTCTTCGCGCAGTGGCGGCTCGCGTTCGAGATCGGCGCCGAGAATCGCGCAGCGCGGGGTCGCGCCGGCGTCACTCTTGGATTTGGGCCGCTCGATCGTCCGCTACCGCCAGACGGCGGCGCGGGCACGTCTAAGAAGGGTCAGGACGGTCGCGACCTTCTTCTGCACCCAGCCAGTCGTGACGCTCTTCGGCCGCTCGAGCGGCAGGCCGAGCGCCCGATCGAGGATCAGCGATGCGAGCACGCCCATCGCGCGCGAGACGCCGAAGAGAACGGTGTAGAAGTCGTACTCGTTCAGGCCGTAGTGGACGAGGAGCACGCCCGAGTGCGCGTCCACGTTCGGCCACGGGATCCTTCGCCTTCCCCTGCTTCGTCAAGATGTCCGGGACGACCTCGTAGAGCATCTTCACGATCTGGAAGTTCTCGTCGTCGGGGAGGTAGCGCAGCGCGAACTCGCGCTGCGGCGAGGTACCGCGGATCGGTGACGCCGCAGCACGCCGTGGCCGTACCCGGGAATCACCTGGCCCGAGTTGAGCGTGTCCCAGACGAACGTCGCGGAGCTGCGTCCCGCGTCGGAACGCCGCCGCCGAGCTTCGCCTTCACGCCGACGAGCCACCGCATGACTTCCTGGTTCGGCGAGGCCGTGGAGCGGCCCCGCGAGGCCGTTCATCCCCGCGGCGAGGCTCAAGGTACGGGTCGGACAGCGCCGAGCCGACCAGGTGCGTCGCGTGCGCGCTGACGTTCCCGCCCTCGTGGTCGGCGTGGATCGACAGGTACAGGCGCATCAGCTCGCGGAACTCGGCGTCTGTCGATCCCGAGCATGTGCGCGAGGTTCGCGGACCAGTCGAGGCTCTTGTCGGCCGACGGCGCGATGTGCTTCCCGCCCTTGTACGTCCGGCGGTAGATGTACGGCCGCGAGCACGGGCATGCGCCCGAGCAGGAGCATCGACGTCGTCGTACATGCGCGTCCCAGTGCGCCGACTTCGGGCATGCCCGTCGCGGTAGCGCCGGGCGAAGATCGAGTCGGTCTGCATCGCGAGGATGCCGATCGACAGCTGGGTCATCGGATGGGTCGCGAGCGGGAGCGGCGTCGAGCGTGCGCGCCGACGTGGGCCGGGAGCGTCTCGTTCGCCCGCCAGGCCGCGCGTGACCTCGGCCGCCTGCGCGGCCGTCGGCACGTCCCCGGTCAGCAGCAGCCAGAAGACCCCCTCGGGGAGCGGCTGCGCGCCCGTCGGGCGCCTTCGGGAGCTTGGCCTGCAGCTCCGGGATCGTCATGCCGCGATAGCGGATCCCCTCCTGCGGGTCGACCGACGAGGTCTCCGTGACCATGCACTTGATGTCGCGCATGCCGCCGTACGCCTGCGAGACGGTCGACCTCGCCGATCGTCGTGCTGCCGTGGGCGCGCGAGAAGGGCATCGACGTCCTTCTTGAGGGTCGCCGTGGTCGAGGCGAGGCGTGGCCTTGAGCGAGCTGGACATCGTCGACGACTCCGGGAGGCTCACCCCCGGCGTCGCGACGCGGACTTCTGAGGTGAACTCGGTGAGTCAGGTTAGAAGCGGGCGGCGCGCCTGTCAACGCCCGCGCGACGTATTCGCCGGTCGCGTGACTCCGCGAATGCGCGCGATCGATCTCGGGCGTTCCCATCGCCGATGATGCGGCCGCCCACGTCGCCGCCCTCGGGGCCGAGGTCGATGATCCAGTCGGCCGACTTGATGACGTCGAGGTTGTGCTCGATGACGACGACCGTGTTGCCGCCGTCGACCAGCCGCTGCAGCGACCGCCAGCAGCTTGCGGACGTCGTCGAAGTGGAGGCCGGTCGTCGGCTCGTCCAGGAGGTAGAGCGTCCGCCCGGTCGCGCGCTTGGACAGCTCCTTCGACGAGCTTGATCCGCTGCGCCTCGCCGCCCGACAGCGTCGTCGCCGCCTGGCCCGAGCCGGATGTAGCCCAGGCCCACGTCCTGCAGCGTCTGGAGCTTCTCGCGAATCGGCGGGACCGCCTCGTAGAACGGGAGCGCCTGGTGGACGGTCATCTCCAGCACGTCGGCGATCGACTTCCCTTGTAGAGGATCTCCAGCGTCTCGCGGTTGTACCGGCGCCCGCGGCAGGTGTCGCAGGTGACGTAGACGTCGGGCAGGAAGTGCATCTCGATCTTGATGACGCCGTCCCCTCGCACGCCTCGCAGCGGCCGCCGCTTGACGTTGAACGAGAAGCGGCCCGGCTGGTAGCCGCGGGCGCGCGCTTCCGGGACCAGCGCGAACAGGTCGCGGATCGGCGTGAACAGGCCGACGTAGGTCGCCGGGTTCGAGCGCGGCGTCCGGCCGATCGGCGACTGGTCGATGTCGATGACCTTGTCGATCTGCTCGATGCCGGTGATCTTCTTGTGCGCGCCGGGGAGGTCCTCCGCGCCGTGGAGCTTGCGGGCCAGCGCCGGTGGAGGATCTCGTTGACGAGCGTGCTCTTGCCCGAGCCCGACGACGCCGGTCGACGCAGGTCAGCTTGCCGAGCGGGAAGGCGACCGTGACGTCCTTGAGGTTGTGCTCGATCGCGCCGTGGACGGTGATCGCCTTGCCGCTCCCGCGCCCGGCGCGTTGCCGGGATCGGCGATGGTCTCGCGCCCCGACAGGAACGCCCCGGTCAGCGATCGCGGGTGCGCCGCGATCTCTGCCGGGGTTCCCTCCGCGACGACCTCGCCGCCGAGCTCGCCGGCGCCCGGCCCGAGGTCGACGACGTGGTCGGCCGCGAGGATCGTCTCCTCGTCGTGCTCGACGACGATGACGGTGTTGCCGAGGTCGCGCATCGCGAGCAGCGTGTTCGAGCAGCTTGCGGTTGTCGCGCTGGTGCAGCCCGATCGACGGCTCGTCGAGGATGTAGAGCGACGCCGGTGAGCCGCGAGCCGATCTGCGTCGCGAGGCGGATGCGCCTGCCCTCGCCCCCGAGAGCGTGGCCGCGCCGCGATCGAGCGTGAGATAGCCGAGCCCGACGTTCTCGAGGAAGCCCGAGGCGCTCGCGGATCTCCTTCAGGATCGGCGCCGCGATCTGCGCGCTCCTTCGCGCTGAGCTTCAAGCGCCGCGTAGAGCCGCGCCGCCGCGCGACGGACAGCTCGGTGTGCTCCGCGATCGTCTTTCCCTCGAGCTTGACCGCGAGCGTCTCCGGCTTCAGGCGCGCGCCCTTGCACACCGGGCACGGTGGACCGACATGAGCTTCTCGAGCTCCTCGCGGCGCGATCTCGGACTCGGTCTCGCGGTACTTCCGCTCGAGCGACGGGAGGATCCCGTCCCAGGTCCGCTTCCACTCGTAGCTGCTGCGCCTGCCCGCCCACTTGAACGTGAACTCGCGCGTCGCCCGCGCCCTCCCACAGGACCTTCTTGAACGCCGGCGGGCAGCTCTCGGTACGGCGTCTCCGGGAGCCACCTTGTAGGCGCGGAAGACGCCCGACTCCAGGACCTGGTACCAGTTCGCGTCGCCCCACGCCAAGGCGCCGTCGCGGAGCGTCTTCGTCGCGGTCCTCGAGGATCTTGTCGCGGTCGAACGACTTGCGGACGCCCAGGCCGTCGCACTCCGGGCAGGCGCCGTACGGCGAGTTGAACGAGAACATCCGCGGCGCGAGGTCGCCGATCGAGATCCCGCAGTCGACGCAGGCGAGGTGGCGCGAGAACAGCAGGTCGCGCTTTCCGTCCACGTCGATGACGACGAGACCCCTCGGCCGCCCGAGCGCGGTCTCGACCGAGTCGGTCAGCGCGCCCTTGAGGTCCGGCTTCACGACCAGCCGGTCGACGACGATCTCGATCGTGTGCTTCTTCTGCTTGTCGAGGTCGATCTCGTCGGCCAGGTCGCGCACCGTGCCGTCCACGCGCGCCGGACGAACCCCTTCGCGGGCCGCCTCCTGCAGCTCCTTCTTGTAGATCCCCTTGCGCCCGCGGACGATCGGCGCCAGCACCTGGATCTCGTCCGCCCGCGGAGAGCGAGCACCGCGTCCACGATCTGCTGCACGGTCTGCGCGGCGATCGGCTTGCCGCAGCTCGGGCAGTGCGGCATGCCGATCCGCGCGCGAAGAGCAGGCGCAGGTAGTCGTAGATCTCGGTGACGGTGCCGACGGTCGAGCGCGGGTTGCGGCGAGGTCGTCTTCTGCTCGATCGAGATCGCGGGCGACAGGCCCTCGATCGACTCGACGTCGGGCTTCTCCATCATCTCGAGGAACTGCCGCGCGTACGCGCGAGAGCGACTCGACGTAGCGGCGCTGCCCTCGGCGTAGAGCGTGTCGAACGCGAGCGACGACTTGCCGGAGCCCGACACGCCGGTGATGACGATGAACTTGTTGCGCGGCAGCGTCAGGTCGATGCGCTTGAGGTTGTGCTCCGCCGCACCGCGGATGACGATCTCGGTCATAGCCATGCGGAACCCGTCCTGGTCAGAACGGGATTCTAGCAGCGTGGAGCGCTTCCCCTGCGGCAGCACCAGGAACCCCGCGCCGCGCGACGATGGCGACCACCCCGGCCCAGACCGGGATGCTCGAGCCGCTTTTTCTCCTTGATCTGAGAAATCGATCGGGCCGAGGTGCGCGGTGTGCTTTTCGACGGTGTAGGTGAATCCGCGGTAGATCGAGGACGAGCGTGCCGGCCCGGCCAAGAGGACGATCCCCAGCAGCTTTCGTAGGCTCATGCCGCTAGTCGACAGCGCGACTCGGCGCGCCGGCGTTGCTAGAATCGACGGCGTGATCTCGCCGCTTCGACTCGTGCCCCGCCCCTGCTCGCTCGTCACGTCGACCACTGGCGAAGGCATCCCCCGCTCGGTGGTCTACGACCCCGACCCGCGCCAACCCGGCGCGGGCACGCTCTCCGGCGAGAACCTGGAGCAAGGGAATCGCCCAGCGCGAGCCTCTGGCTGACCCGCATCGACGAGGCGACCGCGCACCGCGTTCGTCGCAGCGGCGCTGCCGGCCTCGAGACTGGACCCGTTCATGACCGCGCCCGGGTCGGCCAGACCGGCGGGTTTCTCGCCTTTCACGTCCTCGTGGAGAACCGCACCGAGACGCGGATGGTGTTCCAGCCGCAGGCCTGCCGGCTGCAGACGAGCTGGAAGGACTACCAGGCGCCGCTGGACCTTCCGACGATCCATGGCGGTGTTCGCGATAGCCGGACCGGCCTCCCCGGACCACATCGAGAGGATCCGGTCCGCGATCATCGACGGGGAGATCGTGCTGGCATCCGGGAGAGCGGCGCGACGGGTTGTTCATCTTCCACGCGCTTCAGATCCGCCGCCGAAGCGCTCCAGGTCGACGTCGGGGCGACGCTGACCGCGGCGAGCGCGTTCGGCTTCAGCCGTCGTTCTACAAGAAGCGGAAGAAGTGACCGCCCGCCGGTTGGACGGAACGGAAGCGGCGAGCGCGCGCAGGCGATCCGCGACGACGTCGCGCGGGGCGTGGCCTCGCTCCGCGAGCGCTCGGGCGTGACCGCCGGGACTCGACCGTGGTGCTGGTCGGCGAGCACGGGCGTCGATGGCCTACGTGCGCGGCAAGGAAAGGCCGCGCGCGCCGCGGGGATGCGCAGTCCGAGATCCTTCGCCTTCCGCGACCGCGGGCGAACGGCGATCCTGGAGCACCGTCCGGACCTTGAACGCCGACCACGCACGTGCACGGCGATCCTCGTGCAGCTCCCGCTGCCGGCCGGCGTCGATGCCGAGCACCGGGTTCTCGGGGCGATCGACCCTGCGAAGGACGTCGACGGGTTCCATCCCGCGCAACGCCGGCCGGCTGCTCCTCGGCTCCCCGGCGTTCGTCCGTGCACTCCGTGTGGGCGTGATCGCGCTCCTGAAGCGCAACGGTGATCCCGCTCGCCGGAAGCGCGCGGTCGTGCTCGGTCGCAGCAACATCGTCCGGCAAGCCGATGGCGATCCTGCTCCTTCGCGAGAACTGCACGGTGACGATCGCGCACTCCCGGACGCGAAGGGCTCGCCGACGGTCGCAGCGGAGGCGGACATCCTGGTCGCGGCGATCGGGCAGCCGGGGTTCGTGCCGGCGGAGTTCATCAAGCCCGGTGCGGTCGGTGGTGGACGTCGGGATTCACGCGCTGACCGACGAGGCGCGCGTGCGCGAGCTGTTCGGCAGGGACGACGCCAAGCTCGGGCGCTGCGCGACAAGGGCTCGGTGCTGTGCGGGGACGTGCGCACCGAGCGAAGGCGAAGGCCGCGCGCCGGCTGGCTGTCGCCCGTCCCCGGCGGCGTCGGGCCGATGACGATCGCGATGCTCCCGCGCGAACACCTCGAGGCGGCACGGCGATGCTCGAATCGGGACTGACCGGCGGGCCTCGCGTCGGGGAAGAGCACCGTCGCGGCGTTCTTCCGGGAGCTCGGCGCCTTCCACGTCGACGCCGACCGCATCGTCCACGAGCTGTTGGCACCGGGAGGCGCCGCGGAGAGCCGGTGCGTCGCGCGCTTCGGGCGACGGCATCGTCGGCGCGGGCGGGGTGATCGACCGGAAAGCGCTCGCGGCGCGATCGTCTTCGCCGATCCGCGAGCACGCGCCGACCTGAACGCCATCGTCCATCCGATGAGTGCGGGCGAGATCGCGCGACGCATCGCGACCCACGAAGTCCGGCCGCGCGGTCGCACCGGTCGCGTCATCGTCGACGCCGCGCTCCTCGTCGAGGCGGCATCCACCGCGACCTCGACGCGCTCGGTCGTCGTCGCCTGCGACGGCCGCAGACGCCAGCTCGCGCGCGCGGTCGGTGCGGCGCGGCCTGATCGGAGGACGGACGCGCGCGCACGCATCGCCGCGCAGGCGCCGATGCGAAGCAAGACTCGCCGCCGCGGATTTCGTGATCGACAACGACGGCTCCGCTCGGCGACGAGACCCGGCGCAGCGTCGGCGAGGTGTGGGAGTGAGCTGCTGCGGCGCGGCGCCGCGGAGCGGCTAGGTCGGCTCTTCGGACTCGAGCTCCCGCGGCGTCGAGCGCTGCGTCGGTGATCTCTCGTCGAGCAGCTCGTGCGCCCGGTCGACGTCCGCGGCGTCGACGACGAGCTGCAGACCCGCCGACCAGATCGAACGACGGGGAGGTTCTCCCGACGTCGTCCGCGCTCACCAAAGCTTCGATCCCCTCGGCCTCGAGCATCAGCGCGAGCGATCTCGGCCTCGCCGCGCTCGGAGAACGTGCGAACGATCGTCGGATCCTTCGATCACCGCTCCCACCTTGACGCCCGCGCCTTCGTGGTCTTGACGACTTTGATCCGGTTGGCCGCGTCCACGAGCACGATCTTCGGGACGTGGCAGTTCGCGACCTCGCGATCGTCCACCGCGGCGTAGGCCGCGACGATCACCTGATGGCCGACCTCGACGAGCCGGGCCGCGGCGCCTGGTGTGATGCAGCAGGCACCCGATCCGCGGCGGGCCCTCGATGAGGTAGGTGGAGAAGCGGCTGGCGTTGTTCGACGTCGTAGACGTCGATCTCTCGAAAGGGACCATCCCGCAGGCGTCCATGCAGGTCGCGGTCCAGCGTGCAGGCTCCACTGCGTAGCTGACGACGTCGCACTCCGTACACCGTAATCCGATGGACCTTGGCTCGAAGCATCTCTCCGGGTCATGTCTGGCCTCCTTCCGTGAAGTCGCCCCCTCACGCGAGGTGGGCGCCTCAGCGCACAAGAGCAGTCTAAGATCGCAAGACGATGTTGTCGATCCAGCCGGGTCGTCCCCGGCGTAGACGGCCACAGACAGGAGCATCTCGCCGTGCGCCTTGGTCAGCCGGAGTTCCAGCCGCTCCAGTGTCGACGCCAGATCCGACGTAGTCGACTTCGAAGGCCGCTCCCGCCTGAGCACCGCCGCCAGGCGCGCGCCGACGATCTTGGACGGCGTCCCGCTCCCCGCCTCAAGCGCCGCCTTCGCCGTCCGAGGCGCCCGTGGGATCGCCAGCCGCCGCGCCCGCCGCTGCTCGGGCGACAGGCGGACGTTGCGGCTGGACATCGCCGAGACCGTCCAGCTCGCGCTTGGTCGGGGAGCACGAGACCTCGACGTCGCAACATCAGGTCGCGACGAGCGCCCCATGATGACGATCGCCTGCTGAGCGTCCTTTGCTGGCCGAACGCCGCGACGTGCGGCGTGACGATCTCGAAGAGCTTCGGTCACCCGACGGTCGCGACTCCGCGAGTAAAGTGCCTGGGCCGGCTCCTCCCTTCAAGCTTGTCGGACAGCCCGGCGACCTCGACGGACGTCGCCGCCCCGGGCAGGATACATCTCCGTCCGCGATCAGGGGCGAAGAGACATCCGACGCCCTTCGCTGCGCGAGGAGATCGGCGTCCCCGGGAGGTCGCGCGGGTAGATCGTGCGAGGTCGTCGCTCGACCCGAACTGCGGTCGGATTGACGAAGATCGAGACGACGGTCACGGTCGGCCTGCGCCCTTGCACGCGGCGCACCAGCGAGAGGTGCCCGTCGTGCGAGCGCGCCGCATCGTAGGCACGAACCCGACGATCTTCCTGCACGCCGGCCGAGCCGCCGCGCAAGCTCCTTCATCGCGCGCGCGCGACTCACGATATCCATCAGCCGTGGCTCTGCTCGCTCGACGGGAAGTCATCTTCGAGCGGAGCGTCCTCGGCCCAGCAGCCCGATCGCCTCGGTCGCGCGACAGCGTGAAGGTCGGCGTAGCGCCTCACGAACTTCGAGGACGGGTCCCCGGAGCATGCCGATGAGCAGGTCGTGGATCACGAGCGACCTGGCCGTCGCAGCTCGGTCCGCGCGCCGATCCCGATCGTGGGCACGTCGACGCGCGGCCGTACGCGGCGCCGCCAGCGCGGCAGGGATCCTCGAGGCACGATCGAGAACACGCCGGCGGTACGCCAACGCCTTGGCGCGTCCGCGACGAGCGCCGTCCGCTGCGTCCGCGGCGCGGCCTGCGACCTTGTAGCCTCCCATCTTGAGGCACCGACTGCGGCGTCGGCCAGGTGCCCCATGACGGGGATCTCGGCGTCGACAGCGCGCGGACCACGGCGATCGAGCGCTTGCCGTCCCCTTCGATCTTCACGGCATCGGCGCGGGCGCTCGCGCACGAAGCGCGCGCCGCGTTCTCGAACCGCAGCCGCCACCCACGTGGTACGAAGCCACGGCATGTCCGACGATGAGCGAGCGCTTCCGCGCCGCAGCCGAGGACGGCCTGCGCGTGGCGCACCATGTCGTCCATCGTGACCGGAAGGGTGGAGTCGTAGCTCCAGCTCCACCATGCCGAGCGAATCGCCGACGAGCAAGAGCCTCGACGCCCGCCGCCTCCGCCGGCGGCCGCGGTCATCGCATCGTACGCGGTCAGAACGACCAGGGCTTGCCGGAGCTCTTACGCAGCGGAACGCGGGAACCGGTCATCATTGCGCGGCCTCCATGATCTGCCCGCCTCTCGGGGTCGAGCGATGTTGGCGCCGGGGGACTAATCCTTTTTTCTGCAAAGCTCCCGGATACCGCTTTGTCGAACAGAGTTGCCCTCTATCGCCACTGCGACGAACTCAAGGACCGATATTACTTGCACACCCTGCTCCATCCGTCTGATCCTGGGAGATGAGGTCGTCCAGACTCGCTTTCGTGGTGGACGAAATCGATCTGGTTCAGTGTCGATCGCCACGGAGCAGGGGTCTGCGCGTAGTTGAAGAAGAAGTAGTTGCCGACCTTCGCGACCTCGGTGACGTAGGCCTCGGAGATCTCGGCTTCGTAGTCGCGCTTGCGGCGCTTGATGCGCTCGATCAGAGCCGCGGCGTGTCGGCCTGGAGGAAGATGACGAGATCGGGCTTCGGCGTTTGCGGCTCGAGCATCGCGTAGAGCTTGTCGTAGATCAGGAGCTCCGAGTCGTCCAGGTTCAGGTACGCGAAGATCTTGTCCTTCAGGGAAAATGTAATCGCAGACCGTGACCTGCGAAGGAACAGCGTGCGCTGCGAGAGCTCCATCAGCTGGCGGTACCGCGAGAGCAGGAAGAACAGCTGGGCCTGGAATGCCGCCCCGGTCTTGTCGAGGCAGAAGTCGCGGAGGAAGGGATTCTCGACGCGCTCGAGCACCTTATTGGGATTCGAACTTCTTGACGGAGCCAGCTCGACGAACGATGTCTTGCCGACCCCACGATGGGACCTTCGACGGCGATCGACCGGAATTTCATAGAGCGCGGCGAGTATACGGGGAGGCTTTCCGGCAAGGCAAGCTTGCCGGCCCTGCGCAGCTTCGTGGCCGACGTCGTCGAGCGCCGCGAAGGGCGCGCTTCGAACTCCGGCGCGAGCTCCGCCGAGCGGGGCGAGCACGAACCGGCGCGACCGCATGCGGGGTGCGGCGAGGTGAGGTCCGGGGTGCTGCGCTCGAGGTCTCCGAGGACGCAGGAGATCGAGGTCGAGTCTCGCGCGGGCGCGTTCGGCCAGGTGCGGATGCGTCCGCGCTCGCGCTCGGCGGCGAACAGCACACGGCGAGGACGTCCTCCGGAGACGAGCGGCGGTTTCGCACGCGGGCGACCATGTTGAGAAACCAATCCGGCCCCGCGCCGTCCACCGGCTCCGTCTCCCAGAGCGACGAAACGGCGACCGGGCGCACGCCGCCCTTCGCCATCGCGAGCAGCCCGGCCCGCGAGGTGCGCCTCGCGATCGCCGATGTTGCTGCCCCAGACCGACGTACCCGAGCATGGCGGGCATGCTAACAGCCCGGAGCGGCGCCGGCGGGTGAAGGCGCTTGAAGCCGACCGCCCGCGGCCGGCTATGATGCTGCCAGCTCGCGTCGTCTGCGGAGCCCCGAACATCCCGACGGAGGTTTGCAACCGACATGGCATCGACCAGAAGAAGAGCGCCGGCTTCGCAGCGACCCCGTGGCCACCGGAGCGGCCGCCCGATCCCAGGACGCTGCGCCCCTCCCGCCAAGCCGCGCAACATCGCGGCGTACAGGCGGCGCTCGAGCGAGTTCACCGACGGGGACGGCCTCACTTCTCGCAAGGGACAGTTCGCGGAGGCGCTGCCGCTGGCAAGAGGAGGAGCAATACGTAA
>ERZ1370068.9674-contig-8434_pt1 | contig 44352 bp, 53 predicted proteins | sample MGYA00561227_ERZ1370068 | MGnify/ENA primary metagenome ERZ1370068 (study PRJEB38410, sample SAMEA6850437) | metagenome | study: Metagenomic assessment of the ecological functions of the soil: analysis of the soil microbiota associated with the...
AGTTACGTATTGCTGGCAAGCCTATCCGGGTGCGCCGCTCAGCCGGCCTTGGGAAGCGGGATCAACTCAGTGCCGAAGGTGGGAATCGAACCCACACGCCCTTTCGGGCACCGGATTTTGAGTCCGGCGCGTCTGCCAATTCCGCCACTTCGGCGGCCTGAGGATCAGGTAGACCGCGGATCAACCTGCAGACGGACGCGATGCCCGGCTTGAAGAATGCGGGCGGCAAGGAGGATACTGCCGTCGAGCGCTTGCACGGGAAGGCGGCCTCGACCAGTCGAAAGGAGAGGGCTGTGAGGAAGACAGTTTTCGGCGGACTCGCTGTCGCGGCCATCGCAGTCAGCGTGTTGCAGCTCGCGTCGAGTGCCGCATCGGAAGTAGCGACGTCGGCGAGCTCGCTTGCCGTCGCGCGGGCCCGGTGTTCTACAAGGGTTCAGGAGCCCGGCAGTTACTTGATCGCGTCCGACCTGCCGCTGCAGGGCGCCGGACGCGCGCAGACCGCTCGCGATGGGCAATGGCCGATCCAGCTACGTCCTGGAGAAGCAGTGCCAGCTTCAAGGCCGGCAAGTACACGATCGGCTACCAGTGCGTGCGACGACTGACCGCGCAGACCAGGCGCGCTGGGACTCGGCCAAAGTGCACGTGCGAACGCTCAGTGTCGTACGCCGACCGACGAAGATCGCTGCTCGGCGTGCTCGGGACGTTCAACTCCGGCTGCGCGAAGCTCGATCGTGCCGATCCTGAACCGGCGCACCGGGCGGTCACGTGGCGATGATCAGCGTCCGCGAACACCGAACGCCGGGTCTGACGCATTACGCGCCGTGGAACGACCCAGGCGAGCCGAAGATCTACTACCCGACCGGCGTCGCAACTACGCCCGCGTCGTCGGCCACCGACGACTACCAGGGACCCGCTGGCCGCGACTGCTGGTCGAAGCACGCTCACGCAGCAAGAACGTCTACATCGTCCACGACAACCAGACCTTCGGAAAGGGCGTCGCCAACGGCGTTCAAGACTGCAGGGCGGAGAAGCTCGGCATCAAGGTGCTCGGCTTCGAGCCGTGGGACCCGAAGGCCATCGAGCTACGAGGCGATCGGCGCAGCAGATCAAGGCCACCGGGCGCCAAGTCCGTCTACCTCGGCGGCATCGTCTGCAACAACGGCGTCAAGCTGCTCAAGGACCTCCGCGCCGTCGCTCGGCCCGGACGCCCGTGTTCGTGGCCCGACGGCTGGACGCCGTACTCGGCGACGCTCGGCCGCGGGCTCGGCCGCGCAGGGCATGTACATCAGCTACGCGGGCCTGCCGCTGCGAGACGCTCGGCTCCAAGGGGCAAGGCGTTCATTGCCAGCCGTTCGAGCAAGTACCTGAAGCTGAAGCAGGCCAGCTGCCGCCGCCGTACTCCGTCTATCCAGGCGCAGGCCGCGCAGGTCATGCTGGAGGCGATCGGGCGCTCGAACGGTACGCGGACGTCGGTGACGCCAGCAGCTGTTCAAGATCGAACGTCAACGAACGGGATCATGGGCACGTTCCACTTCGACAAGAACGGCGACATCGTCCCGACGAAGGCGATCAGCTTCGACCAGTTGCAGCGGGCAAGACGCGCGTGTCGTCTACGAGGTCATCCTCAAGGTCAACGGGATGAGCTGGCCGTAGCGCGCGAAAGGCTGTATCACGGCTGGGGAAGGGCGCTTCTGACGTCCTTCCCCGGCCTGCATTCGAGGAGGCGGATCTGATCGCCTGAGGCACGACGCGCGAGACGAACCGAGCGCCGGCGATCTCGGCGCGCTCGCGTACGTCACGGCGCCTCGGGCTCCTGCTGGTCGGGCATCGTGGTCGCGTGGCTCGGCGTCAACCTCGTCAGGACCGGAGCACGTTCTTCCGAGTCTCTCCTGATCGGGATCACGCAGCGGCGCCCTGTACGCCCTCGTCGCCGCTCGGCTACACGCTCGTCTACGGCATCCTCGAGCTGATCAACTTCGCCCACGGCGACGTGTTCATGCTCGGCGGCGATGATCTCGGCGACGATCGTCGTGCACGGTCTTCGACGCTGGCCGAGCCTCGGCGTCGGCATCCTGCGTCGCCGCGATCCTCGTCTCGCTGGTCGTCGCGATGGTCGGCTGCGGCCTGCTCAACGCGACGATCGAGCGCGATCGCCTACAAGCCGCTCCGCAACGCGCCGCGGCTCGCGCCGCTGATCACGGCGATCGGCGTGTCGTTCATCCTCCAGAACGTCGCGCATCATCTGGAAGGGCACGCCGCTCGTGCAGCTGCCGCCGAGCACGCTGTCCGACGCGGCGACGATCTTCACGATCGGGCGGCGTCGTCTACGGCTGGGACCAGCTCATCGTCGTGCTCGATCACGGTCCCGGTGCTGCTCGCGCTCGTCTGGCTCGTCGCAGTGCACGCGGCAGGGCAAGGCGATGCGCGCGACCGCTCAGGACAAGGACGCCGCCGCGATGATGGGCATCGACGTCGACCGCACGATCTCGTTCACGTTCCTCGTCGCCGGCGCGCTCGCGGGCGCGGCCGGCGTGCTCTTCGCGCTCTACTCTCAGACGACGATCCGCTTCGACACCGGGCTTCACGCTCGGCCTGTATCGCGTTCACGGCCGCCGTGCTCGGCGGCATCGGCAACCTCCCGGGCGCCGTGCTCGGCGCGCTGCTGATCGGCCTCGATCCAGGACTTCAACGAAGGCCTCTCCTGGCACACGCCGGGCTCGAACGTGGACGGAGTCGATCGTGTTCGCGATCCTGCATCCTGATCCTCGTCTTCCGGCCGCAGGGCTGCTCGGCGAGCGTACGCCCGAGGCGGACGGTCACGCGGCGCGCTGCCCGCAGTCGCCCCGCGTAGTCTGGACTGACCGGGGCTCCTGCGTCCTTCGATGGCCGACCCGACAGGGCCGCGTACTCAATCCGGGCGTCGTCGAGGAAGGTCCGCGCGGGCACAATGGCACGCGCGGCAGCCCGACTGCTGGCGGCGGGTCGTGCCGGCGTGCCTCGTGCTCATGCCTCGCTCTGGCTCGCTGGCCGGGCTGGTGTGTCAGGCAGAGCACCGAGGCTCTGATCGTTGTCGTGAGTCCTGCTGCTCTTACTGGGCGGCGTCCGCGAACTTCTGGCGCGGGCGCTCGAGCCGGATCGGCGTCGCAGACGCAAGGCACGGTGGCGGGCTGGCAGTCGCCGCTTCGTGCAGCGGGCCGTGCCGCCGCCGTGGTGATTGCGGCTGGCGGTGATCCTGATCGCCTGGGCGGCCGGGACGCAGCCGTCGACCCGTCGCTCCTCGTCCTGCTCGTGCATCATCCTACGCGCTCTTACCTGCATGCCGGCGCGGGTCGGCGCCGCATGCACTGCCCGTGACCGTGCTCCGCTCGCCGTCGACGTACCTCCCCAGCAGAACGACACCAGCGTTTCCTCGCAGCGTCCCCGTCTTCAGGCACTTCCCGAGCATGGACACGATGGTCTCGATCGCTGATCTTCGCGATGATGGCGATCGGGCTGAACATGGTCGTCGGCTACGCGGGCCTGCTCGACCTCGGTTACGTCGCCTTCTACGCCATCGGCGCGTACACGGCCGGCGTGGCTCGCGTCGCTCGCAGTTCGCGGCGTACGGTCCACTTCGACTTCGGCTCGGTCGGGATCGGCAACCGAGTGTCGGCGGCATCCACATCTCGATCTGGCTCGTCCTGCTCGTCGCGGCGGTCGTCACCGCCGTCGGCGGATCCTCATCGGCCTGCCGACGCTGCGGCTGCGCGGCGACTACCTCGCGATCGTCACGCTCGGCTTCGGCGAGATCATTCCGCAGTTCGCTCGCAACGGCGACAGCATGCATCGGCTTCAACCTCACGCAACGGCCCGCTCGGCATCAGCCCGATCGACTCGCCGGGTTCGGCGAGCACCCGACACAAGGCGCTGTCGGCTTGCCTGTCAGCGACTACGCAGAGCTCAGTTCGATCGCGAACGTCCTCATCTCTTCTGGACCGCGCTCGCGCTGCTGCTCATCACCGATGTTCTGCTGCGTGCGCCTGCGCGACTCGCGGCTCGGCCGTGCGTGGATCGCCATCCGCGAGGACGAGACTGCCGCGGCCGCGATGGGCATCCCGCTGATGCGCACGAAGACCTGGGCGTACGCGATCGGCGCGCTTCTTCGGCGGCATGCGCCGGCGCGTACTATCGCGACGCTTCAAGTCCGGCGCGTTCCCGAGCCGACTTCCACTTCAACATCTCGGTCTTCCTGCCTCTGCATGGTCATCCTCGGCGGGATGGGCAGCCTCTGGGGCGTCGATCGTCGGCGGCGCACGTCCCTCGCGTGGCTGAACGCTCGAAGGCCTCGCGAACATCGGCGGCTGGATCGAACGCGCTACACGCTCGACTGCAACGTCGAGCGTGCGCGAAGTACCCAGTTCGGGATCTACGGATCGATCATCGTGCTGGTGATGCTGTTCCGCCCTGTCGGCCTGATCCCGAGCGGCGGCGCAAGCGCGAGATCGAGGAAGGCGCCGGAGCGCTCGAGCGGGACAAGCAGCGTCTACGCGATCCTCGACCGAGGATCCAGAGAACGTGACGATGGCCGCGCGACCTCCTCACGACAGCAGAACATCCGGAAGGAGTTCGGCGGGCCTCGTCGCGGTCTCCGACGTCGACTTCACGATTCCGCTGAGCGCTCGATCGTGAGCCTGATCGGACCGAACGGCGCCGGCAAGACGACGTTCTTCAACATGCTCACCGGGCGTGTACAAGCCGACCGGCGGCCGGGTCGTCTTCGACGGCGAGCGACCTGACGGGCAAGCCGCCGCACGCGATCACCGAGCTCGGCATCGGCCGGACGTTCCAGAACATCCGCCTCTTCCAGCAGATGACCGCGCTCGAGAACGTCCTCGTCGGGCATGCACTGCGCGACTCAGAGGGCGGATCCTCGGCTCGCATCTTCGGCACGCCCCGCGTGCGGCGCGAGGAGCGTGAGGCGCACGACGAGCGCGCGCGAGCTCTCGCGCTATTCGGGCTCGCCGGGCGTCGACGACGAGCTCGCGAGAACCTCTCCTACGGCGACCAGCGCCGGCTCGAGGTCGCGCGCGCGCTCGCCGACGGAGCCGAAGCTGCTGCTGCTCGACGAGCCGACGCGCGGGGATGAACCCGCAGGAGACCGTCCGACTTCACGGAGCTTCGTCAACAAGCTGCGCAGCGAGGAGCGAGCTGATCGCGATCCTGCTCATCGAGCACGACATGAAGGTGATCATGGGCGTCTCCGAGCGCGTGACCGTGTCTCGACTACGGCGAGAAGATCGCCGAGGGCACACCGCAGGAGATCCAGCGCGACGACGCGCGTGATCGAGGCCTACCTCGGCAAACGGCGGCGACGACGTGACGACATCGCCCGCAGAACGGCGCGCTCGCTCGCGGCTCGAGGACGTCCACACGTACTACGGCTCGATCGAGGCGTTGAAGGGGATCACGCTCGAGGTGCACGAAGGCGAGATCGTGACCCTGATCGGCGCGAACGGCGCCGGGAAGTCGACGACGCTTCGCTCGATCAACGGGCTCAACCATCCGCGGCGCGGGCTCGATCGTGTTTCGCGGCGAGGACATCACCCGCGAGCCGCCGCACGACATCGTGCGGCTCGGCATCTCGCAGTCGCCCGAGGGCCGCAAGCTCTTCCCGCGCATGTCGGTGCTCGAGAACCTCGAGATGGGCGCCTTCCAGCGCAGCGGACCGCTCGGAGCTTCGCGGGGACCTCGAACGCGTCTACGCGCTCTTCCGCGGCTCGCGGAGCGAAAGCACGCAGAAGGCCGGCACGCTCTCCGGCGGCGAGCAGCAGATGGTGCGCGATCGGCCGGGCGCTCATGGCCCATCCGAAGCTGCTCATGCTCGACGAGCCGTCGATGGGCCTCGCCCCGATCTTCGTCGAGCGGGTCTTCGAGACGATCGTCGAGATCAACAAGCAGGGCACGCCGATCCTGCTCGTCGAGCAGAACGCGATGATGGCGCTCGAGGTGGCGAGCCGCGGCTACGTCCTCGAAACCGGCAAGGTGGCGCTCGCGGACGACGCGAAGGCGCTTCTGGGAACGAACAGGTGAGAAAGACGTATCTTGGGAGACCGGATTAGCGAAAGGAGCTGCCCCGTGTTCCGCTCGAAGACCTTTGTGCTGGCAGGCGCGATCGTCCTTCTCCTCGCTCGCCGGCAGCGGCTGCGGCGGCGGTAGCAAGAGCAGCGAGTCGACAACCACGACCACCGCCGGCAGTGGTGCGTCGATCACCGCCCCGGCGTCGATCGCGAGCGCGGGCAAGCTCGTCTTCTGCAGCGACATCACGTACCCACCCGAGGAGTCGTAGTCACGGCAGGGCACGACGACCCCAGGCGGTCCGACATCGACATCGGCAACTACATCGCCGACAAGATGGGCGTGAAGGCGCGTTTCGACAACACCGGCTTCGACGGAATCATCGCGGCGCTACTCTGCGAAGAAATGCGATGCCGTCATCTCGGGATGAACGACACGCCTGAGCGGCGGAAGCAGGTGGCGTTCGTCGACTATCTCAAGGTCGGGCAGTCGCTTCATGGTCAAGAAGGGCAATCCCGGCGAACATCACCGGCATCGACAGCCTGGCCGGCAAGTCCGCGTCGGTCGAGACCGGCACGACGAACAAGGACTTCCTCGACGCCCAGAGCAAGCGGCTCACTTCCGCAGGGCAAGAAGGCGATCAAGGTCGTCACCTTCCCGAAGGACACCGATGCGGCGAACGCGCTTCGAACCGGCCGCGTCGATGCGTACTTCGGCGATGCGCCCGTCGTGGCGTACTACATCGAGCAGACGCCGGACGCATTCTCGCTCGGAGGAACGCCCGTCAATCCGATCTCCGATCGGTATTGCGATCAACAAGTCGAATACGGAGCTTCAGTCGGCCGTGAGGAAGGCGATCGCCATGATCTATGCCGACGGGACGATGAACACGATCCTGACCAGGTGGAAGCTCGCGGGGGCGGTCGCGAAGCTGAAGTAAGGGGATGCTCCTCGCCGCTCTCGACTGGCACTATCCTGTGGCAGCGGATCTTCCACCCTGACCATGTGTTCGTTCTCGCGCTCTGGAGGACGATCTACATCTCGGTCGCTGGCGCAGCTCTCGGGGTCGTCCTCGGACTGATCCTCGCGTTCATGCGCATGTCGAGGTTCCTGCCGTTGCGCTTGCTCTCCGGGCTCTACGTGCTCATCTTTCGCGGCACGCCGCTCATCGTCCAGATCTTCTTCGTCTACTTCGGCGCGAATCTGCTCTTTGGCTTCAACCTGATCCCACGCACCGTGAACTTCGGGGTATTCGTCACTGGACGGCGCAGCCTTCGCCGGCATCCTCGCGCTCGGCCTCAACGAGGGCGCGTACATGCGCGAGATCATCCGCGCCGGGAATCGACTCGGTCGACAAGGGCCAGATGGAGGCGGCGCAAGTCGCTCGGGCATGCCGCTACCGGCTGGCGATGGCGGCGCATCGTCGCTGCCGCAGGCGACGCGCTGTCATCGTGCCGCCGCTCGGCAACGAGTTCAACAGCATGATGAAGAACTCCTCGCTCGTCTTCTTCATCGGCGTCGACCGAGCTGTTCGGCGACGCCGAGATCCGCTACTCGACGACGTTCAAGCCGGTCGAGTACTTCCTCGCGGTTGCCTTCTGGTACCTCGTGCTGACGACCGTGCTGGACGCGTGATCCAGGCGCAGATCGAGCGGAAGCTGGCCACCAGCGAGCGGGGTGACGAGCTCACCTTCCGGGAGCGTGTCGTGAGGCCTGGACCCGATGGGCGCCTGGGCGAGGGGCGCGCGGTCCGACGGAGCGACGGCGACGTCATGTTCGCCGAGGACGTGCACGAAGAGCTTCGGCCGCCTGACGGTTTTGAAGGGCGTCTCCTCACCGTCGAGAACGGCGAGACGGGTTTGCATCATCGGCGCCGTCCGGGATCGGGAAAGTCGACGTTCCTTCGCTGCATCAACCACCTCGAGAAGATCGACTCCGGCCGGATCGAGGTGAACGGCCACCTGATCGGCTACCGCGAGCGAGAAGGGCGAGCTCGTCGAGGACTCCAGAGAGCAACATCGCGCAGCAGCGGCGCGAGATCGGGATGGTCTTCCAGCGCTTCAACCTCTTCCCGCACATGACCGCGCTCGAGAACGTCATCGAGGCGCCGATCCGTGTCGCGGCTTCGCAAGCAAGCAGGCGATCGCCGTCCAGAGGCGAGGCGCTGCTCGCGCGCGTCGGCCTCGCCGACAAGCGCGACGTCTATCCCGGGCAAGCTGTCCGGCGGTCAGCAGCAGCGCGTGCGCGATCGCACGCGGCGCTGGCAATGAGGCCCGGCGCTGATGCTCTTCGACGAGCCGACGAGCGCGCTCGACCCCGAGGTGATCGGCGAGGTGCTCGACGTCATGGAGGCGCTCGCGTGCGAATGGGGACGACGATGATCGTCGTCACGCACGAGATGGGCTTCGCGCGCGAGGCCGCCGATCGCGTCGTGATGATGGACGACGGCCGGATCATCGAAGAGGGGCCTCCTTCGCATTTCTTCGACCAATCCGCCGAGAGGATCGCACGAAGCAGTTTCTCTCGAAGATCCTCTAGGTCTCGGCCCGGCTGACTCGAATCGGGAAATAGGGCGGCGCGAGGAGGAAGCCGATGCGCGGCGGACGCTCGGTCCAGCCGCGGGCCATCGTCAGCGCCGCGCCCGCTCCGTGGGTGGTGCACGAAGCCGAGCTGACGGGCGGCGCTGTGGTCGCGGCAGCCGGCGATGATGACGTTGTCCGAGGCGCGCCGAGTGCGGGCCGGCAGGCGTCCCAGTCGACGAAGGGCAGCAACGGATGGCGACAGACCGGCTTGGCCGGTATGCTCCAGCGCACGGACGTCGCCACCCGCCGCACGTTCCTGCTTCGGCGAGCGCCGCCTCGATCAGGGCCCGTGGCTCGCGTTGCGGCGAAGAACGACCGGTACGGCTGTTGCGTGGGATGCGCGAATGCTGGCGCTGGAAGCGGTGAAACAGAATCGCCGTTCCGCCTTCCGCGACGGGAAGCGAGTCGCGCCAGAGAGCGTAGTGCGAGCCCGAGCCCGAGATGCGCGCCGAGGAGGGGTTCGGCCGCTCGCGAGGCAGGTGGGGAGTCGTGCGTGGGATGCCGATGGCACACGGCGTCCAGCTCGCGATCGAGCGTGATCCCGCGCAGCTCGACCCCACGCAGCAGGGCTCTCGGTGTGCGCAACCGAGGGCGGACCCGCAGAAGACGCCTGCCACCGTGCGGTCGAGGGGAGAGAAGCGCAGCACGTACGCGCGAGTGACCGGGCAGGACGCCGGAAGATCTGACGGAACGGTGAGCGGACGACGACGCTCGAGCGCCTCGGCCTCATAGGGTAGCCTGCCGAGCGTGCCCCCGAGTCTCGGATGGTTGAGGACGAGGGAGACGCCGATGACCGGCACGCGCCGCGCGAGGGCGCGCTCGAGCTCGAGGCCAAGCCGCCAGCCCTGCGATGCCGACGTCTCGAGCAGCGAGTACGCACCGGCGCCGCGTAGAACCTCCTTGCCGGCCGCGCCGACGAACGCGGCCGGCCCCCGTGCAGAACGGTCTCGGCTGCCGTCACGACGAGCAACCACGTCGGTGCGTGCGAGAGCACGGATGCACGCGGAGGATCGAGCCTGAGCTCGCCGACGTCCACGCAGATCTTCGCGCTCGACGTCATGCGCTTCGACGTGACGCGTGGAAGCGGCGCGCAAGCTCCGGCGAGACCAGCGTTTCAGCCGATCGCCTCCTGCCCGCCGCGAGGCCCGCCGGCGACGAGCAATATCCGGCAGCAGCCGTCGGAATTCCCCAGCCGCTCGGGCTCCGCAACTGCTGGCGGCGATCGCGGCATGTCGTGGATCGCGCTCGACGCCCGGAATAGGAAGGGCCGGTGGCTCCGACGACGATCGTCGCGCGCGCACCACGGGACACGATTGCCTCGAGCGGCTGGCCTGGCAAGCGGAAGGCGCAACCGCCTGCACCGCTGCGCCGACGTCGGCGACTGGAGTCGCCGGGTGGAGGAACACGCAGCGACTGAGCGCGTCGTCGCTCGGCGGTGACGACCACGAGCCGCGAGCCGGCCAGACAGCGGAACGCGTCTCATGGCACGTGCCGGTAGAGGCGAGAGAAGGTCGGCCGGAATCCCACGTGCCGTGAAGAAGCGGTCGCGAGGAGATTCACGACACGACCAGTCGATCGTCATCGCGCGGTAACCGCTCTCATGCGCCCAGCGCATCGCGTGTGCCATCAGTGCCCGGCCAACGCCCGAGCCGCGCACGTCGCGACTGCGTGGTCGCGAGCGCGAGGTCGATGCTTCCCTCCGGAATCCGCAGGTCGCGCGCCTTCGCGGCGACCGAGCAACGCTGTGGCCGACGGCGTTGCCGCCTCGCTCCCGCGACGAAAGTGCGTGAACCTCCCGTCGTCCACGTGTCCGCCCAACTCCGCTCGGAACACTCATCGTCACTGCGACGACTCGTCCAGAAGCTCTCGGGCTGCGCGCAGGTGCTGCTGCTGAACGCACGCTCCAGCGCCGCGACGGCATCGACGGTCGAAGCGCGCGGCCCTCACGGATCTCCGCATCTGCCGTCCACCGGGGTTCGGGAGCGTCTCACGGACCGCATACGGTGAACCTGCAGGCCGAACGCGAGCCTGAGCCGGCATGCGTCGACCAGCCCGGCGTCCGTGGCGCGGGACACTAGACGCGACGACTGGTCGAGGCCCAGCTGCAGCCCAGTCCGAGCCAAGCTGTTCGTAGAGATCCCGGATCAGCTCGGGCTGCGCGCGCGCAGCCCAGCAAACCTCGACTTCGCTCGATCCGTCGTCTTGGGGCGAGCCGATCAAGTAGGCAGCCACGTCACCGCCGACGAGCGCGACAGCGCCCGCAGCGCCCGATCGGCGGACAGCGCTCGCTCGATGTGGGCACTGAAAGTCCCGGCCGTCGGGAATGCAGCGCCTCCGCTTGCGCGATGGCGGGCGTGCCGCTCTTCGAGCAACCGCGCAGCGCCGGCCAGGTGGGGCTCGGAAAGTGGATGAATTTGGGGCGCTCGCATCGGCGCCGGACGATAGCGTTGCCGCGGTCGATGCCGAAGACGCTCGACAGGCGCCGAGCTGCAGCTCGACGACGCGCCCGTGCCGCGATGCCGAGCTCTTCCTCGTGGACGGCAACAACCTCGCCTACCGCGCGTTCTTCGCGCTGCCCGAGGAGCTCGCGACGAGCGGAGGGCTTTCCGACGAATGCGCTCCTCGGGTTCACGAACATGCTCTTCAAGCTCCTGTCCGACTACAAGCCGAAGGGCGTCGCGGTCGCGTGGGACACGCGCCCGGCCGAGCGGCCGCGAGCGTCGGCGAGGCGGTCTACAAGGACGACCGCCGGCCGATGCCGGACCTGCTCTCGCGAGCAGTTCCCGTACTTCCGCCCGATCGTCGAGGCGTTCGGCTACCGCAACCTCGAGTTCGAAGGGCTGGGAGGCGGACGACGTGATCGCGACGCTCGCGACGCGCGCCGACGAAGCCGGGATCAGGACGTGCGATCGTCTCGACCGACCGCGATGCGTTCCAGCTCGTCTCCGACAACGTCAGCCTGATGATGACGCCGCGCGGCGTCGCCGACGTGCACGGTCTACACGCCCGAGCGCGTCGAGGCGCGCTACGGCATCCGCCCGGACCAGGTTCCGGACTTCATCGGACTGAAGGGCGACACGTCGGACAACATCCCGGGGATCCCGGCATCGGCGACAAGACCGCCGGGCAGCTGATCGCGCAGTACGGCTCGCTCGAGGAGGTGATCGAGCACGCGGACGAGCTTTCGCCGGCGCGCCGAAAGAACATCGCTCGAGCACGCCGACCAGGCGCCGGCAGTCGAAGCAGCTCGCGACGATGCGCCGAGATCTCGACCTCGACTGCGACCCGTCGAGCTCGTGCTCCTGCCGCCCGACCGCTCGGAGCTGCGCGAGATGTTCCGGCGCTTCGAGTTCCGCAACCTGCTCGGGCGCGATCGACATCCTCGACGAGGCCGTCCCTGCCGCAGCCGATGAGCGTGCAGGGCACCGAGGTCGCCGTGGCGCGAGGGGAGCTGCCGAGGTGCGCGTGGCGCGGCTTCGCTCGCGATCCGCGACGGCGCGTTTGCGCTCGCTCAGGAAGACGAGGCGTCATCGTCGGCGCCTGGGGCTGGCCTCGAGCGCCGCCTCGACGACGCGGAGCTGATCGCGCACGACTGCAAGGCGCTGCCGCGGCTGACGATGGAACCGGCTGAGGACACGATGCTCGCTCGCGTACCTGATCGAGCCGCGGCGGGCCGCGTACGAGCTCGACGACCTCGCCGCGGAGTACGGCGTCGAGCCGATTCCGCACTCCGGCGACCGGACGAGGAGACGGCCGCACTCGTGCGCGCACGCCGAGACGCCGCGGCGGCTGGCGCCGACCGATGCTCGACCGCGTCGCGCGAGCGCGGCGCCGAGGATCTCTACCGCGACATCGAGCTGCCGCTCACCGCACGTGCTCGCGGCGATGGAGGACGCGGGCGTCAAGATCGACACGTACCGCATGGGCGAGATCACGGCGCGCCTCGCCGACCGCGTCGAGGAGCTCGAGGCGAAGGCGCTACGAGCTCGCCGGCGAGGAGTTCATGCTCGGCTCGACGCAGCAGGTCGCGCGGATCCTGTTCGAGAAGCTCCAGCTGACGCCGGGCCGCAAGGGCAAGACCGGCTACTCGACCGACACGCGCGTGCTGCGCAGCGATCCGCGGCGAGCACGAGATCGTGCGCGGTGATCGAGGAGTGGCGCGAGCTACTCGAAGCTCCTGAACACCTACCTCGGGCCGCTGCCGTCGCTGCTCGGCGACACGACGGCCGGCTGCACACGACGTTCAACCAGACCGTCGCATCGACCGGCCGGCTCTCGACGACGAACCCGAACCTGCAGGCGATCCCGATTCGCACCGAGCTCGGCAAGGAGATCCGCTCCGCGTTCGTCGCCGAGACCGGCTCGCGGCTCGTCTCCGCCGACTACTCGCAGATCGAGCTGCGCATCCTCGCGCACGTCTCCGGCGAGCCGAAGCTGCGCGAGGCGTTCGCGCGCGGCGACGACATCCACACGCGCGACGGCGGTCGAGGTGCTCGGCAAGGACCCGGCCGAGCTGACGTCCGGCGATCGCTCGATCGCGAAGATGATCAACTTCGGGATCGTCTACGGGATCTCGGCGTTCGGGCTCTCCGAGAATCTCGAGATCCCGCGCGACGAGGCACAGGCGTACATCGACGCGTACCTCGCGCGCTTCCCGCTCGTGCAGGACTTCATCCAGCGGACGATCGAGCAGGCGAAGCGCGGACGGCTACGTCGACGAGCCTGCTCGGCCGTCGCCGGCCGACGCCGGAGATCCGCGCGTCGAACCGGGCGACGCGCGTCGCCTCGGCGAGCGGCTCGCGGTCAACTTCGTCATGCAGGGCTCGAACGCGGACATCATCAAGAAGGCGATGATCGCGATCCACCGCCGCCTGCGCGACGAGGGCCGCGGGCGCCCGCCTCGTCCTGCAGGTGCACGACGAGCTGCTGCTCGAGGTGCCGGAGGCCGAGGTCGGCGCCGGTCGTGGGAGCTCGTCAGGGAAGAGATGTGCGGCGCTTACCCGCTCGATCCCGCCGCTGGCCGTGGAAATCGGCGTCGGCGACGACTGGAGCGAAGCCAAAAGCTAGCCCAAACCGCCGGCAAATCGAAGCCCGGGCGGGCGCAGCTTTCGCCCGGAAAAAGCCCCTGGCTATACTGACCGCCGCTCATGCCACCGAGCAAACCGAACAGCGAATCGCCGGCGACGGCGTCTGGATCACCGGTCCGGACGGCGAGCTGATCCCCGACTACGAGTCGACCTTCCCGACGATCAACGAGGGGGAGGTCGTCCACGGCACCGGTCGTCCGCGTCGACAAGGACGAGGTGCTCGTCGACATCGGCTACAAGTCGGAGGGCGTGATCCCGGTCGCCGAGCTCTCGATCCGGCGCTCGGTGAACCCGGCCGACGAGGTCTCCGTCGGCGACGAGATCGACGCGCTCGTGATGACGAAGGAGGACGCCGAAGGGCGCCTGATCCTCTCGAAGAAGCGCGCCCGCTTCGAGCTCGCCTGGAAGGCGATCGAGGCGGCGGCCGAGTCAGCGGCGAGCCGGTGAACGGCCGCGTGATCGAGGTCGTCAAGGGCGGCCTCATCCTCGACCTCGGCGTGCGCGGCTTCCTGCCGGCGTCGCTCGTCGACATCCGCCGCGTCCAGGACCTCGACGAGTTCATGGGCAAGGAGCTCCGCTGCAAGGTGATCGAGCTCAACCGCTCGCGCAACAACGTCGTGCTCTCCCGTCGCGCCGTCCTCGAGGACGAGCGCAAGGAGATGCGCCAGGCGATCCTCGACCGGCTCAACCCGGGCGACGTCGTCGAGGGCCAGATCTCGAACATCGTCGACTTCGGCGCCTTCGTCGATCTCGACGGGATGGACGGGCTGATCCACATCTCCGAGCTGTCGTGGTCGCACGTCAACCATCCGTCGGAGGTGCTCGAGATCGGCCAGACCGTCAAGGTGAAGGTGCTCGACATCGACCGCGAGCGCCAGCGCATCTCGCTCGGCCTCAAGCAGACGCAGTCCGATCCGTGGCAGCAGGTGCTCGAGCAGCTACAAGCGAGGGCGACGTCGTCGAGGGCAAGCGTGACGAAGGTCGTCACCTTCGGCGCCTTCGTCGAGATCCTGCCCGGCGTCGAAGGCCTCGTTCACATCTCCGAGCTCGCGCAGCATCACGTCGAGAACCCGCGCGAGGTCGTTTCGCAGGGCGACACGGTCCGGTGCTGATCCTCGAGGTCGATGCGGAGCGCCGCCGGCTGTCGCTCTCGCTGAAGCGGGTCGACGCCGACCGGCGCGACGAGTCGGAGGGTCCGATCGAAGGGACGCCTCATCTCGATCTCGTCGGAGGACGTCTTCAGCGACTCCGCCTCAGCGCCACTGGCGCCGGAGCTCGACGCGCCGAAGCCGGGCTCGAGGCACCGACGGCGGGCGAAGACGCCGTCGAGCGCGAGTCCGCGCCTGTCGGTGACGAGGTCGACCCGGCGGCGGCCGACGAATCAGCCGTTCCCGCCGAGCCTGTCTCCGACGAGCACTAACGTCGAAGCTTCCACTCGCGGTGGCGATCACCGGCGGCATCGGCGCCGGAAGAGCGCTGCGCTCGAGGCGTTTGCGCGCCAGGCGCGCCGCGACGCGATCGAGTGACGAGATCGTGCACCGGCTGCTCGAGCAGCGACCCGGAGGTCCGGCGTGCGCTGCGTCGAACGGTTCGGCTCCGAGGTGATCGGCAACGACGGTGCGGACCGTGACGTGATCGCGGCGCATCGTCTTCAACGATCCGGAGCGAGCTCGAATGGCTCGAAGCGCTCCTCCATCCGAGAGTCGTGCAACGAACACCCGGCCTGGCGCGAGCAGCTCGCGGACGTCCGAACCCACCCGCCGGTGTCGGTGACCGAGGTGCCGCTCCTGTACGAAACGGGGGCGACAGGCGCTTCGACGTGGTCGGTCGTGATCACGGCGTCCGCCGGACGCGTGCGCGGAGCGCGACGAGCCGGTCACGGACGACCGGGAGCAACGGCTGATCCGGACGACGAGAAAGCTGCGGCTCGCCGACTACGCGTACGTGAACGACGGCACGCTGGAGGAGCTCGATGCGTTCGTCGCCGGCGTGATGGCAGACCTCGCCGCGTGAAACGGCTGCTCGGCCTCGCTCGTGCTCGTCGGGTGCCTGCGTCGCGACGTTCGCCAGCGCTGCAGTCGCGCGAAGCCGGGCTGGTGGGAGCGACTCTGGTATCCGCTCTCCTACGAGCAGATCGTCCGTGGCCACGCGCGCAACTACCAGCTCGATCCGGCGCTGCTGGCGGCGGTCATCTACCAGGAGTCGAAGTTCAAGGCCGACGCGACGTCGAGCTCCGGAGCGATCGGTCTGATGCAGCTCCTGCCGGACACGGCCAAGGGCATCGCTCTGCACACGGGCGGATCGAAGTTCCGCGTCGAGGATCTCTACGACCCGGAGATCAACGTGCGTTACGGCGCCTGGTACCTCCGCCACCTGCTCGACAAGTACGGCGACGAGCAGGACGCGCTGGCGGCGTACAACGCCGGTCAGGACAATGTCGACCGCTGGCGTCGTGCCGGCAGGGCATCCAGTTCGCAGAGACGCGCGCGCCTACGTCAAGCGGGTCGAGGAGCTGAAGCGGATCTACCGCCGGGCTTACGGTTCCGAGCTCGGCAGCCTGAGGCGCAGCCGGTCTCGGTGCCGGCGTGGTTCTCGATCTTGAACTGGAGCGCGGCCTCGGAGCTGTTTCCGCGCATGTCGCTGACCTGCACCGTCACCTCGTAGAGCCCGTTCGGATACGAGCGCGTGTCGAGCGCCGTTCGCGAGGTTGTAGAGGAACCGTCCCGCCATGAAGTACTGGCGGTTCGAGAAGCGTGGCGCGTTCTGATAGCTGCCGCGCGCGTAGACGTTCCAGAAAGCTCTGCGCAGCCGGCAGCGTGGTGCGGAAGTCGGCCGCGGGACATCGCGCACATAGGTGCTCCCGCCGACCTTCGCGAGCGACCAGGTCAGGAACGCGGGGCGAGCGGAAAGTTCGCGAAGACTCCGGGACCGCCACCGGCGCCGTGCGTCGTCGGCCGCGGCCACGATCGAGACCGATGCCGCACACGGTCGTCGAGTCGAACGACAGCAGCGACCGCCGGGCGCACGTTGATCGCCCTCACCTGCGGAACTGTCCGGTCGCGGTAGGGCGCGATGCCGTCGCGCGCGAGGGATTCCAGACACGGCCCCCGCGGATCCACGAAAGATGCGACATGGTCGTACGCGCGCATGACGTACGCCGAGAATCGTGCGGCCGGCGATCACCTGCTCACCGGCTGCGGGACGGTCGCGGCGATGATGGAAGTACTGGAAGACCCCGTGTCCTTCGTGCTGGACGGAAATCGCGCGAGTCGTCGATGTAGTGGACCTTCCCGCGAGATGACGCGGATAGACGGGCGTGCCGTCGGCGGCTGCGATGTCGATGCCGTTGTGGAAGAGGAACGTGCCCGGCCCCTGCAGGCCGTCCGTGAGCATCGTGTTCGAGGAACGCGCGTGCGCGGTCGCCGAAGTTCGCCCGGATCGGATGCTGCTTGCTGAAACGGCTTGATCGGCCAGGGAACGCCGATGCACCGGCGCTCGCGGCGAGCGCACAGGGCAAGGCAGGCGATGAGCAAGAAGAGTCGGAGGCGCACGAGTCGTAAAAGACGGGGAGGCTCGCCCAAGGTTAGCCGGGTCGCTTGACGGCGGCCTGATCACGAGCCTCCGTCCACCCTCAGGCGTGGCTGTGGTCGTCGGCGAGGCGTGCCCACGGGTTCTCCATCACCTGGTGACGTCCGTCCACCCACCGAGCCGGCGAGGGTGAACGCGCCCGCGGCGGAAGACCTTCGCGCCCTTTACTCGTCTCGTAGTAGGTCATCTGCGCGTCGTGACCGGTGCCGAAGAGATTGGGGATTGCGCCGAGGATCTGAGTGCCGCGCGGGAGCTTCGGCGTCGTCTCGTCGGCCTCGATCCCGGCGTTCGCAAACCGCGAGCCCTGTCCCAGCCCGGTGCCTGCAAGATCCAGCGCTGCAGACTGGCGTCGCGGAGGATCCACGCGCCGCGATGCTTCCCGAGTCGTTGCCGAAGTACTGCACGCCGATCAGCGCCGACTCCGGACGGCCGAGGTCGCGCCACTTGTTCCTCCTCGTCATCACGTTCCCGGCCTTGACGGTGCGCCAGAAAGAAGTTGTTTGCCGACAGGAACATCAGGTTCCCGCCGAGGTTCCGGTAGGCTCGCATCGAGTCGAATTCTCGTGCGTCGTCACGTACTCGTGGTGACCGGGAAAGACGATCAGGTCGTACGCTTTGCCAGCGCGCGTCCTGTCGTCGAGGCTGCGGTCGATGTCCGCGTCGGCTGAGGTGGTCGACGTCGACGACCGCTGGCGAACCAGCCAGCGCAGGAACTGTTGCCCGTCGTAGTACTTGTAGTGCGGAATCGCTCCGCGGTTCTCGTACGGCGCAGCCGAGACGTGCGTGCTCTGGCCGCGCGTACCAGTGTCGAGCGATCCGTTGTGGTCGTCGTCGTCGGAAGTTGTAGGCCTGCCACCGTCATCGTCGGCAGACCACGGCGACCTGTGCTCGCCGAGCCGGCTCGGCCTGCAGCACGAACGGCGGCAGCCGACCTTTGACGCCGCTTCGCGGTGACGAGCTTCAGCGAGCAGCAGCCCGCTCGGCCAGTCCCCGACCGGCACCGAGATCCGGCGACCCTTGTGGACGTCCCCGACCTCGCGGGAGGTCGTGACCGGGCGTGCCGAGCATGACGTCGCGCGCCCGACGCCCTCCTGCTCGGTTCCCGCGTGGAAGCACCTGCCGCGACACCTTCCGGCCGTCGAGTCCAGATGAACCAGGCGGCGACATCTCCAGGGGAGTAGCGCTCGCCGGGGAAGGCCGCCTCCGACCGTGGTCGGCCGGTTCGTCGGGCGATCCGCCGCTCGTCCCGGCCGTCCAACTCGGTCGTTCTCGCCCGCTGCGCGACCGAGGTCTGGCGCTGACGCGGGTACGAGCTCACGCGATGCAGATAGCGAGGCGCGCGCAACCGAGCAGGACGCTCTCGGCGGCGCGACGACGAAAGCGTCGCGATTCTGATGATGTGCGTGGTAGCCATGCGGCCACCGTCGCAGGCGGTCACAACCGCTCACCAACCAGGGCCTGAACCGCCGGCTACTGTGCGATTAGCGAGCGATTATAGCCCGATGGGCATAAGGTTCGGTGCGAGCGCCGGCCCCGCCGGCGCGCCGCTATTCAAAGCGAGCGAACCGGTGTTACAAACGCCACATGTTTGAGTTCCGGATCTCTGGCCCCTCGAGGTCTCGGACGAGACCTGGTCCGCTCCTCCTCGGCGGGCTGAAGCAGCGCGCGGTGCTCGCGCTGTTGTTGCTCGACGTCGGTCGGTCGTCTCGCGGGACCGGCTGATCTGATCTTCGCTCTGGGGTGAAGAGCGGCCCCGCGAACAGCCGTTACCTCGCTACAGAACTTCGTCTCGCAGCTGCGGAAGACGCTCAGAGGTCCGAGACTCTCGAAACGAAGTCACCGGGTTATCGGCTCAACGTGGCCCAGGGAGCACCCTTCGGACCTGAGCGCTTCAACTCCTGCTGCGGACCGTTCAAGAGAGCGCCGGACCGGACCGGCGCGGAGCTGCTGCTCCGGCGAGGCGTTCGGCGCCTGCGGCCGTCGCCGACTTGCGCCGTTCGAGACTTTCGCCCAGCCCTCACATTGCCCAGCCTCGGAAGAGCTCCGGCTGGCGACGTTGGAGGAGCGGGTGCAGGCGGATCTGGACGCCGCAGCGTCATCTCTGAGCTCGTGGGTGAGCCTCGAGGGTCTGGTGCGAGCAGCATCCGGTGCGTGAACGGCTTTGCGGGCCAGTGCACATGCTGTGCGCTGTACCTGGTCCGGACGGCAGGCCGAGGCGCTGCATGCCTACCAGAAGGCACGCGGAATCCTGGTCGAGCAGCTCGGCATCGAGCCGAGCCGCGAGCTGCAGCGAGCTACACGGGCGATTCTCAGACAGGAAGCCGGACTGCAGAGCACCGATGCGGACCTCCTTCTGGAGGATCACTTCGAGGAGGTGGTCTCTGCCTCTTCGCGGGGAGGCTGGTCGCCGTCCTCGGTGCCGAGGTAGCGGATCTGGCATCGCGCCTTGCGCAGCGTTTCGACTGGTGCGAGAACGGCTTCAGCCTGCCGCGAGTGGCGCAGTACGTCGCGGTCATGAAAGGTTCCGGCCCGCTCTACGACGAGCTGCACGCCCTTCTCGGACGCCGACGCTGTCCCGACTCGATCCATCGCCTGTTCGCCTCGCTCCCGCCTGGCTGCTGCGCGAGCGCGGCGTGCCGCATCAGCTCTTGGTCACAACGAGCTACGACCTTGCGCTTCGAGACCAGCGTTGCTGGAGGCAGGCGAAGAATTCGACGTTGTCTCATACGTCGCTGCAGGCCCGAACAGGGGGAAGTTCTGCCACCATCAGCCTGGACGGAACGGGCCGCTTGATCGATCTACCGAACACCTACGCGACGCGAGCTTTCGCTCGAGGAACGGACTGTCGTTCCTCAGCTGCACGGGCAGGTCGACCGAGGCCCCGAGCGTGAGTGGGGAGAGCTTCGTGGTGACTGGAGGACGACTACATCGACTATCTGACTCGCCAAGGCAAACCTGACGGGCGCCGTCCCTGTGTCGCTCGCAGCGAAGTTGCGACGCAGCCATTTCCTCTTTCTCGGCTACACCATGGCCGACTGGAATCTTCGATGTCGTCCTCAATCGCTTGTGGAGCGACCAGCCGTTGAGTTATCGGTCCGGGCCGTGCAACCAGAGCCGATGCCTCTGGAGCGGAGAGTTCTGGCGACGACGCGATGTGGATGTCCACGAATTGCCGTCGATGAGCGATGCGCCGGATCCTCCGCCGCTTATGCCGGGCTGGAACCTGCCCCGGCAGCGGCGTGAATCCTTCCCCGACGCCGGACTCGCCCTACAAGGGTCTCGCTCCGTTCGAGGACTCCGAGGTCGATGCGCTGCTTTCTTCGGGCGCGACCGAGACAGCCAGGTGGTCGCTGCGAATCTCATGGCCTCGCGCGTAAACGTGTCCTCTTCGGGCCGACGGGCGTGGGGGAAGACGTCGCTCTTGCGAGCGGGCGTTGCCTATCGGCTGCGTCGAGAAAGCGGCGTCGACATCCGATTCACTCCTCCTGATCGGCGTATCCGCGGATGCGCTCGCGATCTCTGCCTCGAACCGGAAGCGAGCTGTATCTCATGCTCGACCAATTTGAAGAGTTCTTCCTCTACCACGAAGGCGATCGTGTCTTCGCTTCGCAGCTTGCGGAGGCGATCCGTCGACCGGATCCTGCGGGTGAACGTGCTGATCGGAATCAGGAGGACTCGCTCGCTTCACTCGACGCGTTCAGGGCGATCATCCGAACCTCCTCTCGAACAGGCTGAGGCTGGAGAACCTGGATCGTGCAGGTGGGGAGGCAGCTGATCCGTGGGCCACTGGACCGATTCAACGAGCTCGTTGGAGCGGAGCGCCGGGTCGAGGTGGAGACAGATCTCGTAACAGCAGTCCTTCACGAGGTCAGTGACCGGCCGAGTCGAGATCGGCTCGGTGGGTCGGAGTCGTCGGCGACGTGGCTACCGATGACCGCATCGAGGCGCCGCATCTCCAGCTCGTCATGGCCAGGCTGTGGAAGTCGAGGCCGAGCGTGAGTCGAAGCTCGCGGCGGGAGACCCTTCGGAACTTGGCGGTGCCACACGCATCGTCGAGGATCACCTCGAGCATGCGATGGCCGATCTCTCGCCCAGCAGAAGGCGACGCTGCGGCGGCCATGTACAAGCTTTCTCGTCACGCCGTCCGGCTCGAAGATTGCCCATGCGGCTCGTGACCTAGCGGGTTACGCCGACATCCCCGAGCAAGATGGATGGGTGTTCTGCGGCAGCTCGCCGCGGAACGAATCGTCCGGGCGAGCAGCGACAACGGCGTTGGAACTCGCTACGAGATCTACCACGACGTGCTCGCGGACGCAGTTGCTGCCTGGCGAGGCCGGTGATCAGGCCGAGCGCTCGGTTCACGAGGCCGAGCGGCGGCGTCGGCGCGCACTCGGCCTGCCGCCGCCGCTTTGGTCGGACTCGTTCTCGTGGCCACGATCGCCGTCTTCGCACTCGTCGAGCGCAGTCACTGCGCGCGCCGATTCGCGACGTGCGCGAGCCCGTGAACTGGCTGCCTCTGCCGGCCGCGTCCTGCCGGCGGATCCGCAGCGTGGCCTCGCGCTCGCTTTTGCAGGCTCGCTGCCTCGAACCTGGAGTGCACGGGGAGGCGTCCTTCGTCAAGCCCTCACCGCCGCCAACGAGCGCAGCCAGTCATGCGTGCGGACGGGCCTGTCCCTGTGGCCAGGTTCGATCCTTTCGCGGTGGGAGGATCGTGACGGGCTCACGAGACGGGAAGGTACGCGTCTATGCCACCGGGTCGTCCCGGCCAACGCTGGTGATGTCTCAGGACGCTCCGGTGACCGCGGCGGAATACAGCACCGACGGTCGCTCCTGCTCACGGGCGGACGGAATCGGACAGGCCCGCTTAGTGGTCCGCGGGAAGGGCAAGCTGAGATTGACGCTTTCCATGGCAGGAGCGCCCTTGCGTGACCGCCTCTCGCGCGGTTGAGCACGTGCGATCGTGACCTTGGCGGACGGCGGTTTGATCCTTGCATCTGGCGTAGCCGCGACGGCAAGCAGCGCTGGTCACGATCAAAGCCGTCGGCAAAGCACTGCCAAGCGTGCTGCCGCCGACCTGCTTGGCAGATTTCTCGTCACCGTCGGGCATGACCGGTTCGCGCGGGTGTACTCGTTCCTCGTCAGGCAGGCTGGCTGCGGCTTACTCCCTCAGAGTGGCGCCTCGTCCATTGCGCGAACTTCGATCCCACCGGGGTACTTCGTCGTCACGTAAGCGGACACGAGGGGTGTGGCTCCGCGTGTGGTCCGCGGTGTCAGGCGTGCTCATACGACGACTTCGCGGCGCACGGGTCCGAAGAGTCCCATCACTGACGCTGTCTTCGCCTCGGAACGGGATCCACGTCGGCGCGGGCAGTCGTGGACAACACGGCGCGCGTGTGGGAGGCCCCCACCGGACTTGCAGGTCGGCGCAATGTTCGGCCATACCGCGCCCGTGACACATGTCGCATCTCAGTCCGGACCGGGCGATCGCTCGTCACGGGAAGCCTGGACAAGACCAAGCCTCGCACGTGGGTCGTGAACGGTCGACCCCTATCGGTTCTTTCAGGACATAGCGGCCCTCTCACCGCGGTGGAATTCAGTCCCGACAGCAGATACGTCCTCACCGCGAGCCGGAAGATGGCTCCGTGCTCGGCTCTGGGATTCGGGAATCGGAGCCCGAGTTGTGGCCGATCGCGACGCAGACGCTGATCGACTGCCTTCGCGGTCAGCGAGGATGGCACGCGGCTCATCGTCGGCGACGCGAAAGGGATTGCACGTGTCCGCGCCGCCGGTCGCGCTCACGTGCTGCGCACGTTGCACGTGTGGGACCGCATCACTGCCGTAGGGTTCGCCGGGCGTCGTCCCGTCGTTGCGACGAGACCGACGCTCAGCCCTGGCAGGTCCGGGCGACCGCATCGCCCGCGGGACGACTCACGGGTGACGTCATCCTCACGGGCCGAAGAGGGAGTGGCGCGTTCTGCGACTCATGGCAGGTACCCGGTCACCATGCGGTCGCCTTCGATGGGGCCGCGGGTTGCGCGTTGGTCACTGGAAGCAAGAGAGGTACGATCCCCGATCTGGGACGTGGGCGACTGGTCACAGGCTCACACACTCGGCGGACGAGGTTCGCCAGGATCACCCGCCGGTTGCGCTGTCACCTGACGGGCTTCAGCTTCTCACGGCGAGCATCGACCACGACGTGCGTCTGTGGAATCGTTCGCGCGGGCACTCGAACGCATCTTCCGCTGGCACGTGATCCTCGTAAACAGCGCTGCGTTTAGCCGCGACGGCCATTGGATCGTGACGGCCGGCCCGGAACCGCCGGTGTCGGGGAGATCTCCAGCGATCAACGTACGCGGCCTGCGCGGGCCGCAGACACAATGCGCCCTCTCGCTGGTGCGGCTCTTGCCGGAGAGAGACGGGCGGTCAATCGTGTGGCTGCGCAGTAAAGACGGCACAGATTCGGATGTATCGCCGCGACTTCTGCGGAGATATCGACGCGCTGATTCAGCTTGCAAGGGCAGCCGCCCAAGCCTGCGCGTAGTCGCGTTCCAGGTCGTTCTGCCTTTGCGCGTGAGCGCGGCGAACCCTGCCTGCAGGAAATCGCTGACGCCCGCGCCGGCGAGCGTCCAGGTCAGCATGCGCCCGAAGCGCGGCGTGAGGATCTGCGCGCGGTTGCGAGCCCGGCGGCGGCTCCACGTGCCGATGCAGCGACTGCAGGTTACGAAAGCTCGCCGGGATCGCCTGCTCCATGTCGCCGGTCTGAACGGGTGCTCCTGGTCGGGCTCTCGTGGGTCGCCTTCGACGAAAGGCTCGCGATGAAGCTCGTACGTCGTCCCGGGCGATCGTGCGCGTGCCTTGAACGACGCCACCGAAAGCGTCGCCAGATCGAGCCAGGTCTGGTGCGCGCGGGTCGCGGTCGAGCAGGCGCGCGCACGCCCCCGCCACCGCGAGCCCGCCGGCGAAGACACCCATGATCCTGGCGTACGCTTCGTACGGCGGGCGGCACTGGGTCTTTCTCGTTCTGACGGCCATGCGAAGCTACCCTTGGCCCAAATGGCCGAGTTCAAAACACAGCGCCGCCTACCGGCCGACCGGCGACCAGCCGACGGCGATCGCGACCCTCGCCGAGGGCCTCGAGTGCCGGCGACCGCTGCCAGACGCTGCGTCGGCGCGACCGGCACCGGCAAGACGGCGACGATGGCCTGGACGATCGAGAAGGTCGGCAGGCCGGCGCTCATGATCGCGCACAACAAGACGCTCGCCGCGCAGCTCTGCAACGAGTTCCGCGAGTTCTTCCCGCACAACGCCGTCGAGTACTTCGTCTCCTACTACGACTACTACCAGCCCGAGGCGTACGTCCCGCAGGCCGACCTCTACATCGAGAAGGACTCGTCGCAGAACGACGACATCGCGCGGCTGCAGGCTCGCGGCGACGTCGGCGCTCTTCACCCGGCGCGACGTGGTCGTCGTCGCGTCGGTCTCGTGCATCTACGGCCTCGGCTCGCCGGAGGAGTGGCGCGAGCGCGTGATCATCCTCGAGGTCGGCGAGGAGCACGACCGCGACCTGATGCTGCGCAAGCTGATCGACTCGCAGTACGTCCGCAACGACACCGTGCTCGGTCGCGGGCGCTTCCGCGTGAAGGGCGACGTCGTCGAGGTGCAGCCGGCGAACCAGGAGACCGCGTACCGCATCTCCTTCTTCGGCGACGAGGTCGGAGCAGATCACGCACTTCGACCCGCTCACGCGGCGAGGTCCTCGCGAAGCTCGACAACATCGCGATCTGGCCGGCGACGGAGTACGTCACCTCGAAGCCGACGATCGAGCGCGCGGTCGTCGAGATCCGTCACGAGCTCGAGGAGCGGGCGCAAGGAGCTCGAGATCGAAGGAAGATGCTCGAGGCGCACCGGCTGCGGCAGCGCACCGAGTACGACCTCGAGATGATGCAGGAGCTCGGCTTCTGCAACGGGATCGAGAACTACTCGCGCATCCTCGAAGGCCGCGCGCCGGGAACGCACCCGTTCACGCTGCTCGACTACTTCCCGAACGACTTCGTCGTCTTCGTCGACGAGTCGCACCAGACCGATGCCGCAGATCGGCGGCATGCACGAGGGCGACCGCTCGCGCAAGCAGACGCTCGTCGACTACGGCTTCCGGCTCCCGTCGGCGCTCGACAACCGGCCGCTGCGGTTCGACGAGTTCCTCGAGAAGGTGCCGCAGCTCGTGTTCGTCTCGCGCGACGCCGGGGCCGTTCGAGGCTGCGCAACTCGACGCGGCGTCGCCGAGCAGCTGATCCGTCCGACCGGGATCGTCGATCCCGAGGTCGAGCTGCGCGCGACGAAGAACCAGATCGACGACCTGCTCAACGAGATCCGCCGCCGCGAGGAGGTCGGCGAGCGCGTGCTCGTCACGACGCTGACGAAGAAGATGGCCGGAGGACCTCACGGACTACCTGCTCGAGTCAGGCGTGAAGGCTCGCTACCTCCACTCCGAGATCGACACGCTCGAGCGGATCCAGATCATCCGCGAGCTGCGGCTCGGCGAGCTACGACGTGCTCGTCGGCGTCAACCTCCTGCGCGAGGGCCTCGACCTGCCCGAGGTGTCGCTCGTGGCCGATCCTCGACGCGGACAAGGAGGGCTTCCTGCGCGGCACGCACGTCGCTGATCCAGACGATCGGCCGCGCGGCGCGCAACGTCAACGGCAAGGTGCTGCTGTACGCGGACAAGATGACCGAGGCGATCCAGGACGCGGTGGACGAGACGAACCGGCGCCGCGTCGATCCAGCTCGCCTACAACGAGGAGCACGGGATCACGCCGGAGACGATCGTCAAGGGCGTCTCCGACATCGCAGAGTTCCTCACGCTCGAGTCGCCGCACCGTGCCGAAGTCGAAGCGCCGTCGCGGGCGTAAGGACGTCGAGGGGATGGCGCCGAGCGAGCTCGAGAGGCTCATCATCGAGCTCGAGGAAGAGATGTACACCGCGGCGGAGGAGCTTCGGTTCGAGTACGCCGCAAAGCTCCGCGACGAGATCAAGGACCTGCGGCGCGAACTGCTCGCCGCAGCGGCGACGGCGGCCTAGACTCTCCTGCCGATGCTCGCCTCTGATCGTCATGATCATGATCTTCGGCTTCATCACCGGCGGGCTCGCCCGTCTGGCGGTGCCGGGGCCCGACCCGATGCCGATCTGGCTCACAGATCGCAATCGGGCCTCGCCGGATCAGCGGCGGGAGGGGCGCTCGCGATCGGGATCTGGGGCGCGGGACCAGGCAATCGGCCTCTTGTCGTTCCTCGGCGCGGTCCTGCTCGTGGTCGCCTACCGCCGCTTCGTGCAGAAGCGGCCGCTCACGGGTCCGGACGCCCTGAAGTTTCCCGACAAGGGAATCGGCATCGACCGCTTCACCGGAGCGCCGGCAGAAGATGGAAGACCTGATGCGGCAGGCGCAGCACGCGCAGGCCGCCAATGACGCAGAGTCCAACCTGCAGCAAGCTCAGCGACCTCCACAAGGCGGGAATCCTCACCGACGAGGAGTTCGAGGCCAAAGGGCGGAAGTCCTCAGCCGAACCTAGAGGAACCTGAGGTTTCCTTCCTCGGCCGGGCGGAATCCACCGCGCCATGCACTTCATCTGGTTCATCATCGTAGGAGCGATCGTCGGCGCGCTTGGTCGGCTTTTCCATCCGGGGTCTGACCCCATGGGCTGGCTGCTGACCATTGCGATCGGCATCGTCTCCCTGCTCGTCGCCGGCGCTCATCTCGAGTGGATGGCTGGCGTTCATCATCGGCGTCATCGTCGCGGTAATCCTCGTTGCACTCGTCGGCCGCCTGTACGCGGGCCGAGGCCGCACCCCGGCGAGGGTTCAGGCCACCGAGTCGGACTCGAGGGCCTCACGGCCGCGCGGGAAACCTCCGCTCGGCCGTGAGGCCCCAATCGGTGTCGCGCCAGACGTAGCGTCTGGATGCGGAGGCATGCGTCTCGATCTCGTAGACGTGGAGACCGCGCGCCTCGCCTTGCCGCTTCGGGCGCGGCTGGCCGAGGCCGGGCGCGATCGAGACGACCACCGACTGCTCGCCGCCGCGCGAGATCTCGAACTCGCGCCGCTCGCTCACCGCTGCCTGGTGGATGTGCCCGGCGAGGATCAGGTCGGCGCCGCCCGCGACGAGTGCGCCGAGAACGTGGTTCCGGCGGGCGACCGGCTTCTTCCGCGAGCGCCACGGCGCGCCGATCAGGTGGTGGTGGAGCACGACGATCTGGAATGCGCCGGCAGGCGCTTCTGCAGGCGCTCCTCCGCGCGCGCGAGCTGCGCGCTGCGCATGCCGCCCGGACTGGTGCGCCGCCACGGGCGAACCGAGTTGAGGCCGACCACGTGCAGGGTCGGAGAGCGAGTAGGTCGGCTCGGTCGTCTCCCACTGGCGCTCGAACTCTCGAAACGAGCGGGTGAAGCGAGCCGGGAAGGTGTACGGGATGTCGTGATTGCCCGGAATCGCCAGCACGGGCCGGCCGAGCGCGTGGAGAAACCGTGAGGCGCGGGCGAGCTGGTCCTCCGTCCGCGGTGGCTCAGATCGCCGCTCGCGATGATCAGCTCCGGCTCGAAGCGCTCGATCAGAGCCGGTGCCGCCATGCTCGATCGCAGTCGTCGTCACCCGCGCCGAAATGGAGGTCGGAGAGGTGTAAAACGCGTGTCAGCACGGCCGGTGGAGGCTATAGTCTGATCCGCGTGACCGAAGAGTCTGCCGAGATCTTCGACGACCTCTATCTCGGTCTCCGGGCGGGCGGCGCGATCCGGAAGCAGCGCCGCGGCGAGCCCTGACGCGTGAGGAGCGCGAGGCGCTCGGCCGCTGGCAGCGACTCTCGACGTGGCGCAAGTCCCTCGCGATCGGCGGCTTCGCAATAGGCACCTTCGGCCTCGGCTTCACCCTCGGCGGCTTGATCTTCGGTCGCTGGCGAAAAGCCTAGACCGCCCGAACGCCGGACCATCAAGGCCGGACGCTAAGACCAGGCGAAGCCGGGCTTAGCGGGAGGCGGACGGATGCGGGCGCGGCTGCGAAGCGCCCGTGCCCGCACGGAAGGGAACAGGCGCCGAGCAGAGACACCAGAGGAGTGCGCGGGCTTGGCCTGCGCACGTTCAGCGCGAAGCGCCGTTCTATTTCCGCGCGAAAGCGCAGCTTTCGCGCGGATCGCATCTAGGCCTCGGCGTCCTTCGCCGGGAAGAGCACGGTCGGAACGTCTTCTTCCGCCGGGTCGACGTCCCGCACGACTACGTCGAGCAGCGTGACGAGCACTGCGACGAGCGGGACCGCCAGGATGACGGCGAAGCCGCCGAACAGGATTCCCACCGCTGTCACGGATACGAGCACGAGCAGCGGCGACAGGCCGACCGCCTCACCCAGCACCTTCGGGACGATCAGGTAGTCCTCGAGCAAGCGAACGCCCAGCACGCAGATCCCTGCCGCGAGAGCCATGTGCCAGGACTCCGTCTGCGCCGACCGCCACTGCGAGCGTACCGGCGGCGATCGGGCCGATCACGGGGACGATCTCGACGAGGCCCGCGAACGCTCCGATGAGAATGAAGTACGGCAGCCCGATCGCCCAGAACGCCACCGACAGCCACCGTGCCCACCAGGACGATCAGCAGTGCCTGACCGCGCACGAAGGCGCCGAGCTTCAGGTCGATCACGGTCCCACGTGTCGCGCACCTTCTTGCGCCTCGGCCTGGGTATGAGCGAGGTGACGAAGTCAGACGGCTCTCGGTCCCGTTCGAAGATCCAGTACGCCGCGCTCGCAAGGACGAAGAAGAGCCCGAGCACGACCTCGAACACCTTGAGCGTGACCTCGACGGCGGGGTGCAACAACTCGCTTGCCTTCGGCACCTCGCGCAACCGCTTGTCGATCGCGGTGAGGACTTCGTGCTTGATGCCCTTCGAGTTGGCCGCCTCCTGGTGGATCTGGGCCTGGGTGCTTCCACCGAGCAAGCGTTCTGCACCTGGTCGACAGCCCGCGGCACGACGAACCAGAGGGCGATCGTGAGGAGTCCTGCAATCGCGGAGGTAGTGGATCGCGAGGCCCAGGCCGCGCGGCACTCCGGCTCGGCCGAGCCGATCGGATCCCCGGCCGGAGCGCGGCTGCGAGGATGAAGGCGAGGAAGACGAGCGCGAGGACGAGCTCAGCTTCCACAGCGCGAGCGCGAGCGCGACGATACGCGATCACGATCAGCGTGGAGAGAGCGACGCGCTCGGCCGTTGCTTTCATGTACCCAGGGATCCTTCGCCGCTCGGCGAAAGCCGAAACGCGATGATCACCTCGAACGGGGAACGCGCGTCTGTCTCGACGAGCGACGACATGCCGTCGTGCTCGCTGGTCCCTTCGTGCGCGCACTCGGCTCGCGGCCGTCGGGATCGGATGCATGGCAGGTCGGCTGGCCGGCCGTCGATCGCGGGCGTGTCGTGTTGCAGGTCGCCGGAGCCGTGATCGTGCTCCGCGCGGTGTGGAGCTGGGAGCGGACCCGCGTCGTGATCACGACGGAGAAGCTGTTCATCGTCCACGGCACGCTACGGAGGCGGGCGGCTGCCGTCCGGCTCGCGCGGCTCGGCGCAGTCGAGATCGAGCAGAGCCTGACCGGCCGGCTCCTCGGTACGGGACGATCGTCGCCGGTGAGCTCGAGATCGAGTTCGTGCCCGAGCCTCGCCGTGTCTACGGGCTCGTCGAGCGACTGTCCGCTTAGAGTCCTCGCGTGATCGAGGTCGTCGACCTTCGCAAGCGCTACCGCAAGACCACGGCCGTCGACGGTCTGACGTTCACCGTCCGCGAGGGTCGATCACCGGCTTCCTGGGTCCGAACGGTGCGGGCAAGACGACCACCTTGTGAATTCTGCTCGGCCTCGTGCACGCGACCTCGGGCAAGGCGACGATCGGCGGACACCGCTATCGCGACCTCGAACGCCCCGTGGGCGCGCATCGGTGCGGTGCTGGAGGCGTCGAACTACCACCCGAAAGCGATCCGATCGGAACCACCTGCGGATGCTGGCAGCCGCAGCGGAGGTTCCGTTCGTGCGCGTCGACGAACTGCTCGAGTTCGTGGGTCTCGGAACGCAGGCGGCCGTGCCGTCGGTGGCTACTGCTCGGTATGCGCCAGCGGCTGAGTGTTGCCGGCGCGCTGCTCGGCGAGCCGAATCTGCTGATCCTCGACGAGCCCGCCAACGGGCTCTGACCCGGAGGGGGATCCGCTGGACTCCGCGACTTCCTGCGGACGTTCGCCGGCTGACGGAAAGACGGTCTTCATCTCGAGCCACGTGCTGGGGAGATGCAACAGCTCGTCGACGAGGTCGTGATCATCCACCACGGCAAGCTGATTCGCGCACGGCCCGGTCAGCGAGCTCACGGCGCGGGCAGCGGGCGGCACTCGGGTGCGCTCGCCGCAGGCGGCCGCTTTGGCGAGACGCGCTCGTGCAGGCGGGCTTCGAAGGAAGCCTGGACGGCGACCAGCTCGTCACTCCGGCTCCGCCGGAGCGGGTCGGAGAGCTCGCAGCAGCGAACGCCATCGTCTTACACGAGCTCGTCGCCGACGCGACCTCCCTCGAAGAGGCGTTCCTCGAGCTGACCGGCGGGGACGAGATCCGGTGAGCGCCACCTTCGCTCGGAGTGGCTGAAGGTCCGGACCGTGCGCACCTTCCTCTGGTTCGCGCTCGGGAGCGCCGGCGCTGATCCTGATCGCTGCGATCTCCGTCGTCGCCTCCAACGGCCAGATCAACACGGCAAGCGGACGATCGCTCGGTCGCGCGAATCGCGGCCATCGCGCTCGTCTTCGGGCTGATCGGCGGAATCGTCGTGATGGCCGGTGAGATCACGCACGGGACGGTCACGCAGAGCCTCCTCGTCACGCCTGTCCGCGAACGCGTCCTGCCTCGTCGAAAGTCGCGATGGCGGGTCTGATCTCGCTATTCCTCGCCGCGGCGGCCGAGCCTGCTCGTGCTTGCGATCACGGTGCCCGGCGCATCGCTCGACCTTCACAACAGCCGAGCTGTCTTTGCTCGGCGTCCTGATTGCGGCACCGCTTGCAGGTGCTCTCGGCGTCGGCTTCGGGGCCATCGTCCGCAACCAGGGCAGCGGCATCGGCATCAGCCTCGTCTGGCTCCTGATCGGCGAAAACATCGTGACCGTCATGAGCCGGGCCGTCGCGAAGTACACGCCGGGCAGGGCGTTCGCCGCGCTCGTCTCGGGTGAAGGCGGGTCGGAAAACCTGCTGGGCATGGGCGCAGGGGAGTTGCCGCGGCCGTCTGACCGCCGTTTTCGTGACCGCCGGGCTGTTCGTCTTCCTCGGCCGCGACGTCTAGGCTCGAGCGGACGGATTTTCGGCTCTCGGAGAGGGTTTCCCGCCTGCCAACAGAACACTTGTTCGATCCGACCCGGCCTCGGCTAAACTGGTCAGGTTATGGCCTCAGAAGAGCTCGTCGTCCACGGCGCCCGGGAGCACAACCTCAAGGACATCGACCGTCCGGCTCCCGCGGAACAAGCTGATCTGCATCACCGGACTGTCGGGCTCCGGCAAGTCGCTCGCTCGCCTTCGACACGATCTACGCCGAGGGCCAGCGCCGCTACGTCGAGAGCCTCTCGGCGTATGCGCGGCAGTTCCTCCAGATGATGGAGAAGCCCGACGTCGACTCGATCGAAGGGCTCTCGCCGGCGATCTCGATCGACCAGAAGACGACCTCGCGCAACCCGCGCTCGACGGTCGGGACGGTCACCGAGATCTACGACTACCTGCGCCTGCCTCTACGCGCGGGTCGGCCGCCCGCACTGCCCGGTCTGCGGCAAGCCGATCACGGGGCAGAGCCAGGAGGCGATCGTCGACCAGATCCTGCAGCTGCCCGAAGGAACGAAGTTCACCGTCAACGCGCCGGTCGTCGCGCGACCGCAAGGGCGAGTACAAGGACGTCTTCGAGGAGCTGCGCAACGAGGGCTTCACGCGCGTGAAGGTCGACGGCGAGCAGCACCTGCTCGAGGACGAGATCACGCTCGACAAGAAGTTCAAGCACACGATCGAGGTCGTCGTCGACCGGCTGACGATGAAGCCCGACCTGCGCACGCGGCTCGCGCAGTCGGTCGAGACGGCGGCGCAGCTCGCGGAGGGCTCGTCGCGATCGACATCGTCGACGAAGATCGCGCTCGCTGCTCTTCAGCGAGCGCTTCGCCTGTCCCGACCACGGCGTCTCACTGCCCGAGCTGCAGCCGCGGATCTTCTCGTTCAACTCGCCGCACGGCGCGTGCCCGCGCTGCACCGGGCTCGGCGCGCAGCAGGAGATCGACCCGGACCTGCTCGTGCCCGACCCGTCGCTCTCGATCGCCGAGGGCGCGCTCGTGCCGTGGTCGGTGGGCAACTCGGGCTTCTACGAGTCGGTCATCCAGGCGATCGCCGAGCGCTACGAGATCGCCGCTCGACGAGCCGTGGGAGAACCTGACGCGACGAGGAGCAGGACCTCTTCCTGTACGGCACCGAGGGCGAGCGGCGTCTACGTCAGCTACCGCAACCGGATGGGCGCGGCGCCGCTCGTACATGCTCGCCTTCGAGGGGATCGTCCCGAGCCTCGAGCGCCGCTACCGCGAGACCGACTCCGCGCACGCAGCGCGAGCGGATCGAGGAGTACATGTCGTTCCGGCCGTGCCCGGTCTGCAAGGGCGCGCGCCTGAAGCCCGAGGTGCTCGCCGTCACGGTCGGCGAGAAGAACATCCACGAGTTCACGCAGATGTCCGTCACCCGCGCGCTCGAGTTCCTCGACGAGCTCGAGCTGACCGAGACCGAGCAGCTGATCGGCGCGCGGATCGTGAAGGAGATCCGCGAGCGGCTCACGTTCCTCGACAACGTCGGCGTCGGCTACCTGCAGCTCGACCGCGCGCTCGGCGACGCTCTCGGGCGGCGAGGCGCAGCGGCTGCGGCTCGCGACGCAGATCGGCTCGCAGCTCGTCGGCGTGCTCTACATCCTCGACGAGCCGTCGATCGGCCTCCACCAGCGCGACAACGACAAGCTGATCGGCACGCTCGAGCGGCTGCGCGATCTCGGCAACACGCGTGCTCGTCGTCGAGCACGACGAGCAGATGATGCGCTCGTCCGACTGGCTCGTCGACATGGGGCCGGGCGCGGGCGAGCACGGCGGGCACGTCGTCGCCGAGGGAACGGCGGCGAAGGTCGAGCGGAACAAGAGCTCGGTCACCGGGCAGTTCCTGTCGCGGCGGCGCGATGATCGCGGTGCCCGAGCGGCGCACCGAGGACCACGGCTCGTTCTGGGTGCGCGGCGCCTCGCAGCACAACCTGAAGGGCATCGACGTCGAGTTCCCGGTCGGCAAGTTCGTCGTGCGTCACCGGGCGTCTCCGGCTCCGGGCAAGTCGACGCTCGTGAACGAGATCGTCTACAAGGCGCTGGCGAACCAGCTGCACCGGCACGCGGACGAAGCCGCGGCGAGCACGAGGCGGTCGAGGGGATCGAGGTGCTTCGACAAGGTGATCGACATCGACCAGTCGCCGATCGGCCGCACGCCGCGCTCGAACCCGGCGACGTACACCGAGCTCTTCGACGCACATCCGCGAGCTGTACTCGCTGACGCCCGAGGCGAAGGTGCGCGGCTACAAGCCGGGCCGGTTCTCGTTCAACGTCCGCGGCGGCCGCTGCGAGACGTGCAAGGGCGACGGCCAGATCAAGATCGAGATGCACTTCCTGCCCGACGTCTACGTCCCGTGCGAGACGTGCAAGGGCGCGCGCTACAACCGCGAGACGCTCGAGGTGCGCTTCAAGGGCAAGTCGATCGCCGACGTGCTCGAGATGTCGGTCGAGGAGGCGCTGCAGTTCTTCGCGAAGATCCCGAAGCTCCGCCGGCGGCTGCAGACGCTGCACGACGTCGGGCTCGACTACATCAAGCTCGGCCAGCCGGCGACGACGCTCTCGGGCGGCGAGGCGCAGCGCGTGAAGCTCGCCGTCGGAGCTCTCGAAGGTCGCGACCGGGCAAGACGCTCTACATCCTCGACGAGCCGACGACCGGGCTCCACTTCGCCGACATCGAGAAGCTGCTCGAGGTGCTGCAGCGGCTCGTCGACTGCGGGCAACACCGTGCTCGTGATCGAGCACAACCTCGACGTGATCAAGCAGGCCGACTGGATCGTCGACCTCGGCCCGGAAGGCGGCGAGGCCGGGGGCGAGATCATCGCGACCGGCACGCCGGAGCAGATCGCCGGACGTGGACGAGTCGTTCACCGGCCAGTTCCTCCGGCACGTGCTGCCGAAGGCTGCGGTCGCGGCTGCCTGACGTGGTCGCGCGGGCCGAGCCGCGGCAGGACGAGAAGGCGTGGTTCCTGCGCGGCTGCTCGTGCTGCAGAGCCCGCGCCCGGTCTTCGCGGCCTGCGCGACGACTCGGACGAGGCCGCGGAGGTCCGGCAGGACGCTGCGGGCGCGATCGTGTGGCTCGCCGGCATCGCGGCGATCCTGGCACACGGCGACGCACCGCTGCTGCGACGACGTCGCGATCGACGGCTCGTTGTTCGCCGTCTGGGCGTTTCTCGCCGGCGGCCTCTACGGCTTCGTGCTCTACTTCGTCGTCGGCAAGTTGCTCCGTCGCGTCCGCGCGCGCTGCGGCGGCCGCGGCAGCTTCCGTCGCGCGCGTCACCTGCTCGCCTTTGCGGCTGCGCCGATCGCGCTCGCGCTCTTCGTCTACTGGCCCGTCCGGATGCGCGATCTACTGGCGAGCGACCTCTTCCGCACCGGCGGTGCGGACGGGCGTGGCGCCGGGGCCGTGCGGTCGCCTGACTCTTCTACGGGTTCGTCGCTGTGGGCGCTCGTGCTGCTCGTCGTCGGCGTGCGGACCGTCCACGGCTGGACGCTGGAGCCGTTCGCTTGCGGGCGTCGCGTTACGCGCCGCGATCGGCGGCGGCGCCAGCCGTCGCCGTGAGCTGCTCTTACGCGCGCGTCGGCTGAAAACAGCTCGAGCTCGTCCTCCGGCATCGCGTAGGTGTGCTCCGGCGCGGGATACGCACCGCTGCGAACCTCCGTCCGCGTACGTCCTGAGCGCGCCGCGGATCTCGTCCGCCAGGTTGGCGTAGCGCTTCACGAAGCGCGGGTGCCGCGCCCTCGGTCAGGCCGAGCAGGTCGTGGTAGACGAGCACCTGCCCGTCGCACTCCGGCACCGGCGCCGATCCCGATCGTCGGCACGGTCAGCGACTCGGGTGATGCGCGCGGCGACCGGCACGGGCACCGCCTCGAGCACGATCGCGAAGCAGCCCGCGGCCTCGAGCGCCAGCGCGTCCGAGAGCAGCTGCTCGCGCCTTCGCAGCCGTGCGGCCCTGCGTCTTGAAGCCGCCGAGGATCGTCTCGGACTGAGGCGTCAGGCCGACGTGGCCCATCACGCCGATGCCTGCGGACGACGATCGCGCGCACGCGCGAGAGCGACGGCCCGGCGCCTTCGAGCTTGACGACGTCGGCGCCGGCTTCCTTGACGAACCGGATCGCGTTGCGGACGGCGTCCTCGTCGGAGACGTGGTAGCTCCCGAACGGCATGTCGCCGACGACGAGCGGTCGCTCGACCGCGCCGGGACGGCAGCGCGTCAGGAAGAGCATCTCGTCCATCGTCACCGGGACCGTGTCCCGTCGTGGCCGAGCACGACCATGCCGGCGGTGTCGCCGACGAGGAGGATGTCGACGCCGGCCTGCTCCGCGAAGCGCGCGCCGGGGCGTCGTAGGCGGTGACCATGACGATCTTCTCGCCGCGGCTCTTCATGGTCGGCGAGCTCGAGGAGCGTCAGCTTGCCCGGGCTTCATGCTCAGGTCTCCTTCCAGGACGACGTTGTCGATCAGCCGTGTGGGGCCGATCCGGACGGCGGCGGCGAGCACGCGTGACGTCGCTCGAGGTCGAGCAGCTCGACGTAGTCGGGCTCGAGGCCGTTGAGTGCGGCCCGCGGCTGCCGCGACCGGATCGGAGCCCGCAGCGCGTGCGCGGAGCGTCCGGCTTCGAGCGCGCGCGGCAGGCGCGAGCGCCTGCTCGCCGCTCTCATCCGACGAGAGTAGGCGTTGCGCGACGAAAGGGCGAGGCCGTCCTCGTCGCGAACGGTGGGCAGCACGCGCAGGTCGACGCTTCAGGTCGAGGTCGCGAACCATGCGACGCAAGCACTGCGGCCTGCTGGGCGTCCTTCTGGCCGAAGAACGCGACGTCCGGGCGAACGATGTTGAAGAGCTTCAGGCACACGGTCGCGACGCCCGCGAAAGTGATCCAGGCCGCGCGCACGCCTCTCCGCCGGTGTCCTCGACGTCGACCCAGGTGCCGAACCCGTTCGGGTACATCACCTCGCGCTCGTGGCGTGAAGAGGACGTCGACGCCGGCTTCCTCCGCGAGCCGCAGCGTCGCGCTGCCTCGTCGCGCGGGTAACGCGTCCAGGTCGTCGTTCGGGCCGAACTGCGTCGGGATTCACGAACAGCGAGACGACGACGACGTCGCATTCCGCGCGTGCCGCCCGCATCAACGACAGGTGCCCTTCGTGGAACGCGCCCATCGTCGGCACGAGCCCGACGCGGCCGGCGCTCAGCGCAAGGCCCGCAGAGCTCGGGATCGTCCGCAGCGATCTTCACTTCGCCGTCGCTTCCGCGAGCGACGTCGTACAACGGCTCGAGCTCGGGCCTCGCGGCGCGGATCGCGCGGCGGTGCGCCTCGACCGTCTCCCAGTCACCGCGCTCGATCGGGCCCGGTCAGCTCGAAGCCGTTGCTCGATCGTGCGCCGCATCAGCGGAACGAGCGCCTCGGGCGGCGCACCCGCGGCGCGAAACAGGTCGGACGCGACCGCGTGCAGCGTGACCAGGTAGTTCGATGCGATCGCGGCGCCGGCGTGGTAGAGCGGGCGCGCGTCGTCCGGCGAGCTCGAAGGGCTGCAGGCCGAGTGTCTCGGCGAGCCAGAAGCCGACCGACCGCGCCTCGTCCGACTTCCGACGTGACCGCCGCCCAGGCCCCGTCGAGCTGCTCGGGCCCGCGCGCGCGCGTGAACGTCTGCAGCGGGTGGAGCGAGAAGCGGCGTCGATGCGGCTCGAGCGCCGCAGAGGCGTCGGCGCCCGAGACGTGCGCGACCCACGGGCCGGGCTCGATCGTCCGCGGCCACCTCCGCGATCGACGCTGTCCGGCACGCACAGGAGCACGAGCTCGCCGTCGCTCGCCCACGCTGATGCCACGCTCGCGCAGGCGAGCGGAGACAGCCGAGCCGACGCGGCCGGAACCGATGACGTTGACGCTTCTGAACACCTCGGTAGCTCCAGTTCCGTAGCGGATACCGGGCAGCTGAAGCGTACACGGGCACTGGTACTCTGGCGTGCTCCGTGGGTCGTCGTCTCCTCCTGGGGCTTGTCGCTCTGCCGTTGCACTGGCCGCGCCCGGCACCGCGCACGCGCGATCCGCTGACGCCCTGTCCGGCACGACGAACGGGCTTCAGTGTGGAACGGTCAACGTTCCCCTCGATCGCACGGGTGTGGTTCCCGGAACGATCGGCTTGCACGTCGAGGTTCTGCCTGCCGACGGGCCTGCCCCGCGGAACATGTTCCTGATCGCCGGGGGTCCCGGCCGCGGATCGGCTCATGTGTACGGGCTCGGATCGACCGACATCCGCCGAGTTCATGCGGGCGATGCTCCTGGCTACACGCTCGTCGCGTTCGACAACCGCGGCACGGGTGACTCCGGCGTGATCCGCTGTCCCGCAGCTCCAGAGGCACGTTGATCGCGACCGCCGAGCAGACGCGGTTCTCGCACGCGACTGTGCGGCGATCATCGGCCCGCAGCGCGTGTTCTATGCGACCCGCGACCATGCCGAGGACATCGATGCCGTTCGCGCGGCACTGGGCGTTCGCAAGATCGGCCTGATGGGCGTGTCCTACGGAACGAAGCTCGCGCTCGCGCCTACGCGCTTGCGCATCCCGGCAACGTGGAGCGACTGATCCTCGACTCCGTCGTTCCGCCGACGTTCCCGGATCCATTCGATCGCAACGTGTCTGCAGTCGAGATGCCGGACACTCTGAGCTCGCTTCTGCGACGGTGGCCTCTGCCGCGCGAGCCACGCCGAACTTCTCGGCCGAGGTGGCCGTGCTCGCGGACAGGATCGAGGCGAAGCCGATCTCCGGAAAGATCGTTGCCCCGAACGGCACGCTGAAGACAGTGCGGATGGACGGTGAGCAGCTCCTCTCGATGATGATCGACACGGATCTGAGCCCGGGCCTCGCTGCCGAAGCTCCTGCCGCCGTCACGCCGCCCTCAAGGGCAACGTGCGACCGCTCCTCGCGGATCTACGACCTCGACCTCCGACGGGTGAGCTCTCGTCGGAGGATCTGAGCTTCGGCCTCAACGCCGCGACGAACTGCGCCGACGGTCGCTTCCAGTGGTCGCCCGGCACGCGATCCGTCCGCGCGGCAGGCCGCGATCGACACGGCTGTCGCCGGGCTCGCACCAGGCGCACTGCGGTCCGTTCGGCAACTGGGCCGCCCGCCTCGGGACGGCGTACTTCTGCGAGCAGTGGCCCTCGCCGTCCGGCAACACGCCGCTTCGGGCCGGGCCCGTACCCGAACGTGCCGGTGCTCGCGCGTCAGCGGCGGCTTCGACCTGCGCACGCCGACGGCGAGCGCAATCGCGGTGATCAGCCAGTTCCCGCAGGGCCAGCTGATCGATCGTTCCGGGCGTGGGTCACAGCGTGCTCACGGCCGGACTTCTCTATTGCTCGCAGCGCGACGCGCCAGTGGATCCTCGGCACGCTCGAGGCGCCGGTTCGGGCTGCGTGCGCCACGCGCGTGCCGCCGCTCGTGAAGATCCTCGGCGCGTTCCCGGCGACGCCTGCGCAGCCGACGGCGAAGTCGACGCTGGCGCTTCGCGTCGAAGACCGTGCGCGAGGCGGAGGCGACCGTGGCTGCAGCTGCTCTCTCCTCGGTCAGCTTCACCCCGCGCGGCGTCTACGGTGGCAAGCTCGCGGAACACGAAGAACGGGCGACGGCTTCACGTCCTGACGCGGTACGGCGATCGCCCCAGGCGTCTTCGTGACCGGGAAGATCACTTCGTCGACATCGGCCCGCCGTCGACCTACAAGGGCACGATCAAGGTCTCCTGGGCCCGGCGGCCACGGCCGGAACGCTGAAATTCACGAAGAATTCAGGTCTCCGGCAAGCTCGGCGGCCGCCGCGTCAAGGGCACGCTACTAGCCGATTTGCGACCCGTCCGGCTCGTCGCCGCCTAGACTGCCCGTGGCGATGCCGATGTACGAGTACGTCTGCATGAAGTGCGAGGAGCACTTCGAGGAGCTCGTCCGGGGGATCAGGAGGTTGCGTGCCCGCAGTGCGGCGCGACCAACGTCGCCCGGCAGCTCTCGACGTTCTCGATGGTCGGCACCGCCGGGCAGACCGGCGCGTTCAGCAGTGGCGGCGGCTGTTGCGGCGGAAGCTGTGGCTGCGGTCACTGAGCTGACCAGGGTCGACGAGCTTCGCGCCTCGGCGAGGTCGTTGCCGGCTGCACCAAGTGCGCACTCGCCGGCAGGCGCGACGCAGGTCGTGTTCGGCTCAGGCGATCCCGAACTCCGATCTGATGTTCGTGGGCGAGGCGCCCGGCTTCCACGAGGACAAGCAAGGCGTCCCGTTCGTCGGCGCGGCGGGCAAGCTGCTCGACCAGCTGCTCGCCGGCATCGGGCTTGACGCGTGCGGACGTCTACGTGGTCAACGTTCTGAAGTGCCGCCCTCCGGGAATCGCGATCCGCTGCCCGAGGAGATCGAGGCGTGCGAGGGCACATCTCTGGCGGCAGATCGAGCTGATCGAGCCGCGCGTCGTCGCGACGCTCGGCAACTTCGCGACGAAGCTCCTGTCGGGCAGGCCGACCGGGATCACGCGCGTGCACGGCCAGGAGCAGGAGGTCGACGCTCGGCGGACGCGTGCGTGCTCCTGTACCCGATCTACCATCCCGCCGCGGCGCTCTACACGCCGCGCATGCTCGACGTGCTGAAGTCCGACTTCGCGCGGCTGCCCGAGCTGCATGGGCCGCGCAGGTCGCACCGCCGCAGCAGCCGGTCTGTTCGCCGCCCGGCAGCCGCCGGAGCCGGCGGTCCAGCTCGGGCTGTTCTGACCGAGACGCACTCGCCCGAAGAGACCGAGAGCGCTCGCGGCCAGGCTCGCCGCGCGACCTGCGGCCGGGCGACGTCGTCACCGTCTCGGGTGAGCTCGGCTCCGGCAAGACGACGTTCGTCCGCGGCGCGTGCCGCGCGCTCGGCGTCGACGGGCCGGTCACGAGCCCGACGCTACACGATCGGCCACCGCTACCAGGGCCGGCGTCGACGTGTCGCACCTCGACCTCTACCGCTTCCAGCGGCGGTCTCGGCGCGCGGAGTGGGGCGACCTCGAGCCGTACTTCGACGACGCGATCGTCTTCGTCGAGTGGCCGGAGGCCGGCGCCGGCGTTCTGCCGCCGCCTGCGCATCGGGTGCGAGCTCGAGCACGTGCGACGGAGAAGGCACGCCGGCTTGTCACGATTCGACGGTGATGCTGATCCTGGCCTTCGACACGGCGACTGACGTCGCGACGAGCGCGCTCGTCTCCGACGGCGAGGTGCTCGGCGAGCGCTCGTCGCGCGCGCATCACGCGTGCTCGAGGACGTCGATGCGCTGCTGCGTCAGGCGGGTCGCGCAGACGCGTGAGCTCGAGGCGCTCGCCGTCGGCATCGGGCCCGGGCAGCTTCACCGGCGTTCGCATCGGTCTCGCGACCGCGCGCGGGCTCGGCGCTCGCGCTCGAGCGTTCCGGCGGCCGGCGTCTCGACGCTCGACGCGCTCGCCGCCAGCGCGCCCGGGCGCTGCCGGTCGTCGACGCGCCGCGGCGCGAGGTCTTCGCGCCTGGGATGACGCCGAGTGCTCGCGCCCGCAGAGCTCGACGTCGGCGCAGGCACGATCTGCGTCGGCGGACGGCGCCGTCCGCTACCGCGCCGTGCTCGAAGCTGCCGGCGCCGAGATTCCGCCCGACGGAGACGAGCGGCACCTGCCCGCGGGCCCGCTTCCACGCCGCAGCTGGCCTGACTTCGGGCCGGCCGAGCGAGGTCGGAGCCGCTGTACCTCGCGAGTCCCCGACGCTGATAAAGAACACGCATGAGCGCGACGGCGAATCGGGTGGACTTCCGGCGCCTCGAGCTGCGCGACCTCGAACGCGATCGAGACGATCGAGCGCGACTCGTATCCGACGCCGTGGTCGCGGTCGATGTTCGCGGGCGAGCTCGCGAAGCCGTCGTCGATCTCGCTCGGCGCGTTCGAGCCGCGACGACGCGCGAGCTGCTCGGCTACCTGATCATCTCCGCTACGTCGACGCGTGGCACGTGATGAACCTCGCCGTCGCGCCGGAGCACCGGCGCCGCGGCATCGCGACGCGGCTGCTCGAGCGCCTCTTCGAGCTGACGACGGCGACGGACGCCGCGGCTACACGCTCGAGGTGCGCAGTTTCGAACGACGTCGCGATCCGTCTCTACGAGCAGGCCGGGTTCAAGGCGCGCGGAGTGCGTCGCGGCTACTACACGGACAACCGTGAGGACGCGCTCGATCATGTGGCGCGATTTCCGAGCCGCGACCCGCGTGATCCTCGGGTCTCGAGACGTCCTGCGACGAGACCGCTGCAGCGGTGATCACCGGCGACGGGCGAGATCCTCGCGAACGTCGTCTCGTCGCAGGCCGATCTGCACGCCCGCTACGGCGGAGTCGTGCCCGAGGTGGCGTCGCGGCGTCACCTCGAGCTCGTCACGCCCGTCTTGCAGGAGGCGCTCGCGCGATGCCGGCGCAGAGCTCGACGACGTCGAGCTGCGTCGCGGTGACGGCAGGGCCCGGGCTGATCGGCGCCCTGCTCGTCGGAGCTCGCAGCAGCGAAAGCGATCGCGTGGGCGACGGCGGCTGCCGCTGGCGCCCGTCGACCACCTCCAGGGACACGTTGCCTCGCTCTATCTCGCAGCCGGACCCGGCTCGAGCCGCCGTTTCTCTGCCTGCTCGCGAGCGGTGGTCACACGATGCTGCTCGACGTTCAGGATCGTGCGGGCAAGGCCCGCAGGTGCTCGGCACGACGCTCGACGACGCCGCCGGGAGGCCTTCGACAAGGGCGCGCGCCTGCTCGGGCTCGGCTATCCCGGGCGGCGCGGCGATCGACCGCGCTCGCGCGAGCGGGGACGCCGGCGCGTACGACTTTCCCGTCGCGCGGGTGCCGGGGCTCGACTTCTCCTTCTCGGGGCTCAAGACGGCACTGCTCTACGCCGTCAGCGACCTGCCGCCGGACGAGCTCGAACGACGCGCGCGCCGATCTCGCCGCGAGCTACCAGCGCGGCGATCGTGCGCGCTCTCGTCGAGCGGCGCAGCGAGGCTGCCGGCGGACGCGGCGCATCGAGATCGCCGTCGTCGGCGGCGTGGCTGCGAACTCGGAGCTGCGCGCTGCGCTTCCCGTGACTACGGCTCGTCGCGCCGCTGCCGCTCTGCACGGACAACGCGGCGATGATCGCCTCGGCTGCGCGCTTCACGGATCCCATCCGGTATCCCCGCTATCTTGGGCTCGATGCGTACGCGTCCACCGCGTGAGCCGAGAAATGCGCTCGTGCTCGCCGGCTCTGGCGGTCGTCGCGACGGCCGTCCTCATCGCGGCCGGAGGTCACAGCAGCGGCACCTGACAGGCGAGGGAGAAACGAGGCTGGCAGGGGCTTGCCGGGGCCCAGCGCGTCCGCGCTGTCGCGGTCGGCCAGCGCGTGATCGTCCTGCTCAAGGCACCCGCGCTCGCAGACCGCGTCGGCAACGCGCGGAGGCCTGGCGACGAGCGAGCAGGAGCGGCAGTGGACGCAGAGCGCGCTCTCGGCTCAGAGCTTCTCGTCGCACGGCTGCGAGTCCAGGGCGTCGTCGTCCAGCCCGAGTTCAGTTACACGCGAGCCGTCAACGGGTTCTTCGGCCGCATTCGACGCGCGCGGGATCGCGCTCCTCGAACGGGCTCCGGACGTCGCGGGCGTGTATCCCGTGCGGGCGGCGTACCCGGCGTCGCTGAGCTCAGTCTCCTGACGACGACCGAGCTTCGGAGAGCGGCCGAACATCGGTCTGTCGGACAAGGATGGGCGCGGCGTCACGATCGCCCTCCTCGATACCCGGCGTCGATCGGGCTGCAGCCCTTCCTGCGCGGGCGATGTCACCGGTGGGATCGACATCGTCGGAGGCGATGCGGGCTGCCCTCGCCGCGGCACAACCCGGCGAGCCCTCTCCAGCTCGAGCGGCACTGGCACCGAGATGGCCGGCCTCCTCGTCGGCTCCGGTGGGCCCGGTGCGCTCGCCGGCGTCGCCCCGGGAGCCACCGTCTTGCCGATCCGCGTTGCGGGCTGGCAGCGAGACGCCTCGGCAGGCTGGGGCCGTCGTACGGATGAACCGACCAGGTGCTGGCCGGGCTCGAGCGGGCGGTCGATCCGAACGGCGACGGCGATGCGCACGATGCAGCCCGCGTGGCGCTGGTGGGCGTCGCGGAGCCGTTCGCCAGTTTCGCAGACGGGCCTATCGCCCGTGCCGTCGAGGGCGCTACGCGGCTCGACACAGCTTGTCGTCGCTCCCGCCGGAAACGACGGGCCCGCGGGGCCCGGATACGGCTCGGTCGCCGGCCCGGGAGGCGCACCGGCGGTGCTGACCGTCGGTGCCGCCGATCTGCGGCCGCGCTTCGGTCAGGTGCGGGTGGTTCTCCGCGCGGCTCTCCGGTCGAGTTCGACGGCACGAGCCCGCTCGTCGGCGCGGTGACGCCCGTCGAGCCACTCGACATCGGGATCGGCGCACCGCGTGCGGACGACGGAGCCGGTGGGTTACAGCGGGCCGGTTCCGTTGCTCGACTTCTTCGACCGTCACGGCGAGAGTTCGTCGCGGGCCGCGCCGCACTCCTGCCGGCCGGGGCCGATCGAGGCAGGTCGCTCGCGGGCGCAGCTCAGGCCGGGCGCGTTGCGGTTCTGTTACCGGCGCTGACCTGCCGGCCGGCGGCATCGGTCTGGCGACGGAGGCGCGCAGTCCACCCGCGAGCGGCGTAG
>ERZ1370068.7641-contig-6547_pt1 | contig 44339 bp, 50 predicted proteins | sample MGYA00561227_ERZ1370068 | MGnify/ENA primary metagenome ERZ1370068 (study PRJEB38410, sample SAMEA6850437) | metagenome | study: Metagenomic assessment of the ecological functions of the soil: analysis of the soil microbiota associated with the...
GATATTAGCGTTCAGTTACGTATTGCTGATGTCACGAAGTGGTTCCCGAATCGTACGGAATCCCGCCGCGCGTGCGTGTCGGCCGGAACCGGTGGTTCAATCTCCTGTGGTTGCTTCCGATCGGCTTCGTGGTCCTGATCTCCGCGGTGGCGGTCGCGCAGGGTCTGCGCACGATCCCGTCGGTCGAGGACTTCATCGCCCGGTATCCCGGCACCATCGTGTCGGCGGAGGCGCACGAGAACCCGGGGTTTCCCGTCTGGGTCGGGGTGCAACACTTCTTCAACATGTTCCTGATGATCTTCATCCTCCGGTCTGGAATACAGATCCTCAGTGACCATCCGCGGCTGTACTGGACCCGGCACAGCACACCGGGCAAGGACTGGTTCCGCTTCCAAAAAGAGGTGCCGACCGAGGGGCCGTGGACGGCGAAGCAAGACTCGGTCAGCTTGCCTGGACAGATCGGTCTTCCGGGCCTTCGGCACTCCATCGGCTTGGCGCGCTGGTGGCATCTCGGTGTCGATACGCTGTGGCTCCTGAACGGCCTGGTCTTTTACGTGCTGTTGTTCGCCACTGGCCATTGGCGGCGAGTCGTGCCGACCAGTTGGGACGTGTTCCCCAATGCGCTCTCCGTCCAGATTCAGTACTTGTCGTTACAGTGGCCGGCAGAGCACGGGTGGGTCGCGTACAACAGCCTCCAGTTGATCGCGTACTTCATCACCATCTTCATCGCCGCCCCCGCGGCGCTCATCACCGGGCTGGGGATGTCGCCCGCGCTGTCGACGCGTTTCAAGCGGCTCAGTCGCGTGCTCAGCATCCAGACCGCGCGATCCCTCCATTTCCTCGTGTTTATCTGGTTCTTGATTTTCATCGTGACGCACGTCCTGTTCGTGTTCACGACCGGTCTGCGCGCGAACCTCAACCACATCTACGGGGGCGCGACGACGACAGTTGGATCGGCTTGACCGTCTTCGCGCTCTCGATGGTCGTGCTCATTGTCGGCTGGGTTGCGGCCACGCCGCTCACGTTGCGACACCCGCGTGTCGTGCAGCGTGTCGGGTTCGCGCTGATCGGGCCGGTTCAGGGGTTGTTCGAACACGTCGATTCGACGGCCGGCGTCTACACCGAGCGCGACATCTCTCCGTATTTCTGGCGCAACGGGAAACTCCCCGACTCCGAGAAGTACGCGGCCTTGCTCGCCAGTAACTTCGCGGGTTGCCGGCTTCGGATCGGCGGGCTGGTCGACAACCCCGTCGACCTCTCGCTCGAGGAGTTGCGCGCGCTGCCGCATCACGAACAGATCACGCAGCACTTCTGCATCCAAGGCTGGTCGGGCGTCGCCAAGTGGGGCGGCGTGTCGCTGCAGACGATCCTCGACCTCGTTCGCCCGAAGCCCGAGGCCAAGTGGGTCGTGTTTTACTCATTTGCTGACGGTCCCGAGGGAGGCATCTATTACGACGTGCACGCGATCGAGCAGATGCGCTACAAGCTGACGATGCTCGCCTACGACATGAACGGCAAGCCTCTGCCGCCCGACCACGGCGCGCCCCTGCGGCTGCGCAACGAGACGCAGCTCGGGTTCAAGCAGGTGAAGTGGATCAAGGGCCTGGAGTTCGTCGCCGACTTCGCCGACATCGGCGGCGGCTACGGCGGGTACCACCAGGATCACGAGTTTTTCGGGTACCGACAATCCATCTGACAATTCCGGAAAGATCTTGATCGCGACTTCGCGGTCGAGGCGGGGATCGCGCGAAGTAGACCTCGCCCATTCCGCCGAACATCATCGGACCGAGAACCTGGGCGCCAGCGTCGAGAATGGGAAGTTACATCACGATCACGCGATCGGCCGCCGCCACCGCAACCGCGGGCGTTCGTTGGCCCTCAAACCGCGGCGCGCGGGCCTCACGATCCGCCGTCGCTGCTGAAACGGGCGCATCAGGTAACGCCTGGTGGAACTCGACCCCGCGCGGGGGTCGCCGCGCCCTGGGCGCTGCCGCCGTTGGCCAGCGCTCTGGCCGCTTCGATCTTGCGCGATGAGACTGGCGTCAGCAACGGACGACGCCACAAGCCGGGTTGGGCGATTTATCGTCGGCGACGTCTGTGAGCAATGACCCCATCAGCCGCAGAACGGACAGCGTCGGAAGCGATTGTCGCTGCCGATCGGTGGATGGACTTCGTTGGTCATTGAGTTCATGGCGGACTCTCGAGACGCACGCTGGCGAGCCGGAGAGTTTGCGTCTATCGAGCCGCGTCCGCGCCGGTCGAACATCACCACTCTCGGGCTCGTGCCGTCGAGTGGGACGAAGATCACGGCACCGTGGTGCTCCCGTCGAACAATGGTACGTCCTGACGAGCGCACCATCGCGCACCGTCAGTCGCCAACATGCCAGCGCCTTTGTTGGCGAGCGGTGGTCTGGCTCGTCGGCGAACAAAGTCGAGTTCGGCCTTGTTTGCGTGGCTTCCGCAACACGACTACCGCTTCGCCGTTGGCGCCGATTGCCGCAGCCACGTCACCGTCAGCAGCGCGCGCGACGATCCCCAGTGAACGCCACGGGAGAGCGGTCTCGCTTTCGACGCTGCGGCGTCCTCGTGAACATCAGGGTCGTGGCCTTTGTGTTGACGGGGAAGTGGCGCGAGGTGTTGGTGAGGCGTATCGTTCGATGATCTTCCGCGAGGGGATGCGATGGCGGCGAACCAAGCCGCAAGCGGTCAGAACGCGGAACGACTCGGGGACCGAGCAAGCGGGCCTGAGTCGGCGTCGGTGGATCATCTCCACCGGGATCGGCCCCACTCGGTAGCCTCCTATAACCACGCGCTCTACAACACAGCAAGCCCGCACCGCCGGGCGTCCAGTCACCGTGCGAGTTCAACCTCCGGCGACGCCCGTAGTCACTTTTATAGCGTGGCTTCGTGGGGGAGAGTCAAAGCCGTGCTCTTCGTCCGGAACTGGCGTGTACGCGATCACCGGGAGCGACATACCACTGTGGAGTCAGCCATCCTGACGCGCCCCCTCCCCGCCTGGTACACGTCGCCAACACCATCGAAGCGGATCTTCGCCATCGACTCAGCGGCACGCTGGCGTACTGCGCCTACCCGTAGGATCGACCCTGAAGGCCGTTGGAGTGGCCGGTGATCGCGTCGTGATGCTCTTCGGGCATGACTCCGCGAGCGGCGTCCTTCCCAGCCGTGGCGGAACGGTAGAAACGTCTTGCGCGGATCGCTCACCGGAAAGCTTGCGCGTGTTTGCCGTACCAGTGCGACCACGTCGCCGTTCTGGAAACCGTAGCGACAAGCCATGAAGGTGGAGAAAAGTTCAGCATGATGGTGGCGCGTTGCTGCTGCGTGGTCAAGCCAAGCTCTATGAGCCTCCTGCGGGTGGATCAGAAAGCTTTTGGCGCCGCTTGTAACTCTTGGTCTTCACCCGCTTGCCAGCGTCACCAGGTGTGATGTTGATGTAGGAGATCTGATTTCTCTCGCGGATGTCGCTACGGCGACGGAGCTGGCCAGGATTTCCTCGAGCCGAAGTACCTGACGAAGCGAGCCAAGGCAACCAGTAGTGAGCGTGCCTTTTTGCGCCTGTGGCGTGAAGGGTTCTCCTCGGAGAAGAGCTGCGGTCGCCAGCGTCGTATGGTAGGCGTCCGTGCCCGTCGTACAGGCGCTACGTTCTTCTTGCCACTTTGACCTGCATACCGCTGCCAGCGAGGCCGAGATGTACTGCTCGAGTGCGCCACGAGAAGACGACTTCAAGGCGTTAGTCAACTTCTCGATCAGGCCGTTTGCGAGCAGCTTCCTCGTCCGCGCAGAGACCGTGGCGAGCAGGGCGCGCTATGGGGTGCGGACGTGCCGGGTGGATCGATCCGGCAGATCGCCTACGTAACTGAAGCGGGCGGAACGTTCGTCCAGTCATCACGCGTCTTCGGGAGGCAGTTGCCTCTCAGCGTAGTACCGGCTGAACGCGGCGGACAAGGCGGTTGTTCTCGCCGAGACTGCCGGGCGTTACCGACGTAACAACGTCATACGACGGCTGGTGCCAGCGAGTCGGCGTTGTCTTCTAGATGGGCGTCGAGCGCCCTCGCGTCAGCATCACCCTGCCGCCACTGCTCGACGGCCTGTAGCCACGGCCGCGTTTGGGATGACAGGGCATGATCGGCCTCGGCGAAAAACTATCTTCGGCTTTCTTCGCAGCCCAGCGGAGCCTGGGCGGTGCGAGTCATGAGTGCGCCAAGGCTGACCTTGATCTCATGACATCGATCGCCTGCCTGATACGATCGGGCACGCGCCTACGGAACTGCCACACGCCACCTCGCTTCACGAGCGCCTTCATCTACGAAGTTCATGATAGTTCTGGCCCCACTTTCTGTCCGACCGAAATCTGGGCCAGAAGTGCTGAAGGCTCGCTGATGTTCCTCGCCTCCGCTCCCCTCCTCTCCCGCCAATCTTGCATTCGGAACCCTTCCTGTTACATAAAAACGGTGGTCGGCCCAAACGACTTTCGCCACGTTCTCGGTCACTTCGCGACCGGTGTCACCATCATCAGCACGCTGCGACGCCGAGGGCCGGCCGACCGGCCTCACCGCCAGCGCGTTCTCGTCCGTCTCGCTCGATCCGCCGCTGATCCTCGGTCTGCGTGGACCACAAGTCGCAGAGCTTTCCGGCGCTGCGGGACCGAGGCCGGTTCGCCGTGAACGTGCTGGGCCACGACCAGGAGGCACGTGTCGCGCCGGTTCGCGACCACGCACCGGCTGGACAAGTTCGACGAGGGTCCGCACCGGATCAGCGAGCTGGGCCTGCCGCTGGTGGAGGGCGCCCTGGCCCAGCTGGAGTGCACCACCGTGAACGCGCACGTGGCCGGCGACCACACGATCTTCGTGGGCCGGGTCGAGGCGGCGCGCGTCTTCGGCGAGCACCCCCGCTCTACTTCCGGGGCAAGTATCAGCGACTGGCGGGGCCTCCTGCAGGAGCGTGATCGGACGTGAGCGCGATTCCGCTGTCGCGCCCGCCGGTCGGACGATCAGATCAAGACAGGCCGTGCTCGCCGCCATCGACTCTCGCCAGTACATCCTCGGGTCCTGAGTGTCGTAGCTTCGAGGCGGAGCTGGCGGCGTATGTCGGCGTCCGCCACGCCGTGCTCACCAGCTCGGCCACCGCGGGCCTCTGGCTCACGCTGCGCGCCCTCGGCGTGAAGGCGGGCGACGAGATCCTCGTGCCCGCGCACACGGCGCTTTCCCACCATCGAGGCGATCGTGCAGCGCCGAGGCCACGCCGGTGTTCGTGGACGTCGACGCGCTACTACGGGCTCGATCCCGCCGACGCCGCCGCCAAGGCGACGCCGCGCACGGTGGGGCTGATGCCCGTCCACCTCTACGGCCAGCCGGTGGATCTCGACGCCGTCCGGCGAGCTGGCTCGCCAGCCTGGGCGTCTGGCTGCTGGAGGATCTGCGCGCAGGCGCACGGCGCCGCCTGGCACCGGCGTCAGGTCGGCGGGTTCGGCCGCGCGCGGCGTGTTCTCGTTCTATCCCTCCAAGAACCTCACCGTGATGGGTGACGGCGGCGCGTGTGATGACCGGCGACGACGAGATCGCCGCGCGGTGTCGTCGGCCGCGCGACCACGGCCGGCTGAGCAAGGACGTGCACGCCGGAGATCGGCTTCAACCTGCGCTTCAACGAGATCCAGGCCGCCGTCGGCCGCGTGCTGCTGCAGCCGCCTCGACGCGCCATGAACGAGCGGCGCTCGCGCGCTGGCCGCGCGGTACGACCGCGCGGCTGGCCGGGCTGCCGCTCGAGCGGCCGGCCGAGCGGCCGGGCGCGCGCACGTCTATCATCTCTACGTGGTGCGCACTTCGCGGCGAGCGCGAGCTGGCGAGCTTCCTGAAGTCGCGCGGCATCCAGACCGGCATCCACTATCCGGTGCCGAGCCACCAGCAGCCGGCGGCCGAGCGCTTCGCGGGACCGGCCCTGCCCGAGACCGAAGCGGCTGGTGGACGAGATCCTGACGCTGCCGATCTCCGCCGGCCCACCGAGGACGAGATCGACACCGTGGTGGCGGCGGTCGACGAGAGTTCTTCGGAGCCTGATGACGGGCGGCCCTCTTCCGGATCTTGCAGATCTATCCGAAGGCGAGACTTCTTCACCGGCGCGCGCGATCCAGCTGTGGTGAGCTGGCGCGCGGCCTCGGCCGCGCGCGGACATCGCGGTCGTCATCGCCACCCCGCCGAGCGAGACCTGGGCGTACGCTGTGCGGACGCGGGCCTCACCCACGCCGCGAGTCGCCATGCGCCGGGCCGTGAGATCCCGCGCGCGGCGTGGCGGCTGGCGCGACTCATCCGCCAGGAGCGGATCCAGATCGCCCACGCCCACAAGGGGCGCGCCCGCACGCTGACCCTGCTTGGCCGGGCTCATGGGCGCCCGGCGCGCTGCTGGTCCTCAACCGGGGCGTCAGCTTCCCGATCGACAGCGCCATCCGCCGCGTCGGCTACGCGAACCGGCGAATCGCACGCGATCGTCGCCGTCTGCGAATCCATCAAGCGCGGGCTGGTTGGCAGCCGGCGTGGCCGCCGGCAAGATCTCGGTGATCTACTCCGGCACCGACCGTCGAGCGCGCTTCCATCCGGGCGTGGACGGCGGCGCCCGTGCGTCGCGAGCTCCGAGCCTGACGCCCGACGACGTGGTCGATCACGCAGATCGGCGTGCGGTCGTGGCGCGGCTGGCGCGACGTGCTGGACGCCATGCCCGCCGTGGCGCCAGCGGGTCGCGCGCGCGCGGCTGCTGTTCGTGGGCGCGCCGCCGCCTCGCATCGCGCGAGATCGCGCGATGCAGGCTCGCGCGCGCGGGCCTCGAGGCGCGGGTGCTGGTCGCTCGGCCACCGCGACGACGTCCCGGCGATCCTCGACCGCCTCCGACGTCGTGGTCGACGCCTCCTACGCCGGGCCTCGGCATCACCGGCTCGATCCGCGAGGCGCCTGGCCTGCGAAGCGGCCCGTGGTCGGCCACCGACTCGAGGGCATGCCCGAGCTGGTGCTCGACGGCGAGACCGGGCCTGCTGGTGCCGCCGCGCACCCCGGCGCGCTGGCCGACGCGCATCGTGCAGGCTCGTCTCGGAATCCGCCGCCGCCCAGACCATGGCCGCGGCCGGCCGCAAGCGCGTCGAGGCGCTGTTCTCGCTGCGCGCCAAGGTCGACGCGACCGAGGCGCTGTACCGCCGACTGGTCGCCGCGGCGGACGGCGCATGAGACACGCGGTCAGCTCGTCTATCGCCGTCTGCTGCCGCTCATGCGGCCGTACGTGCTCCGTGCTGGTGCTGGGCGCGCGTGCTGGCCCTCGTCGTGGCCGCGATGGAGGGCGCGATCGCCTGGCTCGGTGAAGCCCGCCATCGGACGACATCTTCATCCGGCGCGACGCGCACCATGCTGCGAGATCATCCCCTGCTCCTGCTGGGGCGCGTACCTGGTCAAGGGCGGTGCGCGCTACGGCCAGTCCTACCTGATGGCGTCGGTCGGCGAGCGCGTGATCGCGCACCCTGCGCCGCAACCTCTACGCGCACATCCAGCGCATGCCGCTGTCCTTCTTCGCCGAGCCTGCACTCGGCCGAGCTGATGTCGCGCGTGGTCACCGACGTCAACCGGCTGGCCCGCGTCTCCTCCGACGGTGCTGGTCGATGGCCGTTCCGGCAGGTCGGCGATGGTCGTCGCGCTGCTGATCGGTCATGGCTGGTGCGCGAGTGGCGGCTGGCCGTGATCGCGCTGGTCGTCTTCCCGCTTCGTCGGGCTGGCGGTGCGGTCGATCGGCCGCCGGCTGTACCGCATCAACAAGCGCTCGGCAGGAGAAGGTCGCCGAGCTGAACGTGCTCCTGCACGAGGCGTTCTCGGGCATGAAGATCGTCAAGGCCTTCGGCCGCGAGGGTCACGAGGGCGAGCGCTTCGGACGCGGTGAACCGATCGGCTGCTCGACCTGGCGCTCAAGGACCACCGCACCGACGAGATCACCGAGCCGCTCATGGAGGTGCTGGCCGCCTTCGGCATCATGGGCGCGCTCTGGTACGGCGGCCACCAGGTGATCGCGGGCGCGCATGACGCCCGGCGACTTCTTCTCCTTCACCGCGGCGCTGGCCCTGATCTACGGGCCGGTGCGGCAGCTCTCGCGCATCATGAACACCGTCCAGCAGTCGGCCTCCTCGGTCGAGCGCGTGTTCGAGATCCTGGACCTGCCGCCGGCCATCGCCGACCGAGCCGGACGCCCACGCCCTGCCCGGCTTCCGCGAGGCGCTGCGCTTCGAGGGCGTCTCGTTCCGCTATCCCGAGCTCGCCCGAGCCTCACGCTACGCGACATCTGCGCTGGACATCCGGCGCGGCGAGGTGGTGGCGTTCGTGGGCATGAGCGGCGCGGGCAAGTCGACCCTGATCGACCTGGTGCCGCGCTTCCACGACGTCACCAGCGGCCGCATCACGATCGACGGCCACGACGTCCGTGATCTCACTCAGGCCTCGCTGCGCGCCCAGATCGCGCGTGGTCACGCAGGAGACGTTCCTCTTCAGCGACTCGATCCAGTACAACATCGCCTACGGCAATCCCGGCGCCACGCCGGAGGCGGTGACCCGCGCGGCGCGCCAGGCGCACGCCGAGGAGTTCATCCTGGCCTGCCCTCGAGGGCTACGCGCACGCTGGTGGGCGAGCGCGGCGTGCAGCTCAGCGGCGGCGCAGCGCCAGCGCCTGGCCATCGCCCGCGCCTTCCTCAAGGATCCGCCCATCCTGATCCTCGACGAGGCCACCTCCGATCTCGATGCCGAGAGCGAGTTCATGCGTCCAGCAGGCGCTGAGCGACCTCATGCACGGGCGCACCGTCCTGGTGATCGCCCATCGCCTGGCGACGGTGCGCAACGCCGACCGCATCGTGGTCGTGCACGAGGGCGCATCGCCGAGGTCGGGCGGCACGACGAGCTGGTCGCCCGCGACGGCGTCTATCGCCGCCTCTACGCGCTCAGATGGAAGGGGTCGCCGGCTAGCCCTCAGCTGATCGAGGAGGGCGATCAACGAGCTGGCCGCGGAGGACTTCGTCGACGCGCTCAAGTCCTACGACCGCGCCATGGCGCTCGACCGGCGCGATCTCGACGCCTACTACCGCGCCGGCGTGGCGCTCGTCCTACCTGGGCGAGCGCGAGCAGGCACGCCACGCTGTTCCTCTGGGTCGTGCGCTACGGACCGCCCGAGCGCGAAGAGGTCCGGTCTGGCCCGCGAGTGGCTGGAGGCCGCGCAGATCGACGTCGAGCCCAAACCGCGCTGACGATCGAGCGCTCACTGCCGAGCTCCGGGAAGCGCTCCTGGATGGTCCGCCGCCAGCACTGAGGGTCCTCGGTCACTTCCAGAGTTCGAGCGATCGCCTGGGCATCGCTCACGTCCCGCAGCGCGGTGACGACCATGACGAGGCTGGCGTCGAACGGCGCCACCACCCGCCGCGGCAAGCGGAGCGTCGACCCGACCGCCGGCGGATTGGGTCGGTCATGCGGGCCGCCAGCTCGCAGGTGATCGTCACGTCCTCGAACTCCAGCAGGACCGCGCCCGGCTTCAGGCCGGGAACGCCTCGACCTTGACCGGAAGCGGACCGCCCCACTCCTTCTCGGTGTCCGCGATGATGTGCGCGATCGCGCGCGCGACCAGATCGGCCGCGCCCGGATCGGGCAGCGCGGCGCCGTCCTGCAGCACCACGCCCACGAACCGGCTGCGGTCCGCCGTGCGGAGCGCAGCGGCCTGGACGGCGAACTCCCACTCCCCGTCCAGCGCGTAGGCCAGGCAGTGAGGCCGCCGGTTCTCGAAGAAGTGCGTGCGTCCGGTCGCGAAGAGCGAGGAACTCGGAATCGCGGGTGATCGTCTTCAGGGCGGCGGCCGGCCGGCTCGCCGTGCAGGCACAGGCGCCGGCCAGCAGCGCGAGCAGAGCGACCAGCGCGGCTGAGCGCGCCGTGACGGCGGGGACGCGCGCGCCTCAGCGTTCGCGGAAGCGGTTCACGATCGGCAGGCGCCAGTCCCGGCCGAACGCGCGCGGCGTGATCTTCACGCCGATCGGTCCCCTGGCGGCGCTTGTACTCGTTGACGTCGACCATGCGCGATCACCCGGCGCACGGTCTCCTCGGAGAAGCCGCGGGCCACCAGATCGCTCACGCCGCGGTCCTCCTCGACGTAGGCCTGGAGAATCGCGTCCAGCTCTGCGTAGGGCGGCAGCGTGTCCTGGTCGGTCTGGTCCGGGCGCGCAGCTCGGCCGACGGCGCGCGGTCGAAGACCGACTGGGGGATGACCGGCGCGCCCGGCCCGCGTGTTGACCAGCCGCGGACACCTCGTAGACCAGCGTCTTCGGCACGTCCTTGATCACCGCGAAGCCGCCGGCCATGTCGCCGTAGAGCGTGGAGTAGCCGACGGCGATCTCGCTCTTGTTGCCGGTGGTCAGCACCAGCCAGCCGAACTTGTTGCTGAGCGCCATGAGCAGGTGTGCCGCGGATGCGGGCCTGGATGTTCTCCTCGGCCACGTCCTCCTTGACGCCCTTGAACGGCGCGGCCAGCGTCCGCTTGAACGCCCTTGAAGACGGGCGTGATCGGCAGCGTCTGGAAGTCGATGCCGAGGTTCCGGGCCAGCCGCTTGGCGTCGCCGCGCGTGCCGGTCGACGAGTACGGCGACGGCATGGTGACGCCGCTGACGTTCTCCTTGCCGAGCGCCTCCACCGCGATGGCGGCCACCAGCGACGAGTCGATCCCGCCCGAAAGCCCGATCACCACGTGCTTGAACCCGTTCTTGCGGACGTAGTCGCGCGTGCCCAGCACGAGCGCCTCGTAGACCTCGTCGACCGGCGGCAGCGGCACCAGCGCGCGGGGCGCCAGCGGCGGCGCCGCCATCTCGGACGGCGCGGACAGCGTGACCCGCGTGACGCGGACTCGCCGGCCGCAGCTTCTCCTTGCGGCGCCGCGAGTCGTGCAGCCGCGCGTCGGAAGACGGCGTCGAGGTCGAGATCGGCGACGACGAAGTCCTCGGCGAACTGACGGCCGCGGGCCACGCGGCTCGCCGCGCTCGTTGACGATCAGGCTGCCGCCGTCGAAGACCAGCTCGTCCCGGCCGCCCACCATGTTGACGAAGGCCAGGCACACGAGGTCGTCCGCCGCGCGGGTGGTGATCATCCGCTCGCGCTGGTGCGCCCTTGCCGGCGTGGTACGGCGAGGCGTTGATCGTCACCACCAGCTCGGCGCCGGCCAGCGCCTGCCGCGTGGTGGGCCCGGTCGGATACCAGATGTCCTCGCAGATGTTGACGGCGAAGGAGGTCTCGCCCAGCGCGAACACCGGCGCCTCGGTGCCGGCCTGGAAGTAGCGGTTCTCGTCGAACACGCCGTAGTTCGGCAGGTACCGCTTGTGGTAGACGCCGGCCAGCGCGCCGTCGTGCAGCACGGCCGCCGCGTTGAAGATGTCGTCGCGCTTGTCCACGAAGCCCACGACCGCGGTGAGGCCGGCGGAGGCCCGTCACCAGATCCGCCAGCGCCCGGAGATTGGCCTCGATGAAGGCCGACTTGAACAGCAGGTCCTCCGGGGGTAGCCGGTGACGGCCAGCTCGGGGAAGGCCACCAGCCGGCAGCCGAGCGCGCGCGCCTGCTCGAGACCGGCGCGGATCTTGGCGACGTTGCCCTCGAGGTCGCCGACCGTGGCGTTGATCTGGGCGAGCGCGATCCGGAAGCGGCGCATGTCGGTATTGTACCCGCCGCCGTCGCGGCCGGGCGCATTGTCAATCCGCGCCCGATCGTGCTATATGCTGGCTTTCACAAGCGGCACCTCAACGGCAGGCAGCGTCGCTTCGCCGCCCCCGATCCCTGGCTACGCTGAGGCTACCCGATGAAGCGCTGGCTGCTCCCCGTCCTGGCACTCGCCCTGCTACCTGCCCCCGACATCGAGCCGGCTCGCCCAGCCCAAGGACACGCTGACCGTCGCGCTCGTCGTCGCACGCGCCCACGCTCGACTCCCACATGCACTTCGAGCGGGTCGGCATCCTGGTCAACATCAACATGTTCGACTCGCTGCTGCACCGCAACGCCAAGCTGCAGTACGAGCCAGTCCGCTGGCACGTCGTGGAAGGCGCTCAACGACACGACCATGGGAGTTCAAGCTCCGCAAGGGCGTGCAAGTTCCACAACGGCGATCCCATGACGGCCGAGGACGTGAAGATTCTCCGTTCGAGCGGGTGACCGAGCCGGGCAAGGAAAGAAGAAGTCGCCGCAGTACGGCAACATCCGCGCGATCAAGGACGTCCGCATCGTGGACGCCGAGACCATCCACATCGTCACCGACAAGCCATTCCCGCTGCTGCTGGAGCGGCTGGTGTTCTTCCCGATCGTGCCGAAGAAGCACATCGAGAAGGTCGGCGACGAGGCGTTCGGCACGCACGGCGGCGGTCGGCACCGGGCCCTGGAGCTCGTGGAGTGGAAGCGCGATCAGTACATCCGGCCTCGAGGCCTTCGACGGCCACTGGCGCGGCAAGCCGGCCGTTCAAGCACCTCGTGTTCCGGGCCGTGCCCGGGTCGCCACCCAGATCGCCGAGATGAAGACGGGCGGCGTGGATCTCGATCCGCAACGTGTCGGCCGACCTCGATCCCCGAGATGAAGGACCAGTCCCGCCGACGTACGTGTCGTCGACGCCGATCCTGCGCGTGCACTACGTCGAGCTCGACATGCGCCAGCCGCCCTTCGACAAGAAGCTGGTGCGCCAGGCGGCCGAACTACGCGATCGACAAGCAGGCCATCATCCAGAAGCTCGATGGGCGGGCTCGGTCAGCAGGTCTCGACCGTCGTGCAGCCGCTGGCCTTCGGCTTCGACGCCGAGGTGCAGCCCTTCCCCTACGATCCCAAGAAGGCCAAGAGAGCTCCTGGCCCAGGCCGGCTTCCCGAACGGCGTGGACATCAGCGCGCCACAGCGCCTTCGTGGAGTTCCGCCCGGTGTTCGAGGCCATCACGCAGATGCTGACCGACGTCGGTCTGCGCACCAACGCCCGGATGTGGGACCCCGGTCCGGCCTGGAACAAGTTCTTCCAGACCGAGGGCAAGGCCACCAACGCCGCCTACGGCTCCTGGGGCAACTACTCGGTGTTCGACGCCGACGCCGATGCTGCACCCGCTCTTCCACACCGAGCCGGGCGGCTGGATCGGCAAGCACTACACGCGGGTGGAAGGCCTCGACAAGCTGATCGACGAGGCGCGCTCCACGGTGGATCAGCCGCGACGCAAGCGGACATACGCCCAGATCCGAAGCTCATCCGCGAGCGAGGCCCCGGCCATCTACCTGTTCACCCAGTACGACACGCTGGCCATCAGCAAGAAGGTGGAGTACGCGGCCCGCGGCGACGAGTGGCTCTGGCTCTACGACGCCAAGCGCGAAGAAGCTAGCGCCGGCGTGCCGTGACCGCGTTCGTCGTCCGCCGGCTCGTCCGGCTGGTGGTCGTGGTGACCGGGGTCTCGCTGGTGACCTTCGCGATTCTGCACGCCAGCGGCGACCCCGTCGTCCCTCATCATGCCGGAGGCGCCGGAGGCCGACCAGCGCCGTCCTGCGCCGGACGCTGGAGCCTGCACGATCCGCTCCCGATCCAGTTCGCGCGCTTCGCGCGGCAACACCGTCACCGGGAACTTCGGCACGTCGTTCTTCCATCGCGTGCCGGCCTTCGCCCTGGTCATCGAGCGCATGCCGACCACCCTGCTGCTCACCGGCTGCTCGATGGCGCTGGCGATCGCGCATCGCGCTGCCGGTCGGCATCTACAGCGCGGTCCGGCGCGGTCGACGCGGTGGATCAGTTGGCCACCGGCACGGTGTTCCTGGGCCAGTCGATGCCGGTCTTCTGGACGGGCATCATGCTCATTCTGCTGTTCTCCGTGCAGTGGCGGCTGCTGCCGGTGTCCGGCTGGGACTCGTGGGCGTCGATCGTGCCCACCGCCACCGCGCTCAGCACCTTCACCGCGCCGCTGCTGCTGCGCATCGTTCGCTCCAGCATGCTCGACGTCATCCGCCTCCGACTACGTACGGACCGCGCGGGCCAAGGGCGTGTCGGAGTGGACTCGTGATCTGCCGTCACGCGCTGAAGAACGCCGCGCTGCCCGTGGTCACGGTGACCGGACTGCAGTTCGGTCTGCTTGCTCGGCGGCGCCGTGATCACCGGGACGGTCGTTCGCGATTCCGGGGGTCGGTCGGCTCATCGTCGGGCGCGCATCCGCCAGCTGGATTTCCCGGTGGTCAGGCCGGCGTGTTCATGCTCGGCCATGATCGTCGTCGCGGTGAACTTCCTGGTCGACCTGCTGTACGGCTACCTGAATCCCTCAGATCCGGATCCGCTGAATGGCCGTCGGCTCCCTTCCCCTCCTCCGCGCTCGCGTACGAAGGCGCCGGCGCGCCCGTCGTCGTCGGACTCGCGCGCTGGCGCAAGTTCGCGCCGCAACCCGGCCGCGCTGCTCGGCACTGCTGATCCTGGCCGTCGTCGTCGGCGCGGCGCTGGCGCCCCTGGATCGCGCCCCACGACCCGGCCAAGCAGAGCCTGATCCGGCGCTTCACGCCGCCGGTGTGGGCGCCGGGCGGCAACCCGACTCTGTCTGCTCGGCACCGATCAGGTCGGCCGCGACATCCTGAGCCGGATCGTCCACGGCGCCCGCATCTCGCTGGTCGTCGGCGTGCTCGCGGTGGTCGTGAGAGCGTCCTCGGTCGGCGTGACGCTGGGGCTGGTGAGCGGCTTCGTGGGCGGCCGGGTGGGACACGGTGCTCATGACGGTGGTCGACATCACGTGGTCCTTCCCGCAGATCCTCCTGGCCCTGGCCTTCGTGCGCCGCGCTGGGGCCCGAGCCTGGTGACCGTCACCGCTCGTGCTCGGCCTCACCGGCTGGGAGCGCTACGCCCGCGTGGTCCGCGCCGAGGTGCTGGCCCTGCGCGAGAAGGACTTCGTCGAGGCGGCGCGCGCGATGGGCATCGGCGCGCCCGCATCCTGCTGCCGCCACGTCCTGCCCAACACCTTCTCGTCCATCGTGGTGCTCGTCCACGCTGCAGGTCGCGCAGGCAATCCTGCAGGAAGCGGCGCTGTCGTTCCTCGGCGTCGGCTCGGGCCGGACCCATCCCGACCTGGGGCCAGATGATCGCGCTCGGCCGGGACTTCGTGACGGTGGCGTGGTGGCTGCCCACCTTCCCGGGCCTGGCCATCCTGAGCACGCGTGCTGGCCATCAACCTCGTCGGGCGACCGGCTGCGCGATGCGCTCGACCCGCGAGTTTGAGTGATATCATCGCGACGATGCCGGCCAAGATCCCATGGCTTCCGTCTCACCTGCCCCCGACTCCCGCCCCGAGCGCTGCCCGCGCTGCGGGCGCCCGGCGCTCATCCCGTGGACGCTACGCCGCGACGATCAGACGAAGGTCGTCCTGCGCACATGGGTCTGCACCGAATGCCAGACGACCGAGGAGCGCCCCGAGCCGGAGTAGCTAGAGCGTGTTTATGTAGTCGATCAGGCGGCGCAGGCGGGCGTAGGACGAGCGGTTGAACGGCACGATCAGCCGCGGCAGCGCGGGGAGCTCGCTCTGCTCCAGCGGCAGCGGCCCGGGCGACTGGTCCAGCGGTCCCTTCAGCAGATCCTCGAAGCGGTGCTGGATGTCCTTGAGGTTGTCGTCGGTGAGCGGCCGCGTGAGCCGGAACACCAGGTCGTCGCCCACGATCCGTGAGGAGTGGTACACGCGGTAGAAGTCGGTGACCTCGCGCACGCGCGTCCTCGGCGCTGTCGACGATGCGGTAGAACCCGGTGTCCTGCGATCGATCAGCACGGCGCTCGACCAGCGTCCCCTGCACGAAGCGGTCCCAGATGCGCCAGTAGGGCTTGGGCCCGACTCGCAGAGCACTACCGGCACGATCGGGCTCTTGCCGGTCTGCATGAGCGTCATCAGCTCGAAGCCTTCGTCCATGGTCCCGAAGCCGCCGGGGAAGAGCACCACCGCGCTGGCTTCCTTGACCAGGAACAGCTTGCGCGTGAAGAAGTACTTGAAGGTGATGAGCTTGGGGTCGGAGGCGATCCAGGGATTGGCGTCCTGCTCGAACGGCAGGCGGATGTTGAGCCCGAAGCTCTGCTCGCCGCCGCGCCCTCCTGCGCGGCGCCCATGATCCCGGCGCCCGGCGCCGGTGATCACCATCCAGCCCTCCTGCACCATTCGCCGTCCGAACTCCCGGGCGGCGCCGGCGGAGTCGTCGGTGGGCGGCGTGCGGGCCGAGCCGAACACGGTCACCTTGCGCACCGCCCGGTACGGCGCGAACACCTTGTAGGCGTAGCGCAACTCCTTCAGCGCGTTGTTGGTGACGCGCAGATCGCCCGGCAGCGCGCCGTCCTCGTGGAGCTTGAGCACCGTGGTGAGCAGGTGCTGCACGATAGCCGCGGCGATCCGCCGGGACCGCCGGCCACGTCGAGGATCTCGGTGATCAGTCGGTTAGCCGCTTCTTTCTGGAGCTGATAGCGGCGTTGCTCAGGCACGCTTTCAGTATACCGTCAGGCTCGGCCGGTCACAGTCAACCAAAGTCCTACCACGATCAGCCCGCCGCCGGCCAGTGTGTACGCGGTGAGCGGCTCGTGCAGCAGTGCAGCGCCCAGCAGCACGCCGCCGATCGGCTGCACCGTGATGAAGATCGCCGCCCGCGAGGCGCCGGTGCGCGTGAGCGCCCAGTTCCACACCAGGTAGCCGAGGGCGGTGATCACGAGGCCGAGATAGAGCACGCCGACGACGGCGCGTCGGTCCCAGACTCGGTCGGCTGCCGCGCCTGCCACTCGACGAGCGCCAGCGGCGCTGTGGCGACCGCGCCCCACATGATGGAGCGGGCCGTGACCGAGGTCGCGCTGTGACGCGCGAGCACGTCGCGCCCGAGCAGCGAGTACGACGCGTAACCCAGCCCCGAGACGACGAGCAGCAGGTCGCCGCGCCAGTGGGGCGCCAGGGTCTGCGTGACACCGGGGATCCCGTTGACCACCACGATGGCCGCCCCGAGCACGCGCCAGCGCCGCGCCGGCCGCCTCGCGTCGCGCGAGCCGCTCGCCGAGCAGCGACAGGGCCGAGCAGCATGATGGCCACCGGCTCCACGATGATGAGCAGCGCGCCGTTGCTGGCCGTGGAGTGGGCCAGGCCCCAGTGGCCGAACGCCGCCGCGCCGGCGAAGCCGAAGACGCCCATCCACACCATGCGCCAGGCGTCGCCGCGGCCGACCGGTGCGCCCTTCGGCGCCGCCCATCGCGCCACCGGCACGAGGATCGCCGCGCCGATCACCAGGCGTGCGAAGGCCAGCAAGGCGGGAGGCACCGTGTCGAGCGTGAGGCGCGTGGCCGACGTAGGACGTCGCGTAGACGAGATTGGCGCCGAAGAGCAGAGCGTAGGCCGAGCGCACCGGCCCTACAATACGGGATCAGGCCAGCGTGTGTCGCACCATCTTGCTCTCGACCATGTAGATGACCATCTCGGCGATGTTGGTGGCGTGGTCGGCCACCCGCTCGAGGAAGCGCGAGATGAGGATCAGCCGGATGGCGCGCGGGATCGTCGCGCGTCCTCCATCATGAAGGTCAGCAGCTCGCGGAAGATCTGCTCCTTCGAGCGCGTCCACCTCGGCGTCCTCTCCGCACACGCGCCGGGCCAGCTCGGTGTCGCGGGCCACGAAGGCGTCCAGGCTCTCCTTCACCATCCGCTGGGCCCGATCGGCCATGCGCGGCAGGTCGATGTAGGGCTTGAGCTGGGGCTCCTGGTTCAGCTCCAGGGCCCGCTGGGCGATGTTGACGGCCTGATCGCCGATGCGCTCCAGATCGGTGACGATCTTCATGGCGGTGGTGATGAAGCGCAGATCGCCGGCGGTCGGCTGGTAGCAGCGCGAGCAGCTCGACGCACTTCTCGTCAACCTCGACGTCGTAGGCGTTCACCTGGCGATCGCCGTCGATGACCTCCTGGGCCAGCGTGCTGTCGCGCTCCAGCAGCGCGGTCATCACCCGGCGGATCTGGTCCTCGACCAGGCCGCCCATGGCCAGCAGGGTCTGCGAGTGCATCCAGCTCTTCGTGGAAGTGGCGCTGCATGACGGGTCTCCGCTCTACCCGAACCGTCCGGTGATGTAGTCCTCGGTCCGCTTGTCCCGCGGATTGGTGAACAGGCTGCGGGTCACCCCGAACTCCACCAGCTCACCGAGCAGAAGAAGCCGGTCGCCTCGGAGACGCGCCCGGCCTGCTGCATGTTGTGCGGTGACGATGACGATGGTCAGCGTCCTTCGCAGCTCGAGGATCAGCTCCTCGATCTTGCGCGGTGGCGATCGGGTCCAGCGCCGAGCACGGCTCGTCCATCAGCAACACTTCCGGCTCCACCGCCAGCGCGCGGGCGATGCACAGCCGCTGCTGCTGGCCGCCCGACAGGCTGACGCCGGACTTGCTCAGGTGGTCCTTCACCTCGTCCCACAAGGCCGCCTGGCGCAGCGCCGCTCGACCGCCTCGTGCAGCACTGCGCGCTCCCGCATGCCGCCGAGCCGCAGGCCGGCCGCCACGTTGTCGAACACCGACATCGTCGGGAACGGAGTTGGGCTTCTGGAACACCATGCCGATCCGGCGGCGGATCTGGACCGGGTCGACGCCCGGCGCGTACACGTCCTCGCCGCTCCACCCGCACGGTGCCGCTCACGCGCGCGCCCGGCACGACCTCGTGCATCCGGTTGAGGCAGCGAATGAACGTCGACTTCCCGCAGCCGGATGGCCCGATGAGCGCGGTCACCGCCTTGGGAGCCACCGCCAGGCCGATGTTGTGCAGGATGTGCGCGTCGCCGAACCAGGCGTTGAGATCCTTGACCAGGATGCCGTCGGCCATGTCTCACCTCACCCCGTAGATCGCGCCTCTGGTGGCCACTCGCGCCGCCAGGCTGACCACGAACACCATTCCGATGAGCACGAGCGCACCAGCCCACGCCTGCCGGTGCCAGTCGTCGTACGGCGAGATCGCGTAGGCGTAGATCTGCAGCGGCAGCGCCGCGATCGGCTGATCGAGCCCCTGGTGCCAGAAGCGGTTGCCGAAGCGCGGTGAACAGCAGCGGCGCCGTCTCGCCCGCCGATCCGGGCCACCGCGACCATGACGCCCGTGATGATCCCGGCCCGCGCCGTCGGCAGCACGATCCGCAGGATGACCTTCCACTCCGGAATGCCCAGCGCGAGCGCCGGCCTCCCGCATCGACGAGGGCACCAGCCGCACCAGCTCCTCGCTGGTGCGAACGACGATGGGCAGCATGATGATCGCCGAGCGCGAACCCGCCCGCCAGCGCGGAGAACCGCCGCAACGGCAGCACCGCGACGCGCGTACGCGAAGATGCCGATCACGATCGACGGCACCCCGTTGAGGACGTCGGCCAGGAAGCGCGCGATCCAGGGCAGTCGCCGGTCCCGCGACTCGGCCAGATACAGGCCGCCGAGAATGCCGAGCGGCAGCCCCAGGCACGCGGCCAGGCGACACGAGTATCGAGGTCCCGACGATCGCGTTGGCCATGCCCCCGCCCACCTCGCCCACCGGCTTGGGCAGCTGCGTGAAGAAGCCCACGTTCAGCGCCGACCACGCCCTGGTACATCAGGAACCAAAGATCAGCAGCAAGGGCAGTACGACCAGGCCGGCGGCGAGCGCCGTCGCACCACTCCATGACGACGTTGACGGCGCGGCGGCCCGACCGCTTCAATCTCGGCCTGCCTTGACCGCCCCGCCCACGGACCAGACGAGCAGTCGGGCGAAACCGTTGACCGCCACCGTCACGACGAGCAGCAGAGGCCGATCTCGATCGAGCGCGGCCAGGTAGAGATCGGAGGTGGCCTCGGTGAACTCGTTGGCGATCACGCTGGCCATCGTGTAGCCGGGCGCGAACAGCGAGACGGCGACCTCGGGCGATTGCCGATCACCATGGTCACCGCCATCGTCTCGCCGAGCGCCCGGCCGAGGCCGAGCAGGATCGCGCCGATCAGGCCCGAGCCGTCCGTACCGGAGCACGGCGATCCGGGTCGTCTCCCAGCGCGTCGCCCCGAGCGCCAGCGCCGCCTCGCGCTGCGTGTTCGGCACCGCCAGCAGGACCTCGCGGCCCACCGCGGTGATGAAGGGCACGACCATGATGGCCAGGACGATGCCGCGCGGCCAGCATGCCGACGCCGTACGGAGGCCCCTGGAACGAGCGGCAGGAAGCCGAGCGTCTTTCGAGCGCCGGCTGGACCCACGTGCGGAGCAACGGGGCCAGCACGAAGATGCCCCACAGTCCGTAGACGACGCTGGGCACCGCCGCCACGAGCTCGACCAGAAAGGCCATCGGCGACGCGCATCCACGGCGGGGCCAGCTCCGCCAGGATAGATCGCCGCCGCCGAGGCCGAGCGGGCACCGCGATCAACAGATGCCAGGAGCGAAGACACCAGGGTCCCGTAGACGAACGGGACAGCGCCCGAACCGCTCGGCGACGGGATCCCAGGTCGAGGTGTAGAAGAAGCGAGGCCGAATGCCCGGATCGACGGTCGCCGCCTGCAGCAGCATCTCGGCCACCATGCCGACGACCAGCAGGACGAGCGCGAGAGCCGCGGCCGCGCAGCACCGCGCGCAGGATCCGATCGCCGAGGTTCCTCGGCGCGGCCTCGCGAACATGCGCGGGGATAGGGCTCGACGTGGTCCGACTCGATGCTCAGCGGGCCGCCATCACAGGCTTGCCCTGGTAGGTGATCTGCTTGATCGTCCCTCGATCTGCTTCACCACCTGGGCCGGCAGCGGCGCGTAGAGAAGATCGTCGGCATACCGCTGGCCCTCGTGACTCATCCACCAGAGGAACTTGACGATGGTCCTGGCCCTTCGCCTCGTTCGGCTGGTCACTGGTACACGAGCAGCCAGGTGAAGCTGGCGATCGGATAGGCGTCGTCGCCCGGCGCATTGGTGAGCGACACGCGGAAGTCGGCCGGCATGCTCTTGGCGGCGCCGCGCGGCGGCCGCCGTCGTCGTCTCGATCGTCGGCTCGATGAACTTGCCCGCCGCGGTTCTTGATCGACGCCACCGGCAGCTTGTTCTGCATCGCGTAGGCCAGCTCGACGTAGCCGAGGGCGCCGGGCGTGTTCTTCACCTGGCCCGCCACACCCTCGTTCCCCTTGCCGCCCAGCCCCACCGGCCAGTTCACCGACGTGCCACGACCGACCTTCTGCTGCCACTCCGGGCTGACCTTCGACAGGTAGTCGACCCAGATGTACGTGGTGCCGCTGCCGTCGGAGCGATGCACCAGCGATGATCGCCTGATCCGGCAGCGTCGACGCCCGGGTTCGGCCCCGACGATCCGCCGGATCGTTCCACTTGGTGATCTTGCCGAGGAAGATGTCGGCCAGCACGTCCGGCGTGAACTTGAGCTGCCGGCTGACGCCGGGCAGGTTGTAGGTGGGCACCACGCGCGCCGAGCACGGTCGGGAATGTGGATCAGCGCGGCCGGCGCCTGCTTGAGCTGCTCGTCGGTCATCGGGCCGTCGGTGGCGCCGAAGTCGACCGTCCGCGTCGTGATCTGCCGGATGCCGCCGCCGCTGCCGATCGACTGGTAGTTGATCTGGACCTCCGGATCCACCTTGGTGTACTCGTCGAACCACTTGGAATAGATCGGGTACGGGAAGGTCGCGCCCGCGCCATTGATCAAGCTCTGCGCCGCGGGCCGGCTGCGCGAGCCAGCGCCGCTGACCAGGAGCGTCAGGTCCGACTGATCAACGCTTTCATCGCTGTCTCCTCTCACGCTGTTCATTGGTTTGATCGTGATGTGTCGCGCGCCGGGGTTGCGATTCGGTGATGAGAACGTTACGTCTGTGTTACGAGCGGGACGGGTCGCGGAACCGATAACCCACCCCCTGACGGTCTCGACGCCGGGCACCGGCGAGCGAGCAGCCGTGAACTTGCCGCGCAGGCGCGCCACGTGAACGTCCACCGTGCGGGGCTCGACGAAGCCGTCGCGACCCCACACCGCGTCGAGCAGCTCCTCGCGCCCGAACACGCGCCCGGGCGCGGCCACCAGGATGGCCAAGAGCTCGAACTCCTTGGGCGTCAGCTCGACCGTCGGCCCTTCACGCGCGACCTCGAAGCGGTGGCGGTCGATCTCGAGGTCCCCGGCCTTCAGCTGCGCCGGGCGCTCCTCCCGGCGGCCACGCCGGACGACCGCGCGGACCCGCGCGACCAGCTCGCGCGGCGAGAAGGGCTTGTGACGTAGTCGTCGGCGCCCATCTCGAAGCCGAGGACCTTGTCGCCCTCCTCCACCCGACCGGTCACCATGATCACGGGGATGGCGCGCGTCCCGGCGTCCTGCTTGAGGCGGCGGCACACCTCCCAGCCGTTGACTTGAGGGACCATGATGTCGAGCAGGACCAGGTCGGGCTGGACTTCGCGCGCCTGCTTGATGGCGTCGTCGCCGCTGCCGGCCACGACGACGTCGTAGCCCCTCGCGCGTGAGGTTGTAGCGGATGAGCTCGGCCACATCGCGCTCGTCCTCGACGACGAGCACGCGGCCGGCGGAGCGGGCGGTGGCGGCGGGCGCGACCTTCACGCCCCGGAGTGTCGGGCGGCGAGGTTACAGGACGATGACACCGGAGTTAACTCTTCCGCTACCGGTCAGGGCCGCTCTCGCGCCCCGGTCGATGATCGCGCTCCAGAAAATAGTTGAGCCACGAGGCTCGTCCCGGTCAGCGACCGGTCCGGCGGCGAGCACATAGACGCGGAGGTCGCCCACTCGCCCGGCGGCCGCCGCCCGCGTGAACACGGTGCCCCAGATGCAGGGCTTGTCGACTACCTCGCAGCGGCCCATGTCGGTGCCGCCACACGGGCCATTTCTCATCTGCTTAGGACACGTCTGCGGGCAGACGTACTCGAGGTGGCCGAGCACGCAGTTGCCGCACGCCTGGCAGCCGAACGCGGGCTGCTTCACGGCCAGCTCCACGCGCTCCAGCAGGGCCGCCGCGGCCGGATGTCGATCGACCGCGCGGGACAGGCGGACCAGCCCACGGCGGACCGCCGTGTCCGCGTGACCGGGAACACGCGAGCGATCGCGTCGAGCGCCCGTGGAATGAGCGCCGGCGGCAGACGGGTACGGTCTCGGCCGGTGCGGTCGCGCGACGGGGTCCGTCCGCCCCGCGGCGCCATGGGACATCGACATAGGCATAGAACCCGTCGCGTCCGAAGTCGAGCTCCGACGCACACTCCTCCCACTGCGGCGCCAGCGCGTCGGCGCGGCGGATGATCCACTGCACCTGCTCGGCGTCGTGGGTGCCGCCGATGTACGCGCCGGCGTAGCCCAGCCCGCGCAGCACCGCGACGGCGCGCGCCGCACGCTCGAGCCGCGCGCGCAGACCGCCATCCGGAGCCCGGCTCTCGGCGCGCACCCGCTCGAGCAGCGCCGGCGAGACCCAGCAGCCGGGCGGCTGCCCGCGGCCATCCGCTCGGCCGCGCGCGGGCCGAGCACGTAGACGTTGCCGAGCAGCGGCACGGCCAGGCCGCGCTCGTCCATCCAGCGCTTCAGCTCGGCGAACTTCCGCGCGTCCCAGCCGACCTGCGTGATCGCGCAGTCGGCGCCGGCGACGACTTTCTTTCGAGCTTCACGTACTGGTAGACGCAGTCGCGCCTCGGTCACTTGAACGGCGAGACCGCGACGGCGACGTGGAACGGCGCGCCGCCACGCCGAAGCTCGTCGATCAGGCGCACGAGCTGGACGGAGTCGAGATCGAACACCGCGGCCGGTGCGCTCGGCACTGCCGGGCCGCGCGGCCGGATAGTCGCCGGTGAGGGCGAAGACGTTGTGCAATCCCGAGCGCGCGCCAGGTCCTCGAGCGTCTTGCGCAGGCGCCACGCGGTCCTGGCTGGCGCAGGTCAGATGGATGTTCGGCGGTCAGGCCGCGCGCGCGCAGCCGCGGTGCCGACGCGGAGCGGATCGTGGCCCAGCGAGCCGCCGGCGTAGCTGGTGACGCTGCCGGCGACGACCGTCGGGCACGCGGGCCAGCCGCGGAGGCGACGTCGAGCAAGCTGGGCCTCGCGCGTGAGCGCCGAGGCCACCAGCTCGACCACGTAGGCGAACGGCCCACTGGCCAGCGCGCCGGCCAGCGGATTGGCCGGCACCGTGCTCACGCCGCGCCGAGTTCCTCGCCGCACGATCGCGGCGCCGGCCACCATGGCCTCGAGCTTGGCAAAGGCGACCGGCCGCGGCAGGTGGACGCAGCCGCAGTCGGGATTGATGGCGAGCCGGCTCGGTCGGGACGACGTCGCAGCGCCTCGCGGATGCGCTCGGCCACGATGGCCGGCGTCTCCACGTCGTGCGTCTTGACGTCGATCACGCCGAGGCCCGAGCGCGAACGGCGGCGTTGAACTCCTTGAACAGCCGTCACGTCGTCCTCGCCGCGGCGGGCGAGACTCCAGCGTGATGCTGCCTGCACCCGGGCGTCGAGCACCGCCGGGAACAGGTAGCGGTAGCTGCCCTCCGAACGACGGCTTGCCGTAGCGGTTGCCGTAGCAGACGTGCAGCGCCGATGCGCGCCCCGACGCCGTCGACCAGGGCGTTGACCGCTCGGATGCCCCACGCCGAGATCCTCGGGGAAGCCCGGAGTAGTACGGCTCGTCGATCTGGAGCTCGGTCGCGCCCGGCCGCGCACCAGCTCCTTGCAGCTCGAGGTTCAGCACCCGCGCGATGTCGAGCGCGAACGCCTCCTCGCTCGGGTAGTGCTCGTTGCGGATGCGCTTGACGAGCGCAGTGCGGCCCGGTGATGGAGACCTTCACCGCGGCGGATGGAGAACTGCTCGAGGAAGCGCACCTCGTCGGGACCAGACCGAGCGGCGCGGTGGCGCAGCTTCGACCGCGCACCACGCTGCTCGTAGAAGTCGTAGTAGAACGACTTCGTGCCGGTGTGATCCACCTGCACGCCGGGCAACCGCTCGGCGAAGTAGTCGATCATGTTGTCGCGGCTGCAGCTCGCCGTCGGTGACACGACGTCGACGCCGGCCACTTCCTGGTCCTTGATGGCCGCCTTGCGCACCGCGTCGTGCATCTCGTCCAGGTCGTGGCGCGCTGATACGCGCGATGGAGGTAGTCGTTCTTGGCGCGCTCGAGCCAGGCCGGCATCGAGTAGCTGCCGACCACGGCGGTCGCAAGCATCGGCAGTGCGACGTCCTTCCCTGCATCAGTCGCGCTGGAGTGGTGTAGAGGATCGGTGGTCTCGAGTCCCGGCCGGTAGCGGAACGGCGCGAAGTGCACGTCGTAGCCGGCGCGCGCCGCCGACCGCGCGCAGCAGCGCGCCGTTCACCCAGTTGATCGACCGAGCCGTCGAGCTTGCCGGGACCGCGGAAGCCCTGACGGTACTCGTCCATCGACGGTCACGAAGATGTCCTGCACGTGGAGGTAGCCGCGCGGGTGCAGCAGCGGCAGCGTGTTGGCGAAGCTCTCCGCGGCGCCGCGGGAGATGTGGAAGCGGACGTCGTCGGGCGCCGCCGGCCAGCATGTCGTCGAGGTGCTCGACCTGCACCCCGGCGGCAGCGGCGCCTTCGGCCTCGTCCGGCCAGCCGACGCAGGCGCTCTTCCAGCCGCAGCGCCGTCCCACACGCTAGCGCCAGAACGCGTGCCGCCGCGTGCGCGATCGCCGAGCGCCTCCGGACCCAGCTCGAGTAGCCGCTCGATCGCGTGCGTCATCGCGTCCGGGCGTGACGCCGAAATCCCCCGCAATCTGCGCGGCGACCTCGGCGGCCAGGTAGGCGCGCGCTTCGACGAGATAGAGGCGGCCGTCGCGGCGGACCAGCTCGTCGACAGCGAGGTTGTCGTAGACGTTCGTGAGGTGAATCGACAAAATCTTGTAGCGGAGGAACGACAGCGACCTTGAGCGGGTTGTGGGCGTCCATGGCCAGGATGCTGACCAGCTCGCGATGTGCGCTCGACGGCCGACAGCGCGCCGGTCCAGCGTCGGCATCGAGTAGTCGCCGAGCAGGAAGCGCAGTCGCGGGTAGTAGCCCGTGCCGCGCTCTTCGTCGAGGGCCTGGAACCGATCGAGCCACAGCGCGCGCGCGCGTCCCCGTCCCCACGCCGATCTCGAGCGCGAAGATCTCCGGCCGGCAAGCCGACCGCGCTTGTCCAGCTCGCGCAGCAGCGTCCAGAAGTCGGCCACGGAATCGGCGACCGCCTCCGGATGATTGGCGTCGGAGCGTCCGCTCGGCAGCGCCTGCCTCGAAGCCGCGGCCGCTGGCGCGCCTCCCAGTCGGCGAGCCGCTTCCAGAACAGGTCGGTTGAAGCGCCAGATGACGCTGTCGCGCAGAGGTCCGAACGCCTCGAGCCAGAGACGATCGTCCGTGTCGTCGGCCTCGGGCGTGGGAGCGCGCGCAGCGCCCGACGCAGCCCGGCCGACGCCTCGGCCGGACGGCGGAGGTCGACTGCGATCTCGGCCAGGGTCAGCAGTTGCCCGTCGGCGTCGGCGGCCCGGCGAAGGCTGACGGGATCGCGGAAGTTCGACCGGTACTGGATCCAGTCCAGGTGCAGGCGGAGAGCTCGCCTGCAGTCGCGCGTCAAGCCCGGCCTCTTCGACGAGGGCCAGCAGCGACCCGACGGTCTCCCCGGCGGCGGCGGCCACGCCGGGCTGCAGGTGGTTGACGTGGGAGGATCATCGTGGTGGGCCAGATGATACCCCGGTCCACCGCCGAGGTCGGGGAAGGTCAGGCGGCGGTGAGCAGGCTCGTCGCCGACCAGCGAAGACTAGCCAGGTCATCGCCGATGCGGTGACGTCGGCCAGCGCCTGGGCGTGGCTGATCGGGTTCCCGGCCAGCAGCGCGACCGGCGCACTCTCGCGCCGGGTCGCGGCGACGGGGAACATCGGCGCGCCGTCGGCCAGCGTGGAGCACGCCGCCGGCCTCGAGCAGCACGGAGGCGGCGCCCGCGATATCCCAGAGCGAGGCCCGATGGTCGTGAGACCATATCGAGCCCGCCCATCGCGACGTAGCACAGCTGCAGGGCCGTCGAGCCGAAGCGGCGCAGGCGATGACGCCCCAGCCAGTCCTCGACGAACGGCGGCAGAGCCGTCCTCGAATGGCGTGCGCACGGCGATCAGCGAGCCCGCCGAGAGCGGCGCGGGCGACGTGCGCAGCGGCCGATCGTTCAGCCAGGCTCCGCGGCCGGCGCACGCGGCGAACAGCCAGCGCGTGATCGGATCGTAGACCGCGCCGGCAAACGGCTGGCCGTTGCGCAGCACGCCGATCGAGACCGGAGAAGCCGGGCAGCCGCGCGCGAAGTTGTTGGTGCCGTCCACCGGATCGAGGACCCAGCGGTACAGCGCGTGCCGCGGCCCGGTGCTGAGCCCGGCTTCCTCGCCGATGATGGCGTCGTCGGGAAACGCGCGTGCGATCTCGGCGGCCAGTCGCTCCTGGATCGCCAGATCGGCGTCGGCGACCAGCGAGCCGTCGGGCTTCGAGGACACGTGGGCGCGGTGGAAATACTCCAGCGCCAGGCGGCCGCCCCGGAGGGCCAGGTCGCTGGCCAGGCGCTCGCGCTCGGCGGTGCCGATGCGCTCGTCGGCGCTCATCGCCGCCGGCCGTCGAGGGGCGCGATACCCCACGATTGCGGACCAAAGTACTGCTCGAGCAATGGCCGGTACTCGACCAGGGGCGGATAGAGCGCGTCCGGTGTCTTGCCGCCGTCGTCCCACCGACGCACGCGCACGGCGTCGGCAAACCACGGCTGCGTCTCCAGCGCCAGCTGCTCCTCGGGGCGAGGCGTGCCCCTGAGCGGCGTACGAGCGCCGGGAGACCGGGGAGAGCTGCTCGAGATAGCGCGGGTCCACCGAGCAGAGATACCGCTTGGCCGCCACGTGGTGCTCCACGAGCCAGGCCACGCGCGCCGGCACGAAGGGCCTGATGAGCGCCGCGCCGATGCCACCGTGATGCCGCTCGGGCACCTCCACCTCGGGATGCTCCTCGACCAGGTGGCCGACGTCGTGCAGCAGCGTGGCGACGAGCACCTCGTCGTCCGCGCGATCGCGGTAGGCGAGCGCGGCACACTGCAACGCGTGGGACAGCTGGGTGACGCGCTCGCCGTAGGCCCGCAGACCCGACCTGGCGAAGAGAGCGACGATGTCGAGCCGGGCGGCCTCGCTCACGTCGTGAGCGCTCCGACGCGCCGGGCGCGGGCGCCCGCGACATCGTCCGGCGGACCGGCGAAGATGAGCTGCCCGCCGTCGAGGACCAGGAGACGATCGACCAGGCGCCACACATCCGTGGCGTGGGCGACACTGATCATCACGCCGAGCCGCTGGCGATCCGGCGATGCTACGCAACAGCCCGACGAACACGGCCAACTCGGGCGGCGTGAGCACGGCGTCGGGCTCGCTGACCACCAGGTGTTCCGGGTCCTGCGCGAGCGCCCGGGCCACGAGGAGCCGGAGACGATCGGCCACACGCGAGGACGGCCGCCGGCTCGTGCGCACGGCCACAGAGCCCGACGCGCTCGAGGGCGACATCAACCGCATCGCGATCGCGCCGGCGCGGCAGACGGAGAATTCCGCCGAGCGCGCGGACGGTCCTGGTCGGGGCCAGAGCATTCCAGAGGATCGAGCGCTCGCCGACCAGCCGGCCAGGCAGCTCGACCAGGCCACACAGGCCACGGAGACGGCGGGCGGTCGCTCGCAACAGCGGAACGTGGTTCACCCACACCCTGCCCTCGTCGGGGACTCGGTCGCCCGCGACCGCCTCGATCAACGCCCGGCGCTCGTCGGGCCGGGGCGAGACCACCAGGGTCAGCTCGCCCGCGTCCAGTCTCGCACACACGTTGCGGACCAACCAGCCACCGTAGCGGTGGCGGACGCCGACCCCGAGCAGCTCGATCATCGCGGGCTCCTCACGGCCTTCACGGAAGCGTGCCGAAGCTGTCTGCGCGCATGGCCTCGCTGAGCTCGGCGGTCGAGGCCGTTGAACACAAGGCCCGCAGTCGCGTAGCCGGGCGACGCCATCGATCCCATCACGGCCGCCTACCGTAGCGGTGGAACGTTGCGACCGGATGACGTCTCGGTGAAGCGTTCCGCGACGCGCGAGTGTGCGGATGGCCGGGGCTGCGGCGGTATGATCGGGCGGTGGACTCGACGTTCGACTACGACCTGATCTGCATCGGCAGCGGGCCGGCCGGCCAGCGGGCTGCGGTGCAAGCCGCCAAGCTCGGCCGGCGGACCGCGGTGGTCGAGAAGGCTCGCTGCGTGGGCGGGTCTGCGTCGACACCGGCACGATCCCCAGCAAGACGCTGCGCGAGGCCGTCATCCTCCTCACCGGGACCGGCGGAGTCCTGGACCCCCGGCGACGGATCCGCACCGAGGGCCGGCCCACCGCGGAGCAACTGCTGTCGCGGGTCGACGACGTGATGACGCGCGAGCGGACGGTCATCGAGGACCAGCTCCAGCGCAACGACATCACCCTGCTCCAGGGCGAAGCCTCCTTCGTCGATCCGAACCGCCTGCAGATCGTCGGTGACAGCACCCACACGGTGAGCGCGGGCCGCATCGTCATCGCCGTCGGCACGCGTCCGGCCGCCCCACCCGGCGTCCCCGCCGACGGCGAGGTCGTCATCACGAGCGACGACGTCACCCGGATGAAGAAGCTGCCGCGCACGCTGGCGGTGGTCGGCGCCGGCGTGATCGGCGTCGAGTACGCGCTCGATGTTCGCCTCGCTCGGCGTGGCGGTGACGCTGATCGAGCGCCGCGAGCGGCCGCTGGAGTTCCTCGACCGCGAGATCGTCGACGAGCTCCTGCACCAGATGCGCAGTCGCAACGTCACGTTCCGACTGGGCGAGGCGGTGGCGTCGATCGCGGTGGAGTCGAATCCGACCCCGCGGGCCGTGCTGTTGCTGGAATCCGGCAAGCGCATCGTGCCCGACGTGGTCCTGTTCTCGGCCGGACGCGTGGCGGCCACCGATCGCCTCAATCTCGGCGCGGCCGGCCTCGGCGTGGACGAGCGGGGGCGGCTGAAGGTCGATGAGACGTTCTGCACCACGGTGCCGCACATCTTCGCCGCCGGCGACGTCATCGGCTATCCGAGCCTGGCCGCGACGTCGTCGGAGCAGGGCCGGCTAGCCGCCTGCCATGCGTTCGGTGCTCGAGGCCGGGCGCGATGTCGCCCCACTTCCCGATCGGTATCTATGCGATCCCGGAGATCTCGATGGTCGGCCCCACCGAGCAGGATCTCACGCGCGATCGGGTGCCGTACGAGACCGGGCTGGCGCGCTACCGCGAGATCGCGCGGGGTCAGATCCTGGGCGACGACAGCGGGCTGCTGAAGATGCTCTTCCACCGCGAGGATCGCCGCCTGCTCGGCGTGCACGCCATCGGCACCGGCGCCACCGAGCTGATCCACATCGGCCAGGCGGTGCTCGCGCACGGCGGCGGCATGGCCTACTTCCTCCAGAACGTCTTCAACTATCCGACCCTGGCGGAGTGCTACAAGGTCGCGCGCGCTCGACGCTCTCCAACAAGCTTCGCCGCTAGTCGATTCTGCCGTGGGCGGAGTGAGCGCTCAGGGACGGCGGAGCACGCTCGGCGCCGCGTTCCGCCTCGGCGGCCGACAGCCGCAGCCCCAGGATCGACGCGATCGTGGGCGCCACGTCGAGCTGATCGAGCACACGCCGTCCGCGCCCCTCGACGATCGAGGGGCCGGCGGCCAGAAGGTCGCGTGCAGGCGCGGATCGTTGCTCCGGTGGCCGTGCGTGCCGAGATACGAGCGCGCGGCGGCCGCGCGTTCCTGGCGTCGCGTGGCTGGTGAAGTACTCACCCTTCGACCGCGTGCAGCACGAGGTCTCCCTGGGTCGAGTCTTCGGCCGGATGGGGCAGCCTGAGATCGGCAAAGGTCTCCGGCCCGAGCACCTCCGCCACCCCGGGGCGGCGGCGAGCACCTCGCGCGCGTGCGCTTCGGCGCCGCGTCCGGCCCCGACGTAGACGTGGGCCGATCCACCGTTGGCCGTCACGCGCGCGGCCGGACTGGACGATTCGCCCCGCGCGCGTCCAGCTCCAGCAGCCCTTCGGCGTGCAGCGCCGGCGTTGGGCAGCGCGCGATGCTCGACCGGGACGAACCCGTGATCGCCCAGCACCACGACGTCCGTCGTCTCCAGGCGTCCGGCCGCGGCCAGCTCGGCCAGAAGCGTCGCCACGAGTCCGTCCACGTGCTCGAGCGCCCAGCGCGCCTCGGGCTACCCGGCCCGAACTCGTGCTGGAAAGCGTCCACCATGAGGAAATGCGTCAGCAGCAGGTCGGGCGACCGCGCGGCGCACGACGTGGCGGGTCAGCTCGAGCGTCAGCCAGTCCTGCATCGGCGCGTGAGCGGGCGACTCACGCTCCAGTCGGCGTGAGCGCTCGATGGGCAGGCCGAGCGCTCGCGCCTCGTCCCACAGCGGGCGCGAGGTCCATTCCTCGAAGCAGCGACTGCTCCAGGAACTCCGGGACGTTGTCGCGGATGCTGCGGACGCCGCGCGTCTTGGGCCAGCAGAGCGTGGCGGTGGCCAGGCCGGCGGCGGCGGCGGCGTCCCACAGCGTCTCGGCGCGGATGGGCGCATCGGTGGAATCGCCCTCGTGCCGGACGACGCGCCCGGTCGTGCGGTCCAGCACTTCGTTGCCAAGGATCCCGTGGCGGGCGGGCGACGCACCGGTGACCAGCGTGGTGTGGCACGGCCACGTCACGCTCGGAAAGGCCGGGCGCAGCCCCGCCGCCGCGACACCGCGCGCGGCGAGCACCCGCAGCGTGGGTATCTTCAGCGCGGGCTCGTGAAACAGTGCGGCCGAAAAGCCGTCGATGCTGATCCAGCACGACGGCGGGCTTCATGCTCACACTCCGGGCATGGGCAGCGGCATCTGCGATGCGATGGCGGCGCCGCCGCCCGGCAGCGCGACGCGCACCGTCGTGCCTTCACCCTGCTCACCCTCGATCGCCAGCTCGCCGCCGTGCGCCAGCACCAGGTGCCTGACGATCGCCAGTCCGAGCCCGGTGCCACCGAGCTCCCGCGAGCGCGCCTTTGTCCACGCGATAGAAGCGCTCGGTGATGGCGCGGCAGGTCGGCGCGCGGGATTCCCACCCCCGTGTCACGCACCATGAGCTCGACCCGCCCGTCCTCGAGCGCCCGGGCCCGCACCGGTGACCCAGCCGTTTTCCGGCGTGTACTTGACCGCGTTGTCGACGAGGTTGATCAGGATCTGCGCGAGACGGTCGTGATCGGCGTTGATGCTCAGCTCGGGGGCCGCACGTCGGTGACCAGGCCGACCCGACCGGCGGTGGCCTGGCGTTCACGATGTCGATCACGGAGGCCACCACCTCGGACACCCGGACGAGGGACAGCCGCAGCGAGACCTTGCCGAGCTCTGATGTTCGACAGATCGGTCAAGTCGTTGAGTAGCCGGCCGAGCCGTTCGGTGTGGCGGAGAAGGCGATTTCCGAGAAAGCGGCGGGCGTGCTCTCGCTCCTCCAGCGCGCCGTTGAGCAGGGTCTCGAGATAGCCCTGGATCGCGGTGAGCGGCGTGCGCAGCTCGTGTGAGACGTTGGCGACGAACTCGGTGCGCACCTGCTCGGCAGTCGAGCGCAGCTCGGTGACGTCCCTGCAGAACCATCACCACACCGGTGCTCGCCGCCGCTCAGGGCCAGCGGCACGGCGCTCACCCGCAGCGTGCGATCGGCCGGGTGGCGTAGCCGCAGCTCGCGCTGCAGCGCGCCGCCGTCAGGCGCGTGGCTGTCGCGGAAGATCTCGTGCAGGTCGGCGTTGCGGACGATCTCCTGGAACGGCTTGCCCTCACCCCGCCCGGCGCTGCACGCCGAAGATGGCCCAGGCTCGCTCGTTCATCCAGCAAGATCGCCTCGTGGTCGTCGACCGCGATGACCCCTCGACCATGCCGTCGAGGATCGCGGTGGCCTTGGCCCGCTCCGCCTCCACGCTCTCGAGCCGCTCGCGCAGGCGTCCCACCATCACGTTCAGCGCCCGGCCGAGCGCGCCGATCTCGTCGACCGAGCGCACGCGGGGCCCGGACCGCGAACTGCCCTCGCTCATCCGCCGGGCGATGGCCTGCATCTCGACGACCGGCCGCGTGACGCGCCTCGGCCACGAAGATGCCGATGCCGAACGCCACCGCCAGGGCCACCAGGCCCCCGATCAGCATCACCCGGTGCAGATCGTGGTAGGCCGCGGTCACCGCGGACAGCGGCAGGGCCAGGGCGCAGCACGCCGACGATCGCGATGGGCTGTCCTCGCTGACCGGCAGGGCGACGTAGAGCAAGCGGCGCGTTGACGGACACGCTCGTGCGCAGATCGCGGCCGACGCGGCCGTCGAGCGCAGCCCGCACCTCGGCCGCTCCTTGTGGTTCTCGAAGTCGGCCCAGATCACCGGGCGCGATGTCGGAGTCACCGAGGACCAGCCCGTCGGGGGCGATCACGGTCACCCGTGAGCCGGTGGGCACGGCCGCACGGCGGGTGAAGCGGGCCATCTCCTCCGCGCCGGCCTTGCCGCGCAGAAGCCCGCGCGTCTCGTCGTGCAGCAGGCGTCCGGCCGTCGCCAGCCGCGCCTCCAGCGCCTCCACCGCGAACTGATCGAGCGCGTGGCGGAGATACACGCCGGCCACCAGCGTGGTGACCGCCACGAAGCCGACCAGCGTCAGCGTCAGCTTCACCGCGATCCGGCGGCGGACCGGCAACACGAGTCCGGTTCAGCACGGCGTCAGCGATAGCGTGGACACGATGACCGCGGGCGGGAGCGCGACGATCTCCCTGACGCTGGCGCTCGCCTTCGCGGTCGTGCCGCTGACGTGGTGGCTCCTGCTCGGCTGGTCGTGGTCTCAGCGCCATCGCCGGGCCACGACGAGCTGGCCTCGCTGCACAACCTCCTGTCGATCCGCGAGCTCGTCGAGACCGGTGAGGGCTGGCGCGCGCTGGTCTATCGGCCGGACGTGCTGGAGCGGATTCAAGGGCCGCGACACCGGCGGGCCGTTCCCGCTCTTCTCGCTGCTCGCGGCGATCGGCCTGGCGCCGACCGGCGATCTCCGTGTGGTCCGCCTTCATCGTGCAGGCGCTGCTGGCCTTCCTGGGCTGCCGCGCGACGGCCGACCTGACGGCGCTGGGCGACGGCAGCGCCGCGTGATCTCGACGCCGATCGGGCGGATCGGCGTCATCTGGCTCTGCGGCTTCGCCCCGTCCTGGCGTGGCGGCTGGGCCTCGGGCACCTCAACCTCGTGGTCGGGCTCTTGCCGTTCGCCGCCGCGCTGGCGCTCGTGGCCGCGGCGGCCGCGCGAACGCCGTACGCTCGCGCTGGGCGCGGCGAGCGCCAGCGGCGTTCGTGCTCGGACTCCTGCACGCCGGCCAGCAGATCGTCGTCTACGGCGCGATCTTCGGCGCGCCGGTCATGCTGGGTCTATGGCTGAGCCTGGGCGGTCGAGTGGCGCCGCCTGGATCCCCAGTGCTCATCACGATCGGCGCCTTCCTCGTGGCGTTGCCGGCGTTCTGGGGCGTGCTGGCTCACGCCCGGAGCTCAGACGCCGCGCGGCCGCTGGGCACCGGCCATCGTCGACGTACGACTTCGTCACGTCCACGCTGGGCGACTGGCTGACCTCGCTGCCGTGGACGCGTGCGCTGCGCGGCGCCGGACCGGGCGCCGTCACTGCACCACGAGGTGAACTATCCGATCGGCCCGCTCGTGGTGCTGCTGGCGCTCCTGCCGTGGCGCCGGGCTCGCGCGCTCGCGATCGGCCTGGCCATCGCCGTCGTGGCGGTGATCGTCCTGAGCATGGACCTGCTTCCGCTGTCGCGGGCCTTGCTCGCGCTGCGATCCCGCCGCTGCGCAGCTTTCGAGTTCCTGCCCGGGCCGCGCTCCCGCTCATCTGGGCGCTCTCGATCCTGTCGGCGGCGGCGCTCGCTCGGCGGGACCGCGCCGAGAGCGCCGAGCGCCGTTGTCGCCGCCGCGCTCGACTCGTCGCCGGAAGGACCGAACGGAACGGCGCCGGCACGACGGGGATCGGCGTGGCGCGACTATCCTGGCGTGGCTCGGCGTCCCCGTCGGGATCCTCCTCTTCGTCGCGCCCGCCACGCTCCGCGACGTGACCGCCCTCGCGCTCATCGTCGCGACCGTGGCGGTGCTGATGGCGGGGCGGCGCGGTGCCCGTCGCGGATGGTCCTGCTCGTGCTCCGGGCGTGCAGCGTGGCGGCCTTCCGGGAGCGCCTGCTGCCCTTCCCCGAGCCGCTCCGACACTTCGCGGAGGCGGACAGCTCTCGGCGCCGCCGTGCGGCGGATCAAGCCCGAAGCTCGACTCCACGCTGAATCGCGTACGGCTCGATCGTCGAGATCCCTGTGTTCACGGTGAACTCCGGCGTACGCCGCCGGACTCGCGAGCCTCGACGGCTACGGCACCCCGACCGGCCGCTTCTCCCGCCTCGTCTTCGCAGCTCTCGCGGCGATCGCTACCAGCCGACCGCCAACTTCTTCAAGCTCCCCGCCGGCGACCCAGCCTTCGCCGTGCTGCGACAGCTCTACAACGTCGGCTGGAGCGTGACCCTCCCTGCCCGCGGCCGCCTGCTCAACCCGCTCGGCCCCACCGCCGGCCCCGCCTGGTTCAGCGCCTCGACCACCTCGCGTGGACGGCTTGACCGCGCTGGCCCGCGCGCTCCATGGCGCCGGCGACGCGCTGGGCCGCCGTGCCACGCGAAGTGTTGTGGATCGACAACGCCGACCCTCTCGCGGCCCGCGCCGACGTTCCGGCGACCACTCGATTCACGCCGTCGCGACGCGCGGGTCCTCAAGGTGACAGCGCCGCGCCGCGCGCCACGAGATCGTCGCCCTCACCTCGACGGCGCCGCCTGCCCCCACCTGCGCAACAAACTTCACCGAAGACCTCCGCGCCACCGCCATCGGAGCCGACGGCCGCCCGGTGGATCTGGCCGTTTTCCCCGGCTACGGCGCGCTCACGAGCGTGGTGGCTCCCGCCGGAACTGCGGAGGTCCGCCTCCACGCCGATCCGCCGAAGCTCCCGTGGGCCGTCGCCTGGGTCGCCCTCGGCCTCGCATGCTACTGCCGCCCGCCTGGCTAATCACACGACAGGGCTGACACCGTGCGCCCCGTCCGAGGTGGAGCCCAGCCGCGGCGGGCTCGAGGCGGTCCGCCGCCTCGTGATTCCAGGGACCTCACCGCGGCCGCATCCCCGTCCCGCCTCGGCGCCGACGCCCGATCGGTCGGTAGCGTTCGAAGCGGACTCAGCCTGCGGACAGCTGGCGGAGATAAGCGCGTGACACAGCGACCGGCCGAAAGCCCATGCGCGCGTAGGCGAGCCGCGGCGTGTCGTCGGCATCGGCGGACGATCACCACGGGCCCCGCGCCCATCCGCCCGGCAGTCCGCGACGCCATGGCCGATGAGCGCCGCCGCGAGCCCCACGCCCGCGAGCGTCCGGCCGGACGAACAGATCCTCGACCTGCCCGACTCCATCGACTCCTTCCCACGACGACAGAAAGCCGCGCGGCTCGCCGTCGACCCACGCGAGGCAGTACCGCGCGGGCGGATGCAGCGATGCGGCGATGGCTCTCGACCATCTGTCCGCCGACCGCGCCATCCCGCAACCCGAGCCGGTGGCGGATTCGCGCCAGTCCTCGCGCTTGAGCGCATCGTACGCGGCCCAGGCCCCGCCGTCGGTACCAGGGCCGGATATCGGCGGGCTCACGCGGCCCCGCCACTCACCGTCCAGCACCATCACCAGGAATTCACGCGCGCGGTAGCCGTCCGAGCAGCACGCGGGCCTCGAAGCCGGGGGCGGTGGTGGAGTCCAGGTCGAAGCGTCGATGGCCGAACCCCGCACTCGACGCTCGGCGCGGGCCAGCAGGCGATCGATCGCCGCCTCGGACGCGACGGTCACCGCGAAGATCCGGTTGGCTTCCCAGATGTCGGGCAGACCCGCCGGTCGCGCACGAACCGCGCGCCGTCGGCGTCGAATACCTCGTGACCCAGCGCGAGCATCGCCCGGTTGACGGCGAGGACGCGCGGCGGGCGAGGTCGCTCAGGGAGCGAGGCGCTCTTCGGACGGGAGGGTACGTGCCGGCGGGGAACGTGCTGAGCACGCGCCGTCTGAGGATTGCGGATCGTCAGCGAGGGCACGGAAGACCTGGTGCGGCTGCAGCCGGCGCTCCCAGTGACCAGGGACCACGACCACGCGCCGGCGCCCGGCACGGAGACGGCGCGATCAGGCACCCACTGCGCCGGCTCACCGACGATCACACGCTGCGCCGTCGATCCCGGCGTCATCGGCTGGGTGGCCAGCGGCAGTTGATCTGGTTCACCGCCTGCGACGTGGTGGTGGGGCCCATCGGCACCGTCAGCGCGCCGCCCATTGGCACCATCAGCGCACCGCCCAGCAAGCAACCGGCCGCGCGCTGTGGCTGAGCCGGCGCAGCAGGCGCGCGATCTGTGCCGTTCATGCGCCTCAGTCTACCGCCGCCGTCAGTCCGTGTCGAAGCGGTAGCCGACACCCTTGATCGTGGTGATCCGCCGCTCCTCGGCACCGAGCCTGCACGCAAGTCGCCGGATGTGCACGTCGACCGTGCGTGACTCGATCTCGTCGGCGCGCGCGTAGCCCCACACGCGATTCAGCAGATGCTCGCGCGACAGCACGCGCCTGCCGCCTCCAGCAGCGTCTGCGAGCAAATCGAACTCCTTGGGCGTCAGCTCCACCGGACGGCCGCCGACGGTCACGGCGCGTGGCGGCTGGCGTCGAGGCTGACCTCGCCGGCGCTGACCGGGCGGGTCGACCGGCCGGGCGCGCGCGGCGCAGCACCGCACGCACGCGCGCCACCAGCTCCTTGGGTCGAGAACGGCGCGGCCAGGTAGTCGTCGGCGCCGGGCTCGAGCCCGACGACGCGATCGTACCTCGTCGGCCTTGGCCGTCAGCATGATGAGCGGCAGCGACGCGGTGGCCGGATCGCCGCGCAGGCGGCGGCAGACCTCTCGAGACCAGTCCATCTCGGGCAGCATGAGGTCGAGCACGACCAGATCGGGCGGCAGCGGCCCGCACCCGGGCCAGCGCCTCCGTCCCGGTCGCGGCGGTGCGACAGCGAAAGCCCTCGCGCGTGAGGTGGTGAACGATGAGGTTGCGGATGTCCGGCTCGTCCTCGACGACGCAGGACGTCGGTGGCCACCGGTCAGCGCACGCTCGCTCAGGCGCCCGCCAGCCGGAGCAGCATCCAGGTGGCGGCCGCCACGATCGCCGCGGCCGGGATGGTGAGCACCCATGCCCAGAGGATACGTCCGGCCACGCCCCACCGCACCGCCGAGAAGCGCTGGATGGCGCCCACGCCCATGATCGACCCGCTGATCGTCTGCGTCGTGGAGACGGGAATGCCGCCCAGCGCTGCGTGCCGATGAGCGTGATCGCGCCGGCGGTCTCGGCGCAGAAGCCGCCGACCGGCGCGCAGCTTGGTGATGCGCATCCCCATCGTCTTCACGATGCCGCCAGCCGCCGCACATCGTGCCGAGCGCCATGCGCGGCGTGGGCCGGAGAGGATGACCCACAGCGGCACGTAGAACTCGCGACCGAGGTGGCCGGTGGTGAACGAGCAGCACCGCCACGATCCCCATCGTCTTCTGCGCGTCGTTGGTGCCGTGGCCGAGGCTGTAGGCGGCGGCCGACACGAGCTGGCCGCCGCCGGAAGATGCGATCGACCCGCCCGGGCGTCTGGTTGCGGAACACCCACATCGGTCAGCACCATCATCGCGAAGCCCACGACGAGCGCCGATGAGGCCGGCGCCAGCACCATGAACAGCCCGATCTTGACCAGCCCGCTGGCCACCAGCGAGCCGAAGCCGGCCTTGACCATCGCCGCGCCGGCGAAGCCGCCGATGAGCGCGTGCGACGACGAGGTCGGCAACCCCACCACCACGTGATCAGGTCCCAGGTGATGGCGCCGACCAGATCCGGCCAGGATCACCCACTGGTCGACGACATCGGAGTGCACGACGCCCTTGCCCACCGTGGTCGCCACGTGGACGCCGAAGCCGAAGGCGGCGACGAAGTTGAAGAAGGCCGCCCACACCACCGCCTGCAGCGGCGTGCAGCACGCGGGTGGACACGACGGTGGCGATGGAGTTCGCCGCGTCGTGAAAGCCGTTGATGAAGTCGAAGATGAGGGCGACCAGGACGATGAAGACGACGATGGAGAGCACGAACCGGTCAAGCCATCTTGAGGATGATCCCCTCGATCACGTTGGCGACGTCCTCGCACCGGTCGGTGACCGTCTCCATCGTCTCGTAGATCTCTTTCCACTTGATCACCTCGATGGGGTCGCCGTTCTCTTCGAACAACGCGGCCAGGCTGTCGCGCAGCAGATTGTCGCGCGCTGTTCTCGAGACGATTGACCTCCACCGCGTGCTCGTGGAAGCCGGGGTCCAGCGTGCGCAGGCACTGCTGATGGTCCGGTCACGGTGGCCAGCGAGATCTGGACGATCACGTCGGCCATGGCCCGGACACGCCGGAGGTCGTCTCCTTTGATGCGATAGACCACGAGCCGCTCGGCGACGGCCTCGATGAAGTCGAGGACGTCGTCCAGGCCGGGTGGCCAGGTCGTGGATGTCCTCCCGGTCGATCGGTGTGATGAACGGTGGTGTTGAGCTTCCGCACGATCTCGTGGGTGATCAGGTCGCCCGTGCGTGCTCGACTTCCTTGATGGCGTGGGCCTTGGCCCGGCGCGTCGGCGAAGTTGTTGACCAGCTCGCGCAGGAGCTGCGAGGCCTTGATGATGTTCTGCGCCTGCTGGTCGAACAGATCGAAGAACTTCACTTCACGCGGGATCAGCTGGAACATGCGCCCGCAGTGTAACGAAAACGTCACGAGTGCGCTAGCTGCCTGCATGGGGCCACGAAGCTGGCCCCCCATACCCCCAGCGCTCCGCGCCCCGGCGGAGCCGTGGCGCTTCGCGAGCGTGCAGTCAGATACGGGACCCCGACGATGGCCCCCAATGCTCCCTGGCACGCCTTTGGCTAGAACGTCTGGGCTAGAGCTTTGCGAGGCTTAGTGGGGGTAGATCATGAGCAGGCGCGCGCGGCCAATGTCCACGCGGTCGAGGGCCGTGGACAGCGCGGGCGCGTCCGTGGCCAGGCAGCGCACCAGCGCTCCGCGGCGCGGCAGGCGGACCTACCCCACCGCGGCGGCGAGGCCCGCGGGCAGCGCGCCGGGCAGATCGGCGATGAACGCGTCGAGCGCCGGTGATCGGCGACGAGGACGATCGTCGCGAAGTATGGCCGCCCCTCGGCCAGCCCGAGCCCCGGCCAGTCGGCGCCCCGCGCAGCACGAAGCGGTCGTGCAACAGCAGACCGGCGGGCGTCGCGAACGGTCAGCGCGCTGTCCAGCCGGGCGAACATGCCACGCCTCGCCCCGCGCCACGCGGCCCGGCGGCGAACGCGTCGACCAGGATGAGCCGGGCGCCGTCCCCGATCTCGACGTCGAAGGACTGGCGCAGCGCGGCGCCGGCGGACGGGATCGTGTGGTCGGGCACCCACTCGGCGATCGCCCCGGGAGCCAGGCGCAGGCGCACCGGTCTGGACAGCCGGCTCACCGGCCGAGCGATAGACGCGCGTCGCCGAGGGCGTGGTCAGGCAGGCGTGGGCCTCTCGGTGAGCGTCACATCGATCACCAGCCGATCGCCGCCGAGGACGCCGCCGGTGGGATTCAGCAGCGAGACGACGGCGGCCGGGTCGTCGAGGGCGACGGGCGCCAGCACCTGCAGCGGCAGGATGGAGCGCGCGGCGGTGAGGACGGTGGCGTCGCCGCGCCGCTCGAAGGCGAGCCACAGCGCTCCGTCGCGCCCGACGCGCGACGGGAAGCGGTTACGCCGGGATCAGCAGCAGCTCGGTCCGGAGCCAGCGGACGATCTCGTCGGCGCCCTCGCCGGTCTTGAGGTTGGTGAACACGAACGGTCGCTCGCCGCATGCGGCGGGCATCCCGCTCCATCACGCCGAGGTCCGCGCCCACGAACGGCGCCAGGTCGATCTTCGTTGATGACGAGCAGAGCTCGACCGCATGATCCGTCCGGCCCACCTGCGCGGGATCTTCTCGCCCTCGGCCACGTCGATGACGTAGATCGCGGCGTCGACCAGCTCGGGGCTGAAGGTCGCCGCCAGGATTGTCGCCGCCGCTCTCCGATCAGAAGCAGGTCGAGGTCGGGGAAAGCGCCGAGATGAGCTCGGACACGGCCTCGAGGTTGGCCGAGGCGTCCTCGCGGATCGCCGTGTGCGGGCAACCGCCGGTCTCCACCCCGATCACCCGCTCCGGCGCCAGGGGCTCCGCGCCGCACGAGGAACTCCGGCGTCCTCCTTCGTGTAGATGTCGTTGGTGATGCACCGCCATGTCGAGCGTGTCGCGGAGCCGGCGGCAGAGCGCCTCGGTGAGCGCGGTCTTGCCCGAGCCGACCGGGGCCGCCGATGCCGACCTTGAGCGGACGGGAAGCGGCCGCGCGCTCACGAGCGGAACAGCCGCGCATCGAGCGTGGCATGCCGGATCGACGCCAGCTCCAGGCCGGGATTGAAGGACCACATGTCCTCCATCGACGCGGTGCCCGCCTCGGCGGCCAGCCGCGCGATGCGTGGCGCGCATCGCGGCGAGACGCGCTGGCCACATCGAGCGCTGATCCCAGGGCGATGAGCCGCAGCCCCGCGCCCACGAGCAGCGCCGCTGTCGTGCAGAGATACGCGCCGGCCGCCAGCTTCGGCATCGACGCCGGCGCGGCCCAGCACCGACGCCGAACGCTGCGCAGCGCGATGGCCGCGGCGTCAGGCCGTCGGCGGCCGGCGTGCTCGACGCGCGGTGAGGAAGGCGTCCGGACCAGCGTCGCCGCCACCCGGCGCGTCTGCCGTCCCATCTGCCGCGCTGGCCGCGCGCAACTCCGGCACCGGCCTTCATGGCGTCCATCCGCTCGTCGAGCGCGACCCACCCGGCGACGTCGTCGCCCGCCGCCAGCCGGACGGCGAGGCGACGCGCCACCGCGTCGGCCAGCCCAGGCCGAGCCCTCGAGATGCGCCGTGACGAACGCTTCGAGTCCCGCGCGATCGGAGACCGCACCGTCCTGCACGTACGTCTCGAGCCCGAACGAGTGCGCGAAGCCTCCGGCCGGGAACAGCCCATCGGCGAGACTGCAGGCAGCGCGAGGCCACGCCTCAGTCATGCGCGGTGCCCCTGCCCCAGCGGGCACGAACACCGCACGCGTCCGCTCGAACGGCACGACCCAGGCGTCTCAGCAATTGATCTCCATGGCCGGATCGTCCGGGAGCAGCGCGCGAACGCCGTCACCACGCCAGCGCTGAAGTGCCGGTTCCCCACCTCGAACGCCAGCCGCAGCCCCTCTTCAGTAGATCGCGGCACCACCGCCAGCACCGCCTCCATGCGCCGCCTCGACCACCACATACCAGTCCACGTCGACGTGCGAAATCTCGCCCGCCGCCAGCACACTCCCCGTCGGCAACGCCAGCGCCAGCTCTCGCCCGCCCACCGTCCGCGCCCTCGCCTCCTCCCCACCGCCTCTCCTCCGCCGTCAGCACCAACAGCATCCCTCTCAAGGCCGAGCAGACGATCCACCCAGGCCTCCGCACATCTCCGGTAACAACCGTCGCACCCGATGCACGACTCATACCGCTCCACACCCGATACGCCGCGCTGGCGAAGGCCTCATACACGGCTGGCACATGGTGAAAAGGATAGGGCGATCATAAACGGCCAGATGCTGGGAGGGCAGCGACGTCAGATGGGCCGTTTTCATCGCCCAGTTCAAAACAGGAAAGTAGCGCTGGGCCATGGGAAGGACGCGCGCGGCTCGCACGTCAACCGCTCACCGTCCGCCCTCACCCGACATACGTCTCCGGGTCCACCTCGATCCGCGGCAGCGCGTCGTTGTGCACCATATCCCGCTTGCTCGAGTCCGCGGCACCGCCCCACCGCCACCGCCTGCCGCGTGAGCCCCAGCCGCCGTCGGAACGTCCGCCGCCATGGCCGCCGGCCGAGCATGAAGGTGACCGACGTCGAGCCGCGCGGCGCGACCCAGCGCGCCGAACATCGGACGGCTAGAGCACCGGCTGCGGTGTCGGGATCGAGGCGTTGGGATCGCCCATGGCCGCCCACGCGATCAGGCCGCCCTTGACCACCGAGCTCGCGGCTTGACGCCGAAGAACGCCGGCTTCCAGACGCACGAGGTCGGCGAGCTTGCCGACCTCGACGGAGCCGACCTCGCGGCCGATGCCCGTGGGCGATCGGCCGGGTTGATCGTGTACTTGGCGACGTAGCGCTGCACGCGGCGGTTGTCGTCGCCGGACGTCTCGCCGGGCAGCGCGCCGCGCTGCTGCTTCATCTTGTGCGGCGGTCTGCCAGGTGCGGATGATCACCTCGCCGATGCGCCCCATCGCCTGCGAGTCGGACGACGATCATGCTGATGGCGCCGAGGTCGTGCAGCACGTCCTCGGCGGCGATCGTCTCGGCGCGGATGCGCGACTCGGCGAAGGCGAGGTCCTCGGGGATCGCCGCGGTTCAGGTGGTGGCAGACCATCAGCATGTCGAGGTGCTCGTCCATCGGTGTTGACGCGTGAACGGCATCGTCGGGTTGGTGGACGACGGCAGCACGTTCGGCTCGCCGCACCACGCGCGATGATGTCGGGCGCGTGGCCGCCGCCGGCGCCCTCGGTGTGGTACGCGTGGATCGTCCGCCCGCTGAACGCGCGCGATCGGGTCTTCCACGAAGCCCGCCTCGTTCAGCGTGTCGGTGTGGATCGCCACCTGGACGTCGCACTCGTCGGCCACGCGACAGCGCGCAGTCGATGGCCGCCGGCGTCGATGCCCCAGTCCTCGTGCAGCTTGAGGCCCGATGACGCCGGCGGCGATCTGCTCGCGCAACGCGATCCGGCGCGAGAGGCGTTGCCCTTGCCGAGGAAGCCGAGGTTGATCGGGAACTCCTCGGCCGCCTCCAGCATCGCGGTCGGATGTTCCACTCGCCCGGCGTGCACGTCGTGGCGCGCGGTGCCCGTCGGCCGGGCCGGTGCCGCCGCCGACCAGCGTGGTGAGACCGGCGCTGATGCGCCTCGGTCACGATCTGCGGGCAGATGAAGTGGATGTGGCTGTCGAGGCCGCCGGCGGTGACGATCTTGCCCTCGCCCGCGATCACCTCGGTGGCCGCGCCGACCGATCATGCCGGGCGTGACGCCGGCCATGAGATCGGGGTTGCCGGCCTTGCCCACCGCGACGATGCGCCCGTCGCGGATGCCGATGTCGGCCTTCACGATCCCCAGTGATCGATGATCACGCGCGTTGGTGATGACAGCAATACGTAACTGAACGAAGTACAA
>ERZ1370068.5841-contig-4847_pt1 | contig 44335 bp, 45 predicted proteins | sample MGYA00561227_ERZ1370068 | MGnify/ENA primary metagenome ERZ1370068 (study PRJEB38410, sample SAMEA6850437) | metagenome | study: Metagenomic assessment of the ecological functions of the soil: analysis of the soil microbiota associated with the...
GGTATGCTTCGTTCAGTTACGTATTGCTGCTTCGCGCCGAGGTCGGCGTTTTGCTCGACGATGTCGTGGCCGATCTGCTCGCTGCGGCTGCTGAGATAGAAGTTGCGGAACTCGTTCGCCGCGACCTTCTCGCGGTACATCGGCGTGATGAAATGCTCTTCGATGGCGATCGTTTCATTGACTGCTCTTCGGGGCTTCGGAAGTCGGACGAGCTTACACGATTCCGGCAGGTGCACCGGGTCGCGGCGCAATGCACTGGCATCGCCAATGTGCGGGCGGATTTCACGCGCCCGGCCCCCAATGCCATTTGCATGTGAATGGGCGGAGGCTCTTAACGATGGCGCCGCCGTGATGAATCAACGAGACCTGCGCAGGGCGGTGAGACACGGCGAGCGCGAATTGCGCGCCGCGGGCGGGGACATGCTGAGCCAGCTCAACCCGCGGAACATCCTGCCGCGGACGCGCGCGACCTGGCGCTGAAATTCACGCGCGACGACGGTGCTTCAGGCCTACATTGCGCCGCGCATCTGGGGCGTACTCGCGGGTGGTTCTCGTGTTCGTGCTGGTCAGCACGGTGTGCTCGATCGACGTGATGATGCGGTTCGCCCGCGTGGCCGGGAGCTATGGAGGTCTCACCCTGCCTTTCGGCGCGGCGGTGTGGGCGGGCGGCGTGATCGGCCAGATCTACGTGTTCGCGATCTGGCTGGAAGGCCTGGCGGCGCAGAGGGACCGCGAGGAGCGGGAGTCCGCCTCGACATACCCCGGGGTTTCTCGCTTATCTCAAGTACAGCCGGGCCTTGGTTCCCTGGATTCTCGTTGTCGCTGTGCGTGGTGCTGCCGCTTGGTCATCATGGCGCCCCGCGCCCCCATGGTCGCTCTGCTGCTCCTGCTCGGTCTCGGTCATCGCGCCGTTTCTCTTCAAGAAAATCGCCGCCTGAACAGCGGTCGCTGCTCGCTACTGAGGCGGGCGCGCGAGCTTGAGCTCGCCGGACCGGTACGCGCGGCTCGCAAGCTGGTAGTAGCTGATCGCCTCTTCCAGCAAACGCGCGCGAGCGCGCGTCCTCGCCGGGATCGCCAGTCCGGTGCCTGCGTCCACGATGCGGTAGCGCCCCTTGGGCTTCGAGCTCGACGACGACGCCGTCGCGGTAGTAGCCCACGGTCTGGTAGTTGGCGAAAAGGCGCGCGCGGATGCTTCGCCCCGTCGCGCAGGATGTCGTGGCCGAAGAACCGGGACCGGTAGCTGAAATCGAGGACACCGAGGAGGGTCGGGCCCACGTCGATTTGCGACGCGACGGTGTCGATGCGGCCCGGCGGGACATGTCCAGGCGAATAGACGACGAAGGGGATGTGGTAGTTCTCAGGGGCAGCTCGGTGCGGCCGCGCCCGCTGTGCGTGTGGTCGCGCGACGATCGCGAAGAGCGTGTCTCGAACCAGCGCGTGGCGCGCGCGCGGTCGATGAACTGGCCCGATGGCGAAGTCGGTGTACTTGACCGCGCCCTCGCGCGTTCCGGGGGAATATCGATGCGCCCGGCCGGGTAGGCGAAGGGCCGGTGATTGGACACGGTCATGATCTGAGCGAAGAAGGGCTTGTGTGCCGCCCAGCGCTTGTCCAGCTCGCCGATCGCGACCTTGAAAATGTCTTCGTCGGCGACGCCCCAGATGTTCTCGAATGAGATGTCCTCGCTCTTGATGTCCGTGCGGTCGACGACGGTGTAGCCGTTCCCCGAGAAGAACGCCTTCCATGTTGTCGAAGTACGCGTATCCGCCGTAGAAGTAAGAGCGGCTCGTAGCCTTTCTCCCTGAAGACCGAGCCCAGAGTGAACAGTCCTTCGTTGTCCGGACGCTTGACGATCGAGTAGCCCGGTGTTGGAGGAAACGACAGAGTCAGCGCTTCCAGCCCCCGCGCCGTGCGCGTGCCGGTCGCGTAGAGGCGGGTGAACAGGAGCCCCTCCTGGGCGAGCTGATCGATCCGGGGAGTGAGTCCTTCGCGGTTGCCGAACGCGGCCATGAAGTCGGCGCTCAGGGCCTCGACGGAAATCAGGACCACGTTGAGCCGCTTCTCGGGTCCGCGGCCGGTGACGTCGCGCTCCAGAGGCGACCGCGGGGCCGCGTCGGCAGGCGCGCGCGCCGAGCTCGCCCGCGAGCACGCGTCCCGCGCGCTCCGGCGGCAGTGTCTTGTAGAAGCGCTCGTAGTCGATCTCGTTGGCGCGATAGGCGTGGAAGAAATCGTAATAGCCGTCGCCCGCGAGCTCGTTCAGCTGTGCGTCGGTCGAGAATTCCTTGTAGCGCGCATCGAGCAGCCGCGAACGCGACGAAAGGCGCGAGCACCCAGAGCGCCACGCGCGCGCGAGCGCGCGCCCAGTCCCGCAGGCGGGCGCCGAGACCCGCAGGCCGACCCTGCGAAAGATCACCCACCACAGCGGCAGGAGACGACGCCGACGAGCGACAGCAGCAGCGGCATGTTGTACGACTCGCGGATGTTGCCGATCACCTCGTTGGTGTAGACCAGGTAGTCGACCGCGATGAAATTGAAGCGCGAGGCGAACTCGTTCCAGAAAACCAGCTCGGAGGCGCCGACGAACACCATGAGCGCGCAAAGCGGCAGCAGGAGCAGCGCCGAGCGGGACCTTGAGCGCCGCCGGGTAGCGCTCCGGCCACCACGCGAGCAGGGCGGCGACGAGACGGCGCGACGAAGGCCGCCGCGCCGAGGATCGAAGACTGCGCCGATCGCCACCGCCGGCAGGAGGCGCCAAGGCAGGAAGAAGGACGGCTCGCCGTTGAAGGCTGCGAGAGCGAGGCGCGTGAGCGCGTTGAACGCGAGGAACGCAAGCAAGATCTCCGCAGGATCACCAGGCGGGAAGGGGAACAGAACCGCGTCGATCGAGCGCAGGAGCCGGTTCATGCGAGTGCGAGCATTGTCCCACGCTTGCGCGATCGGAGCTGCGCTATGATCTACGAACCGACCAGAAGGAGAAAATCATGCTCCAATCCGCACGCGGCATGCGCCGCGTCATCGTCCCTCGCCGCTTTTGCGCGATCGAGGTCCGCGCCGGCGCTTGCGGACCACGACGCGGGAAAAGCAGGTGACCATGAGCGTCCTGAAGAAGACGCGCCTCATCGATCTTTCCCACACCTGGGAGATCGCTTCGCCCGTCGCCTCGGTGAACCCGCCGTACTCGTTCGCGCTCAGCGCCACGCACGCCAACACGCGCGGTACCTTCGGCGACGGCGGCCAGCTCTCGTTCACCGCCGAGGTGCAGCACTTCAGCGGCCAGCACGGCGCACCGAGCATCGACGCGATCGGGCACATCGGGCGCGACGGCAAGCTCTTCGGCGGCGTGGACGCGGCGGCGGCGACCAGCAACCCGAACGGCATCGGCGCGAGCGGCGTCGGCGCCAACCTCTCGATCGACAAGTTTCCCGACCGACCTGCTGGTCAACCGCGGCATCCTGCTCGACGTGGCGCGCCATGATCCAGGGCGACTCGAGCCCGCTGCCGCTGCGATGTTCGAGATCACCGCCGCGCACCTCGAGCAGGCGGCGAAGCGCCAGCACGTCAAGCTGAAGAAAGGCGACACGGTGTTCATCCGCACCGGCTGGGGCGCAGTATTTCAAGTCGAATCCCGACGCTCTACGCCGGGAAAATTCGCCGGGACCGAGCCTGGATGGCGCGGAATTCCTGATCAAGCAAGGCGCGCGCGTGGTCGGCGACGACACGCTGACCTTCGAGCATGCGCCCGCCGGTCGTTACAGGCCCCGAAGTTTCAGGTCTTCCCGGTGCACATGCGCGTGATCGCCGATTCGGGCATCTACATCATCGAGAACCTGAACCTGGAGGAGCTGTCGCGCGGCGAAGGCGTACGAATTCGCGGTCGTCGTGCCGCCCTTGAAGATTCTGGGCGGCACCGGCTCCGCGTTGCGCGCCTTCGCGTCTGGTACCGCGGGACTGAGGCTTCGCTTCCCGCGCTACTGGATCGGCGCGGACTGCAGGGTCAGGTTCGTCCTCAGCGGAAGCCGTAGATCATCCGGAACACCGGGCCCTTGGGTGGGTCAGACGACGCGGGAGAGCTCGTCGCTCGTCGCGTCGAGCGTCGCCCTCAGATCCCGGAGCATGCCTGCTCCGGCGTCGCCGAGGTCGGCACCGGAGAGGGTCTCGAGACGGGCGGCCGAATCCCCCAGGCGGACCGCCCCGGTCATCACCAGCCCCTTGAGCGAGTGGGCCAGCTCGCGCGACTTGCCGAAATCCCCGTGGGCGAGCGCCACTTCGATCTCGTCGATGAGGCGCCGAGGCTTCCTGCGTGAATTTGCCCGTAACCCCGCCATGAAGCCCGGGTCGGGGTCAGCTGCGCTCATGTCGCGAAGCGATCCCGATCGACGTAGCTTCCCGCGCCGGAGGCTGCGCAGGCAACGCGGGGCTCGCGGGCGCCGGAGTAGACCTGGTTCACGCCGCACAGCAAGGCGCGCGGATCGACCGGCTTGGAGAGGAACAGGTCGACGCCCGCGTCGATCGAGCTCTGCTGCAGGTCGGTGCTGGCCGCGGCGGTGAGCATGATGATCGGCGTGCGCTGCCTCTTGCCAAGCGTCTCGAGGACGCGGACGGACCTCGCGACTTCCAGGCCTGTGCGCCCCGGCATGTGCATGCCAGCATGAGCGCGTGGAAGCGAAGATTCCGGAATTGCTCGATGACGGCATCCCCGTCGCTGACGAGCGTGACGTGATGCCCGCCGGCCTGCAGCATCATGGCGATGATCTGCTGGTTGATCAGGTTGTCCTCGGCCACGAGTATGCGCAGGCCGGTCGCGCCGGAAAAATGCTGTTCCGCGAGACCCGCCTCGGCGTCCCGGAGCGGATCCGCCGGCTGGCGGCCGAAGGGGACCGTGAACCAGAAGGTCGAGCCTCTGCCGGGCTGGCTCTCGAAGCCGATCGCGCCCCCATCAGCTCGACCAGGTGCTTGCAGATCGTCGTACCCAGCCCCGAGCCTCCGTACTGCCGGTGGATGCCGCGCGTTGGCCTGCGCGAAATTTATCGAAGATCCGCGCCGCGTCCTCGGGCGCGATGCCGATGCCGGTGTCGCGCACCTCGAAGCGCAGCGTCACGTCCGCGCCGCTCTGCGCAGAGCACGTCCGCGCTGACGCAAATCCCGGCCTTCGCGGGTGAACTTGAGCGCGTTCGCGGTGAGGTTGATCAACACCTGCCGGATGCGCGCGTCGTCGCCGATCAGCACGAGGGCACATCCGCGGCGACGCTGTGCGTGAAGCGCAGCTTCGCCCGCTCGGCCTCGGGCTCGAAAGCGCCGCAACCCGGTTCATCAGGGATCCTCAGATCGAACGGCATCCGCTCGATCGCCATCTTCCCAGCCTCGATCTTGCGAAGATCGAGCAGGTTGTCGATGAGCGAGCGCAGCTGCCGCGACGATGCCAGCAGCCAGTCGACCAGCTGGCGCTCGGTCGGGCGGCAGCTCCTTCGCGGCGAGCAGCTCGGCGGCCCCGACGACGCCGTTGAGCGGCGTGCGCATCTCGTGGCTCATCGTGGCTAGGAACTCGCTCTTCGCCTCGCTTGCGGCCTGCAGCTCCAGCGGTGCGCTCGGTTACGCCGGATCTCCAGCTCGTCGCGTGCCTGGACCAGGGCTCGCTGCCTTCTCCTCGAGCATCGAGATGTCCCTGCTGGATATGCGCGGCCATGTGGTCGAACGTCCGGCCGACGACGGACACCTCGTCGCGGCCGGTAAAGCTCGTGCGAACGCTCAGGTTGCCGGAAGCCATTTGCGCGGCGGCGTCGCTCACCGTCTTCGAGGCGCCGGGTCAGCAGGAAGCCGAAGCCGATTCCAGCGACGGCGATGACCGCCATCCCGATCAGGGCGATCATGATGCCCCGGCTGATCGCCCGCCGGCTCGCCTCGATGAGCTCCGGTTGGAGAATTCCATCCCGATCACGCCGAGATTGCCGATGGTCTTGGTGCGCCAGAAACGCTCCGCGGTATCGGTGAATTGGGCCGGAACCGGCTTGCCGAGGTCCGAGAAATCGGTGCTGACGACGATGCGCCGATCGCGACCCCCGACCAGCACCTTGAGGACATGCGGATCCCTGAGTGAGCTTCTCCGCGTATTGCTGCAGGTCCCCGAAATCCTTGCGTGAACAACGCGTTCTGGCTCAGGTCGGCGAAGACATCGAGAATGACGCTGCTCGTTTTCAGCCAGCTGCTGGCGGGTGGTTTCCTCGGAGAAATGCAGCGTATGTCCCAGGACCAGGAACATCATCACCGCCTCCAGTGCAAAAATGCAGGCGGCGATGCGGTACTTGAGCGAAAGAAGCGGATGCCAGCGCATCCGAACTCTTCCCTTACTGCGACGGGAATCCGTTTCCCGTCCGAACGTAGCGGCGCACCCCTTCGATAGTCCGCGTCCCGCGCGGGGATGAACGGGATGAAGGAGCCGGTGCTGAGGATCTTTTTCCTTCCTTCGTTGTTGGGCCAGTTCGAGAATGGTCTCGAGCAGGATGTCGCGGTCCTTCTTGGGTACGCGCTTGTGCACGACGAAGAGCGGCGGAGGGCTCGGCTTGCCCTGTGGAGGATGCGAAACCGGGTTTTCATCTGCTTTTCCTTCTCGAAGTGGAGCAGCGCCTGTTCCGCCGTGCCGCAAGCGTCGGCGGTTCCGATCCAGGACGCTCTGCATGCAGGTGAACTGGTTTTTCCCGTAATCGCGCTTGACGCCGGTCGCAGGGATTGATGCCGGCGTCCTGGAGCGCGAGATCGGTGAGATGAGGACACGACGGCTTCCACCGGCGGATTGGCGAGGATCTTCCCTTCCAGGTCCTTGATGGTCTTCAGCGGGCTGTCGGGACGCACGACGATCAGCGCCTCCAGATTTTCTTTGCGTCGCGCGAGCGGAGATATCCGTGCTTGTCGTGTGCATCCACGTAGTCCGAACGGATGCACGAGGGGCGATGTCGTAGGTCTCCTTGTTGAGCGCCTCGCGGTATAAGCGCGTGGTCCGATTTCGAGCTGAGCCAGACCTCCCGTCCGAGCCTGGCGCTCGGAGAAGTCGGCCGCGATCCCGGGTGTACAACTGCTGGACCTTCGCTAAAGGGAACGGGGAATACCCCGAATTCATACGGCTTGTCGGCCGCGCGTTCGCCTGGGCGCTGCACGGGAGGCGGCGCCGATGACGCAGAGCAACCGGAATATAAGTCGTTACAATTGGGCGGGGACTATTTGAATTTCGCCGCAAGCGCTTCCGTTCCGCGCGCGAGGACGCCCGTGTCCGCGCCGACCGCGACGAACAGGCCGCCGCATTCGAGCCAGCGCTCGCGCGTCGGCTTCGACGCCGGTGAGGATTCCGGGCGCCTTGCCCGCCTTGCGGATGCGCCGGATTGCTTCGTCGATGACCGGCATCACTTTCGGGTTGTTGGTCTCGCCGGTGTAGCCGAGCGAGGCGTGCAGGTCGGCCGGGCCGATGAAGACGCCGTCGACGCCGTCGACCGCGGCGATCTTCTCCAGATTGTCGAGCGCCGTCTGCGTCTCGACCTGCACCAGCACGCAGATCTCCTCGTGGGCCCGCTTGGCGTAGTCCTTTGCGCGGCCGAAGCGCGTCGCGCGCGTCGCGCCGGCGACCCCGCGCACGCCCGCGGGCGGGTAGCGCGTGTAGGCGACCGCGGCCTTCGCTTCCTCCGCGTTCTGCACGTAGGGGATGAGGATCGACTGCGCGCCGATGTCCAGAAAGCGCTTGATCGTCACCATGTCGTTCCAGGGCACGCGCACCACCGGGTGCGTGGGGTAGGGCGCCGCGGCCTGCAGCTGCTGCAGCACCGATTCGAGATCGTTCGGCGAATGCTCGGTGTCGAGCGAGGATCCAGTCGAACCCCGAGCCCGCGACGAGCTCGGTCGCGTAGTGCGACGACAGGCTGCACCACAGGCCGATCTGGACCTTGCTCGCCTTGAGCGCGCGCTTGAACGTGTTGGCCGGGAGTTCCATCGTCAGACCTTGTAGCCTTTCTCCTTGAGCGCCTTGTCGACCCAGCTGCGGTCGACGGTGCCGGCCTTGATGTCCTTCATCGACTTCTCTTCCTTGGCGAGGATCGCCTTGGCCGAGGCGAGGATGGCCTCGGCGTGCTCCTGCGGCACCGCGACCAGGCCGTCGGCGTCGCCGACGATGATGTCGCCCGGGATTCACCGGTCATGCCCCCATGACGATGGGTGACGTTGATCTCGCCCGGGCCGTTCTTGTACGGCCCGCGGTGGGTAACGCCGCTCGCGTACACCGGGAAGCTGCCCTGCGACAGCTCCTTCGAGTCGCGGATCGCGCCCCAGATCACCATGCCGCCGACGCCGCGCTGCTCGGCGCGCGCCGACATCAGCTCGCCGATGATGGCGTTGTCGTTGACGCCGCCCGCGTCGACGACGATGACGTCGCCGGGCTCGGCCGTGTCGATCGCCTTGTGCACTAGGAGATTGTCGCCGGGCGAGGTGCGCACCGTGAACGCCGGGCCGCACAGCTTGGTGCCGTCGTGCATGGGCCGCAGCTGCGCGCCGCCGGCGTACAGGCGCTCCATGCTGTCGGAGAGGTGGGGCGTCACCATCCTGGCCGAGCTCGGCGACGAGCTTCTTGTCGGGGCGCTTGGGGATGGGGAGGATGCGAAAGCCGATGGCGGTCATGTGCCTGCTCCTTATGACGAATTGCACCGCGACGCCGCCCAGCGGGCCGAAGTCGCCGTGCAGGGTGTCGCCCTTCTGGGCGAATACGACGCGCGTGAACGAGCCGGCGAGGACGAGGTGCCCGGCTTCGAGCGTCACGCCGTTCTGGCCGAGGCGGTTGGCGAGCCAGGCCACGCCGAGCGCCGGATGGCCGAGCACGCCCGCGGCGAGGCCCGTCTCCTCGATCTCCGAGTTGCGGTACATGATGCCGCCGACCCAGCGCAGGTCGACGTCCATCGGGCCTGATCGGGCCGGCCGCCGCATGACGATGCCGGCCGCCGCGCCGTTGTCGGCCACGGTGTCGAAGATCTTGCGCGGAGTTGCTGCAGGCGCGCGTCGACGATCTCCATCGCCGGCACCACGTACTCGGTCGCGCGCAACACGTCGAGCAGGTCCGATGCCGGGGCCCTTTCAGCGGCTTCCCCAGAACGAAGGCGAGCTCGATCTCGACGCGCGGCACGCAGTAGTTCGCGTGCGGCACCTTGGCGCCATCGGGGATCATCATGGTAGTCGAGCAGGTGGCCGTAGTCGGGCTCGTTGATCTGCGAGGACGCCTGCATCGCCTTCGACGTCAGGCCGACCTTGTGGCCGATGAGCTTAGCGCCCGTTCTTGATCCTGTGCTGCGCCACCGCCGTCGAGATCGCGTAAGAGTCCTCGATGGTGATGTGCGGATAGGTGACCGAGAGCTGCGCCGCCTGCTTCTTCTCTTTGTCGGCGTTCAGCAGAGTCTCGACCGCACTTCTTGCGCTCGGCTTCGGAGAGCGGCCATGGGAATTTGTCTCAGTTCGGCTCAGTTTCGACGAGCTTCGGATTCTACACTGCCGAGCCGATCGCGCTAGAATGGCCGAAACATTGAACACGGCCGCGCTCGCGTCGGTCTCACCTGACATGAACTCCCCGCCAAGCAGTCGCTTCTTCCGCCGCGTTCTCGGGTCCATCGTGCGCCGCCCCGGGAGCCTGCCGCGCGCAGCCGTGCGCGGCGCGCGCCACGCTGTTTCGCTGTGCCACTCGCTGATGTCGGAGCGGGAGAGGTCTCGGGCGCCCGCATGGCGCGCGAGGCGCTGGCGGCCTACCAGGCGCTCGACGAAACGGCGCTCGCGATCTTCTTCGACCTGCTGGTGAAGGAGTTCTCGCCCGATCCGGAAGGCGTGGGACGCGCCGCCGACGCCTACCGGCTCGACCCGTCGCAGGCCAATCTCATCCGGCTGCAGCGCGCGGTCGAGACGCCCCGGACACGAGCTCTTCCGGCGGCTCAACATGGCCTCGGGCGGCACCGGGCATCCTGGTCGACATGCGGCGCCGGCTGCTCAAGCTCCTCGCCCGAGCGGCCGCACTACGCGGGCATCGACGCCGACCTGGCCACCTGCTGAATTCCTGGTTCAACCGCGGCTTCCTCGTCGCTGCAGCGCATCGACTGGCGCACGCCGGCGCTGGTGCTGGAGAAGCTGATCAAGTACGAGGCGGTGCACGAGATCCAGGGCTGGCCCGACCTGCACCGCAGGCTCGAGGCCGACCGCCGCTGCTACGCGTTCTTCCATCCCGGCGCTGCCCGACGAGCCGGTGATCTTCATCGAGGTGGCGCTGACGCGCGGCATGGCTTCGCGCGTGCAGCCGCTGCTCGATCTCGAGTCGCCGGTGCGCGGACCCCGCCTCGGCCAACTGCGCGATCTTCTACTCGATCACCAACTGCCAGGAGGGCCTGCGCGGCGTCTCCTTCGGCAACCTGCTCATCAAGCAGGTCGCGGAAGACCTGGGGCGCGAGTTTCCGCGGCTGAAGACCTTCGCCACGCTCTCGCCCGATCCCGGGATTCCGCAAGTGGCTCGCGGCGATCGCGAAGGAGCAGCCCGATGTGCGGGCGCTCCTTGCCCGGCTCGACTCCGGGCGCTGGTTCGACGACCACGCGGTCGCCGCCGGACATGCAGCGCCAGCTCGTGCGCCTGTGCGCGCTACTACCTGGTGCACGCGAAGCAGGGTCGCGATCCGCTCGATCCGGTGGCGCGCTTCCACCTCGGCAACGGCGCGCGCATGGAAAGGCTGAACTGGCTCGGCGACATCTCGGAGATGGGGATGCGCCGCTCGGCGGGCCTGATGGTGAACTACGTCTACCGCCTCGACGACGTCGAGCGCAACCACGAGGTCTATGCGCGCGACCGGCACATCGTCGCCGCGCGGCGCTTCGAGGTGCTGGCGCGGGAGTCGCTCGCCGCGCGCCGCGAGGCACCGGCGCAGCCGGCGCACGCGTAGCCGGCTGCTAGGTCTCGACGACGAAGTCGAAGCGCCCTTCGCCGCGCGCGCCTTTCGCGGCGCGATGCGCATTTCCAGATCCGGCCGGTAGAGTCCGTCCCTGCGGTTGCCGGGCTCGTCCCGGAAATAGAGCTGCGTCGTCAGGACGCGCTTCCCCGGAGCCTGCATCTTCACGTGAATGTGGCGCGCCGCGCCCGGATACTCGGCCGGAAAGTTGGTGACGAGCCGGTAGCGGCCCTTCGGCGTCGGCGAACTGGTGGCCGCGGTAGCGAAAGCCGCTGTTGTCGTACTCGCCGTCCTCGTCCGCGTGCCAGAAATCGAGCAGCGCGTTCGCGACCGGCCTGCACTGGGCCGACAGGACCTGCCCGGTGACGACGAGCCTCGGCGCCTTCGAGCCCGCCTCGACCAGCGAGAGCCCGGAGCGGCGTGCTGCGTCTTGAAAAAGGGCCCTTCGGTCTGGGCGGCGGTCAGCTCGCCGCAGGTGAGCGGACGCGACTGCGCAAACGCGGGAATCACCGGGAGCGCGGCCGCGGCGGCAAGCAGCCGGCGGCGGATCAAGGAAGTCATCGTGTCCTCCTGTAATGCGGACGATGTCGCCTGTTAGCATATCGGTCTTCGCGACTCGTGCGAAGACATTTGGAGGAATTCTGAGAAAGCTCTCGAATCCAGCCTGCGCTTCGCGCAGCGCGCGTCGAAATCGAGCGGCGTGACGACGGCAGCATGCTGCTGCGCTCGCCGCTCGAGCTCGGCAGCACGCACGCGCGGTCGGCGAGTGGTTGCAGGGCTGGGCGGGGACTGCCGGCCAGCGCACTTCCTCGCCGAGCGCGAAGGCGGCCGCTGGAGGAAGGTCAGCTACCGCGAGGCGTACGAGCAGGTGCGCCGCATCGCGCAAGGGCTGCTGGACCGGGGACTGGACGGTTCGACGCCGGTGGCGATCCTTTCGGAGAACTCGATCGATCACGCGCTGCTCGCTCTCGCGGCGATGCACGTCGGCGTGCCGGTCGCGCCGATCTCGCCCGCGTATTCGCTCATGTCGAAGGATTTCGCCAAGCTCAAGGCGATCTTCGAGCTGCTGCGCCCGGCCTGGTCTGGACGGCCGACCCGGAGAGGTTCGCACCGGCCCTCGACGCGGTCGGCGCTACCCGACGCCGCTCGCCGAGCTCCTCCCGGCGGAGTCCGGGGCTGGAAGTGCGCGAAGCCTTCGCCCGGGTCGGACCCGACACCGTCGCGAAGATCCTGTTCACATCGGGCTCGACCGGGAGCCCGAAGGGCGTGATCAACACCCAGCGCATGCTCACGGTGAACCAGGAGCAGTGCGCGCTGGTGTGGCCTTTCGTCGAGGGCCGGCCGCAAGTGCTCGTCGACTGGCTGCCCTGGAACCATACCTTCGGCGGGAACAACAATTTCAACATGATGCTGCGCAACGGCGGCACGCTCGTACATCGACGCCGGCCCGGGCAGGCCCAGCTCGCGATGCGCGACGCCCAGGATGCGCGCCGCCTCCACCGCTTCCGCCGCGCGGGTCTCGGGGGTGCCGCGGCCGCCGTTCTCGCCCCGGGTCAGGTCCCTCAGCGCGGATCGCCGGGCCGCGGCGGCCTCCAGCGCGAGGGTGCCGCCCATGACCAGCTCGGCGTCGTCGGGGTGCGCGCAGATACCGGCGATGTCGAAGTGCGCTCACGAGGCCGAGCACCTGCTCGTAGCAACGCTCGTACTGCGCTCACGATGCGGTCGGCGCCGAAGAGGCGCGGCCGCTGCGGCGGCGGGCGGCCTGGCCCAGCGCCGCCGCGTGCTCCTCGTCCTTCAGGATCTCGATGGTGCGCGCGGCCATGCCCTCGATGTCGCCCACCGGCAGCAGGAAGCCCGTCTCCGCGTGCTTCACCACCTCGGCAGGCCGCCCGCGTCGGAGCCGACCACGGGCACGCCGCACGCCATCGGCCTCCGAGCGCCGAGAGCCCGAACGACTCGAGCTCGGAGGGGAGCAGGAACACGTCGGCCAGCGCCGTCGAGCTCCTCGATGCGGTCCTGCCGCCCCAGGAAGCGGACGCGATCCTGCAGCCCCAGCCGGCGCGCCAGGGCCTGCGCGGAGGCGCGCTCCGGGCCCTTCGCCCGACCATCAGCAGCACCGACGGGACCTCGCGGTTCACGCGCTCGAGGATGCGCACGACGTCCAGCACGCGCTTCACGGGCCGGAAGTTCGAGATGCGGAGCAGGATCTTCTCGCCCGGGCCTGGCGAAGGCGGCGCGATCCCGGTAGCCGCGCGGTCGCGGCAGTAGCCGGAGAGGTCGACGAAGTTCGGGATCACCTCGATGCGCGCTTCGCGATCTGGAACTCGTCGACCGTCATCTTGCTTCAGGAACTCCGAGACCGCGGTCACGCCGTCCGGAGCGCTCGATGCCGAAGCGCGTGATCTCGAAGAACGAGCGGTCCTGGCCCGACCAGCGTGACGTCGGTGCCGTGCAGGGTCGTGACCAGCTTGGGCGGCTTGGCCCCGAGCATCTGCTGGGCCAGGAAGCCGGTGATGGCGTGCGGGATCGCGTAGTGGACGTGGAACAGGTCGAGCTTGTGCTCGCGCGCGACCTCGGCCATCTTCGCGGCCAGCGCCAGGTCGTGCGGCGGGTACTCGAAGAGCGCAGTAGGTCGAGACGTCGACCTCGTGGAAGCGGATGTTCTCCTGGAAGTCGTCCAGCCGGAAGGGCAGGCGGTACGACACGAAGTGGACGGCGTGGCCCGCGCCGCGCGAGCTGCTTGCCCAGCTCCGCCGCCACCGCGCCGGAGCCGCCGACCGTGCGGGTAGCACGTGATGCCGATGTTCACAGCGTAGATCACCTGGTGGCCGCGCGCCCACGGGATCGATGCGCTCGCGCGATCTGCCCGACGACGGCCTCGCCGTGGCGGGCCAGCAGGCCGATCACGAGCCCGAGCCCGCGCTCCTGGAAGCGAGCCGCCGGGACAGAGCGCGTCGCGCGTGCGGCGCAGGCGGTCCGCGCGCGCCTGGTCGCGCTTCTTGAGGGCGCGCATGGCCTTCTCCTGCAGGGCCTCGACCTGGTGGAGCGGCGCGGCCGCGCGCGCCGTCGGCCGCCGCGCTGCAGCGTGGGTCGAGGGCGCCCAGCGCCTCCTCGATCGTCGCCATCTCGCTGCTCGACCGCCTCGCGCGTGCGATCGAAGGCGGACTCCGACCTCCGGGTAGGCCTCGCGCGCCCAGCGCGCCAGCACCGCTTCCGGGTCCGCCTGCAGGTCGGCGCAGGTCGAGCGATCTCGGCCTCCAGGCGCGCGCCTGGGCCGGCTCCACGAGGGTGACGCTCGGACGCGGGAACAGGACGGGCCGCGGGATCCCGAAGTGCGCGTAGGACGGGCCGATCTGCGCGTGGTATGCGATCTCCGGCCGGGCCCGCCGACGTACGGCGGCGTCGGGCAGCAGCAGGTCCTGAGCGAGCGGGCGCAGCAGCACGCCCGGGCTCCAAGCCGCAGGGTCGCGCTCCGATGGCGTCGCGCTCAGACGCGGCCTCCGCCACGCGCGCGACCGCTCCGTCGCGCACGGCCAGCGCGCGCCGCTCGCCGTCCATGACCACGAACAGGTTCGAAGAAGCCCGTCGCGCACGCGGCACCTGCTGGTGGTAGCCCGCGGCCAGCAGCCGCTCGCCCGCTTCCAGCGGCCAGGCGCGAGGTGGGGAGACCTCCCGCGAGCTCGCGTGACATCACGGGGACCATGGGCGTCTTGAGCGCGGGGTCGGAGGGGTCGAGGACGACGAGGTCGGGGAACAGCATGGAGATGGAGGCGGGCGAAGGCAGCTCAGACGGATGGCGCCGGGCCGGTAGCAGCGCCGCAGCGCTCGACAGCGCGCGTCGCGATGGAGGCCGGGCGGGATGCGACGCGCGAGCTCCTCGACCAGCGCGTCACGATCTCGTCGAGGACGCACCTGCGCAGCGGGCTGGCCCGCCGGCTCGTGCACGCGGCGCGTAGCGCAGCGTGCGGAGCTGCGCCCGCCTCGTCGAGCACCGCTGCGTCGAGCGGATCTCCGCGAAGTCGTGATCGTCGGCGGCGACCCAGAACACCGGCACCACCGGCGCCCCGCGCTCGCGCCTGCAGGCGCTGCGCGACCATGATCGCGCGCCAGCGCCTTGTACAGGACGAAGAGGGGCCCGCCGAACAGGACCGGCCTGCTGCCCGGTGACAATCGCGACCGCGTCCCTGGCTGCGAGCGAGCGCGGCACGCTCGGCGGCGCGCCGGCGCCCCGCGCTCCTCCTGCTGTCGCGCCGAGCGCGTCGGAACCGCGGCCCAGCGCGACGCGGACGCGCGCGGCGCATGCGCGCGGCGGCGCCGAGCAGCGCCTCCGGGTCCCAGCGGGCCGCCGCTTCGTAGAACGGCCGCACGCCCGGCGCGCTCAGCGAGGTAGTCGCGGAAGAGCGGGCTCGGCGGGCTGCTGGAAGGTGCCGTAGTCAGAGGACCTGCGGCGCGGCCGCTCATCCGACTCCATTATGGTGAGCCGTCCACTCGTCCATACGCCGACGAATGCTCGCAGGTTCCGCTGCGAACGCGCGCAAGCCGTTGTATCTGCGATACTTGAGCGCGGTTCAGTCGTTGACACATTTTTACCGCTGCTGCTACAGTCCGCAAGTCCGGTCCGGGCGCCTGTCGCGACCGAACGTAGACGTATGGCCACGTACCTCACAGAAGCAGCGGGGAAATGAGCGAGAACGGTCGCGCGGCCGACAGCATGCCTCGAACGCATCGGGCGGCTATCAGGTCGCCGAAGAGCGTCGGCTTCGGCGCCATGGGCGCCGTGTACAAGGCCTTCGACCCGCTCATCAAGCGGACGCTCGCGATCAAGACCATCCGCCTCGACATCCCGCGCCAGAGCCCGCAGTACAAGTCGTTCATCGAGCGCTTCTACCACGAGGCGCGCATCTCCGGCACGCTCTCGCATCCCGAACATCGTCACGCTCGTTCGACATCGGCGAGGAGAACGGCCTGCCGTACCTGGCGATGGAGTTCGTCGAAGGGCGAGACGATCGCTAGCATCGTCGAGCGCGGCGTGCGCTTCCAGCCCGAGAAGGTCATCAGCCTGGTGAGCCAGGTCGCCTCCGCCATCGACTACGCGCACAGCAAGGGCGTCATCCACCGCGACATCAAGCCCTCGAACCTGATCCTGTCCGAGGGCGACCGGGTCAAGGTCACCGACTTCGGGATCGCGAAGCTCGTCGACGCGCGAGATGACCCAGTCGGGGCACGCTGCTGGGCACGCCGTCCTACATGTCGCCCGAGCAGGCGATGGGGGACAAGCTGGACGGCCGCAGCGACATCTTCTCGCTGGGCGTGTGCGCGTTCGAGATGCTGTGCGGGCGAGCAGCCGTTCCCCGGCAACGAACGTCACGTCGATCCTGTACAAGCTCGTCCACGTCGAGCCGATCGAGCCCGGCGAACCTCGAGATGAACGGCCTCGTGCCCCAGAAGTGGCACGAGGTGTTCGGCAGCGTCCTGGCCAAGAAGCCGGACGACCGCTACCAGACCGCGACCGAGTTCGTGCAGGACCTCGAGTACTGCCTGGGCTCCTGGTTCGGCGCGGTCTCCGACATGACGCTGGCGGAGCCGGCCCCGGCCGTGCCCGCGCCGGCGCCGCCCGGGGCGCGCAAGGACGGGGCCGCACGCGCCCGTGTCCGCAACGGACGAGACCACCGTGATGCCGATCCCGGCGGACGACGCGCCGATGGAGGTCACGGTCTCGATGGCGACGCCGGACCTGGACGCGCGCCGCGGCGCGGCGCCGCTGCAGACGATCGCCGACGGGTCGGTCCCCCCGCTGAAGCCGGACATGGACGGCACCGTGGTGATGCCGATCGATGGCCGCCCCGGCGGCTGGCGAAGGGACGGTCGTGATGGCGTCGCCGGTCGCTCCGGCCGCGCCCGACGCCGAAGGCACCGTGGTCATGCCGGCGTCGATGATGCGGACGCCCTCCGGCTCCGGCCGCGCCGGAGATGGAAGGCACCGTGATGATGGCGTCGCCGGTGCAGGCCGCGTCGCCCGCGCCCGACGCCGACGGCACGGTCGTGATGCAGGCCCCGGTCCCGCCGTCGTCGGCGGAAGGCACGGTCGTGATGCAGTCCCCGGTCGGCCCTGCGGGGAAGGGACCGTCGTGATGCAGTCCCCGGTCGCGTCGGCCGCCGAGGGCACGGTCGTGATGCGGTCGCCGGTCGTCACCGACGCCGAGGGGACCGTGGTCATGCAGGCGCCGGTCAGCGCGCCCTCGCCGGCCATGGAGGGCACGGTCGTGATGTCCGCTCCCGCGCCACCGGCGGCGCGCGAGCCCGAGGGATGGCCCGCGCTCGCGCAACTTCGCGGGACGACCCGGCGACGGCCGCTGGTGCGAAGCCGGCCGGGCGCGCCCGGCAAGTCCGGCCCGAACGCGATTCCGTTGCCGCCCAAGCCGACCGCCACGGCCGCCATGCCGCCCATCGAGCCGCCGCGCAAGAAGTCGGGCGCGCCCATCGCGCTCATCGGGGGCGGAGCCGGCCTGGTGCTGCTGACCCTGGCGGCCCTGGCCGCTGTCTGGTTCCTGCGCAACCGCCACGCCGACGTGAGCCCCGTCGCGACGCCGGCCCCGCCGTCGATCACCGTCGCCGCCGTGACTCCGACGCCACCGCCGCCGTCCCCGGTCGTGAAGGGCACGCTGCATGTGGAGAGCGACCCGGCGGGCGCCGCGGTCACGCTCAACGGCGAGCCGCGGGGCGTGACACCGCTCGACATCCCGGACCTGTTCCTGGGCAACCACGAGGTCAAGGTGGAGCTCAAGGGCTATGCGCCGGTCACGCAGACGGTCGTGCTCTCGCAGGAATCGCCGAGCTCCGAGCTGAAGCTGCCGCTCTCGAAGTCGGCCCCCGTCGTGGGCGTGGCGGACCTGCTGTCGACGCCGTCCGGAGCGCTGGTGAAGGTGGACGGGGCCGGCGTGGGACAGACGCCGCTGCTGAACTTCAGCATGAAGGCCGGCAAGCATCAGGTCGAGATGCTCAAGGAGGGCTTCGAGCCCTGGTCGGAGTCCGTCTCGGTCGGCAAGCGCAAGGCGCGGTGGACGCGGCGCTGCGCGCCATTCCCAAGGCCACGCCGCTGCCGGTGGTGGCCGACGTGCCGGACCCGAGCAAGACCTACGAGCAGGCCGACGTCGACACGCCGCGCGCGCCAGGTGGTCGGCTCCTCGGCGTCCTATCCGAAGGACGCGCCCCGGCTGAAGTCGGGCCAGTCCGTGTCGGTGGGCGGGACCTTCGTGGTGACCGTCAACGGCGACGTGGAGCAGATCCAGATCCGTGAGTCCGGGGACGCGCCCTGGACGACGCGGGTGATGGCCGCGGTGGCCAAGCGGAAGTACAGCCCGGGCGTCAAGAAGGGCGTGAAGGTCCGGGTGCGGGTCCCGTTCCGACAGACCTTCCAGGCCAGCTGACGTCGATGGTGATGGCCAAGATCATCGTCAACCCCACGTCATCCTCCCGTCGCGAGTTCGCCCTGCCCCGCACGCTCGTCTCCATCGGACGCGACCCGTCGAACGACGTAGTGCTGCCCGACGCCATGGTCTCGCGGCGCCACGCGGTGATCGAGTACCGGGGCAGCCAGTACTACATCCGCGACTGCAACTCCTCGAACGGCTCGCTGGTGAACGGCGACCGGGTGAGCGAGCGCAGCCTGCGCGACGGCGACCTGGTGGCGATCGGGACGGCGCGCCTGCTCTTCCGCGACGACCTGAACCTGGAGGACGTGGGCGCCAAGGTGGTGCTGCATCCGTCCGCGCCGCGCCAGCAGTGCCCGTCCTGCCAGGCCGAGTTCCGCAAGGGGCGACCTGTTCTGCCGGCAGTGCGGCGGGGCCGTGGCCAGCGCGCCGCCCAAGGCCGTCTGCACGTCCCTGCGGGACCGCGGTGCTGCTGCCGGCCCGCTTCTGCAACGCGTGCGGCGGGTCGCTCGCGCGCGAGGACGGCGTCGAGGCCTCGCCGCCGGACGGCGCCTCGCGCTGCCCAGCGACGACACGCAGCCGCCGCCGCAACGCATGCCGACCGCGGGCGCGGTCACGCTGCGCCCCCAGCCGGGCGAGGACCCGTGCTCGCGCTCGGCGGATACCGGCCTCACGCCGATCCGACAGGACTCCATCCAGCCGGTGCGGCTGGCGGCGTTCGGCCCGCGCCTGCTGGCGGGACTGGTGGACGCGGCGCTGGTGGCCGCGGTGCAGGCACTGCTCCTGTCGCCCGGCTACTTCTACTGGCGGTCGCGCGACCTGCCCGCCGACGTGCCGTACTTCGCGATCGCGCTCGCTGGCGCTCATCCCGCTGGCCCTGGGCGTGGGCTCGCTCTACTACGTCTACGGCTGGGGCGCGCGGGGCGCGACCGTGGGCCAGGACCTGCTGGGGCTCGTGGTCGAGGCCGAGGACGGCACCCGCCCGCCCGGCCTCTCGCGCGCCTTCCTGCGCCTGCTGGGCTACGGCCTCTCGGCGTGCCTGTTCGGCATCGGGTTCCTCATGATCGCGTTCTCCGGCCGCGCCCTGCACGATCCGCATCGCGGGCACGCGCGTCGTGACGACGGGAGAGGGCTTGAGCCTCGATCCCACGGGTCTCCCTCCCATGGCTGGCGACCGCAGCCTGGCCATGCCCGCGCCGCGCACGGCCGCCCGGCGGCAGGTGTGGCGGGCGTGTGGGAGCTGCTGCACGACCTGTCCGTGGCCGTGCTGTTCTGCTTCTTCCTCATCACGTTCGTGGCCCAGGCCTTCCGCGTGCAGGGCACGAGCATGCTGCCGCTGCTCGAGGACAGCGAGCGCATCATCGTCAACAAGTTCGTCTACCGCTTCCATCCCATCGAGCGCGGCGACGTCGTGGTGTTCTGGTACCCGAAGCGACCCGTCCGTCTCCTTCATCAAGCGCGTGGTCGGCGTGCCCGGCGACACCGTCGAGCTGCGGCAGCGGCTCGCTGTTACGTGAACGGACCGGCTGACGATCGAGAGCTACGCTGACGCCGCAGTTCAGCGACGAGCGAGAGCCACGCGCCGGTGCAGGTTGCCCAAGGGCTACTACTACGTGCTCGGCGACCATCGCAACAGCAGCAACGACAGCCGCAACTGGGGCGAGGTGCCGGAGAAGTACATCTACGGGAAGGCGTTCTTCCGGTTCTGGCCACTCGGAAAGGCGGGACTGATCCAGTAGCTGTAGAATAAGGTCTCCGGCTCGGCTGGTTCCCCAGGATCCACAAGCGAGTGACGCGAGCGGCGACCTTCCCGAGAGGCCGCGGGCCGCGTGGAGGTGAGATCGACATGGCGTCTGGCGGCGGGGCGGGCAGTGCTGGCCCTGGAAGACGGGCTGGTGTTCGAGGGCGGGCCGTTCGGACGGTCGGGCGAGACCACGGGCGAGGTGGTGTTCAACACCGCGCTCTGCGGATACCAGGAGGTGCTGACCGATCCCTCCTACGCCGGCCAGATCGTCACCATGACCTACCCGCACATCGGCAACTACGGCGTGAACCCCGAGGACGTGGAGTCGGCGCGGCCCCAGGTCGCCGGCTTCGTGGTGCGCGAGGCCTCGACGACGGCGTCGTCGTGGCGCGCCCAAGGCGAGCTCCAGCGCTATCTCGACGAGCGCGGGCGTCGTCGGCATCAGCGAGATCGACACCCGCGCGCTGACCCGCCACCTGCGCACGCACGGCGCCCAAGCGCGGCGTCATCTCGACGCTGGCAGCGGAGCCGGGACGAGCTGATCGACCGCGCCCGCGCCTCCCGCTCGATGGTGGGCCTCGACCTGGCGCGCGAGGTGACGTGCCCGAGCTCCCTATCCGGAGCCCGGCGCCAGCGGAGCCGCGCAGCCGCTTCCGCGTGGTGGCCTACGACTTCGGGCATCAAGCAGAACATCCTGCGCATGCTGGCGGCCGCCGGCTGCGACGTGACCGTGGTGCCGGCGACGACCAGCGCCGCCGAGGCGCTGGCCCTGCGGCCCGACGGCGTGTTCCTCTCGAACGGCCCTGGCGATCCCGGAGCCGGTGGACGTACGCGATCGAGGCCTGCCGCGAGCGATCATGGAGCGCCGCGTGCCGCTGTTCGGCATCTGCCTTGGCCACCAGATCCTCGGGCCTGGCCTGCGGCGGCACAGACCTTCAAGCTGAAGTTCGGCCACCGCGGAGCGCAACCATCCGGTGAAGAACCTGCGCACCGGGCAGGTCGAGATCACGTCGCAGAACCACGGCTTCTCGGTCGATCCCAAGCTCTTCGACCGGCCAGAGCTGCGAGCTCACGCACGTGAACCTGAACGACGGCACCGTCGAGGGGTTCCGCCACCGCGAGCTGCCGGTGACGTCGGTGCAGTACCACCCGGAGGCCAGCCCCGGCCCCCACGACAGCCACTACCTGTTCGGCGAATTCGTCGGGATGATGCGCACGCGGCGATGAGCGTCCAAGGTCCCCGGCGCTGACGTCGATGCTCCCGTGAGACTCCTCGTTCTCGCGCTCTCGGGCGGAGGAGCGCACGCGGCGGCGCACCGCCGGCGTGCTGCACGCGCTCGAGCGCGCGCAGGTGCCGGTGACGGGCATCGCCGGCGTCTCCGGCGGCGCGCTGGTGGCGGCCGCCTGGGCGGGCGGCGCCGACCTGCTGAGCCTGGTGGACCAGGCCGCGCGGCTTCATCCCTGGATGTGGGTGCGCGGCTGGGGCGGAGGGATCCTCTCGGGCACGCGCCTGGGCCTGCTGATCGACGAGTTCCTGCCCACCGCCCGCTTCGAGGGCCTGCGGGTGCCGGTGCGCGTGCTCGCCACCGACGTCGACACCGGCGAGGCCGTCGTGTTCCGCGCAGGGCGACGTGCGCGCGAGGCCGTACGCGCGCCGTGCAGCTTCCCGGGCGTGTTCCCGCCGATGGTGGTCGGCGGCCGGCGGCTCTGCGACGGCGGCATCTCCGAGCAGGTGCCGGCGCGCCTGGCCCGGCGAGATGGCCGGCGAGGTGCGGCGTCGGTGGTGGCCGTCGACTGCAACGGCGGCGTCCGCTGGCCGAACGCCGCGTCGTTCGTCGCGGTGGCGCTGCGGGCGGGGCTCACGCTGCTGCGCGGCCGCTGCGCCGCGGGCGACCGCTGCTGGGCGCCGACTCCGTGATCGCGCCGTCCATGGGCGAGTCCGGGTGATGCAGCCGCGCAAGATCCCCAGCTTCTTCACGGCCGGCGACGACAGCACGCGCGAGGCGCTCCCGGGCTGCGCCGCCTGATCGGCCCCTTGAGCGCGCGCCCCAGGTGACGGCCCGGCGCTTCCGTCTGCGTTGCTGGCGCTGGTCGCGATCGGCGCCGCCTGGATCCCTCTGGCCACGCCCGGTCGGGCCGACGGGGGCGTGGATGGCGCGTGCCGGCGTGGCGCCCCGCTACGCGGACCTGCCGGCTGGCACGTGCGCTACGTGCGCAGGGCAGGGCCCGCCGCTGGTGCTGCGTCCCACGGCTTCGCGTCCTCGCTCTGGCACCTGGAGCGAGGTCCTGCCTGAGCTCGCGCGACCACGACGTGATCGCGCTCGGACTTCCCGGGCACGGCGGGTCCGAGGTGCGGCCTGACCTCTCGGCGGAGGACCCGTGCGCGTGGCCGGCGCTGATGGCGTGGACGGGCTTGGGCTCACGCGCTTCGACCTGGTGGGGCAGCAGCCTGGGCGGCGCGGTCGCTTGCGTCACGGCCGCCCGGCGTCCCGCGCAGGTGCGCCGGCTCGTCCTCATCGACGCGGCCGGCGTTCAACCTGGCCCCGGGCGACCGCCCGGCGATGCTGCGCGTGCTGGCGGCGGTACCGGCCGGCCTGATGGAGCGGCGCTGCCGCTGCGCCGGCCTCCATCGCGCTGGGCCTGCGCCAGGTAGTTCACGACGACTCCCGGCTCACGCGCGAGCGCGTCGACGAGTACGTCGCGCCCCTGCTGCGCCCGGGATCCTCCGCGGGCATCCGCTCGCTGCTGGCCAGCCGGGACGCACTGGGTGTCCCGAGCTGGTGCGCGCCATCGGCGCTCCCACGCTCGTGCTGTGGGGCCGGCACGACCGCTGATCGACATCTCGCAGGCCGACCGCTTCCTGGCCGCCATCCCGGCCGCGCAAGGTCGTCTTCGAGGGCTGCGGGCGCGCTCAGGAGGAGCGCCCCGCGGAGGTGGCGCGAAGCTCATCCGCGAGTTCCTCGCGCCGTGACGCGAGATCGCTGCCACTGCCGTCGATCGAAGGCGCGCGACGGTTCGAAGGCATTCGCATCGCCGGCGACGAGGGCCACGGGGGTTCGCTCCGTCTGCGCTCCAGTGCGTCATCAAGTCATGCGGGCTCCGTCGTCCGCGGGTCCCCTCCGAAGTCCAGCCGTGGGTGGCCCGCGAAGCACGCTGAGGAGCGGTCGCTTGCCTGCGCTCACCCCCGTGGCAGCCTCGCCGCCATCCGCCTGCGCATGGCTCGAGTCCGCGCGCGGGTTCGAAGACTCCTTGGACCGCTCGACCGTCCGTTGTCGACCGATCGATCGCAATGGCGGGCCACAGCGATGAAGCGCGTGGGCCGGTAGCAGGGAGCCGGGAGCCGCGTGGCAAGCCGTGCGAGCGGTGCGCGACGTACCTCTGGCGGGCGAGCGAAAGCGGAAGACTTTCGCGAGCCTCAGTGAACTATCAACCGCGCGCATTCAATCACCACGCGGCGAGCGGGCCCTGCTACCCCACGCGCTGACCACAGCGAATGGCTGCTCCCGATCGACGGTGTGTGACTCGTGAACTGGCGGCGCGGGCCGCGGCGCGTGCTCTACTTGCGGTCGAGGGCGACCAGGGTCTCGGCGGGCCTTCTCCGCGATCTGGCTCTGCGCGTGCAGGTCGACCACCTGCTGCAGGACCACGCGGGCCTCGGCGGGTCGGCCCCAGGCGATGTAGACCTTGCCCAGCACGTAGAGCAGCTTCGCGTCGAAGTGCTCGTTGGGAGAAGCGCCAGCGCGCCCTTGAGGACGCGCTCGGAGTCTCGCGAAGCGCTCGTCGGACTTCAGGATGGCGCCGAGGAGGAGCCGGTTCTGCTTGCGCTCGTCGAGAGGGCGCCTGGCGTCGACGTCGCACGCGCGGTTCGAGCAGCTCGGCGCTCTCGCGGTAAGGCGTCCTGCTCGAACAGGTGCACGCCCAGCGCGGAGAGCGCGGCGGCGTCGCTTGGGGTCGCGCTCGATCGCGTTCTCGAAGCCCATCACCCTGGCCGCGATCTCGCGTGCCTTCTCGAGCGCCCGCGGGAACTGCTGCGGCGTCTGGAAGCCGTTCAGGCGGAGCAGCGGGCGGCCGCGCGGGGTCAGGAACGCTGATGGTGGGCAGCGAGCTCACGTCGTAGCGGACCGCGATCGCGGTCTCCGTGGCGGTCGCCCTCGGTGTTGACCTTCACGGCCACGAAGCCCTCGGCGAGCTTCACGACCGTGGGATCGAGGTAGGTGGTCTGGTCGAGGCGGTGGCACCAGCCGCACCACTCGGCCCAGAAGTCGACCAGCACCGGCTTGCTTCGCGGCCTGCGCTTTCTTGAGCGCCTCGTCGAACTGCTTCTCCCAGCGGATGCCGTCGCTGCCGCCGTGGCCCGCAGCGGGTCCGGCCAGGAGCAGCGCCAGGGCCAGGCGATGCCGTTCACGAGGCGCGCGACCAGGGCCTCGAACGAGGGCTGGAAGGCGCCGCCCTTGTCCCAGAACGCCTCGGGGTGCCACTGCACGCCCACGACGAAGCGGCTGCCCGGGGCGCTCGATCGCCCTCGACGACGCCGTCGGCGTCGCAGCGGCCGAGACGACCAGGCCTTCGCCCGCGCTCTTCACGGCCTGATGATGGAAGCTGTTCACCGCGACTTCGTCCCTCTCCAGGATCTCCCGAAGCCGGGTCCCTGGCAAGATCCTCACGTGATGGGCCGGGTGCCAGCGCTCCCCTCCGGATCGTGGTCGACCGTCCCCTGCAAGCTGAGACGGGATGTCCTGGACCAGTGTTCCGCCGGTGGCAACGTTTAACACCTGATGGCCCCGACAGATAGCGAGGATCGGCAGGTCGCGGGACAGGGCCTCCCGGTCAGCGCCAGCTCGAAGGCGTCGCGTCGCGGGAGCACCTGGATGACGGTCGGATGGGCCTCTTCGCCGTAAAGGTCGGGGCCGACGTCGGCCCCTCCGGTGAGCAGCAGGCCGTCCAGCCGGTCCAGCGAAGCCGCGGGCGTCGCCCGGACCGCCCGGCGCCAGGACCAGGGGCAGGCCCCGGCCGTCTCCACGGACCGCACGTAGTCGTCGCGCAGCCAGAAAGATCTCGGGTCCTTGGGCGTTGTAGCCGATCGTGATCCCGATCAGGCGGCCGGCTCACATCCGCTCGGGCAGCGGGATGCCCAGGATGTCGGTCAGGATCGTCCATCTGGCGCAGGAACGCGTCCACCACCATCGCCCGGAAGGCCCGCTGGTCCTCGCTCTCGGCGTGGAGCACCGAGTACTGCGGCTTCTGGTAGTACGAGTGGAAGGCCTGCGCCACCGCGAACGCGTGCTTGGCCAGCGAGCGCCACCTCCTCCGCCTGCACGGCCTGCTCGACCACCTCCTCGCTGCGCGCCATCAGCAGTGAGCAGCGACCAGACCTCGCCGCCCTCCTCGCCCAGAGCAGCGCGTCGAGGTCCAGGCCGCCCGCGCGCTCCAGCAGCGCCGCCCGCGGGTGCCCGTCCGCCTCCAGCTTGGCGAAGATGTTGCGCGCGCGCACCACGCCGTTCTGGACGTAGGGGCCGGTCTCGCCGGTGAAGGCCAGCGCCTCCTCCATGTCGAAGGTGATGATCTTGGCGCGCCCGAACTTGCAGGAGGAAGTAGCGCAGCGCGCCGGTGGCGATCGCCCGGGCGGCGGCCCGTACCGAGTCCGCATCGCGCTCGGGGTCGCGCGACGCGATCTCGCTCCGCGCCTTCGCGTCCAGCGCGTCGATGAGGTCGTCGGCCTTGACGCCCAGCCCCTTGCGGCCGGACACCTTGACGTGACCTCGTCCTGCCGACACGTCGTAGCCGAGCGCGCGGGCGGTGGCGGGGAGAGCACGACCTTCTCGTAGGCCAGGTGATGGCTGTCGTCCGCGGCCTCCGCGGTGCCCCAGCGCGGCCACGCCGGCCTTGACCACCCGCTGCGGATACGACTGGCCGACGTCGATCACGTTGTAGACGGCGCTCGGCGTGGCCGAACACGGGCGCGCCGGGCTCGCCCTCGCCGCTGGTGGTCGTCCACAGCACGCAGCCCGTCGTCGTAGGTGCGGTGGCGCCGGTAGCGGAAGTCGCGATCGAGCTTGCCCAGCTTCCAGAGCTGGTACGCGATGTCCTTGCCGGTGTAGGTCACCGTGCCGTTGGAACGGACGATGATCTTGTCGTCCTCGCTCGCCCTCACTCCATCGAGAGGACCCAGCAGCCTGCGTTCTTGCCCTCGGACTCCAGGCGGATGGCGCTCGCCTCCTTGAGCAGCGCGAACGCGCGGTCCCAGAAGTGCAGGCGCAGGATGTCGCTCTCGTGCGCCAGCAGCTCGTAGCGGATGCCGAGGCGCTGCCATCGTCGCCAGGTGGCAGTCGACGATGCGCGAGGCCACGTGCGCGGCGCCGAGGCGCGCGGTGTCGTTGCCGCCCGCCTCGATCGCGTGCAGCGTCTCGGCCTGCAGCGCCTTGCGCGCGGGGTCGGCCGCGTAGAAGTCGCCGACGCGCGCGTAGAGGTCCCAGCAGTAGTAGTCGAAACGGCCGGTCATGCGCGGCGACGTCTGCCAGCGTCTTGCCCTCGATGTGCTGGAAGCCCACCACCACGTCCGCCACCTGCACGCCGGTGTCGTCGATGTAGTTCTGGATCGCCGACCGTGCGCCCGCGATGGCGCAGCGCGCGCACGAACGTGTCGCCCAGCGTCGCGTTGCGGACGTGGCCCGATGTGGGCGGCCTTGTTCGGGTTGATGCTGCGTGTGCTCGACGATCACGCGCCGGCCCGGGCGGCCGCGGCCTTGCGCGCGGCCAGGCGCTCCTGCAGCTCGCGGTGCGAACGCGGCGCGGTGCGAGGAACAGGTTCACGTAGCCGCCCGCCGACCTCCGCCCGCACGACGCCGGGCAGGCCGCGCCAGCGCCTTCGCCAGCGTCTCGGCGATCTCGCGCGGCTTGCGGCGCAGCTGCTTGGCCAGGTCGAACGGCGCCGTCAGCGCCAGGTCGCCCATCTCGGCCTTCGGCGGGTACTGGAAGGACACCTCGGCCGGGTCGGCGCCCAGCTCCCGGCGGACCACGTCCTTCACCGCGCCGGCCAGACGAGCTTGGAGAGCCAGGATCATGAGCGTCGCGCCAAAGCTCCCGATTATACCCGCCGCCGATCGCTTGCTCTTGGAGGCGTGTTTCGTGCGCACGGAGGGCGGTCCAGATGTGCTAGCAAGCGAGCGCGGGATTCACTCCCGCGCGAGCGGATGAGGGGAAGCGCGCAGAGCGCGGGGGGCCCAGCGGGCGCCCCCGATCTCTCGACTAGAACAGCACCTTCATCGCGAACTGCAGCTGGCGCGCGGAGCCCGAGTCGCCGGTGGGGAGCCGCGTGGCCGTGATGACCCCGAAGCTCGTGCTGCCCACGGTCGCCGTGCGGGCCGCCAGCGGGAAGCCGAGGTTCGGGTGGTTGAAGATGTTGAACGCCTCGGCGCGGAACTCCACGGTGGCGCCGGCCACGCGTCGTGCGCTTCAGGAGCGGACAGGTCGGTGTTGTAGAAGCCCGGGCCGATGACGCGCGTTGCGGGCAGGCTGCCGAAGTGGTTGCCCCCGAGACGGGAAGGGCCGAGCGCCGACCCACCGGCGCAGGAGGTCCGGCGATCCGCGGGTCGCAGACTGCCCGTCGAGAACCACTGGTTGGGCTGCCCGACCACGCCGATCCTCGCTCAACTGGTCCGGCCGGATGTTGGCGTTGCCGGTGAAGTTCAGGTTGGTGACGATCGTTGATCGGGTTGCCGGTCTGGCCCCTGCGGTGACGACGCCGACCTGCCAGCCCTCCACCAGGCGGTTGCCCTTGAACGGCAGCTCCCAGATCGCGCTCAGCACGTAGCGGTGCTCGGCGTCGTAGTCGGACAGCGCGTAGTCGCCCGCGATGTTCGTGCTGTCCTGGACCACCACGTTCTGCGAGTTGAGCGAGTTGGTGTCCTTCGACTTCGACAGCGTGTAGGAGCCGTTGAACTGGAGGCCGTTCGAGAAGCGCTGGTTGAGCGCGTGACCCACATCGCCGTTGTAGTGCGAGTAGCCCGAGGCTCGTGATCTCCGTGATGTTGCCGAGCGACGTAGTTGGGCAGGATGGGGCTGGTCGCGCGACGAGGCGCGGGTAGGGCGTCGTGAAGCCGTGGCCAGGAACTGGTTCAGGTTGCGCGACACGCGCAGGTAGTCGCCCTTGGAGCCGAAGTAGCCGACCATCGCGCTGAAGTTGCGCCACAGCTCGCGCTGCACGTTGACGTTCCAGGTCTGCACGCGCGGGTTGCGGAAGTCCTCGGTCGACGCTCTGGGGCGCCAGGCCCGACGCGCCGGGCGACGGTGAGCGCGTTGTCGAGGCGGATGGAGCCCGCCGGCCCCGTGAAGGTCAGCGGCGTCACGAGGGGCGGGTTGGCCGACGTCGGCGAGACCACGTTGGTCACCGGCTGGTCGGCTCGAGAGCGCGTAGGCCGCGCGCACCGCGGTGCAGCCCGTCGCCGAACGGATCCCACACGACGCCGATCGCGCGGCTGGTAGTTGCTGCTTGTTGTCGTAGAGCTTGTCGCGGACGCCCGTGGCCCACCTGCTGGAGCGAGACGCTGCGCCGGGTCGAAGTACACGAAGCGGTCGTCGGCCTCCGTGGGCGCCACGTTCAGGTCGTAGCGGAAGCCCAGCTCCAGCGTGAGGTTCGAGCGCAGGCGGAAGTTGTCCTGCACGAACAGGCCGAAGGCCTGCTGGGTGATGTCGCTGTCGCTGTCGCCCGAGCTGCACGGTGAACGCGCTGCCCCGCCCGGCCTGGAAGTCGGCCAGGCTCGGATAGGTGAAGGTCCCGCCGTTGGTCCCGAAGTTGATGTTGTGGAAGCGGCGGTACTCGCCGCCGAACTTGAACGAGTGCCGGCCGCGCAGGTAGCTCGAGCGTGTCGGAGAGGACGTAGGTGGTGTCGGTGCGGCCCTGGGGGAAGCCTCGCGGGCCCGCCGAAGTTCAGGCCCACGCCCTGGACGGTGATCTGGGGCAGGACCACCGCCGAGGTGATGCCGTTGTTGATGCCGTAGCTCTGCTGGGTTCTCGCTGCACGTTGGGCGCGAACGTGATGTTGATGCGGTTGAAGCCGAAGCGCGCCTCGTTCACGACGTTCGGCCCGAAGATGTGCGTGTGGTTCAGGGTGCCGATCTGGCGGTGCGGAGCTGCGGGTGTCCCCGAAGCCGGGGATGGTGTTGCCCTGGAGGTTCGGCTCCGCGCGCTGGTCGCTGCTGGAACGCGTAGTAGGCGTGCAGGCGGTCGTCTCGTGCCGAGCTGGTGGGTGACGTCGCCCGTCCACTGGTCGATGTTCACGTTGGCGGTGCCGGTGCCGATGAAGCGTGGCGCGCCGGTCGCGCTCGTCGCGTTCGCCGTGCGGGATGAGCGGCAGCAGGTTGCGCACCACGGGGTCGGTGACCGCCGCCCGCTGGGCGTCGCTCAGCACGCCGCTGTTGAAGTCGAGGCTGCTGGCGCTGGCGCAGGCCCTCGTAGCTCAGGAAGAAGAAGGTCTTGTTCTTGATGATGGGGCCGCCCAGGTTCGCCCCGAACTGGTTGCGCTTGAAGGGCGACTGCGTTCTGGCTCTCGGGTTGAAGAAGTTCCGGGCGTCGAGGTACTGGTTCCGGTAGAACTCGAACGCCTCGCCGTGGAAGTCGTTCGTCCCCGAGCGGGTCGCGATGTTGACGACCGCGCCCGAGCTGCGCCCGTACTCCGCGCTGAGCGTCTGGTTGTCGACCTTGAACTCGGAGACCGTGTTGATCGACGGCTGGAAGGTGATCTGGTTCTGCACCTGGTCGTTCAGGTTGATCCCGTTGATCATGAAGTTCACGGTGTCCTCGCGGTTGCCCGCGGTGTTGAACGCGAACGAGCCCTGGCCGCGCAGCGGCGCGGTCAGGAACCCGTTCTGCGAGGGAGCGACCGAGCCCGGGATCAGCAGGCCCAGGTCCACGAAGTGGCGCCCGTTGAGCGGGATCTCCTGCACCGTGCGCTGACCGATGACCGTGCCCACCGAGGTAGTCGAGCTCTCGATGACCGGGGCCTCGGCCACCACGTTCACCTCTTCCGCTCGGTTGCCCACCGAGGCTTGACGTCCTGCACGCCCACCTGCGCGACCTCCAGCCGGAGGTCCTTCACCACCGATGGCTGGAACCCGTCCGCCGCCCTCGACGCGGTACAAGCCCGGAGGCAGCGCCGGTACGCGGTAGTCGCCAGGCGGTCCGAGACCGTGGTGCGCTCCTCACCGGTCTCCTGGTTGCGCACCGTGACCGTCGCGCCCCGGCAAGGCGCCGCCTTGTGCGTCGGTGATGACGCCGCGCAGCGCCCGTGGACTGGGCCAGGACAGGCGCCGTGGCCAGCAGGATCGCCAGCAGCGACAGGATGGAAGGGCATCCCCTCTTCAAGCGCATGAGATCTCCTGCGCTCCGTCGGGCCGCGCGGACCGGCAATGGCCCCTCAAACCGCGCGGCACCACCTGAGCGTTGATGGTTTCCAGATCACCCGAGCCTACGCCCACGCAAGCGCTCCGGGTCAACCCTTCTGTTACGATCGAGGCCGATGCTGCTCGCGCTGCCCGCCCTGCTCCTGCTGGCCCCTCCCACCTCGTTCGACCTGTCCGCCGCGTACCAGGCGGGTACAGGCGCCAGGATCCGTCACCGTCATGTTCAAGGCCACCGATCCGGACGTGGTCGTCAACGAGACACCGGGGCCGCGGCTCGCGCTCGACCCGGCGCAGACCGTGCTCGTGGACAAGCAGGCGCCGCCCGCAAAGCGGGGCACGCGCCCGCCGAGGCTGGCGAAGGCAAGTACCTGGACGTCTCGCTGCCCGTCGTGTTTCCGGTGGCGCTGGCGGCGGGCGCCTCGCCGGGCGCCCGCGACGTCAGGGGAAGGTGACGATACTTCTACTGCTCGAAGCGCGAGGGCTGGTGCCGCAAGGGCACGGCCGACGTCGAGTTCGGCGTCAGGGTTCCCTGAGACGCTCTACTCGGCGGGCACCAGCCCGTCGGTCGCCAACGGGTCGCCGCGCAGGAGCGGATACGGGTTCACGGGCACGCCGGCCCACCAGCGGCCCCGGCTCTCCAGGCGGAACATCGCGAAGTGCAGGTGCGGCGCGCCCTCGGGCGCGTTGCCGGTCGTCCCCACGTAGCCGATGACGTCGCCGCGCGCGACGGCCTGGCCCGCGCGCAGCCGGGACGAGTAGCGCTGCAGGTGCGCGTAGAAGTAGCAGTACTGGCCGCTCTGGTCGTACTGCCAGATCGAGGTGCCGCCGGTAGAGCTCGAGTTGAGCGCGGCGATCGTGCCCGCCACCGCCGCGCGCACCGGCGTGTTGCGCGCGGCCGGGATGTCGAGCGCGTGGTGCACGTGGCCGTCCCGCTGGTCCAGGAAGCCGTCGATGAGGTCCGCGCGGCTCACCGCCCGCGACGGGCAGGGCCAGGATGCCGAGGGAACGACGGCTGGAAGGCCCGGGTCGGCCCGGCCGGCGGCCGGGACGGGCGCGCGTGCGCAGCCGCAGCCGACGAACACCACGCCCGGCGCGCCCACGAGGACGCCGGTGGCCGCCAGACCGCCCAGGCGCCTCACGTCGCAGGACCGCTGCACCAGGAGATGTTAGAGGGTTTCGCGTCCCTTGTCGCGCAGCGCCTGGCCGCCTGGCCGAGGTCGTCGGGCGTGTTGACGTTGCGGAACAGCGCGTCCACGCGCCCGAGCGCGCCGAGCTCCGCCTCGAGCAGCTCGACGACCGACGTCCGGCCAGAAGCTGGTCATCCTGCGCTCTCCGGCGTCGAGGCGCGCGGCGCACCGGCGGCTCGAGCAGCTCCGGCCCGTAGGCGGCGCACAGCGGCTCCGGCCGGCCCCCGACGCGGGGCACGGCGGCGTCGGCGCCGGCGACGCTGCGCAGGACCAGCGGCAGGAGCGCCGGCGTCACGAACGGCAGATCGACGCCGAGGGGAGCAGACCGGCCGCGCGCCGGCGGCGGCGGCGAGCGCCGCGTCGAGCCCCGCGAGCGGTCCCGCATCGCCGATGCGGTCCGCCACGACCGGGACACCGCGGTCCTCGTAGCGCGGCGTCAGGCCTGGACAGGATGCCGGACGTCTCGGCAGACCGCGCGCAGCCAGGCGATCGCGTGGTCCGAGCAGCGCCGCGCCCTCCCAGGGCAGGAGAGCCTTGTCGCGGCCCATGCGGACGGCTACGCCCGCCCGCCACCACGAAGCCGACCGCGCCGGCTACTTCCTCCGCTTGAACGACCACGTCACCTCGAACTCCGGATACGCGGCGCGCCGTCCTGCGGTCGTGCCCATGCACGCGCGCCGTGAATCGCGTCTCGTCCGCCCGCGCCGCCGCGCGCTCGACCGCATCGCCGCAGGCGCGGCGACGATCCGCGAACGTGAGACGACGACGCGCCCTGGACCTTCTTCGTGAAGACCGCGCGCACCTCGCGCAGGATCAGCGCGACCGAGGCGGACGCGCCCTCCGACCAGCACCATGGCCGGCGCGCCCAGTCGACATCTCGGCCGCCATCAGCCTGCGCGGCGAAATAGGTCGAGCGGAACGGGTTCTGCGTCCGCCAGCCGCCGGGCAGCGACACCGCTGCAGCCGTCCTCCTCCAGCCGCCGCAGCCGGAGCCCCGCGCAGAACGCGAGCGGCAGCCTGGCTGAGCAGGTACATGCGGAACGTCCACGGCTTCAGCAGCCGCCGGCGCGCGGCGTCCGACTTTTTCCGTCCAGGTCACCGGGCCTCCTGCCGCGCCCAGCCGAGGCTCGGGTCGGCGCGCTCCACCTCGCCGCCCACCATCACCGCCAGCACGCGCGTGTCCTTGATCTGTGCGGCGGGCACCGCGAGCGGGTCGCGGTCGACCACGATCAGGTCGGCCCAGCGGCCGGCCAGCCAGGGTGCCCGTGTCGTCCTCCTCGAAGCCCGACCAGGCCGCGCCCGCGGTGTACCAGCGCAGGGCGGTGCGCGCGTCCACCGCCTCGTCCGCGCCCAGCACGTCGCCCGTGCGGTACTCCTTGCGCTCGACCGCGGCCCCACAGGCCCCACCAGGGCGACAGCGGCGTCACCGGGAAGTCGCTGCCGCCCGAGACGCACGGATGCCGCGCTGCTCGTAGCTGCGCCCGCGGTACGCAGGACTGCGCGCGCGCCCGCCGTAGTTGCGGAACCAGTCGCCGATCCAGTAGACGAACGGCGGGTTGTGGTCCACCGCGACGCCCAGGCGCGCGATGCGATCGAGCAGCGCGGGCGTCGTCACCCGCAGTGCACGATGCGGCTGCGATGGTCGCCCGGCGCGGGTCCCAGCGCCGTCTCCAGCGCGTCAGCACCTGCGCGACCGCGCGGTCGCCGATCGCGTGCGCGGTGATCCGCCGCCCAGCTCGTGCGCGGCCTCATGGCGCGCCGCCAGCTCGGCGTCTCCAGCGCAGGAGGCCCCAGGTTCGCGGGGTCGGCCCGAAGGCCGGCGGCGTGACCGCGATCGTGCGCGGCGGCCATGCCGCCGTCCGTGAAGGAACTTCACGGCGCCCCAGCGCAGGTGCGCGCTGCCGTGGCCCTCGTGTGCACGCCCAGCGCGCGCAGGTGGGAACGATCGCCTCGTCGGCGCCGTCCGCTGATCGGGATCAGGGGATCGCCCGCACGCGGACGCGCAGGCGCCCGGCCGCATCGGCCTCCCGGTACGCGCGCAGCGGGCCCTCGGCGCACGAGCGTTACAGCGGAATCGTGGAGCGTCGTGAGGCCGACGGCCAGCGCCTCGTCGCTCACCCGCGCGGCGGCACGCCAGCCGCTCGGCCGGGCCGAACGTGGCGGACGTGCGGGAGGTGCGCGAGCGCCAGGCCCATCGCGGTGTCGCCAGGCGACGCCGGTCGGCGCGACTCGCCCGCGGCGTTGTGCCTCGATGGCGCCTCCCACCGGGTCCCTTCGTGCCGCGCGCGTGATCCCGGCGCGCCGCAGCCCGGCCGAGTTCCGGGACGGCCGCATGGCCGGAGACGTGCTCGAGGTACGCGGGCCGTTCGCCGGTGACGGCGTCCAGTCGTCGTCTCTGGCGCAGGTAGCGCCGCTCGGGCCGCTTCGGCTCGTCCCAGCGGTCGCCCAGGGAATCCGGGGCTTCGCCCGCGGGCGCCTGGGCCGACCACGCGCCACCGCTTCCGCCAGCGACCCGACCGCGGGCACCCAGGTCCAGAGCCGTCCGGAGATCGCGCGCGCGGCGAGGCGTCGAACGGCATGCGTGTGGGTGTCGATCAGCCCGGGGCCGGACGGTGCGGCCGCCCAAAGTCCAGCACGCGCGTTCCCGGGCCCGCGAACGCGCGTACCTCGGCGTCCGTGCCCAGCGCGAGGATGCGGTCGCCGCGGACAGCGGGAGCCTGGGCCGGCTGCGCGCGCCCGTCCATCGCATGGATGCGCCCGCCGACCAGTGACCAGTAATCGGCCACCACCGCGCCGGCCAGCGCCAGGGTCATGAGCATGCGCGTGGCAGAGTGTAGTCCGCCCGTTCCGCTCGCGCACCGCTTGTACGCGGTCCCGCGGCGGATCTGTTGTAGCGTCGTGGCGGCGAAAGGAGGCCGGCATGCGTCTCGGCCCAGCCTCATCCGTACGATCGAGATGCACGCCGAGGAGCTGACGCGCGAGCTGCTCGACGACCTGGGTGCCGCAACCCGCGCGCGCCTCTTCCACGGGGCTGACGCGCGAGGAGCTGCACAGCCGCGTCTGCGGCACGTCTACTCACAACCTCGGCGTTCTGGTGGCTGGCCGAGAAGGACGAGCGCCACATCGAGAAGGTCTATGCGGACCTCGGCCGCCGCCGGCACGACGTCCACGCGCCGGTCAGCGAGCTTGCTGCTGTACGTCGTGATCCTGATCAGGATGCATCCGCGCAGCTACATCGCGCGCATCGCCGCCGCCAACTCCGCGGTGGAGATGCATCCGGACGCGGAGCCTGAACGCCTTGATGGGCACTTCTTTCCGACAAGCGCGCTCTACCGCCTCGGTGAAGGGCTACGGGGACGCCGAAGCGCCTGCCTCGCGCGCCCCGCTCGCGACGTTTTCGCGACGCGCATTCCCTGGGAGATCGGCTCCATGGACGAGCCGTACCGACGCCGCCTCCTGTGGCACTGGGTTCCTGGTCCTGCTGCTGGCCCTGCTGCTCGGTTTCCCACGGCGCTCGCGCCGCGCGGACGTCATGGGAGATGGCGGTCCACGTCACCGCGCCTCATCGGCTCGCGCTGCTGGTGCTGGCCATCGCGAGCGCCTGGGACGACCTGCGATCCTCACGCCGGCCCAGCGCAAGCGCGCGTTCGTGGCGTTGCTCGTGGGCATCTGCAGCCCAACCTGGTCGTCAACGTGCTGGGCGCGCGCGCTCGTGGACTTTTCCCGGGCCCGCCACGGAGCCGGGGGTGAAGGCGCTCCGCCTGGGAAATGGCGAGCGATCTGGGTGTTCGGCGCGGTCCTGAGTCCCGGCGCTCTTCTTCTCGCGGTGGGATCGATCCTCCATGGGCTTCGCCGGCGTCCGCCGTCCTCCCCTGGCGATTGCGCCCGATGATCCGAAAGAGCGCTAGGGTTCGACACGATGCTCAAGGTGGGTGACGTCGCGCCGGACTTTCCCATCCGGGACACCACGCTCTACCGGCTGCTCGAGGAGGAAGCGGCCGCGGTGTTCTTCTTCCCACGCGCCTTCACGCCCGGGTGCACGAAGGAGGCGACCGAGTTCCGCGAGGAGTTCGCAGAACCTGCGCCTGCGCTCGAGGCTGCGACGTGGCGGGCGTGTCGCGCGACGCGCAGGAGAGAGCGACGCCTTCCGCGCGCGAAGACCCGGAGCCTGCCCTTCCCGCTGGTGCAGGTCGAGCGCCGAGGTGGCGCGATCCCTGCGCGCCTACAAGGGTGCGCTGGCCGGTCATCGGCCTCGCCCGCCGCGTGACCTACGTCGTCGACCCGCAGCCGCCGCGTGAAGATGGCGCTGCACAGCGAGTTCGACATCGGCTCGCACGTGACCGCGACCTGCGCGGCCCTCGCCAGGCCGAGCCCTGAGGCCGTCGGCCCAGGAGCGTCTTCAGGTGCTCGATGAGCTGGCGCTTCGTCGGCCGGGCAAGTCAGGCTCGGTGCCGAACGGGTGGCCGGTGTTCGCGTTTGCCCTTCACCGTGGTGTCGTAGTCGAAGTAGTCGACGCCGTTCTCCGGCTCCACCTGCTTGAAGCCCGCGTCCACCCGGGTCGCACTTCGGCGCGTGCGCCGACGAAGAAGAGCTTCGTACGCCCGGCGGGCGGCGTCAGCATCTGCGCGAGCAGACGGCACTGGGCCCGTTGTGCAGGTACGCCGGCTGCGCCGGCCCACACGCCGTTGTGGGGCGGGCCTTGTACATGGGGACCGTGAGCTGCTTCGGGTTGCCGGCCACCAGCGTCTTGAGCGCGGTCTCCTGGTCCTTGACCTTCTGCTCGAGCGCCTTCCAGTCCGGACTCCGGCAGCGCGGGCACTCCGCACCCGGAGGGACGACGAGCCCGTGCGGCCTGGGCGAGGCCGATGCCGAACTGAGCCCAGCTGCACGCCGAAGACCGCGTTTCCTCAGGACGTCGCCCGCCGGGGCGGTTCTCGCCAGGACGGCTTGAGCAGGTCGACGAAGATGGGCGGTCCCCTTGGGGGCGCCGGTGTAGCGCCGGTGCGCTTCACGAAGTTCTCCGCTGCCAGCGCGTCCGTCACCCACGTGCGCCGTCTCTCGACCAACTGTGGGCCTTGATCCGCCGGTTGGGATCGCCGCGGTCGATGAGCGCGTGGCAGCTCCTCGCAGTGCTTCGCGTAGAGGACGCCGCCCGCGGTCGCCTTCGCCGCGTCGATCGACAGCGGAAGCTGGCCCCGGCCACTGGGGCGACGCCAGCCAAGTCAGGATGGTTTTCGGAGCGATTTCAGGTTTCCCCGACGTCCGGGCGTCGCGTTCTTGTAGAGCGCTGGAAGGCCCCCTTGCGCGGCAATGAACTCCGTGCGCCCGAACACGCCCAGCACCTCGCCGATGTTGCGCGCAGCAAGGGCCCGGGGCCAGCGTTGGGCGCGGAGCCGTTCCCACTGCACTGAAGTCCTGCTGGTGAGCGTCCCAGATGACGGGATAGGACACGGGCGCGTCCGCCAGCTGGCGGTTCTCGGCATCGCCCAAATCCACGCCATCACCTCGTTGAGGATGTTGCCGAGGCGTAGTCCACGCGCCGCGTCCTGCAGGGAGCGCGGGTCGTTGCGCTCCTGCGCTCGGCTCAGCGTCCTCGCGTGAACGACCCGAGGTCCGCTCAGCGCGTCCGCCTTCCGCGCCGGGTGGGCTCGCCCGCGACCTTCTGCGCGAAGCGCTGGAACTGGCGTCGTCCGGGCCGTGGCCTGGAGCGCGCCCAGCAGCCGTTCAGCATCCCGCCGAAGTCCGCGCGAGCGAGGGGCCACCTTCGACCTGACCACCGCGCTGCCGGTCTCGATGCGCGTCGTGGCAGGCCGCGCAGTTGAGGCCGAGCATCCGCGCCCGTCCTGCTGGTGCCGGTTCTTCAAACCCGATCGGCAGTCCGTCCGGGCTGGCGCGGAGGATGAACCGACCTCCAGGTACCCCAGCCGCGGCAGCTCGTCGCGGAAGGGCGTGGTGCCTCCGGCCTGCTCCAGCGCCAAAGGAACCACGCGTAGGGGACCACCAGCATCGAGCCCCGCGACGTGAACCGCGCCTGCCTCCAGGTCCAGCCCGCATCCAGCTGGTTCCAGCCCATGCCGGGCGCGCGGTGGGGAGGCCGCGCCGCGGCGCAGTAAGCCTTCTCCCGCGCAGGCGGCGGAAGCGCGGCTCCCAGCAGACGAGCGCCTTCATCGAGACCCCTTCATTCCGTGGCGGCCAGCAGGGTTAGCGTTCTCCCACCCGCGGCGTTCCGGCTCCCTCGGCGATGCGGCCCAGCGCGGCTTCCAGCGCGTCGCGCGATGTCCCCGGCTCTCCCGACCGCTGGCGGAAAGCGGAACAGTCGTGGCCGCGCGCAGCTCGACCAGAACGCGCCCGTCTCCCAAGCGATCTCCTGCGCGCGCTCCAGCTCGGCCGTGCGGCCCGGCCACGCGCGGGGTCCCCTGCGCGGCGCCGCGACCACGCCCTGGCGCTCCGCGGTGGCCTCGTCGTCCTCCAGCGCGCGCCAGCAGCCCGCCCCGCACGCGGTGCAGCTCGGCCTCGCAGATCCGCTCCTCGTTCTTCTCCATGAGGGCGAGCTCCTTCGTCGACGCGCTTGCGCCTCCGCGTACTCGCCCTGGCGCGAGAGGGCGAAGGCACAGCAGCCCAGCGAGTACGGGCGCTCCAGCGCCGAGTGCATGAAGACCTGCGCGTCCAGGGCTGCGGCGGCATCTCGGCCACGCCTTCCTTGACCCTGCCCAGCGTGCACAGCGCGGACCCCGCGCGCGATGTGGGCCCACTGCGCGATCTGGTGGAGCCCCTGCTCCCCGGCATTTTCTGGCGATGGCGTCGCCGCCCAGGTCACGACTCCGTCCATCTCTCCCCGCTCGTATAGATCCAGGCCTGAAGAACGTCGCGTAGGCGATGCTCTGTTGCGTCCGCAGCCGCTGGGCGTGCTCCAGCGCCTGGGTCACGTGCTTCACCGCCTGTCCAGCCGGCCGCGCAGCACCTCGGAAGCGCTCGAGCATGGACAGCAGAGCTCAGCATGGGATCGAGGACGTAGAGCGACGAGAACGCATGGCGGGCGGGATCGTAGCGCCCAGGACCTGCTTCAGGTGCCGCACCCCTCGGCCAGGCGGCCCATGTATCCCACAGCGCGTGGAGCGCTTCCACGCGAATGGCCGACTCGCGACGCTTCGGCCGCGCCTGCATCTGCGCCGGCCACCTCCAGCGCCTCGCGCAGCCGGCCGCCGATCAGCAGCACCGTCCAGCGCCCACAGCGCGGGGAAGAGGCGCCGGTCGTCCTGGAGGCGCAGGGCCAGGTCGCGCGAAAGGGCGGTACGCGGCCTCCACCTGGCCGCAGCCCGTGGCCATGAGCGACACGCCCAGCGTGACCGAGCAGCGGGTGCTCGAGCCGCGCGCTCCTCGGTGTCCGGCAGGACCTCCACCGCGCGCAGCCCGCGCTGCGCCAGCAGCGCCGCCCCAGATAGGCGAACAGGCGGGCGGCGTGGCGACGCGGCCAGAAGAAGGGCGCGGCTCCGCGCGGAGCCGCGCGCGGCCCGTACAGCAGTCTAAGGCCAGGTCCGCGGACATCGCGGGCACTTGTCGCCCGAACCCGACGACGGCCGCGGCCACCGTCGCCGAGATCGCCACCCGCCGCGACGGCGCCAGCGGCGGCGACAACAGCGCGTTCTGGTAGAAGACGTGGATCGAACCGGTAGCGCACGGTCAGCGTGCGGTCTGGGAACTCCCTGCTCGCCGCCTGGCCTGCACGGACCCGTGGAGCGTCGAACCGGATACCAGCTCCGGCAGCCGCCCCTCGACGTCCGGCCGGGTCGTGTCCCAGTGGCCTTGGCTCACCACCGCGGAGCTCGAACTGGATGCCGCTCCTGCCCGCGACGCTTTGAAGCTCACCGAATGCGAGCCGGCGGTCACTCCTTCCGCGGAGCCGGTCTGACTCTTGAGACTGGATCATGCGGGCGGATGGACGACGGGGATCTCCTTCTTGAACTCCGGCGAGCTCCGCACGCAGGTGTCCAGCCCCCGTCGACGGAATCGTGGCGCACCACCTGCGCGGAGCCGCGCAGGAAGCGCAGCATGTCGGAGCCAGGAAAGAGCGGGTTGCCATCGGTCTTGGCGCGGACCAGCTCCAGCGGCTCCGGCGGGAAGCGGTGCTCGGGGAAGCGCAGCGCCACCAGCCGCTCCACGTCGTCGCGATCCAGGAATGCCGAAGCGCCACGTCGCGGCTGGCGCTGCCGCGCTGCCACCGCTGCTTCGCCTGCGGGAAACGGCGCCGGGCCGCCAGCAGCTCGGAGGGCCGGTAGGTCGCAGACCACCAGCACCGGCAGGTCGGCGCGGTGGGGAGCCCGGGTACGACACCAGGTCGGGTGGTGGACTCGTCGGACCAGCGCGTCCTCCAGCGCGACACGACCGGGCGCAGGCGGGCCATCTCCTCCACGAGCTTGCGTGCGAGCTCGCGCTTTCATGCGCTCGGGGACGCGGCCTTCGCCTGCTCGACCAGCGCCTCCTGCGTCGAGTCTGGCGCAGCGAGGGCGCGACCTGCAGGTACACACACCGGCGCGAAGCGCCTCGGTCGCGCGCGCTGGCCGCCGAGCCGCCGCGCAGGAGCGCGTGTCGAGCCGCACGCCGGGCTGCAGCGCGTCGGCAGCCGCCCATGCGCCTCGAGCAGCGCCCGCGCGCGATCCAGGCGGTGCCCCGCTCGGCGCGCAGGCCCCTCGGCGGAACTCCTCGACCAGCGTCGTCTTGCCGAGCGCCGGGCTCGCCGGTCACGCACACCATGCGCCAAGCTGCCCGCGGCGGCGGCCTGCGAGGCGCCCGCGCCCAGCGCCCGGCGCTCCTCGTCGCGTCCGACCGACTCGCCGGCGCACCGCCGGGACCGCGCCGGCAGCGCACAGCTTGACGCCCGAGCGCGTGAAGCTGCCCGGCTCCCGCGCGCGCGTCCGCGGCGCTGGGCCGCAGGACGGCCTCCTCCTTCGACAGCATGCGCAGCGACGAGGCTCTCGAACGCGCGGGCTGGATCTCGGGGTTGAGCCGCGCGGGGCGGCGTCGCCGGCTGGGACAGGATCGCGAACGCGGTCGCGGCGCCAAAGTGGCCCTGAGTAGAAGGGGTCGCGCGCCGGTCGCCGAGCTCGTAGTAGAGGATCCCCATCGAGAAGATGTCCGGAGGCCGTGGCCGCCGCGTCGCCGCGCGCCTGCTCGGGCAAGACATGTGGCGGATGGTGCCCAGCACGATGCCGGGCTCGTTGGTGGCGGCGCGGTGTCGGAGTGGCCGTCGCTCGCGCGCGAGAGCGGGCCAGGCCGAAGTCGAGCACCTTCACGTAGCCGTCCGGCCGCACCATGACGTTGTCGGGCTTGATGTCGCGATGGACGATCCCGGCCGCGTGCGCGATACCGAGATGGCTCTCCGCCACCTGCCCGCAATCAGCGACTGAGCGCGGGCCCAGGTCGCCGCGGGCGACCTCGGTCAAGCGCGCGCAGCGTCGAGGCTCCTCGATGAGCTCCCACGGTCGCGATGAAGTCCGACCTCCTCCCACTCCGCGATCTCGTAGATCGTGATGATGTTCAGGTGGTTGAGCGCGGACGCCGCGCGCGCTTTCCTGCACTGCAGCGCCGGCGCCGCGCCTGGTCGGAACGTCATCTCGGGCAGGCAAGGTCTTGAGCGCGACGTAACCAGATCGAGCCGCAGGTCGCGAGGCCCTGTAGAACAGTTCCCACCCCCCCCCTGGGCGAGCTTCTCGATGACCTCGTAGTGCCCGATGGTGCGGCCGTCCATTGCGTTACGGCGCATTCTTCCACAAGGTGCGCTGCGAGGCGATCGGCAGAATCCCGCGCATCCACACGGAGTTACCTTACGTCCGCCGAGCCGGGCTCGGAAGGACCGCTTTCGCGCCTGTCGGACGCGCTCGTGCGCCGAGTACGCCGCGAGCGCCTGGGACGAGAGCTGCCGGCGCCCACCGCCGTCGAGGAGCCCGAGCGGCGGCGCCGGGTCTTCGCGGGCATCCATCGCGCGTCCCCGCTCGCGGCCCTCTGTATCTCGGGCGGCGGGATCCGCAGCGCGACGTTCGCTGGGCGCGAGGTCCGGCGAGCTGGGCGGTCGCCGGCGAGACCGCTCGCGCAGTTCGACTACCTCTCGACCGTGTCGGGCGGCGGCTACATCGGGAGCTCGGCTGATCGGCCTGGATCCACTCGCGCGGGCGGCGGCTCGCGGGCGTGCTGCCGCGGTCGAAGGCCCGCACCGCCAGCGCGCGGCCGGCGAAGAGGGCACGGACGAGGACGCGCCACGATCCCATCCCGAGCGCACACTGCGCTGAGTTCAAGCACAGCTACCTGACGCCGAAGCTGGGCCTGGGCTCGGGCGACACCTGGTCGCTGGCCGCGATCCTGGTGCGCAACCTGATCCTGAACTGGCTGGTGCTGGTGCCGCTAAGCTGATGCGCGGAATCCTGATGTGGCCCTCGCATCCCGGTCTCGCTGCTCCAGCTTTCGACCCGCCCGGAGGCGTCCACCCGCCCGGCGTGGTTCGACCAGCTCGAATGGGCGACCGTGGGTGTCGGCCTCCTGCTCTACTGCGCGCAGCCCCACCCTTCAACGCGTTCGGCGCGCTGCCCAGCATGGGCGGGCGGGCGATGACGCAGGGCCGGTTCGCCTGTAGCCTGTACAGGGCCGCGAGGCTCCTCTCGGGGCTGCTGCTCGTCGTGGGCTTCTGGTGGATCTGGGACGACCTCGGTTTTCGGGCGCCCACGTTTCCTCGCGGAGCTGGTATGGTCGCCGGGGCCGTGCTCACGTTCCTGTGCTGGCTGGGCCCGTCCTGGTGGCCGACGACCTGTTTGCCGCGACGCCCGGCGCGCTCGGGCGACGTCTGTTCGGCCCGCTCACGCCCGCGAGGCCTCATCTTCGGCGCGGCCTCGCGGCGCGGCCGCGTGCTGTGCTTCTACCCGCGTGCTCTTCCACCGCGAAGAACCAGGACGATCCCTCGTTCTTCGCGACGTTCGCGCCCGCGCTGTTCCTGCGACCGGGCTGCTGCTGGGCCTGGGGCGGCCGGCGGTCGGGTTCACGAGCCGCACGCACGCTGGCTGAGCCCGACCGCGAGTGGGTCGCGCGCGCCGGCGGCCGCACGCTGACTGTGCCATCCTGGGCTGGCTGGCGTTGTGCGCGGTCGTGCTGGATCATCCCCGCACGTGGCGTTCGGCTGGATGCGTGCACGTGCACTCCGCGCTGGCATCGGCGTGGGAGCGCTGGCCGGCTGGATCTCCGCGTCCTCGCGGGGCAGCTCGAGCTCCGCGGCCGCCAACGCGAACCCCGCGGCGACAGCGGGCGCGATGGGAGCTCGCGAAGAAGGCGGCGGCGATGCCGGTGTCGTCGCTGCTGCTGATGCTGGCCTCCTGACGATGCTCACGAGCGTCGCGGCTTCTCAGGCCACGGGCCTGGCGGTGGAGGCCCCTTTCTGGAACCACCACCAGCTACGGTCAGAGCACACCAGCCTGCGCGTCGCGCTCGGCTGACCGTGGTGCTGGTCGCGGGCACGCTGCTGATGGGCCGCTACGTCAACATCAACACGCGCCCCGCTCCACGCCATGTACCGCGACCGGCTGGTGCGCGCGTACCTGGCCGCCTCCAACGCCTCGCGCCGGCTGTCGCCCTTCACCGGCTTCCGACGAGACCGACAACGCGCATGGCGGACCTGCTGGCCAGCGGCTGCGGCCGCTGCACGTGGTGAACGCTGACGCTGAACCTGGTCGCAGACGACGCGCCTGGCCTGGCAGCAGCGCAAGGCCGAGAGTCGTTCCCGATGACGCCGCTGCACTGCGGCAGCCACCAGCCTCGGCTACCGCGACGCGGCGTGCTACGGCGGCGCCACGGCATCACGCTCGGCACCGCCGATGACCATCTCCGGCGCCGCCGCCAGCCCCGAACATGCGGCTAGCAACTCGTCGCCGCTCGTCTCGTTCATCGATGACGCTGTTCAACGCGCGCCTGGGCGCGTGGCTCGGCAACCCGGGCCGCGGGCCGCGACACACTGGCGGCTGGACGGGCCGCGCTCGCGCTGGCGCATCGGCTCGTCCGCGAGGTCGCTCGGCCTCACCGACGACCAGAGCACCTTCTACGTACCTCTCCGACGGCGGGCACTTCGAGAACCTCGGGCTCTACGAGATGGTGCTCGCGGCGCTGCCGGTTCGATCGTGGTGCTCGACGCGGGTGCGATCCCAGCTTCACCTACGAGGACCTGGGCAACGCGCTGCGCGAAGATCCGCATCGACCTCGGCGTGCTCGATCGAGTTCGTGGACGCGAGCACTGCGGGCGCTGTCGTGGCACGCGAGCGGCGCCGGCGGTCGGCGCGCATCAGGTACTCCGCCGCGGACGACGGCGGGGACGACGGCGTGGCTGCTCTACCTGAAGCCGATGATGCTCGGGACGACGAGGCGCCGGACGTGCGCAGCTACGCCGCGGCTCAACCCGACGTTCCCCCACCAGTCGACGCCAACCAGTGGTTCAACGAGTCGCAGACCGAGAGCTACCGCATGACTCGGGCCAGCACACGGTCGCCTCGGTGTGCGGGGACTCGCCGGGAAGGCGCCCTGTCCGGAGCTCATCCGGCGGGCGGCGCGGGGCCAGTTGCCCCGCCGGGCCAAGGTCAGCAATACGTAACTGAACGAAGTACTAC
>ERZ1370068.6161-contig-5162_pt1 | contig 44326 bp, 52 predicted proteins | sample MGYA00561227_ERZ1370068 | MGnify/ENA primary metagenome ERZ1370068 (study PRJEB38410, sample SAMEA6850437) | metagenome | study: Metagenomic assessment of the ecological functions of the soil: analysis of the soil microbiota associated with the...
GGTAGCCACTTCGTTCAGTTACGTATTGCTCAGGAGGCGGCGCAACCGCTGCAGCGAGAACCCATCCATGCCCTCGGGACCAGGCGGGGGTCCGGAGATGGCCCTGCCAGCGGGGCCATCCTGCTGCTCGGCGATCGCCGGCGGCTCGGCGGTGAAGTCAGGGTGGCTGCGGAGGAAGAGGCCGATCACGGGTCCTGGCCCTCCCTCCGGCTCGGTGCTGCAGACCTGGCGTAGGTGAGCGAGGCCTCCCGGCGGCACCACGTTCCTGGCAGCGCTCGAGGATGCGCCGCTGGAGCGCGGCCAGGCGGCGCACGTCACCTCCTCGCTGCCGGCGCCAGCGCAGCTCGGGATGGCGGCGCGGCGATCGCCCCAGCCCGGTGCGCGGGGCGTCGAGCGGCACGGCGTCCACGCGCGCCGATGGAGCGGGGAAGGGCTCGGTGGCGTCGTGGGCCAGCACTCAGGTCGGTCGGATGAGGCCCAGGCGCCGGGCCTCCGAGCCGCGATCTTCGCCAGCTTCACCGCGTGGCCGAGAGGTCCACCGCGAGCACCCGGTGGCGTCTCGGCGTGGTGTACGCGCGCTGCCTTCCGCCCGGCGCGGCGCAGGCGTCGAGCACCCGCGCCCCCTCGGGAATGGCGGCGAGAGAGCCCGACCAGCTGGGCAGCCGCCTCGTCCTGGACCTGGAACCTGCCCCTCGGTCGCACCCACCCAGCGTCGTCCACCGGGCCGGGCGACGGACAGCCGGAGGCGCACCGGCGAGCGGCTGGGTGGGCGCGGCCGTCACCTGGACGGCCTCGGCAGAACGGCGCGGCGAGGCGCGTCGCGGCCGGCGGCCCGGGAGTTGGTGCGGACGGTCACCGGCGGCGGCTCGATTGTTCGCCCGCCAGCATCGCCTCGGCGGCGGCGGCTCCGGCCGTGGCGGCGCGGACCAGCGCTCGACTTTCCAGCCAGCGGAGGGCTGGCTCGCGGACCGAGAGGTGCTCCGGCGAGGTCCGACTCGGGCGGCGGGGGCCTGGACTCGGGCGCCGGCCACCTTGCGCGGCACGGCGTTGACAGGACCGCCGCGCGGGACGGCCCAGGCTGCTTCAGGCCCCTCGACCGTCTCGGAGCACCGCCGCCCGGCGCGGGACCCGCGAGTGGAAGATCTGGTAGGCCCGACGCGCGGCGCGGCCAAGCACCCGGTCACTCCAGCGCGGGCGAGCTTCCGGTCCGAGAACTGGGCGCGATGGCACGGTCGAGCGCCAGCCGCCGGCCGCGTCGCCCCGTAGGCAGAGCTCGGTGACCAGCGCCGGCGTCGCGCGGACGATCGCGCCGCGTGGTGCCGCGGCCAGGCGCTGGGTCAGCACGACGTTGAGGTAGGCGTCCGGTGGCCTCGACGCGGGCGAGCTACGATCGATGCGCCGCCGCCCGGGCGTTCGATTCCAGCGCCGCCATCCACTCCACCGGCTGCGTGCTCGGCGAAATTCAGCGCCGCCCAGCGGCTGGACCGCCAGGAAGAGCGCCTGCGGCACCCTCGTCGAGCTGCTCGCGCTGGCCCGGCCTCGACCAGCCGCCCCGCTGCTGCAGCGCCACCCACTGGCCGCAGGCCCAGGGTGGCGAGCCATGACCCAGGCCTGGGAGCGGCCGGCGAGCCGGTCGGCGATGCGGGCGCGGACCGCCGGCCCCGGGTGAGCCCGCCCGTCGCGCGTCGGAGGGTGGCGGCGTACGCGCGGTGGCGGGCCGTTCCTCGAGCGGCAGCGGTGGTCGCCTGCGTCGTGGCGGGGCTCAGCGGCGGCGGGCGCCTCAGGCGCTGGGCCGGAGGTCGGGGCTGCGACCGCCGCGGCGCGCCAGGCGTCTTGGAGGCCGGCGCGGGCATCCGCGCGGGGATTCGCGCGGCGGACGCTCGCCGGCGGCTGGCCGGGCCGGGGCGAGCGCCTTGCGCGCGTGGCTGCCGGCGGGCACGGCCGCAGCGGTCTTCGCGGCCCGCGCGGACTGGCGGCCCGGCTCTCAGCGCACGAGACAGCCCCGCTCGAGCGCCGGCGAGGTAGGCCTCGGCGCCGGCGCCCGAGACGCGGGCCCGCGCAGACGTCCCGGAGGAGGGGACTTCGGGACCCGGCGCTGCGCCGCGGCTCCCGGCCCTCCGCCGGGGTCGAGCACCTCGACCACCGCGGCACCTGGCGCAGGCCGCCACCGCCGCGCGCACGCAGCACGTGCGATCGAGGCCAGCGGCCCGGGATTGAGCAGCACCCTCGGCCCCGGCTGCGCTGCTCCCACAGCGCGTCCACCAGCGCTCCCCTCGTGAGTTGCTCTGCACCGTCCGCAGCGTGGCCCAAGGCCCGGGCCTTCTCCGCGGGCCGGCGGTCCACCTCGCCGGGTCTGGGGATGAGGACGGACCGTCGGACCGTGGAGCACGGGCACGTTCATGGCACCTCGCGAAGGGACGTTCGCCCAGGCGAAGGCGGTGTCCGCTCAGGAACTCCGCGGCGCTCATCCGCCGCGGCGTCGGGCTGCACCTCGAGCAGACGGAGCGCGCGCGCTGGCCGCAGGCGCACGTCGAGCGCCCGTGCGTGGCGAGCACGGTCCCGGGCGGCCCCGCGCCGTCCGCCACCTCGCGCCCGCCAAGATCTTGAGTCGCGTGGCACGCCGAGCTGCGTCCCAGCCGCCCGGCCGGGAAGTGAAGGCCCTGGATCGCCGCTCGAGCTCCATCCGCCGGTCGGCGTCCGGTCAGCCGCCCGTCCTCCTTCTCCACCATCCGGGCGACGGTGACGCCGTTCTCCGATTGCGGGACGGCATCGGAGCCCCGGCCAGGTACCGGGGCAGCGTCGTCGCGGGCAGTGCGCCCCCAGCTCGGCCAGCCGGGCGTGGAGCGAGCTCGGAGGTGTGCCGGTGGGGCGACGGGCTCCCCGTCACGCGGCGAGCACCGGCCCGGTGTCGAGCCCCGCCTCCATCTGCATCAGACAGACGCCGGTCTCCGCATCGCCGGCGGCGATGGCCCACTGGATGGGGCGGCACCGCGCCAGCGCGGAAGCAGCGAGGCGTGCACGTTGAGGCATCCCCGGCGCGGCGCGTCGAGCACGTCCTGGGGGAGGATGCGCCCGTAGGCCGTCACCACCGCCACCTCCGGCTCCAGCGCGCGCAGGCGCGCGCCCGAAGTCGGTTGCCCTTCAGCTTCGGCGGCTGGAGCACCGGGACGCCCGGCCCGCTCCGCCTCCTCCTTCACCGGCGAGGCCTGCACGTGCCGCCCGCCCGCGCGGGCCGGTCGGGTCACCGCGGTCACCACCGTCCCGGCCTCGAGGCAGGCCGGAGAGCGAGGGCACGGCGAAGTCCGGCGTCCCGAAGAAGCGAGCCGCGGCTCCCAGCGTCACGGGTCCATCTTCGGCGGCCGTCGAGCCGGCGCGTCCTGGCGGCCAGCGAACGCAGGGTGTCGCGCGGTCGCGGCTCCCGGTGGCGAGCCCGGCTCCAGCGCGGAAGCTCCTCGTGCTCGCGGCGCCGCACTGCATCCACCGTGGCGTGGAACTCGGCGAAGAGCTCGCGCGGCTCGTCGTGGTTCCGCAGCGGAGCGCCAGCGCGGATATCAGCCCCTCGGCGAGGCGCTGGAACTGGCCCGCAGGCACGCGCACCGGCCCGGCGATGCGGTGGGTGACCAGCAGCGCCACCAGGGACTCGCCAGCGCCATCAGCACGGCCATCAGGAGGGTGAGGACGAGGCACGGTGGTCTCGGTGCCTCCAGGAGCGGACTGCGCCTCGGGCCCCGGGACTCGCGCGCCTGTCGCACTGCGCAGCCACACCGCCCACCGAGGCCGCACGCATGCACGCCCCGCCCGCCGCCGGCCCGCGACGTACTCAGGCTGGAAGCGGCGGTCGACCAGGACCTGGCGGCGGGTGTAGGACTCGGCGCGCACGCGGCGTCAGCATCGCACTTCTACTCTCGCTGCGCGGGGCTTGCTCTCATTGACCGTCGGCCGGGTGATTGGCGTAAAACCCGGCGAGTCAGTTGCCCCTCTGGGAGGGGACGGATGGGACGCACCGCAGTGGCGGTCGCGCTGGCGCTCTCCTCGAGCGTCCTCGACCGTCGGCTGCGGCAAGGATCCCGAGCACCCCGCCTACTGGGAGGCGCAGCTCGATCAGGCGCAGCGGCCCAGCGGAAGGTGCGGGTCGCTGGAGAACCTCCGGGCCCAGCAAGCAGCTCGACAAGCGGTTCGCCCCGATGCTCAACGCCCGGATGACCTCGAGAAGAGCCCCGAGACCCGGGCGGTCATCGCCCGCGCCCTCGGCGAGCTCGAAGGATTCCTCAGCGTCGATCCGCTGGCCAAGGCGCTGGACGTGAACACCGCCGACGGTGCCACCTCGCGGATGAACGCCGCCATCGCCCAGGCGCTGGGGGACATCAGCGATCCCGCGCGGGGCCACCATCTCGGCGCTGCTGGGCCTCCTCCAGACCCGCGACGACTACGTCCGGCAGGACGCCATCACCGCGCTGGTGGCTGCTCGAGGCGCCGAGGCGGTGCCCACCCTGGCCCGAGCTGGCGCTCGACGACCGGAGCCCACCGGCGGTGAATCGGCCGGGCGATCGTCGCCCTGGGCGACGATGGGACGATCCCGCGCCGTCCCCACCCTGCTCAAGGCCCATGCTGCAAGCAGCGCGGGCAACACCGATCTTCGCCCAGGAGGCGAGCTTCTCGCTCTTCCAGATCGGCAAGCCCTCCGCGGAGGCGCTGATCCGTGCTGGACGGCCAGGACCGCGAGCTCGACCAGCTGGGCGCGAGCAACGACGTGCGCCGACGCGGTGCTGGTGGTGCGCGCCGCCGAGGCGCTGGGCGACTTCCAGGCCACCGGCGCGAGGGCGCTGCTGAAGAGCAGCTCTCGTACAGGACGACCGCCCCGGAGCAGACCCTCTACGCCCGGATGGCCGCGGCCAGCACCCTCGGCAAGATGCGCTCCACCGAGGGCCGGCGGGTGCTGGAGCGATGCTCGACGAGTCGGAGCCGCTGGCACGGGCGGAGTACGCCCGGGCCCTGGTGCTCGTCGGCGGCCGCAGGCGCCCTGCCGGGCGCTGCAGCGCTCGGCCTCGATGGGTCCGTGGGAGGCGCGGCAGTACGCCGATCGGTGCGCTGGGGATGCTGGGCGATGAGCGCGAACAGGCAACGCATCGACAAGCTCTCCGCCGACGAGCCGAAGCTGACCGCCTCCGACTGCAAGCAGCTACCGGATGCAACCTGCCGGTGCAGGAGGTGGCCAGCAACCGGCTGAAGACCCATGCGCCTTCCAGGGGCCGCTGAAGGCCGCGTGCCCAGTGCAAGTCCGACGCGGCGTGCTGGACGACCAAGCTCTACGACGCCGAGGGCGCCGTGCGGCAGCGGGCGGCTGGCAGCTGGGACGGATGGGCAAGGTCGGCTGCGGTGAAGGCGCTCTCCGAGCACCTCTCCGACAAGGAGCGAGACGCGGGCGGCCGTCCTCCAGGCGCTGTTCTGGCTGGTGCAGCACACCCTGCCGCGGCCAAGCAGCTGCAGCCGCTGGTGCCGCCAGCTCGAGCAGCAGTACGCCGCCGACCGCGGCCGGCGGGACTACGCGGCGACCAGCGAGCCAGCCCAGGCTGGCTCAGGTTCGACGGAGGTGGCACGTCCGCGGCCGGCGGCGACGTCACCCGCTGCTCGACGTGCCGCGAGGTTCGCCTCCGCGGCTCGCTCGTGTGTGCGCCATCTCGCTTCGGTCTCTGCCACCTAGCCGTGCTACCGCCGCTCCGGTCGGAGCACAGCGCGTCGAGCGCACCGCGCCGGCAGCCACCTCGCGCCGGGTGCCGTGGAACGCGCTGGGCAGGAGGCTGAAGGGGAGCACCTTGGCCAGCGCGGCCAGGGGAGGAGTCCACCCGGCGCGGCGAAGATCGCCAGCGCCGGAATGGCCTTGGCCAGGTCGATCAGCTCCTGGCCGCATCCGCCGCCGCTCCTCGGAGGTGAGCCGCTGCCCGATGGCCAGCTTCCCGAGGAAGACCGACAGCTCGCCCATCATCCGGGCCTCGAGCACCAGCGCCTGCACGCTCTCGTCCAGCGAGCGCTGCATCTCGCCCACCCACTCGTCGCCGAGGCTGACCGCGTTGTCGGTCACGGTGAAGACGTCGAGGATGGAGCGGTGCTCGGGCGTAGAACTCGGCCGACCTCGGCCTCGATCTCCCGCAGCCCCTCGGGCGGAATGCGGAGCGCACCGGGCCAGAGCGGAGGAAGGCCAGCTCCGCGGCGGAGCGCCGCCCTCCACCAGTGAGGCCAGCACCGTCTGCTGGAGGATGAAGCGGCGCAGCGGCCGGCTCCGCACCGGGCGGACCAGCACGTCGAGGTCGGGCCGCTCGAGGAAGGCCCGCCTGCACCCGGACCTTGAGGGACAGGGCGATGGGACGGGGCAGCCCAGCGTCGCCACCTGGCGGAGGATGGCCCGCCGCGCCTCTGCGGAGGCGGCCGCTCGGCGCAGGCGAGTGCGGTGAGCACCTCCACCAGCAGCGCCTTCTGCCGCGCCGCCACCGCCAGCCGGCGCCGCGCCTGCGGCAGCCCCAGCGACTTGCGCATCCAGGCGGCGTAGCGCGAGGTGAGCGAAGAGCTGCGCGTCGACGTAGGCCGCGCCGTTGTGCAGGAGCAGGCCGTAGACCGGGTCGCCGCCCAGCGAGATGGCCCGCTCCTCCAGCGCCGACTCCAGCCGGGCCGCCGCCCGCGCCGGGAGCACGTCCCGTCTTCCGGAGCTCCTGCTGGAGCTGCTCGGCCAGCTCGAGGTCGCCGATCCAGGCGGCGAAGAGGACTCCCATCCGCTCCACCCGGCGCTCCGGCCCCAGCCCGGCGATGTCCGCCAGGTCCAGCGCCAGCTGCACCAGGGTGCGGAGGACGGCGAGGAAGAGCCGCTCCTCGGGGGTCCCGGCATCGGCCTCACGGGTCTCGCGGGTGCCGTAGATCAGCGCCACTGTCCTGGAGCACCTCGCGGACGTGCGCTCGGGCGAGCGCCCGAGGCCGCAGGCCAGGACAGAGCTCCAGCGGCTGGTGCTGCTCCACCCGCTTCCGAGAGCGCCGTGAACCACCCAGACCGTCCGAAACCCATGACCGCCGCCCGTCCCATGCCGCGCCCGGAAGGCTGCTCCCGGCGAGCGACTGCGCAACAGCGCGTCCGAGGGACTTCAGTGCTCTAACGTCACTCCGCATCGCAGTTCAAGCCGAGTGACGGACGGAACAGCTGGGCGATTCACCGCCGCTCGCGGCGACGGGCGGGGCCAGCAGCTCGGCCCCGGCGCGGCTCACTTCACCGCCTTGACCCGGGCCCGTTTCTCGTCGCCCTCGACGTCGGGGACGGCCTGCGACTGGCGAGGGCTTCGAGTACCCTGCACTTCTCCAGGACCCGGCGCTCGACGCTGGCGGCGATCTCCGGGTGCTCCCGGAGGTGGTCCTTGGCGTTCTCGCGCCCCTGGCCGATGCGCTCGCCCTCGAAGGCGTACCAGGCGCCGCTCTTCTCGACGATGCTGCTCTCGGAGGCGAGGTCGATCAGGTCGCCCTCCGTGAGATGCCCGTGCCGTACATGATGTCGAACTCGACCTCCTGGAAGGGCGGCGCCATCTTGTTCTTCACCACCTTCACGCGGGTCCGGTTGCCGACCACCGTCTCGCCGTTCTTGATCGCGCCGATGCGCCGGATGTCCAGGCGCTGCGATGGCGTAGAACTTGAGCGCGTTGCCGCCGGTGGTGGTCTCCGGGTTGCCGAACATCACGCCGATCTTCATGCGGATCTGGTTGATGAAGATGACGCAGGTCTGCGCTCTTGGAGATGGTGCCGGTCAGCTTGCGCAGCGCCTGGCTCATCAGCCGGGCCTGCACGCCCATGTGGGCGTCGCCCATCTCGCCCTCCGAGCTCGGCCTTGGGGACCAGCGCCGCGACCGAGTCGACCACCAGCACGTCGATGGCGCCGGAGCGCACCAGCATCTCGGCGATCTCCAGGCCCCTGCTCGCCGGTGTCGGGCTGCGAGACGAGCAGGTCGTCGGTGCGCACGCCCAGCTTGCGCGCGTAGCCCACGTCCAGCGCGTGCTCGGCGTCGATGTAGCCGCAGATGCCGCCCTTCTTCTGGGCCTCGGCCACGACGTGCAGGCACAGGGTGGTCTTGCCGGAGGACTCCGGGCCGTAGATCTCGACGATGCGGCCGCGCGGCACCCCGCCCACGCCCAGCGCGATGTCCAGGGAGATGGAGCCGGTGGAGATGACCTGGATGTCGCGGATCAGCGGCTCGTCGTTGCCGCAGCCGCATGATGGAGCCCTTGCCGAACTGCCGCTCCACCGCGCCCATCGCCAGCTCGATTGCCTTTTCTTTCTCGGGTTGACCGCCATCGCCTGTCGCCTCGTCCGGGGGACTGAACCGTCGTTTCAGTATCGCCGATGACGATCTCCTAGTCGACCCTCTGACAGGGCGGTCGCAGCAGGCGCGAGGCGTTGATCGCCGCGACCCCGGGCAGCACCACCCCCATCGCCGAGCGAGGCCCAGGGCGCAGGCGAGCACCCCCAGCGCGAACAGCGCGCGGCCGGGCCAGGGACGGTTCGGGGCCGCAGCGTGGCCAGGACCGCCATCGTCTCGATGCCCAGCACCGGCCCGATGCCCCCGCGCAGGTGGCTCGGCCACGCCCCACAGCCGAGACACGCCGCCATCGTCACCGGGAGGAGCCCAAGCCGCGGCCGTCGGTGGCAAGTCCGGTGGCGCGCTCGGCCCGCCAGTGCGCCAGAGGTCCTCCGGAGCAACCTCCAGGGCGAACGGGTAGCCCAGGGCCATCAGCCGGCGACACCGCCACTGCCCGCGCCGACTGCCCGTTCAGGCCGCGCAGTGTCGACAGCGCACCGGGGGAGCAGACCCTGGAGCCAGTCCGCGGTCGCCCGCGGGCGTCCCCTAGCGTCCAGCCGGTGACAGCCGGTCGAGCAGCTCGCGGCGCGCGTCCGCCATCGGCGGCCGGCGCCCGCGCCTGACACCAGCGCCGCTGCTCGAGTGGCATCGGCCGCCTGGCCCCGCCGGCTCCACGCCTTCACCATGCCCCCATGGGCGCTGATGACCGTGTGCGTTCCACCTGTTCCGGGCCTCCTCCTTAGCGGGGCTGACCCCGGGCGGCCACGCACCCTCCCGAGTCCCCGCAACTGCGCGGGGTCGGGACTCCGTGTTCACATTCCAATCCGTGGAAGAACGCGACCAGACGAGGACGCCGCGCTGATGCGGCGGGTGGCGCTGGGGGACCACACCGCCTTCGCCTCGCTCTACGACCGGCACCACCGGTCGGTCGCCCGCTTCACCCACCGGTTCGTGGGAGACGCGGCCCGGGCCGAGGAACTGACCCAGGACATCTTCGTGAAGTGTCCACCGACATGCCGCCCGCTACCGCCCCACCGCCCGCTTCAAGACCTTCCTCTTCAAGGTCGCGGCGAACCACTGCCTCAACGAGGTGCGGAAGAGCGAGTACCGGGTGGCCTACGTGCGCACGAGGCCGAGGAGGGCCGCCCGCTGGAGATGCCAGCACCAGGTCGAACTCGCCGGACCGGGCCGCCGAGGCCGGGAGCTGGAGGCCGAGGTGGCAGCGGCGATGGCCCGGCTCAGCGACCGGGAGCGCACCGCCTTCGCCCTCTGCCGCTTCGAGGGGATGGCGTACCGCGACATCGCCGAGTGGTGCTCTCGGCGAGCGAGGCGCAGTGAAGAGTCTCATCCACCGGGCCACTCTCAGCGTGGCGAGGGCGGTGGACGGATGGCAGTCCGGGGCCGAGACCCCGGCGAGGAGTCGGGCATGAGCTGCACCGTGGAGAGACGACCTGACCGCGTACCTGGACGGCGAGCTGCCCCCGAGGCGGCCTTGCGGGTGAAGGCACACCTCGCCACCTGCGAGGACTGCCGGGCAGGCTGCTGCTGCAGCGCACCGTCTCCTCCTCCAGGCGCTCCTTCGAGCCGTCGCGCGGGCTGCGACGCCGCGTCTTGGCCGAGGTGGAGGCCTCTCCGCCTCGGCCTCGGCTGGCTGGCGCACCTGGGCTCCGGCCGGGGCGGCTGGTGCCGTCCGAGTGGCAGTCGCCGTGGTGGCGGTGGTGGCGGTGATCGCCTTCCACCGGGTCGAGCAGCGCCGCTCGCTGGAGCTGGCGGTGGCCACCAGCTACGACTGCTCTCCGACTACGAGGTGGAGGGCTGAGCCTCGAGGACCTCGAGGTGGTGGAGCACCTCGGACGAGCTGGAGGGCCAGCCATGAGGCCCGAACGCGATGGCTGCCCCGGGTGCTGCTGCTGGCGGCCCTGGCCCTCGCCCCGACCGCCCGCGCGCGCAGGGCCGGACGACGCCGCGGCCCGCTTCGACCGGCTGAGCGAGTCGGAGTAAGGCGGAGGCGCTCCGCAGCGGCTCCGGGACTTCAAGGCCCTCCCTCCCGAGGAGCAGGAGCGGGGGCGGGGCAACCTCGAGCGCTGGCGTGCCCTTCCGCCCGAGGGCGGACGCGGTGACCCGGAACCTCCACGCCTTCCAGCGCCTGTCGCCCGGCGAGCAGCAGCGGCTCCGAGCCCATACCGGAGTTCCAAAAGCTCCCCGAGCAGCGCCAGCACCTGCGCCAGCGGATGAGGAGTACCTGGACGCCAATCCCTGATCGCCGCGACCGGATGGATGGAGAACCTCCGCAGTGGCGCTCGCTGAGCAAGGAGCAACGGGAGCAGCTGAGGCAGCAGCTGCGAGCTCCGGAGAGGCGCAAGCGGTGGCTCTCCTCCTCTGCTCCTCCGCCACGGGTCGCCCGAGCAGCGGAGAAGCCGGGCCTGGCCCGTCGATCCGCCTGCCGAGCGCAGCAAGGAGGACCAGGAGGGTCATCCGGAATCTGAGCTGCTCGGGCACCTGGCGCGAGAGCCAGACACTGATCTCTTGCTGGAGCTGGACCCGACCGCCAAAGCCCGAAGGCGAGTGAGCCTGGGGGGCGTCGCTAGCACGCCTCTGGTAGCGTCCGCAGCCGATGGCCACCTGGCTCGCTCTACAGGCGTTCCTCGGCCTCGGGCTGATCTCCTTCGGGCGTCTTCGCCATCCCTCCCGACATGCAGGCTGGTGGTCAGACCAGCACGGCTGGCTCACCCGCGACGAGTTCGTCCAGGCCTTCGCCGTCGGCCAGGTGGTCCCGGTCCGAACATGGCGATGTGCGTTGATCGGCTTCAAGGTGGCTGGCTTCCCGGCGCGGTGGCGGCCTTCCTCAGAGTCTACACCGGGCCGGTGGGCGGTGATGGGCGTCGCCCACGCGACGTACCACCGGGCCCGAACGTGGAGTGGGTGCGGCGCATCGAGCTGGCTTTCCGCCCCGTCGTGCTCGGCCTGCTGATCGCCAGCGCCCTCGGCCTGCTCCAGGTCGCCGCCGGCAAGCACTGGGCGGCAGCCGCGCCGACCCGGCCGCGACGGTGTTCGTCACCGTGAAGCTGCGCTGGAGCGCGTTGACCACGCCGGGTCGGCGCCGCGGGTGGTTCGTGGCCGAGCAGCTGGTCGAGGCCGCTCGGATGAGCGCCGGGGGCCGGACCCCTACGGCGAGGCGTTCTGGAGCGAGCTCTACCGGACCGGCGATACCCGCTTCGACAAGGGGCGGCCGGCCCCGCCCATCGTCCGGATGGCGCGCGAGGGCGACCTCCCTCCCGGTCGGGTGCTCGTCCCCGGGGCTGGGCGCGGGCACGAGGCTGGCGCTGGCCCTCGGCGGCAGGTCACGGCGATCGACCTCGCGCCCGCGGCCTGCCGCGACATCGAGGCACAGGTGCCGCTCCGCTGGACTGTCGATGGAGGTGCGGTGCGAGGACGTGCTGGTCACCACCCGCGCCGCGGAACCGGGCCAACACCAGGCGGTGTTGAGCACACCTTCTTTTGCGCCATCGACCCGAGCCGGCGGCCTGAGTACGGAGGCCTGCGCCGACCTCCTGGGCGAGCGGGGTCCCCTCGGCCTCTTCTTCCTCCTCGATCGCCCGGGCGGGCCGCCCTTCGACGTCACCGAGCCCGAGATCCGCGGCCTGTTCTCCCCGCTTCCAGCTCCGACCGGCTCCGGCCTGTCCGGACAGCTTTCCTGAACGGCGGGACGCGAGCTCGAGTTCCGGTTCCTCCGGCGCTGAGACGCCGAGCCGCATCCTCCGCCTGAGGGGTGGACTCCTCAGGTCAAGAGGAGGACCTTCGAACGCCAGGCGAGGATGCAGGCCCACCTCGGTCCCCGTCCTGCGACGTCCGGCGTCCTGGGGTGTCGAGCAGGTGTGCAGGTCTCTGGCACCTCCTGTCGCGCGCCCTCGGTCCGGCTAGCCTTGTCGACTGCGCCGCTCCACCCTGCTCCTGCTCCTGCCTCTGCTCGCTGCCGGCGTGGCCGGACCGGCGATCTCCACCGATGCCGCCGGACACTCGGCCGACCCGACCTCGCCTCGCTGGCGCGCGTGGTGGCGCTGGTGCCCCTCTGGACCGCGACTGGTGCTGGCCGTCGATGCAGCGGACTCGGCCGGGCTGTGGGACGTCGCCGCCTGGCGGCAGCTCGGAGTGGCCTCCCGGCGGGCACGCGGGTGGCGGTCGGACCGGGAGGCTCGAGCCGCCCCGCTCCGCTGGCGGCTGTGCCATCGCGCCCGCCGCGGTGACGGCGACGGGATGCTGCTCACCGCCGAGGGCCAGGCGCTCCGGCTCCTGCGCGACCCGACCGGCCAGCGCCCGGCGCGCGACATTCCGCTGCTCGGTGCCGACGGCACCTCCGCCCTCGGCGTCTCGGCGGACGGCAAGACGCTCTTCCGCTCCACGCCCGAGGGCGACGTGGAGCTGGTGCGCCTCGACGGCACTCCCACCTCGCGCTTCCACGCCCACGACGGCCGCATCGTGGCGATGGCGGTGACCTCCGACCTGCACGTGCTCACCGCGGCCCAGACGGGACGGTGAATGGCTTGCGATGGTCGCGGCGGCGAGTTCGCCCTGACCGTGCTGCGCGGCCAGAGCCGGGGCCGCGACGCGGAGTCACTCGCTCGGCCACCTTCCCCGGAGGGAACCAGGTGCCGATCGGCACCGTCACCGGCGGGCCGGACTGGTGACGATGCGAAGAGCACCGCCTCGCTCCGGCTGCTGGAGCCCTCCGGCGGTGCGCTGGGAGGTGCGCCCGGCGCAGGTGACCGCCGCCCCCTTCGCCCCCGACGGCTCGGTGCTGGTCGCCGCCCGCGCCCGGCCACCGATCGAGCCGATCCGGCGCTCCACCACCCTGGTACGCCTCGATGCCCGCACCGGCGCGCCGGCGGCAGTCGCGCAGGACATCGGGCCGAGGTCACCTCGCTCCGCTTCTCGCCGGACGGGACCCAGCTCTGCCTCCGGCGCATGCGGCCGGGACCTGAAGCTGTGGGACCTGAACAGCCGGAAGGAGCGCGTCTCCACCCCGCTCGGCTTTGGCGCGGTGCTGACCTTCGCTTCACCCGCAGGGGGACGTGCTGCTCACCCAGCACGAGGACGACAGCGTGCGCTCCTGGCGGGTGGCCGACGGCCGGGCGGCGCAGATGCTGGTTCCTCCTCCCGCGCCGGATCCGGCGCAGTCGGCACCGGCCTGCGCCGCGGAGCGAGCCAAGGTGGCCGAGCTGGTCGCCCCAGCCAGGGGCCGCTGCGGCGTCCGTGACCCACCGCCTGGGCCGGCCTCCAGCCACTCCCGAGCTGGTGGTCTCCTCCGACGGCGCGAGACGTGCTCGCCTGGTGGCGGAGGAGTCCTGCATCAGCCTCCTCCGCTCCGGCTGCGCGATCGGCTGCAGCCGGCGCTGCCATCTGGAGCGCATCGCGGTGCGCACCGGGCGCCGGTTCCAGACGCTCGGGCGGTGGACGCGAGCTGCTCGGGGGCTGCGTGCCGCCCGGCGGCGCTCACCTGGGGGACCGGGCGGATCCAGATGCGCGACCCCGACGGCGAGCCGCTGGCCCGCGCCGGGCGAAGCTGGGCCGCATCGCCGCCTGCGACGCCACCCCCGGATGGCAAGCGGATGCTGCTCGCCTCGAACCGGCTCCGGCCTTCTGGGAAGCCGGGCGCCCTGCCCGGGACGCCGTGCCGCGGCGCTGAGGTCCCCGGCCCGGTCGCACTCTTCCGGGCGAGTGAGCGTGGGACGCCGATGGTCCGGAGCTGCGGCTGCGGAGCGGCCCACCGGGGCCATCGCCGGGCGGCTCACCCTGGACTGCGTGGACGACGCGCCACCGCGACCGTCTTCTCTCCCGACGGCGGCGCCTGCTCGCCGTGGGCACCGCGCGCGGGGTGGTGCACCTCATCCTCATCGGTGGCCCCCGGCGACGGCGCATCGACCCTGAACAAACACCCACTGAACGCCAGCCTCAACCCGATGGCGCGCCGTCGGCGGGCGCCGGAGGGGCGTTCGCTGGACCCGCTACTGACGGTGACGCTCTCTTCGCGAGGCAGGGGCTGGTCGACGTCGTTCCGCGCAGATCCGCCACGTGGTAGGCGAGGAGCTGGAGCGGAATCGCGGTGACGATGGGCTCAAAGCAGCGCCGAGCAGGCGGGCACGCGGACGACGTCGTCAGCCGGCTACCGACCACGGTGTCCTCCTCGTCGACGATGGCGATGACCTTGCCGCCCCGGGCTCGCACCTCTCGATGTTGCCAGCATCTTCTCGTAGGGCGTGCTGCGGCTCGCGGGGGCGATGACCACCACCGGCAGCTTCTCGTCGATGAGGGCGATGGGGCCGTGCTTCATCTCGCCGCCGGCGTACCCTCGGCGTGGATGTAGCTGATCTCCTTCAGCTTCAGCGCGCCCTCCAGCGCCACGCGGATGCATCGGCGCCGCGGCCGAGGAACAGGAAGCCCTGCGCGCCCGTGAGCGGCGGGCGATCCGCTGCACCGCCGCTCGCAGCTGCAGACGCCTCCTCCACCCAGCTTGGGGCACCTCGGTGAGCTGGGTGAGCAGCTCCTGCGCGCGCCCACGTCGAGCGTCCCGTTCAGCCAGCCCGAGCTTCACCGCCAGGAGGTAGAGCGCGGCGAGCTGGGTGGTGAAGGCCTTGGTCGAGGCCATCCGATCTCCGGACCGGCGTGGGTCAGGATGGTGAGCTCCGCTTCGCGGGTCAGCGCGCTGCCCACCACGTTGCAGAGGGTGAGCGTCCGCGCGCCGCGCGACTCGGGCCTCGCGCAGGGCGCAGAGGGTGTCCAGGTCTCCCCGACTGGCTGATGGCGATCGCCAGCTGGCCCGGGGCCGACCAGCGGATCGCGGTAGCGGAACTCCGAGGCCAGCTCGACCTCCACCGGGATGCCGGGCCAGCGACTCGATCATCGCCCGCCCGGCCAGCCCGGCGTGCCAGACGGTCCCGCAGGCCAGGAGGTGATGCGCGGCAGCTGCACCTCCTCGGCGCCGGAACGTCCAGCCCTGGAAGAACACGTCGCCCTCGGAGAGGAGCAGCCGGCCGCGCAGCGTGTCCGCCAGCGCGCGGGCTGCTCGCAGATCTCCCTTGTGCATGAAGTGCTTGTGGCCGCCCTTCTCGGCCAGCATCGGCGTCCAGTCGATGCGGCGGCGTGGGCCGGTGCACTCGGCCGCCTGGCGGTCGTAGAGGTCGACCCGGGTCCGACTCAGCACCGCCAGGTCGCCCTCCTCGAGGAAGACCATGTCCCGGTAGTATGCTCGCAGCAGCGCCGGCACTGTCGCTGGCCACGAAGTTCTGGCCCTCGCCGAGGCCGACCACCATCGGCGAGCTGTCCCGGTGGCCACCAGTCGGTGCGATCCGCGGCCAGACCACCGCCAGCCCGTAGCGTCCCTTCGACCTGGGCCGACCGCCGCCCGCACCGCCTCGGGAGTTCTTGCCCTCGCGCAGCTCGGCGGCGATGAGGTGGGCGAACACCTCGGTGTCGGTCTCGGAGGCGAGACTGTGCCCCGCGGCACGGAGCATCGCCTTCAGCTCGCAGGTGGTTCTCGATGATGCCGTTGTGCACCACCGCGACACGCCGTCGGTGGCGTGGGGGTGGGCGTTCTCGTCGGTGGGCGCGCCGTGCGTCGCCCAGCGGGTGTGCCCGATGCCGAGCGTGCCGTTCGGCGGCTCCGACCGATCGGCGCCTCGAGGTTCGACCAGCTTCCGCTGGCGCGACCACGCCCAGCTCCCGCCGTTCACCACCGCCAGGCCCGCCGAGTCGTAGCCGCGGTACTCGAGCTTCTGCAGCCCGGAGACGAGGATGCGGGGCCGACTGCTGTTCTCCGACGTAACCGACGATGCCGCACATGTGACGTGGCTCCCGCTGAGGGAGATGAGCCTAACCGCTCGGGCGGTCCTTGGGGCGGCCGCGCCGCACCGAGCTCAAGATCGACTCGGCCGGGGTTGAATGCTCGCCCGCGCCGCGACCCCGGGTTGGAAGGAGAGCAGTAGGCTCGCGTCCGACGGGTGTCGAGGGAGGTCCGCGGTGCGTTTGCGAACGGTCGCTCTGTGGATCCTGCTCGTGTCCGGAGGCGCGCGCGCCCAGGACGGGTCCGCACCGGCTGCCGAGCCCGCTCCAGAACCGCGGGTTCAGCCGACGGCACCGGAGTCCACGCAACCCCACACGCCCCCACGGTGGAACCGCCGCTGACGATGCCGCCAGCCGCGGTGCCACGGGCCTCCTCCCGTCACCGCGTTGCCTCCGGCGACGCCCTCCCGGCTCAGCCGCTCACGTCCCAGCACCGCCGCCCGACGCTCACCAGCACCTCGGACTCTTCGCCCACGTGGACATCGGCGTCACCTACCTCCGGACGAGCGGGTCGAGGAACGGGTCCAGCTTCGTCGGAAAGGGCGTCGCGCCGGGCGGTGGCGCCTCCTTCGGCTGGGCCCCAACGACGAGTGGGCACTGGCGCTCGAGGTGTGGAGCTGGAAGGCGCTCGCCCAGCGGTCTCGGGGTCTGACACCTCGGTCGAGCTGCAGGCACTCGGCCTGAGCATCACGCGCTACATCGTGCCGGCAAACCTCTTCGCCTCGGTCGTTGTCTCGGGGACGCGGCTGGCGATCACCGACTACGGGGACTCCGTCGAGTACGCCAGCTCCGACATCGGGTACGGCATGAAGGCGCTGCTGGGCAAGGGAGTGGCTGTTGAACTCCTACGTCGGCCTCGGCATCGCTGCCGAGCTGTTCTTCTCGGTGAACCGGGACGGCGGACGACCCTGAGCACGATCGGGGGTGGACTCGTCCTTTCCCTGACCGTGCGCTAGCACCGCGCGCCTTCGAGGAGCGCCGCTCGGCTAGCGGCGCCGGTCCTGCCGCGGCGCCGGCTCGGCCAGCCGGGCTTGGTGATGCGGGGACCCTGGAGAAGACCAGGGTGTCGGACGGGACGTCCTCGGTGACCGTCATGCCCGCGCCGACGTAGGCCCTCCCCCACCTTCACCGGCGCGACCAGCTGGCTGTCGGAGCCGATGAAGGCGCCGTCGCCGATCTCGGTCCGGTGCTTCTGGAAGCCGTCGTAGTTGCAGGTGATGGTGCCCGCGCCGAGCGTTCACCTTCGCCCCGATGGTGCTGTCGCCGAGGTAGCAGTGGTGGTGGGCCTTGGTGCCGTCTGCCGATCTGCACCTTCTTCGTCTCGGCGAAGTTGCCCAGCTCCACGCGCCTCGCCGAGCTCGCTGCCCGGCCGCAGCCGGGCGAAGGGGCCGATGAGGCAGCGCGGCCCCACCCGGGCCTCGTTCATCACCGAGTAGGGCAGCACCGTCGTCCCGTCGCCCACCTCGCTGTCGATCTGAGCACCGCGCCCTGCCCCACGGTGACGCCCCCTGCCCCACGCCGGGTCCGGCCGCGGAGCGAGGCACAGCGGCTCGACCACCGTGTCCGGCGCCGATGGTGACCTCGGCCTCGATGAAGGTCGTCTCCGGATCGAGCACCGTGACGCCGGCGCTCCATGTGCGCGGCGTTGACGCGGAGGCCGGAGCACCCGGGCGCAGGCGGCGAGATCGGCCCGGTCGTTGACCCCGCGGGTGTCCTCGAAGGCGGCGTGCACCGAGCGCCACCTCGCCCCTCTCGCGCGGCCATCGCCACCAGATCGCGTCAGGTACAGCTCTGCCCTGCGCATTGGAGGGCGAGAGCTGCGGCCAGCCCCCGGCGGAGGAAGGCGGCGTCGAAGGCGTAGACCGCCGGCGTTGACCTCGTGGATGAAGCGCTGGTCGGCGGTGCAGTCGCGCTCCTCGACCACCCCGGTGATGCGCCCGGAGACGCGGAGGATCCGGCCGTAGCCGGTGGGGTCGGGGACGTCGGTGGTCACCAGGGCCAGCGGAGCGCGGGCCCGGCGCGGTGCGCGCGGCCAGCAGCGCCTCCAGGGTCCGCCGCCTGGAGCAAGCGGCGTGTCCCCGTAGAGCACCAGCACCGGGCCCCCCACGTCGGCCAGCGCGCCGAGCCCGGTGCGGACCGCGTCGGCGGTCCCGCCTGGCGGTCCTGCGAGGCGAAGCGGCAGCGGTGCGCCCGGGAAGCGCCGCTCCAGCGCCGACTGACCTGTGCGCCCTGGTACCCCACCACGGCCACCACCGGGGTACATCCCAGCTCCAGGGCGCGGTCGACCGGCCACGCCGCGAGCGGCTGTCCGAGCACCGGGTGGAGGAGCTTGGCGGTCTCGGACTTCATCCGGGTGCCCTTCCCGGCGCAGAGGACGACGGCTGCAAGGAGCGTCACGCATCGTGTCTGGCACATTGCAAAGGCGCTGCCGGCCAGGTCAAACATCGGGGTCCCGGCGTCAGCGCGGTGCGCTCCGGATCAGCAGCCGGGCGGCGCGGAGGGCCTGGCGGAACCCCAGGATCGCCCATGTCCCGGAGCAGATGGGCGCGGGCGCGGAGCAGCCGGGCCAGCGGCAACCGGAGCTCGGGCGCGATTCCTCCGAGAGCCGTCTCGCCGAAGACGCAGAGCGCGCGGGCGTCCATGCCGGTCAGCGGTCCGGTCACCTGATCGATGCGGGCCAGCGCTCCTCGCGCTTGCCCTCTCGCCGGCAGCCGGAGCAGCCGCCGCCAGCATCTGGCCAGCTGGCGGACGAGCCGCATGATGAGGTCGCGCTCGGTCAGCACCGCCTGCACCCCGGCTTTTCCCCATGTCGCCCCGACTTGACAGGGGACGCCCGCTGCCGCCGACTGTGCTCCTCGCTGGAGTCCATCCGTCGGGCCTCATCCGCGAACGTCGCCTCCTCCAGGGCTGGACCCAGGCCGAGCTGGCTCGGCGTCTGGGCGTGAGCCGTCAGGCATTCAACGCCATCGAGGGTGGTCGGGCCCAGCCCTCGGTGGAGACGGCGCTGGCAGGCTCGCCCGCCTGCTGGGGTGCACGCTGGAGCGCCTCTTCGTCGACGACACCCGGGGTGCGCCGCCGATTCCACAGCCCCGCGGTGAGGTCCCCGGTGCAAGGTTCTGGCTGGCCGACGTCGACGGCCGGATCCATCGCGCACCGGCTGGACGCCTCGACCGGGGAGGCGGCCGGACGCGGTGGTCGACGACCGGCGTCGGCTGGGCCGCTGGAGCCCGTCGAGCTGGCGGGGGCAGCTGCCTGCTGGCCGGGCTGCGATCCGGCCCTCCGCACCCTCGCACTCCGCGCCGGCGGAGCGCGGTGGATGTCGACCGGGACCGGGAACGCGGTCTCCCTCTTCGTGCAGCCGACGCATCCACCTCGCCGGGGTCCACTCGCTGACCGAGCAGCGACCGGCGGCGCGGTCCGGGGAGCGGTGATGCTGCACCTGGCCACCTGGCCCCTCGGCTTCGCGGTCCGCCGCGGCAATCCGCTCGGAGATCCACCAGGCCGGCGACCTCGGACGCGGCCCGAGGTGCGGATGGTGAACCGCGAGCAGGGCGCATCGGCCCGGCTCCTCCTCGACAATCTGCTCCGGGACGTGGGACTCCGTGCCGGAGGCGGTGCGCGGCTACGACGACGAGGCCCTCGGGCATTCGACGCGCGTGGGGCAGGCGGTCGCGCTCGGCGCGGCGGACGTGGGCGTCACCACCTGGAGGCCGCTGCGCAGGGCCCATGGGCTCGATTTTCGCCAGCCTCGGAGGAGAGCTGCAATCTCCTGGTCCGCCCCGACGACATCGAGCGGCCCGCGGCCCGCGGCCTCGCTCGCCACCGCACGCAGCGTCCGGGTTCCGGCGCGACGTGGGTGCGTTCCCCAGGCTACGGAACGGCGCGCTCCGGTGAGTGGGTGAGCCGAACGTGAGGCCGCTCCCGCGCGCTGTCGCGGGCGCTGGGCATCCTTCCGGCCATCGCCGCGGGCGCGATGCTCCTGCTCCTGGTCCTTCCGCTGGTGACCCTCGTGCTCTCCACCAGCGGCACCGACTTCGTCGAGGGGCTCCGACATCCGCTGGCCATCGCCGCGCTGAAGCTCAGCCTCCTGACCACCAGCATCACCCTGGTCCTGCTCACCCTCCTCCTCGGAACGCCGCTGGCCTGGTGGCTGGCGCGCCACGGCGGATGGCCGGAGCGGGTGATCTCCACCCTGGTGCAGCTCCCCATCGTCGTCCCTCCGGCCGTCTCGGGCCTGGCGCTGCCTCCTCGCCTTCGGACGCCGCGGCCTGCTCGGTCCGTTCCTCGAGCGAGATGGGCTGGACGCTGCCCTTCACCACCGCCGCGGTGGTGGTGGCCGAGCTGTTCGTCGCCTCCCCTTCTTCATCCAGTCGGCGGTCGCGGCCTTCCGCCGCCTGCGACGACGAGCTGCTCACCGTCGCCCGCACCTCGGCGCCGGGCCGGCCACCCGCTTCTTCCGCGTCGCACTGCCGCTCACCCTTCTCCGGCCTGGGCACCGGCGCGGCGCTCGCCTGGGCCCGCGCGCTGCGGAGAGTTCGGGGCGACGCTGATGTTCGCCGGCAACCTCTCCGGGCGGACGCAGACCCTGCCGCTCGGCCATCTACACTGCGCTGGAGACGCGACCTCCGCCCGGCCAAGGCCCTCAGCGTGCTCCTGGTCGCGGTGGCGCTCGCGGTGCTCCTCCCGCTCGGACGGACCGTCATCGCCGGAGACCTGCGTGCTCGCCCTGCAGCCTTGAGATCCAGCGGGGACTTTCCTGCTCGCAGCCGCATTCGAGTGCGCGAGAGGGCCCGACCCCTGCTCCTCGGGCCGAACGGCGCCGGGAAGACGACGCTCCTCCGGGCCATCGTCGGGGCACTGCCCGTTCGACAGGGGAAGGTGCGCCTCGGCGACCGCGTGCTCCTGGACACCGAGACCGGGATCGACATCCCTCCGAGGAGCAGGCACATCGGCTGGGTGCCACAGGACTACGCGCTCTTTCCCCATCTCACCGTGGCGGACAACGTCGCGCTTCGGCGGCCCGCGGCGCGCGGAGCAGCGAAGCTCGGCGGGTGGCTGGCCTCCTGGAGCGGCTCGGTCTCTCCGCGCTGCGCCACCCGCCGTCCGGGGCCCTCTCCGGTGGGAACGGCAGAAAGTGCCGCCCTCGCCCGGGCGCTGGCCGCCGAGCCGGAAGCACTCCTCCTCGACGAGCCGATGGCGGCGCTGGATGCCCGCACCCGCGAGTCGACGCGCGAATTTCTTGCGCGGATGCTGCAGGAGCTGGGGATTCCCGTCCCTGGTCGTGACGCACGACGTCGGTGACGCCGAGGCGCTCGATGCGCCGGTGGTTCCTGATCGAGGAGGGTCGGGTGGCCGCCCGGACGCCCTTTCCAGACATTGTCGGGCCGCAGCCCCCGACGGGATTCGCCCGCGACTTTGCAAGGCCGTGTCAGGTTGACTTGACACCGACTCGGTTGGCCCGGCTCTTGCGTGACCTGCGGGCCGGCATGTCCAGAGGAACGGCGCTGAAGCTGACTGCACCTGGGTGGGAATCGCACTGCCGCTGCTGGGTCGCCTCCTCGGCGCGGGGGCGCCCGGACGCGGGAGCACGAGCAAGGACGGGAGCTCGACGGTGTTCGCCGCCGACGCTCGCTCCGGGAGGCGTTCGGCAAGCTCGGGGAGTCCGTTCGAGCGCACCCATCCCGGGGTCCACGTCCGAGTTCAGCTTCGCCGGGAGCCAGGAGCTGCGGACGCAGCTGGAGAACGGCGCTCCGGCCGACGTCTTCGCCTCCGCGGACTTCAAGCAATTCGACGGCGCCAAGGCGAGTGCGGCCTGGTCGGGGCACCGCAGGATTTTCGCCACCAACGAGCCGGTCATCGTGGTGCCCAGGGCGAATCCCGGGAAGGTGGCGAGCCTGGCCGACCTGCCCAAGGCGACCCGCCTGGTCATCGGTACGCCCGCGGTGCCGATGGGCGCCTACACGCTGCAGATCCTCGACAAGGCCAAGGCCAAGTACGGGGCCGACTTCCGCAGCCGGGTGGAGGCCGAAGGTCGTCAGCCGCGAGCTGAACGTCCGCCAGGTCCTCAACAAGGTCTCGCTCGGCGAGGGCGGACGCGGGCATCGTCTACCGGACCGACGCCCGCGTCGGCGAAGGACGCGGTGCAGATCATCGACATCCCCTGACCTCAACGTCCTCGCCGAGTACCCCATCGCCGCTCACCGCGCTGAAGCGCCCGAATCGCCGACCTGGCGAAGGACTGGGTGGAATCTGGTCGCCGGGCCTCGGCGGCCAGGCTACGCTGGGCGAGTTCGGCTTCGGAAAGGGCAAGCCATGAACCGCCGTGGCAGCGCTAGCCAGTCCGTCGATGCTGAGCTCGCCGCTCGCCATTGCCGGCGTCGCGCGAGGCGGCGAAGATCTCCTCCTCCGAGAAGGGGCTTCGTCGACGTCGGAGCCCTGATCCAGGCGCAGTACCGCGCCACCGAGAACGGCGCGCGCCGACGGCCATTCGACGTGTCCAACGACTTCCTCCTCCGACGGGCGCGGATCCTGCGTCTCCGGCCAGGACGACGAAGCACATCGGCTTCAGCATCAACACCGACATCACCTACGGAGCGGCGACCATCGGCGGCCCAACGCGGCTGGCGACACTCGACTCCCGGGCAACCTCACAAAGTTCAGCCTCACCAGCCAGCGCAACAACCGCGACGTGGGGATTCGAGGTCCGGGTAGCCGCTCCTCGCCGACCGGATCTACTACCGCATCGGCATCTGGAACGGCGTGCAGACGCAAGCGGCATCCGGGCACCACGCCAGGCGTCGTCCTCTCGGGGATGCGCCCCGCTTCGCCGGAATGGTTCGCTTCAACATCCTGGGAAAAGAAAGGAGGGACGGCAACACCCGGTGCGGAATCTGTTTCGCCAAGACTCCGACCTTCAACGTGGGCGTCTCCCGCTGACGTGGAGCCCAACGCCGTCCGCGGCGTCGGGTGGGGGAAGCACGGCTCTTACCTACCGTTCACTCACGTGGCCGACGCGTTCCCTGAACCTGCCGGTGGGGGGGATCAGGGGCTGTCGGTGGAAGCAGCGGGCAGTGAAGTTCGACGTCGGGGAACAACTACTTCGTTCCGGCCACCCCGACGGCGGCGACGAGCTTCGGTGCCAACTCCGGCATCGGCTCCTACGGGCACATCGCCTACCGCTTCGGGGTCATCGCCCGGTGTTCTCCATGGAATGGTTCAACAGCTGACAACACCCGGATCCTCCGGGGACCAACCCCGGAACCTGGTCACCTACCGCTTCGGCCTGAACTGGTACATCGAGGAGGCTATCGGCCCACAACTTGAAGGCCGGTGTTCGCGTGATCCAGGACAAGCAGGGGGCGGGGACGACCGGCGTTGACGGAAAGCCCATCTCCGACAACCAGTGGCTGGGCTGACCATCCAGGCCCAGGGTGGCGCCCTAGAGGAGGCCGGAATGCAGCTGAGCGCGCGCAACCGGATCCAGGGAAAGGTGAAGGCCGTTCGCACCGACACCCTGATGGCCGAGGTGACGGTCGACATCGGCGGAAACGAGGCTCTGTCTCCACCATCCACCCGGGCGTCGGCCGACCGGCTCGCGCTCCAGGCGGGCGACGCGGTGACCGTGGTCATCAAGGCCAGCGAGGTCCTGATTGCAAAGTAGGTGGAATGCCGCCCTCCGGCGGCTCGTCCGAGAGGCAACAGCTCTGAACACCCCTGTGCCGGACTGCCCGCCGGTTCAGGCGACCGGTTCTCCCGGGAGGGCGGATAAGAGGGCCGGGCGACTCTGCAGGACCTGGGTCGGTCGACGGGAAGGTGGGGAGCGCCATGGCCGAGCAGAAGAAGGACCACGCGGCGGATGCCGCGCGGATGGCGATGAGTCAGAAGCACGAGGTCGCCTACTGGACCAAGAAGTGGGGGATCAGCGAGGACAGCTCAAGTCGGCGCACACCGCTGCGGGGCCGATGGCCGATGAAGATACGAGGCCCACCTCAAGAAAGACCGGCGTCATCGAAGTAGGACAGAGCGTGTCGAAAGCCGCGCGAAGGGTTGCGCGATCTCCCGTACGTCTGGCCAAGAAGGGGCAGCCCATGCGCTGCCTTCCTTCGAGGCTCTTCCTCGCGGTCCCTCCTCGGCGCGACCGCCCAGGCCGCCCGCCCCTACCGCGGCGGCGTGGTGGCCACGGCCTACCCCCAGGCTTCACGCCGCGGCGCTGGAGATGCTGGACAAGGGCGGCAACGCCGTCGATGCCGTGGTGGCCGCTGCGTTCGCCGCCGGAGTCGGTCGGCCCCTACCACAACGGCATCGGCGGGGGCGGGCTTCGCGCTGGTGTCGCTGCCTGGGAAGGAGACGCTGGCGCTCCGACTTCCGGGAGGTCGCTCCCGCGGCCGCGACACGGGACATGTACCTCCGCGACGGGAAGCTGCAGGCCCGGGCGCTCGACCGACGGCGGGCCTCGCGGTGGCCGTCCCCAACGCGGCGCACGGCTACCTCGCCCTCCTCGACAAGGCCGGGGACGCTGAAGCGCTCGGTGGTGCTCGCCCCGGCCATCCGGCTGGCCCGGAACGGCTTCCGGTCACCCCCAGAGTACCAGCAGCTGGCCAGCCTGCGTGGTCGACTGTCTGCAGCGCCAGCGCGGACGCGGCGCTGCATCTTTCTCCGTCAGGCAACGACGGTGCGCCCGGACGTTCCGCCGCTGGGAACGGTCATCCGGCAGCCGGAGCTGGCGAGGACGCTGGAGCAGCTGTCGGCGAAGGGTGGATCGGTGCTCCGCAGCGGTCCGCTCGCCCGGGCCCTGGCCGACGGTGCGCGGGAGGCAGGCGGCATCCTCACCGTCGACGACCTGCAGCCCGTATCCAGGTCGCACTGGCGCACGCCGCTGGCGGGGACCTATCGCGGGTACCGGGTGGTCACCTTTCCTCCGCCGAGCGCCGGCGGAATCGCGGTGCTGCAAGTGCTTGGGGTGCTGGAGCGCCTCCGCCCCGACGGCTACCAGCGGCGGGCCCCGCGCTGACGTCCACCTCTACATCGAGGCGCTGCGGCTGAGCTTCGCCGAGCGCGCGGCGGCTGGCCGGCGACCCGGACCGAGATCAGGTGCCGACCGCGTGGCTGATCAGCCCGGACCACATCGCCCAGCTCGCCTCGAGCATCGATCCAGCGCGCGCCACCGCCTCGACCTCGCTGGTCGACCTCCGGCGGCCGCGATGGTCACCCCGGCGGCCAGCAAGGCCGTCGGCGCGACAGACGCCACGAAGAACACCGCCCACCTCTCGGTGATGGACCGCTGGGGAGGCGCGGCGGCGCTCACCACCACCGTCAACACCTCCTTCGGGAGCTGCGTGGTGGCGCGCGGCACCGGGGTGCTGCTCAACAACGAGATGGACGACTTCGCCGTCGAGTCCAGGGGTGCTCAACAGCTTCCGGGGTTGGTGCAGCGGCGACAACAACGCCATCGCCCCGGGGAGGATCCCCGTCTCCTCGATGACTCCCACCCTGGTCTTCCAGCGCGATCGCCCCGAGCGGATATTGATGGCGGTGGGGAGCCCCGGTGGCTCGTACGCATCGTCACCACCGTGCTGCAGGCGTTGATCCCAACGTGCTCGACGCCCAGATGACCCTCCCCGCCGCGGTGGCCGCCGGCCGGGTGCACCAGCAGTGGCTCCCCGACGGCGGTGCTGATCGACCGGAACTCGCTCGAGCCCGCGACCCAGGCCGCGCTGGAGGCGATGGGCCACAGAGTTCCGCACGGTGGAGCGGATCCTGGGCGACGGACGAGGGTGGTGATGGAGGACCCGGCCACCGGCCTCCGCACCGCCGCCTCCGATCCCGGAACGAGGGCGCGGCGCTGGAGTCAGGACTGAGCAGGGCGCGGCCTGCTGGTCCCACCACGGTGGAGTGGGCGCAGCGCCATCCGCCACCCGGCTGCGGTGCGGACGCAGACGTCGGTGAAGGCCTGGAGCTCGCGTCACCTCGGTCCCATCGGGCAGCCGGACCCGCGCTCGCTGCAGCCCGGCCAGGATGCCCACCCCTGGCCACCACCTCCGCCCGGAGGTGCTCCGCGGCCAGCTCGAGGATCTCCCCGGGGATGCTGCTCGCCGCCTCGACGAACGGCCGCGCGCGGCGACCTGGGTGCCCGTCGCCGACCAGGAGCGAGGAAGTCGTCGGTCAGCAGGGCCGCCACCCCTGCGGCGTCCCTCCGCCGGATGGCGGGAGCATCGCGTCCTCCAGCGCCAGCAGCGCCCGCTCGTCGACGGTGAGCTGGGCCGGCTCGTGAGCCGATGGAGCTCACGACTTCTTCCGGGTGTAGAGGCCCTCGAAGAGGAGCGTCCACTGTCGCCCCTCGTCGGTGGACTGCTCCCAGCGCTGGCGGAGGTGGTCGGCGTCGACCTTCTGCCAGATCACCCGGTTGAGGGTGCTCGAGCCGCGCGGGCCATAGCGGGTGCCGGAGAGGGTCATCTTCCCTCCTTCACCTCGCCCCTCGAGGATCAGCACCATGCCCAGGCTGTCGACGAAGGCCTGCGTCCAGCGACCGCCGGGCGCGTCGTAGCTGGTCGAGCGAGGTGGCCTCGCTGCCGTCGGCCGCCTTCCAGCTCTCGCGGAAGGCGCAGCCGTCGAGGATCCGCTCCACGCTGGTTCTCCCCGGCCACGGTGCCCTTGGGGGTCTGGACGTCCCAGTCGCCCCACCCAGCAGTCGAACTGCGCGGTGGGCCGGTGCTGGAGCAGGAGCGGCTCTTGGAGGGCGCCGAAGCGGCGCTTCTTCTGCTGCGCGCACCGCAGGCAGGGCGAACAGCGGCATGGTCAGGGCGGCCAGCGCGCGCATCGTCAAGCGACCCCTCCGCCGTGAACAGCGCTGGGCACCGGACCGTTCGCCTCGCAGAATTAGTCTCCGGCACGCCACACTGTCTCCCGCGCCGTGCTCTTCGACGCCCATCTCCACCCCGAAACCCTCTCCGACCTCGACCTCTGAGTCGCTGCGCGCCTTCGGGTCACGCGCGCTCTGGTCCTGGGCCACCACTTCCCCGATCCCTCTGCCTGCGCCCTTCGCGCCCATCTGCACGACCTCGTCCTTCGCCAGCTCCCGCGCCTGGAGCGGGTGGGGATCCGGGGCTACGCCGCGGTGGGCGTCCGCCCCAGGCCATTCCCCGCCGCGGGCTGGCCGACGTGCTGGCCTCGCTCCCCGGAGCTGTTCCGCGGCGGCCGGGTGGTGGCGCTGGGGGAGATCGGCTCACCGGGGCGGTCCGGACGGAGGAGGCGCTGGTGGAGCAGCTTGGCCTTGCCCGGCGCCTGGGACTCCGGGTGGTGCTCCACACCCCGGCGCCTGGACAGGGCGATGGACGCGGCGGCTCTGGCGCTGGTCCAGGAGCACGGCCCGCCGCCGTCGCGAGTGCTGGTGGACCACGCCAGCGCCCCGGACCGTCCCGCTCATCCTCGCCCGCGGCCATTGGGCTGGCTCCCACCGTGCAGGTGGGAGAGCTCACCGCCGACCGGACGGTGCAGCTCGTGCGGCGGCTGGGGAGCAGGCGGCTCTTGCTCGGGAGCGACGCCGGAGATCGCCCCGGCGACCTGCTCGGTCTCCCGCGGGCGGATTGCACCTGCTCGAGCGGGCGGGACTCGGCGCTCGCTCGTGGCGCGGGTGGCGCACGGGAACGCGCGGCGCTTCCTCGGCGTGGAGTGAGACTCAGTAGACCGCGACGGTCAGGCGTCGCCGGGGCCGTGAGGAGACGGGCAAGCTCCGCGCCTCGGCCGGGGCCGGTACGTCGATGCCGGTGGTGAATTCCGCCGCGTCGAGCAACCGCTGCGTCCGCTCGTCGAGCTCCACCGCCACCAGGAGCGCCAGCCCACTGGGGCGGCCGTCGGCGACGACTGGACACTGCTGGTAGCGCGCCCAGCGGCCGTCGCCCAGCTTGACCAGCTCTCCGACATCCGGCCACCGGCCACCTCCGTTGCAGCGCGTCGAGAAACTGTATTCAGCGAGGGGTAGGCCGGGCAAGCGCCCGTGGTAAATCCCAGTAATAACTGAAAAGATTCAGGTGGCTCGAGTTAAACGGCAGCGGATCGAGCCAATCGGCCCACGGACGGTCAAGCTGTCAATGGCCTCCTCTGTGAAGCGGTTTCAGCCGCTTGGGTCGGATCTCCACGCCCACCAGCTGCTCGAAGGTGGTGATGACGGCGCTCCGATGTCCTGCTGCCCTTCCCGCGGCGCGGGCCGCCTGGTAGCACTCGCGCAGGCGCAGCGGCAGTCGGGGTGGGCACGCGGAGCGCGCTCGGCCGAGTCGAGGAAGAGCCCCGGGTCCTTGTGCATCAGATCGATGGCGAAGTGGGTCTCGAAGTCGCGGCGGAGCAGCGCCTGCCCCTTGAAGTCGAAGTACGGCGAGCGAAACCCCGAGGCCTGCACCACCTCCAGCAGCTTGCTGGGATCGACGCCGGCGCGGGTGGCGAGGAGCATTCCCTCGCCGAGGCTCTGGAGCATCGCCGCGATGAGGGCATTGCCGGCCGAAGCTTCACCTGGCTGCCCGCACCCACCGGACCACAGTGCACCCATTTCTCGCCCACCGCCTTGAAGATGGGCTCGGCGCGGGCGATGGCCGCGCCGTCGGCTCCCACGCATGAGCAGGAGTGCCCTTCTCCGCGCCGTTCTTGCTGCCGGTCACCGGGGCCTCCACGAAATCCAGCCCCTGTGCCTGGCGCCGCGGGCGATCGATGCTCCGCGCCTGGTCCGGGCCGATGGTGCTGAAGTCGACCAGGAGCTGTCCCTTCCGGGCCGTGGAGAACAGGCCCGTCGGCGCCGGCGAGGACCGACTCCAGCGCGCAGCTGGGAGTGGCCACGCAGGTACATGCGGCGTCGACCTCGGCCATCAGCTGTGCCGGGGTGTCCACCTTCACCCCAGCGAACGCAAGGGCGCGGCCTTCGTCCGGCGTCCGGTTCCACACCGTGACCTGAAAGCCCTTGGTGGCGAGGTTCTTCGCCATCCGAACCCCCATCAGTCCGAGCCCGAGAAACCCCACCCGTTGGATGCTGGCCATCTGTTCGTTCCTCCCTGGCGGCCCGCCACCCTGGGGTGGCCGGCGCCCGCCGTCTCCCTTAAGGTCTGAGACCATGAAGTTTCCAAGTCTCCTCGAGCCGATGCGTCAACGGCTCGCCGCGCAGCTCGCTCCGGCCGACCAGGCGAGGCGGGTGCTGGCGGAGACCTTCCGCACCCTGGGGCGCTCTGTGCCCGGCTGGCCGACCTGGTGGAATCCCAGAGGCTGGCCCGGGCCGGCGCTATCGCAACCAGGGGCGCTTCCTCGAGCGGCTGGACCGACCCACCCCGCCTCCGGCGGCCAGACGCCCTCTCCGTACGGGCCGGTTCCCGGCCGCCCAAAGCAGTCCCCGGAGAAGATCTTCCGCCTCGTTCGACTCCTCGGCTGAACCAGCAGCCAGAGGCGAGTGCGACGATGGGAGCTTGGACTCGAGGAGCGGACGCAGGCCAACGTGCGAGATCCGGAAGGCGATGGCGCCGGGGAACAAGCACCGGGCGCTGTCCCTGTTGATGGAGGCATATGGGACGCCCGCTCTTCGCGGTCTGCCTCCGCTACGTGAACGACCGGCCCTGGCCGAGGACGTGCACCAGACCGTGCTTTCGTTCAGGCCTCACGAGTCGCTGGAGCGGGTGCTGGAGCGCGATTCGGTGGCCGCCTGGTTGATGGCCATCGCCCGGAACCGCTGCCTCGACGCGCTGAAGATCCTCCGCCGTCGCCGGCGGTGGCAGGTCCTCCAGGGCGTGCTCCCCGGGGCGCACGACGGGAGCTCCAGCGCCGAGGAAGCCCTGCAGCGGGCCGAGCTGCTCCAGCGGCTGCGCCAGGCGGTGGCCGAGCTCTCCGAGGAAGCGAAGCGGGCAGTGGAGCTGCGCTACACGCGAGACCCTCTCCTACGAGCAGATGGCGGTGCTCTGCGCCGCACGGTCAGCACGCTCCAGATGCGCGTCGCCCGGGCGATGCCGGTGCTGCGCCAAGCCCTGGAGCGCGGTCGCCGCGCCTGAGCCGATCGCGCCGCGCGAGGCGTGCTCCCACCGGCGTCCCTGAGCCGGTGCGCCGGCAGAGAGGAGCCGGCTCCCTTGGCGATCCCCCTAGCGCGGGGCCCTGGGAGTTACTCCGGGGGGTGAGCTAGCGGGGCGCTGGCCGGGACGTCGGTGGCCCTCGTTGGCGTCCTTCGCCGCCGCGAGGTTGTACCAGGCGCCGCTGGGGTTGGCGAGCGTGGTCAGCGTCGTAGCTCCGGAACTCGTGCCCGATGCCCGGCGTCCGCTCAGCGCGGTGTCGAAGGCCAGCCACACCTCGCTCCGAATGGGTGATCCACCCATCGCTTCCTGGCCCAGATGCCGAGGATCGGGACGCTTGAGCTTCTTCAGACGGTCACGACGTCGGTTGACCGGGAGCCCGTAGTAGATGGCCGTCGCCGACGACCTTGTCCGGTGTTAGCCAGCAGGCGTTGAGGCTCTGGCCGCCGCCCATGCACCAGCCGATGGTGGCGATCTTCTTCCCCGGGGCCGTCCTGCGGCCCAGCCAGTCGATGCCCGCGGTCTCCACCTGGGTGGCGTGCGCGTCGTCGAGGCGCTTCATGCAGGCTCTCCGGCCTCGCTGTCGGGCTTGGTGGCGACCTTGCCGTCGAAGAGGTCGACCGCCAGCGTGAGGCAGCGCCTGCGCCGCCGCGGTCGGCAGCGGCCTTCACCCAGCCGTTGAGACCCCACCACTCGTGGACCAGGAGGAGCGCACGCACGGGCGTGCCCCTTCGGTCGCGCCACGTAGGCCGCCGCACGTCTTTCCGTCGGGGGAGGGTGAGCTGGACCATCTTTCCCTTGGGGGCCGGCGGCTTCAGGATCCACGGGTGCGCCTGGTGGGCCGGCACCGTCGAGCTCGGCGTCGGAAGTCGCCCGGCGGAGCTGCCCCGGCGAAGGTGACTGCGGAGGCGAGGAGGACCCACCACGACAGGAGCGAGCGGACACCAGGAGGGAGCCTCCTGTAGCGCAGGGAAGATCCGCCATGTCCCTAGCATCCTTCCGCGGAAAGTGGGGCGGGTTGCCGATCACTCGGGGCACGCCCATCTTCCAGCAATACCCGAGGCGCCTGCCCCAAATGTCGTTCGTCCTGGTGGTCGACGACGACGAGCACCGCACCTGATCTGCCGGGCCTTCTCGACGAGATGGGCTACCGCGCCGGGCAGCGGCCAACGGCCGGGAGGCGCTCGACGTCCTCGAGGAGCGATGCCGCTGGCGGTGCTGCTCGACCTGCGCGTGCCGGTGATGAGCGGCTGGGCGTCCTCGAACGTGCTGCGCAAGCTCCCCCAGGCCCAGGGGCTGCCGATCCTCGATCATCTCGGCCTACGGGTTCGAGTGGGAGGCGGAGCTGGTGAGCCAGCGGGTACGTGAGCAAGCCAATCGACCTGGACCGGGTGCGGGGAGACGGTCCTGCATCGTCGGTCCGCACGCCGGTCGCGGAGCTCATGCACTGAGCCTGGACGGGCCGCGCGCCCGGTCCTCCGGCATCCTGAGCCAGTGCGCCGGCGGAGGCCGCTCGGCGACCCCCTGCGCGGGGGCCGCAGTTCTCGAGGCTGAGCCGCCGCCGGGACGCTTCCGGGCCCCGCTCAGCGCGGCGTGCGCCGGGAGCCTCGTGGGTCCCAGGTGGCGCCCTCGTGCGCCGGCTCCAGCGCCATGTTCCATGGCTCGACGGGCAGCGCCGGGCCCCGACATCCAGGTGACCGAGGGCGTAGCGCGGCCTGGGGATCGGTGTTCTCGCCGACGTCCCAGCCGACGACCTGGCCCAGCAGCGAGGGGACCGGGACGCGGCCTGGGTGTGAGCTGCGAGGTGGTCCCCTGCAGCGTTCCCGCCACCTCCACGCCCGGCGGCGGATGGGATGCAGTGCCGTAAGCGCCGTGCTGATCCGAGACCGGCGGCGAGCATGCCCGGCGTTGCCCAGGCTGGTGGGGTCCGGCGTGTCCGGAGAGCGGCCCGTGCGCGTGCGTGCAGCCCACCAGGGCGCATCACCGGCGAGGAGAAGCAGACCGGAGGTGCGCATGGGCGGCAACGCGCCGCCTTCTAGCCGACCGCGCCGCGGGCGCGAGAACGAGAAACGGCCAGGGAATGGGCCCCCGCCGACGGAGGCCCACCCTGGCCGTCGAAGCTCCTACGAGAGGGCCTGTCCTGCTCGGTGAGATGTCGCTACTTGGGGTGTCGGTCCCGCGCTGGTGGAGCCTGAGCCTTCGGTCTTCTTGCCCTTCTTCGCCGTTCCCGCATCACCCCGAGCCGCCGTGGTGCTGTCGGTGGTGCTGGACTGGCTCGACTTCTCGCTCTTGTAGGTCGAGCCACTCGAGCCGCTGCCGGCACGGTTCGGATCCGGAGCCGGTGTTGTACTGCGCTGAATCGGTGCCCGTGCTCGGCCCCGGCGGCGGGGAGTGGGGCTGGTTGTGGACTGTGCCAGGGCCACGCCACCCACCAGGGTGGCGACCAGGAGCCAGCTTCCGGATCAAGCCGTTCATTCGTGTCTCCTGAAGGCCCCTCCGCTCCAGTGCGAGAGGCGCGCGTTGTCGCCTCGGAGGGTGGGGCGCGTATCCCCGGTGCACTACTGGCCCCGGAGACCCAGAAAAGCGCACAGGCCGGGCCGATCCGCGCAGCGACCGGCGACCGTTCGTGGCAGAAGTCGCTCCAGCCGTGCGCGTCTTCCACTCCGACCAATTTCAGATCCCGCTGCCCCGGGCCACCGGTTTCCCGATGGGAAATACCGCCAGCTTCGCGAGGCGCTGGTCGCCCGCGGGCTGCTCCAGGCGGCGGAGCTGGTCCCCTCCGAGCCGGCGGGGGTGGAGGCGCTGCTCTCGCGTCCACACCCGGCGCTGGGTCAGAGCGGTGCTCGAGGGCGCCTTGCCGGAGGCCGAGGTGCGGCGCCTGGGACTTCCCCTGGAGCCTCGAGCTGGTGCTCCGCTCGCGGGCGGCGGTGGGTGGCACCTGCGCCGCTGCCGGAGCGGGCCCTGCTCGACGGGCGTGGCGGCGAACCTCGCCGGCGGCACGCACCACGCTTTCCCCGACCATGGCGAGGGCTACTGCGTGTTCAACGACATCGCGGTCAGCATCCGCACGCCTCCAGGCCCGGGGCAGCATCGAGCGGGCGCTGGTGGTGGACATCGACGTGCACCAGGGCAACGGAACCGCGGCCGTCTTCGCCGAGGATCCTCGGGTGTTCACCTTCAGCATCCACGGGGAGCAGCAACTTCCCCTTCCGCAAGCAGCGCTCCACGCTGGACGTGGGCCTCCCCGACGGAACGGGTGACGAGGTCTACCTCGGCGTGCTGCGTCCGCCACCTGTCCTCGCGTCCTCGAGGCGGCCCGGCCGGACCTGGTCTGCTACCAGGCGGGAGTGGATCCGCTGGCCAACGACACGCTGGGGCGACTCGGGCTGTCGCACGCCGGGCTGTGAGGCCCGCGACGCCTTCGTCTTCGAGGCGGCCCGCCGCGCCGGGCTCCCCTGAAGTGCCTCACCGCTCGGCGGCGGCTACACCCGCCCCCTCGAGGCGACGGTCGAGGCGCACATCGGCACCTATCGGGCCCTCCGCCAGATCTGCGGGTAAGCTTGCCGGCCCCCCGTCCGATGGCAGCGCTCGACCCCGACGTCTCGCCACCCTCTACGACGAGAGTCCCGAGCCGATCTTCGTCTTCGCACCCCGGTGGCGCGACCAGCGGGTGGTCGACTTCCACTACCGCTACGTCAACCCGGCGGCGGCGCGGATCCTCGGGCGGGCACCGGGCGACAAGCTCGGCCAGAGCCTCCGCACCACCGCCCCGACGCCGAGCGCTCGGGGATGTTCGCCCGCTACGTGCGGACGATGGAGACCGGCGAGCCCACCGACGCCCTGATCCACTACGACGATGGGCGGATCGGCGGCTGGTTCCGGATCCACGCCAGCCGTGCCGGAGAGGCGCTGCTGGTGCACTTCCGCGACGTCACCGCGGAGAAGAAGGCCGAGGTGACCCTGCGCGACACCGAGGCGGAAAGGGACCGCACCGAGGTCCGGCGGATGGCGCTGGAGGCGCTTCTGGAGCACGTTCCGGCGCAGGTGGCCTACCTCCGCGGGCCGGACCTCACCTACGAGTTCGTCAACGCCCGCTACCGGCAGAACCACGGGCACCGGGAGTTCCTCGGGCGCACGGTGGCCGAGGTCCTCCCCACTGGCGCAACGACCCGCTGGTCCACGCGATGCTGGAGGTGTTGCGGACCGGCGTGCCCTACCACGACCCGGAGCACCCCTCCTCCTCGAGGCTGACGGACGACTGGGACGGCGGTGGTTCAGCATCGCCTACCTTCCGGTGCCCGCCGCCGACGGCAGCGTGGAGGGCGTGATCTCCTTCAGCACCGAGGTGACCGAGCAGGTCGCTGCCCGCACCGCAGCGATGCGCTGGCGCGGGAGAAGGTGACGCTCGCCGAGGAGCTGGAGGCCGAGCGCCGCCGGCTGGAGCTGAGCGAGGAGCGCTTCCGCACCATCGTCGAGACCCACGTGGACATCGTCTGGATCTCCGACGCCCGGGGCTGGGTTCGGCATCCCCGCAGAGCTGGAGCTCGCTCACCGGCCGGCCGGTGGAGGAGCTGCAGGGCGTGGGGTGGATGACTCGGTGCATCCCGCCGACCTGGGCCGTGCTCTCGAGGTGGTGTCCCACGCCATCCGCAGCCGCCAGCGCTTCGAGGTGGAGTACCGGATCCGCAAGGCCGACGGGAGCTGGCCACGGTGTGTCGCGGGGATTCCCTCCTCCGCCCCGACGGGAAGATCCGCGAGGTGGTGGGGACCACCATCGACGTCCCCGACGAGGCGGCGGGAGGAGGAGCGCTGCGCCTGCTGTCGGCGAGGGCCGCGCGCCTCTCGGGGACGCTGGACTACAGCGCCACGCTCCGCGCGGTGGCGGAGATGGCCATTCCCGGAGCTGGCGGACCTCGCCACCGTCGACACGTCTTCGACTGAGTCGGGCACCCTGCGGCGGGTGGAGGTCGCGGGCAGCGTGGAGCGAAGAGCTGCTGGAGGAATTCCGCCGGCTCCGCCGCCTGCAACGACGCCGACTCGCCGGTGCTCGCCGCGCTGAGCGGGAAGAAGACCGTTCTCCGCGAGCGGATGCCCTCCGACGTGGCGGTGGAGCTCCAGTCCGATCCGGCGCGGCTCCAGATCTTCCGCAAGCTCAGCCTGACCTCGCTGGTCTGCGCCACCGCTCACTGCCCGGGGACGCACCCTGGGCGTCATCAGCTTCATGACCGTGCGGAGCGGGCGGCGCTTCGATGCCCTCGACCTCGGGCTGGTGGAGGAGCTCGCCCGTCGCGCGGCGCTGGCGCTGGACAACGCCGAGCTCTATCGGCGCGCGGAGACGCCAACCGGGCCAAGGACGGACTTCCTGGCCACGGTGAGCCACGAGCTGCGGACCCCGCTGGCCGCGATCCTCGGCTGGTCCCAGCTGCTCCGGACCGGAGAGCTGAACGAGGAGAAGCAGCAGAGGGCGCTGGAGACGCTGGAGCGCAACGCCTGGGCGCAGACCCGTCTGGTGGAGGATCTCCTCGACGTCAGCCGCATCGTCTCCGGCAAGACCCGGCTGGCCCTCGAGGTGACCGACCTGGCCCGGGTGGTGGAGTCGGCGGTCGAGTCCGGCACGCCCTGCGGCAGACGCCCGGGGAGTGCGGTTGGCCGCGCGCTGGAGTCCTGTCCACTCACCGGTGACCTGAGCGGCTGCATCAGATCCTCTGGAACCTCCTCTCCAACGCCATCGTTCACGCCCCGCGGCGGCCGGGTCTCGGTGGCGCTCTGCAGCTGCGGACGGATGGCCGAGCTCGAGGTGAGCGACACCGGCCGGCGGCATCCGGCCGGAATTTCTCGCCCACGTCTTCGAGCGGTTCCGCCAGGCCGACGCCACCGCCACCCGCAGCCGTGGCGGCCTGGGCCTGGGCCTGGCCATCGTCCGCCACCTGGTGGAGCTCCACGGCGGCACCGTGGGAGCGACCAGCGCGAGGGCGACGGGAAGGGCGTGCTTCTCATGCGGCTGCCCCTGGCGCCTCCGGTACCGCTTGAGCATCCCAAGCCCGAGCTGGTGCCGGGCCGCCGGGTGGACCTGGCGGGCCTCGATCCCTGGTGGTCGACGACGAGGCCGACACCCGGGAAATGCCTGATCTCCACCCTCGAGGCAGCCTCGGCCGAGGTGGTGGGGAGCGGCCGACGCCGAGGAGGTTCGGCCCTGTTCCACTCAGCTCCGCCCGACGTCCATCGTCTCCGACCTGGCGATGCCCAAGATGGGCGGCATCGACCTGGTCCGGGCGCTGCGCAGGATGCGTCCCGGATGCCGGCGGCCGGACTCTCGGCGGTGGCCCTCAGCGCCTCTGCCCGGAGCGAGGACCGCGCGCTGGCGCTGGAATCTGGCTTCCAGGACTACCCTGACCAAGCCAGTGGAGCCGGAAACGTTGCTCGCTGCTGTCGCGGCCCTGGCTGGCTCCCGCGCCGCGGCGTGAGCCGGACGTCGCTGCGCGTCCAGCGCCGCGCACCGTCAGGCAATTGCGATACCCTGCCGGTCCAGTTCCAGGTGCAGCCACCGGTCCTGGCCAACGACCTCGGCGCGTCGTCCCCGCGCAACTTCGGTCCGCGCTTGCCCGCGCGCAGGCGCTGTTCGAGTGCCACGCCCGACGGAGTCCTGGTGACGTCGCCCGATGGTCGGGTCGCGCGGTCAATCCCGCCTTCTGCCGGCTGTTGTCGGTGGGCGGCGGCCCGGGAGAGCTCATCGGTCTCGAGGCTCCGGCGCCTCTGGGAACGGCTGCACGCGGTGTTCGTCGACGCGGCAGGCTTCGAGCTGCGGGCCGACGCGCTCGCCGGCGACGGCCGGCAGAGCTGGCCCTCACCGACGGGCGCGTCCTGAGTTCGAGACCTTTCCGGTCGGTGACGACGCCGCGACCAGCGAGGTGCTGTGGCTGTGGCGGGACGCAACCGACCAGGTCCGGCTCCGTGCGGTGGAGGCGCTGGTCCGCCCGGTGGAACAGAACCTCTCCTTCCTCGACGAGCTGACCGGTCTCTACAACCGGCGCGGGTTCCTGGGGCATGCCCGGCCGCAGCTCGACGCGGCGGCGCGGCTCCACCGCCCGATGCTGCTCATCTTCGTCGACCTCGACGGGCCTGCCGATCAACGACCGGCTAGGCGCACGCCGCCGGCGACCAGGCGCTGGTCGACACCGCGGCGGTGCTCAAGTCCACCTTCCGCGAGCGGGACATCATCGCCCGGCTGGGCGGCGACGAGTTCGTGGTGCTGGTGACCGATGCCCGCTGGTGGTCAATCCTGACGGGCTGCTCACCCGGCTCGAGCAGCGGGTCCGAGGCGATGAACGAGCTGGCCCGAGCGGCCCTTCGACCTCGCCTTCAGCACCGGCGTGTCGACATTCGATCCCGGCACGCCGGAGACGCTGGAGGAGCTCTCCCAGGCCGATCGGCGGATGTACCGCGAGAAGCGGCGGCGCAAGCTCGGCGACGCGCATTGAGCCGAGGCGGTCAGGCGTCCGGCAGGGCCCGGCCACTCCTCCACCACTTGCTCGCCGCCGTTCGCGATGCAGAGGGTCCCGGTAAGCCTCGGACTGCATGTCCGGGCAGCGGAGGACCGCGTTGATGAATTCCTCGGCGGCCCGTACCCGTGCGCCTGGATGTAGTGGGCGATCCATCGACGGAGCACCGTATATGCAGCTTCGCCCGACGAACAGGTGCGTGGAGTGGCCCATTCGGATCCTCCGACTCCCCGATCCCGAGCCGCATCCATTCGTTGCGCCTCGCGAATGGCCTCAGCGCCTCGTGGTCGCGCGCAAGAAGTGAGGGCATCAGAAATGCGCCTCGGTACAGAGCTCGCAGTCATGGGCGCCCATGAAAAACACCCGGCTCCCAGGGCTCGATGAGAAGCAGGAACAGCCGCTGCGAAGAACTGGGGAGGGACCGTGGCGACGCGTGGAAAGTCGTGGCCGAGGCCGAGCCAGCCGACCGCGCGAAGCGGGCCGAGCTCATCCCGGAAGCACAGGTCAGCGGTCCCAGGTCGGGGAAGTACGTCATGCGGTCTCCTCCCCGACCGGCCTGACGCCTGCCACGCGTTTCAGGCCTTGGCCAGCTGCCTCAGCACAAACGGGAGAATGCCCCGTTCCGGTAGTAGTCGAGCCTCGTTGGGGTGTCGATGCGGCAAGTCGCCACGAACTCCTTGGTGCCCTGCTCCGAGGTGGCCTCGATGGTGAGGCGCTTCCCGGGGTGAGCCCTCGGCGACGCCGCCGATGTCGAAGGTCTCGTTGCCGGTCAGGCCCAGGCTGGCGGCGTCCTCCCCGGCCTCGAACTGGAGCGGGAGCACGCCCATGCCGACCAGGTTGCTGCGGTGGATGCGCTCGAAGCTCTTGGCGATGACCGCTCGCACCCCGAGGAGCAGGGTGCCCTTGGCCGCCCAGTCGCGCGAGCTGCCGGTGCCGTACTCCGCGCCGGCGATGACGACGCAGCGGCGTCTTCTCCTGCGGCGTACTTCATCGCCGCGTCGTAGATCGCTCATCCGCTCCCGGGTGGGAGGTGCACCGTCACGCCGCCCTCCACGCCCGGCACCAGCTGGTTCTCGGAGCCGGATGTTGGCGAAGGTGCCGCGCATCATCACCTCGTGGTTGCCGCGCCGCGCGCCGTAGGAGTTGAAGTCCGTCGGCTCCACACCCTGCTCGCATCAGGTACCGGCCGGCGGGGCTGTTCTTGGCGATGTTGCCCGCCGGGCTGATGTGGTCGGTGGTCACCGAGTCGCCGAGCAGCGGCAGGACCCGCGCCCCGGCGATGTCCGGACCGGCGCTCGGCTCTGGGGAGGTTCTCGAAGAAGGGCGGCTGGCGGACGTAGGTGCGCCTGGGATCCCACGGCGAAGGTGCCAGCGTCGGGCAGCGGCAGCGATTGCCACTGCGCATCGCCGTCCAGGGCGTGGGCGTACTGGTTGCGGAACTGCTCCGGCTTCACGTGCGCGCGAGATGGCCTCCGGATCTCGGCGTCGGTGGGCCAGATCTCTCTCAGGTAGACCGGGTGGCCGTTCCGATCCACCGCCAACCGGCTCAGTCGCGAGGTCGACGTCCATCTCCCCGGCGATGGCGTAGGCCACCACCAGCGGCGGCGTGGCCAGGAAGTTCATCCGCACGTAGGGGTTGATCCGTCCCTCGAAGTTCCGATTTCCGGAGAGCACCGCCGCCACCACCAGATCGCCCTCCGGTCACCGCGGCGGCGATGTGGTCGGGCAGCGGGCCGGAGTTGCCGATGCAGGTGGTGCAGCCGTAGCCGACCAGGTGGAAGCCGAGCGCCTCGAGGTAGGGCAGGAGGCCCGCCGAGCGGAGGTAATCCATCACCACCTTGCTCCCGGGGCGAGCGAGGTCTTCACCCAGGGCTTGCTACCCAGGCCGCGCTCCACCGCCTTCTTCGCCAGCAGGCCCGCGCCCATCAGCACCGCCGGATTGCTGGTGTTGGTGCAGGAGGTGATGGCGGCGATGACCACCGCCCGTGGCCGAGCCGGTAGCTCGGTCGCCGCCCTCGGTGAGCCTGCGACGGCCGCCAGGCGCGCGTGCCCGGTCGCGGGCGGCGGCTTGGCGCCGCGGCGCCTCGCCGGTGCATCGTCGTCGGCCGGCGGCGCGGTGTTGAGCATCTGTCCAGCAGGCTCTTCTGGAAGATGGCCTTCGCTCTCGGAGGGGCACCCGATCCTGTGGCCGCTTGGGTCCGGCGAGGCTCGGCTCCACCTTGACAGGTCGAGCTCCAGGAGATCGGAGAAGTTCGGCTCGGCAGCGATGCGGGGTATGGAACAGCCCCTGCGCCTTGCAGTACGCCTCCACCAGCGAGGTGCGCCTCGGGCGGCCGGTGAAGCGGAGGTAGGCCAGTGTCTCGGCGTCCACCGGGAAGAAGCCGATGGTCGCGCCGTACTCGGGCGCCATGTTGGCGATGGTGGCCCGGTCGGGCAGCGGCAGCTGCGGCGATGCCCGGGCCGAAGAACTCGACGAACTTCCCGACCACGCCCCGTCTTGCGCAGCATCTGGGTCACGGTCAGCACCAGGTCGGTCGCGGTCGCGCCCTCGGGCAGCTTGCCGGTGAGGCGGAAGCCGACCACCTGCGGGATCAGCATCGAGAGCGGCTGGCCGAGCATGCGCCGCCTCGGCCTCGATGCCGCCCACGCCCCAGCCGACGACGCCCAGGCCGTTGACCATCGTGGTGTGGGAGTCGGTGCCCACCAGGCGTGTCGGGGTAACAGCCGGCTCCCGTCGCTGCGAACACCACGCTGGGCCAGGTACTCAAGGTTCACCTGGTGGCAGATGCCGGTGTCGGGCGGCACCACCGCGGAAGTTCCGGAAGGCTGCCTGGCCCCAGCGGAGGAACGCGTAGCGCTCGCGGTTGCGCTCGAACTCCAGCTCGGCGTTGGCCTGGAAGCCTCGGCACGTCCCGAACTGGTCCACCATGCACCGAGTGGTCGATGACCAGGTCGGCGGGCTGCGAGCGGATTGATCCGCTGGGGTCGCCGCCCAGCGCGGCATGCGCCTCGCGCATCGCCGCCAGGTCGACCACCGCCGGGACGCCGGTGAAATCCTGGAGCGAGCACCTGGCCACGTGGAAGGAGATCTCCGGTGTCGGAGCCGCCTTGGCGTTCCAGGCCAGCATCTTCTCGACGTGCTCCCGCTTCACCACCCGGCCGTCCTCGTGGCGGAGCAAGTTCTCCAGCAGGACGCGGAGCGAGAAGGGCAGGGTCCCCACCGCAGGGTTCGCCCCTAGCCAGCGTCTCCAGGGAGAAGATCTCGTGGTGCTTGCCCCCACCTCCGAGGTGGTCTGGGTCTTGAAGGAGTCGATGGTCATGACGGGCAGTCGCTCGCCAGGAAGTTCGACTGGGCGCTTGCACCTCGGGGGTATGCCCCGCCGGCCAGCCGGGCGCAACGCCGTCGAGTGATGGACGCCATGCGACGGCCGCACGCGGAGAGGGAGGCGTTGCAAAGCACTCTCGCTCGACGCGCCTGTTGACGCGCGGCGGCGGCACAGTGTTCTCCTCCCATGGATGCCTGCAGCCACGTTGCGAGCCTGAAGCCGGTTCATCCCCGCACGCCCAAGGGTTGCGAGGAGTGCCTGAAGATGGGCAGCCGCTGGGTCCACCTCCGGCTGTGCATGACCTGCCAGGCCACGTGGGCTGCTGCGACTCGAGCCTCCAACCGCCACGCCACGAAGCACTTCCGGGCGACGGAGCATCCCGTCATCCGCTCTCTCGAGCGCGGGGAGGACTGGGGTTACTTGCTACGTCGACGACTTGAGCTGGATGGCGACGCGCTGCCACCTGTGGAGCCTGAGCAGGCGGCGCGTTCCGGGGTCGCCTCCAGCGCCTTGGAGCGCGGCGCGGGCGACGAGCCTCGCGGGCCGAGGGCGGCTCCACCACCTCCGCCTCGCCGCCGAACGAGAGGATCCACTGGATCAGCCAGCGCTCCTCGCCGCTGACCTTCACCTCCACCCCACCGTCAGCGACAGCTCGCGGGCCTCCCCGCCGAAGCGCTCCGCGGAGGTAGGAGCGGCCGCAGCGGCGAAGCGAACCCGGCCTCGCCGCGCTCCGCCGAGATCGGGCACGCGGGCGGGCGCCATCGGCCGCGGTGAGAACGTCCGGTCGGCGAGGTGATGCCGGTCATCCGATCGAGCCGGAAGCAGCCGGGCCTGGCCGCGCCCGAGGTCCCAGGCGTGGAGGTACCACTGCCCGCGGTGGTTGAAGACCTCCACCGGCTCCACCTGCCGGGCCTCGGCGGCGGTGCTGCCCCGGGCGGCGTAGTCGAAGCCCAGCTCGCGGCGTTCCTCGACGGCCCGGGTGAGGATGCCCAGCTCGGCGGGGCCAGCGAGCGCGCGTTCACCGCGCTGCCCAGGTCCCGGTAGAGCGTTCGCCTGCGCGGGGAGCACCTTCTCCAGCTTGGCCAGCGCCGAGGCCAGTGCGGTCTCCGCCGCGGGACGGAGCAACTCCGCTGCTGCCGCGAGCGCCGCCGCCTCCGGCCCCGGTGAGGCGGGGCGGCTTGCTGAAGCGCTGGTCGAGGTCGACCCACACCCGATCGTTCTCCACGTGCAGATCGATGAAGTCGTCGGGCTGGAACGGGGGCCGGCCCACCATGGTCAGCAGCTCCAGATCGCGGAGCAGCTCCTCGCGGTCTGATGCCCAGCTGCCGCGAGAGCGCCTCCACCGTCACCCCGCTGTGCCGGGCGACGTAGGGGACCACGAAGAGCAAGCCGCCGAAGCCGCTCGTGACGTCGCTCATGCCGCCCCCGGTGCCGGGCAGCCACCGCCTCGGCCAGCGCGCCGGAAGCGCGCCCGGGCTGGCTCGGGCGTCGACCACCTGAGCCTGCGGAGAGAGCGCCAGCACGTGCTTGAGCAGCGCGTCCATCAGGGTGACTGTGCAGGACGACGTCGGTCTCCCGCCGCGGCGCTCCACCCGTGCACCGGGGAAGTGCGCCTCGGCCTGGCCGCCAGCGGCCCTCCGAGCTGGAGTGCGCACCTCCACCGGCGCGTGCTGATGCGCCACTGCCAGGGCGCGTGCGGCACCTGGGCGTCGATCTCGAATCCGGCGGGGGAGCTCGAAGTCGTGGGTGCGGGGCTTGCTGGGGTTCATCTTCAGCCCGCGGATGCGATGGACGTGGAAGGTGCGCAGGTCCTGGCGAAGGATGGCAGTAACCCCACCAGCGACCACGACCTCCGCGGCGGAGCACCAGCCCGTACGAGGTCCACCTTTCGCTGGCGACGGCTCGCGCCGCTTGGGCGAGGCGTAGCTGATCTCCAACCCACTTCGCGCGCTGGCCGCGGACCAGAGCGACTCGAGGAACTCCGGGACCGCGCCGCTCTCCGCAACCGCGCCGAGCTCCATCCGCACCCTGCGGCGTGGCCAGCTCGCCGCCGGCGAAGAAGCCGATCTTCCGCAGGGCGTGCTGCAGGTCGTGGCGCCCGGGAAAGGCTCCGGAGGCGAGCGCCGCCGAGCCTCGCGGCGTAGCAGGCGCGCCATCTCCTCCGGGGTGAAGCCGGGCTCGGGCAGGTAGTAGGCGTTCCGGTCGAGGAGGTAGCCGTCCTTCCGGTCACTCGTCGCCCTGGACGTAGGTGAGGGGGATGCCCAGCTCCAGGAGCTCCGCCTTGTCCCGCTCGAACTTCCGCTCGGTCGGCCTCGTCGCTGCCGCTGCCGTAGTCCTCGGGAAAGCTCTCCTTGAGCTCCGCCCAGGACACCGGCTCGTGTGAGTCGAGCAGCAGCGCCACCAGGTCGAGCAGGCGTTCGGTGCGGTCCATGGTGGAAGCGAGGAGCTTGTGGACGAAGCGCCCTGGGCTCGTCAAGACGGGTGTGTAGCCTTCCTCGGGACCGTGCCCGCCGAGAACTCCGCCCCTGCTGTCAGGGCCTCGCGCCGAGTGAGCGGCTTCAGCTCCCACTGTCTTCCCGAGCTCAGCGCCTGGCCCAGCGGTCGGGGGCGGTGAACCCCGGGCAGGGTTCCCAGACTTCGCACGGTGCCGAGGCGGTCCGCGAGGCGGCGGGTGCGAAGCTTCCCGCTCGGGACACAACCAGTACGCACCGGAGCTCGGTGCAGTGGCGCTCCGGCGGGCCGTGGCCGCGCGCGCCCGCCCGGTTCCAGGGCCTGGGACGGTCGATCCCGGACACGATGGTGGCGGCATCCTGCGGCGCGACCGGGGGCGATCTTCGACGCCGTGCAGTGGCCTGGTGGACGTGGGCGACGAGGTGGTCGCCGTTCCAGGCCGGTCTACGACTCGTACGCGGCAGAGCGTGGTCGCCGGCCGGCGGCGTGCTGCGCCAGTGACGCCGCGCCCACCCGGTGCGGCCGGCCGCGGTGGTGAGTTTCGAGCCCGGGCGCGCTGGCGGGCGGCGTTCTCCGCCCGCACCGCGGCTGGTGCTGCTGAACACCCCCGCAACCCCACCGGGCAGGTCTTCACCACCGAGGGAGCTGGAGCACGAGATCGCGCGCGCTGTGCCGGCGCTGGGACGCGGTGGCGGTGGTGGACGAGGTCGGTACCTTCAGCACCCGGTCGACGGCGAGGCGCGGCACGCCTCGCTGGCGACGCCGCCGGGGATGGCCGGACCGGCACGCTCACGGTGAGCAGCCTGGGGGGCGAAGACCTTCGGCTTCACCACCTGGCTGGAGAGGGTGATTTAGCA
>ERZ1370068.10925-contig-9581_pt1 | contig 44316 bp, 71 predicted proteins | sample MGYA00561227_ERZ1370068 | MGnify/ENA primary metagenome ERZ1370068 (study PRJEB38410, sample SAMEA6850437) | metagenome | study: Metagenomic assessment of the ecological functions of the soil: analysis of the soil microbiota associated with the...
AGTGTGCTTCGTTCAGTTACGTATTACCGCTGTACGCTCAGAACTTGATGGAGAGTCGATCGAATGTACCGACGAGTCGAGCCCCAGGCCGGAGCTGAATCCCTGGTGTTGCTGCCGATCAATTCCGAATAGCGCTCCGGATTCGGCATGGACCGTGATCGACTTGGTCAGGCCGTAGCTCAGGCCGATGCCGTAGAACCGCGCCGATGCCGCCTGAATCTTCCAGATTGCGATGATTGCTGGCGTCGTCCCTGGAGCCTCTTTGTCTGTAAGTGAAGGCCGAGTCGTCCGCGCGACGCGCAGTCCGGAGTGGAACGGCAACGTCGCGACGCCCGAGGCTCCATGCCGAGCCGTAGCACGAGCGGTAGGCATCGCCGGTGGCCCCGTCGCCGTTGCAGGCCGATGCATTGGGGCTGAGCGAGGTGGTCTGGGCGCCCTCGATGGCGAAGGCGTTGCCCTAATTCGATAACCGCCATACTGGCGCTGGGCATTCAGCGCCTCCGGACTGGTGCCGGGCGGATTGAACATGCCGGGGAGCACTCCGCGGACGCCGACGGAATCCGTCAAGCCCCAGAATCCCGATATCTGGCCGCCGCTGCCACTGTTCTCCGCCCTGGGCGCAGGCGCCGGAGCCGTATGCCAAGTGCAAACAGCGCAAGCGTCTTGAGCGATGAGTCGAAGGACGGCATTATGGAGTCTGCACCTCCCTACACAATTCTAGTCAATTTCTTGCGCGGTCAAGCCGATTTTTCGATGGATTCGCAACAAACAACACTTCGGCGGACGAAATCCTGCAACAAACGACCCGTCAGGCTGATGTTTGCGAACCGGGTCGCGAAAAACTACAGGCACCTGACGAAATGGGCGAAAGCGCCGGTGTCGAATGTTTCAGGATTTACGATCGCGCGATATACCGGAGCTGCCCTTTGCCCTCGATCTTTATTCCCGATCGTGCGCACTTGCAGGAATACAGCAAGCCGGTGATGGATGTGCTGATGCGCAACGCCAATGGGTCAGGGCCATGCATGGAGCTTTACCGCGCGGGCGATATTCCACTGGAACGCGTGACTCTCCGGCAACGTCACGGCCAACGCGGACGATCAGTATCGCAAGCTTGCCGCCGGCGCCAGGATTTCGTGGTGCGGGAGGGCGGCCATCGCTTTATCGTCAACCTCACCGGTCATCTCGATACCGGGCTGTTCTCGATCATCGCGAGACACGGGCGCTGGTCGGAAGGCTGGCCCGCCGGCAGGCGGTCCTGAACCTGTTCTGCTATACCAGGCTTCAGTGTCTACGCCGCCGAGCAAGCCGCTTCCACGACCAGCGTCGACCTGTCAGAACTTACCTCGATTGGGCAAGGCGCAGCTTCGAACTCAACAGCGTCGATCGGGGCGCAACCGGCTGGGGTAAACCGATGTCGTGCGATTTCTCGAAGAGGAACGCAGTTCGAAAAGACCGCTATGAGCTGATTGTGCTCGATCCATGAGCTTTCAGGTCGAAGCGCATGCAGGGTGTGCTCGACGTGCAGCTTGACCACGTCGCTGATTCCGCGGCTGCGTGTCCCTGCTGCTGGCCCCGGCGGTGAACTGCTTTCTTCTCGACCAACCTGCGCAGTTTCCGCCTGAACGCCGCGGCGCTGGCGGACCTCGTGATGACCGAGATCAGGGCAGACGGTACCCCCGGATTTTCGCAATCAAAAGGATTCATCGCTGCTGGCGCATCACAGTGAAGCCGTGATGCGCCAGCAGCGGTCGTGGTGCCGTGAAGGTCGTGAATATCGTAAGGGCCGTGAATATCGTGAATGTCGTGAAACGAGAAGACGTAAATGTCATGGAGTCCCAATGCCGACTGCAGTTGCTGCATTCACGGTATTCACGACATTCACGGCATTCGACCTTCACGATCCTCCACTGTGACATATTTTCCCCCTTGGCACTGCAGACCAACCTCGCCAATGAATGGCAATCCCGCAATCTCCTTCCACGACCAGGTCGTCGCCTTCCTCGACCGGGGACTCAGGTCCGGACCATGATGCCTACGAGTTGGCCGGTTGTTTCGCGGCGATCGCCGACATGGCGGACAGTCTGTCGCACAGGTTGGATTGCTCATCGCGCTGATCGATTGGACGCGGAGGGGGCCGATCGACGACGACGGCCGCCCGGATCGTTCACGACTCACCAAGGCAATCGATGCTGGAAGCATTGCCGGACGTGCGGCGCAGCCAGGATACTTTCGGCGATATTCTTTCGAGACCGAGGGCGTGAACCTGCTCGGGAAACGGGGATTCCCGGCGATCGCGGGTTCATCCGGAATTGACAGAACGCATCATGGGCCGTGTTCTCCCCGAACCAAGGATGACCATGACCTTGCGCGCCTGGTTTCGCGCTTGTACGCAAGCCGGCCAAGGCGAAAGCTTTCAAACGGTAGCACGGAACTGTTCCACCAGGATCGTCGGCGCTGTCGCCCCTGCCGATAGGCCGAGATCTGGGCTCCATTGGCAACAGCCTTCGCCGATGGCTTCCGCCTGCTGGCGATCCGGGTTCAGTCGCAGGAGCATCATCAGAGAGTACGCGCCCGCAGTCACCCCCGCATCCGTGGCGCAATCGCCCTTCCATCTGCTTGCGATTACCAGCGACGGCCTCATGGATGCATGGCGCGCAGGCGGGCGTTTCCACGCTGGCAACCGAATGGCGCGCATTCTGCGTCGCCTGCCGCGCGAAACCGCCGAGGTTTCGCACCGCCTCGAGAACGAAGGGGTCAGCGTGGACATCGTCTACGGGATCGGAGGTGCTGGAGCGCTGCGCTGTCAGCGCATGGAAGCGATGCTCGACATTCATGGAATCGCCGCCGGGTCCGGCGCGCAGCGCGAAGCCGCTCCAGCGTTGCGCCGGGCAGGCATCGTCGTCGCGGCGCACGGCGAGGACCGCAGCATCCGCCGGCCCGAGTCCGCGGCCCGACCTGCAGTCTGCTCCAGCGCAAAGATCGTGGACCGCTCCGGCAGAGACCGGCGAGGACTATGTGGCGCGCACACCCGCCGCGAAAGTATCGCCATCATCTGGCTGGCGGCGGCGGGCGGCGGCGCTTATGACAGTTCGTGACGGCGGCGAGGTCAAGCTCAAGGTTTGGCGCGTGCCGGAGCTGCCGCTGTTCGTCGAGCTTGCTCGCGGGACTCAACTACGCGGTCAGCTTCATGCTGCTGCATCACTTCGCATCTGATGCCTCGGCTACCAAAGCAGCCGGCCATGACAGCGCGCCACGCTGGCCAATTGCTGCGCAGCCGCAGACCGCACCGAGCGGCTCGACAGCGTGGTCGAATTCACGATCCGCATCTGCCGTTCGCAAGTTTGCGGCGGCGGCAGCCAACGTGTCGTGCGTCATATCATCGGCGCTTTCGCTTTCAATTATCTCTGGAGTCTTGCGCTGTGGCCGCGACTACCTCGCATCGAAGGAAGCCCAGCACGTGTTCGAGACGCTTGAGTCCGGTCAACAGCGGCACCGTGTTTACGCCGCGCTCACGGGCGAGTGATTCTGTGGATGGCGGCCATGATCGGCCTGGGTCGACAACTGGGCCGTCTACCACCGGTCTGCCGCAGGTGATCGCCGATCACCGCCTCGGGCGAGCGGTTTCGGACGCAAGCGCATGGCGCGCACCGGCAGGGCATCGTTCGCGCGCAACATGTCGAGGTTGGGCGACCAACATTCCGCTCGGGCTCTGCTTGGACTCACGCCGGTGATCGGCATGTTTCTGGGATTGCCGCTCGACGTGCGTCATGTGACACTGTCTTCAGGAATGCTGGCATTCGCCTGCGCGCGGCCTCGGCGTGACTGGTTTCACGCACCGGCTGGTTCTTCTGGGCGCTGGCGGGCGTGGCGACGATGTTCGTGCTGAACCTGGGCGGTGAGCTTCTTCCGCAATCGCTGTACGCGGCGTCGCGGGCCTACGAGCTGGCGCGGAGGAACTGGCGGTGCCTGGGCGCGCGGCTGCTGCGGCGGCTTCCTCCATCAAGTCCGCTGGACTTCATTGGTTCCGCGCCGACACCGGGGAAGGATCGAGGAGTACGAGGTTAAGCAGGACTGAGCACTAAAGTGCTGAGGACAGTGAGTGGAAGAGCAGATCTACTGTTTCGGCGCTCGCATGCTGGCCAGTTTACCTGTGTCCTCTGACACTCTGTCCTTTCGCCTTTTAGGGCTAGTTTGTCGCGGGCGCCGCTCCTCCGCGGCACCGGTATCTCGCCCAGGTCCTCCCGCTCGAGTTCGCGCAGGGCTCTTCCGGGCGCGGGCCCGGGCGCCGAGCCGTCAGCCGGCGGGTTGCCAGCGTGCCGTGGATCAGGTATTCGCGCCGCTGAGCAGGCGTCGCGCAGGAAGCGTGTAACGTTCGATCGCGGCGATGTCGAGCAAATTTTTCCGCGGGCATGACGAGTTGGCGCGGGTATCGACGATAATCGAGGGCCAGACAGGCCCCGGCGGACGCGCGGCGTCGGTGGTCCCATTAGCAGATACGGGCTGGCGACAAATAATCCACCGCCAGTCTCGGGGCGTCGCGTCACATCGGCGCTCCGGACCGAAGCAGCGGCAGCACGATGTAGCGGGCCGCTGCCCCACGCCCCAGTAGCCCAGCGTCTGGCCGGAAGTCTCCTCGTTGCGGTTCTCGTCGATCTTGAGTTCGGTTGGCGACGTCGATCAGGCCGCCGATGCCGAAGACCAGATTGGTGGCGAAGCGGGCGACGTCCACCGGCACCTTGGTGCCCTTCGACTGGACCGCGTCGTTGAACGTGGTGACGACCACGCCGAGATTGTTACGAAGAGAAGTTGGATACGCCCCGGCGCGCGCAGCTTCCGGCACGACGTTGATCGTAGCCTTTGGCGACACGGCCGAGGCACGGCCTTTGCCCGTCCACGTCCTTCGTTGAACGCGTAGACCTTGCGGTTGAATCGCCTGCGCATTACGGATCGCGCGGATTGGGACCCGGCCGCGCAGCTACCGCCAGAGCGTGCATGCGCAGGCCAGGACTTGAGCGAGACGGCGAGCCGTGGGGACACGGGAGTTCATGATGCACAGCATTATGGCGGGCGGCGGGGATTATATCCTTTAGCGGCACCCGGCGGCCCGATTCGAGATCGGATTGATCCCGCGGTTTTGCAAAACTCGCCGTGCCGCTTGCGTCACGGTCTTTCGCCCTCCGGCACGCTCCCAGCGGCCGCCATTCGACGCAAGACACGCGACAGAAGGATCGACATTCCATGGATCTCTCCGGATATGAAGAGGGCAAGACCTGCGCTGGTCTGCGCGGCGCAGCAAGGGACCTGGGCAAGGGCTGCGCATTTTCGCTGGCGCGCGAAGGAGTGTCGGCGTGACGATACGTGGCGCGCGGGCGCGAGGCGCCTGGAAGCCGACGGCCGGGGAAATCCGCAAGGCAACCGCGGCGTGAAGGTTTCCGTCGTCGGTGACCGACATCACCACGCCAGGCGGGCGCAGCAGGAGGCGCTCGCCGCGTGCCGAATCCCGACATCCTGCGTCAACAACGCCGGCGGTCCGCCGCCAGGCGACTTCCGCGACTGGTACGCATGACGATGTGGATCGCGCGCCTGGACGCCGAACATGCTGACGCCGATCGAGCTGATCAAGGCGACGGTGGACGGCATGATCGCGCGCAAGTTCGGCCGCATCGTCAACATCACATCCAGCGCGGTCAAGGCGCCGATCGACGATTCTCGGCCTGTCCAACGGCGCGCGCACCGGCCTCACCGGCTTCGTCGCCGGGCATCGCGCGCAAGACCGTGGCGCACAACGTCACCATCAACAACCTGCTGCCCGGCATGTTCGACACGGACCGGCTGAAGAGCAGCAGCGTCGCACGCGGCGAAGATGCAGAACAAACCGGTGAGAAGTGCACGCCGCGCGCATGAAGACCGTTGCCCTGGCCGGCCGCTTCGGCAACGCCGCGACGAGTTCGGCGATGCCTGCGCCTACCTTTGCAGCAAGCAGGCGGGGTACATCACCGGGCATGAATTTCCTGATCGACAGGTGGAGCGTATCCGGGAACCTTCTGACGAAGGTCCTGCGGAGACGTGACTATCGTGACTGTCGTGAATGCGTAGTAAATCGCGCCGGGCATCGGCGGCGTCGCATAATGAAATCCGCACAAGGATCTCGACGTCTGGCGGCTTGCGATTGATCTGGCTGCACGGACGTTCTACGAGGCGACCGAGGCATTTCCCGCAAGCGAAGAGCAGTTCGGCATTGATGTCGCAGATGCGCCGAGCGGCGGTCTCGATTGCAGGCAATATCGCCGAAGGTGCGGCCAGACAGGGTCAGCAGCGAGTTCATGCAGTTTCTATTCACATTGCACTGGGTTCGACCAGCGAGCTGGATACGCAACTTGGAGATCGCGCAGACGGGTCAATCCTGTTGGCCGGAAGCACGATTTCTGCAAGACTTGCAAGAGTTGTTGTCCGGGTTGCCAAATGCTGCGGGGATCGATCGCAGTCGTAAAAGTCAGAGGATAGCAGCCGTCAATACGAATTGAGGTACGATATGCCGCCGTTCACGACAGTCACGATATTCACGACATCGTCACGATCACGCACACGATATGCGAGGCACCATAATGACGCTCCCCGCGACACCGATTTCAGGCTCCACGCTCAAAGACTCCAAACTCTTCCGCCAGCAAGCCGTCATGTCAACGGCGAGCTGGCTGCGACGCGGATTCAGAGGCGACGATCAACGTCACCAATCCGGCCGACGGCGGCGGTGATCGGCACCATTCCGAAAATGGGCGCGGCGGAAACGCGGCGCGCCATCGAAGCGGCAGAGTGCTGCGCTGCCGGCTGGCGCGCGCAAAGCTGCCGAAGGAACGCGCCAACATCCTGCGCAAGTGGTTCGAGCTGATGATCGCGAACCAGGACGACCTCGGGCCTGCTGATGACCACCGAGCAGGGCAAGCCGCTGGCCGAAGCCAAGGGCGAGATCGCCTACGCCGCCTCTTTCATCGAGTGGTTCGCCGGAAGAAGGCAAGCGCATCTACGGCGACGTGATTCCGCAGCACCAGGCCGACAAGCGGCTGGTGGTGATCAAGCAGCCGATCGGCGTGTGCGGCGCCGATCACGCCGTGGAATTTCCCGGCGGCGATGATCACGCGCAAGGCGGCGCCGGCACTGGCCGCCGGCTGCACGGTGGTGATCAAGCCGGCGACGCAGACGCCGTTCTCGGCCTTCGCGCTGGCCGGAACTGGCCGAGCGCGCCGGCGTCCCGAAGGGCGTGATCAACATCGTCACCGGCAGCGCGAAGGAGATCGGCGGCGAGCTGACTGCGCAACCCGACGGTGCGCAAGATCACCTTCACCGGTTCCACCGAAGTCGGCGCGGTGCTGATGAAGCAGAGCGCGCGAAACGATCAAGAAGATTTCGCTGGAGCTGGGCGGCAATGCGCCGTTCCTGGTGTTCGACGATGCCGACCTCGATGCCGCGGTCGAAGGCGCGATGATCTCCGAAGTATCGCAACGCCGGGCAGACCTGCGTTTGCGCCAACCGCATCCTGGTGCAGGACAGCGTCTACGACGCATTCGCCGGCGAAGCTTGCGGCCAAAGTCAAGGCGCTCAAGGTCGGGCCGGGCACGGAAGCCGGCGTCAACATCGGCCCGCTGATCGACGAAAACGCGGTGGCAGAAAGTCGAGGAGCACATCGCCGACGCGTTGTCCAAGGGCGCCAAGGTCATGGTCGGCGGCAAGCAAGCACACGCCTCGGCGGTCTGTTCTTCGAGCCGACCGTGCTCACCAACGTCAACACCGACGATGAAAGTCACCAAGGAGGAGACCTTCGGCCCGGTGGCGCCGCTGTTCCGCTTCAAGACCGAGGACGAAGCGATCGCCATGGCCAACGACACCGAGTTCGGGCTGGCGTCGTATTTCTATGCCCGCGACATCGGCCGCATCTGGCGCGTCGGCGAGGGCATCGAAGTCCGGCATGGTCGGCGTCAACACCGGCCTCATCTCCAACGAGGTCGCGCCGTTCGGCGGCGTCAAGCAATCGGGCATCGGCCGCGAGGGCTCCAAGTACGGGATCGAAGAGTATCTGGAGATCAAATACCTTGTGTATCGGTATTTGATTCGTGACTGTCGTGACAGTGACGCGTGAACTGTCGTGAATAGCGTGAATGATCACGTCGACATGCCGTTCAAGATAGTTCTCATGACGCAGTTCGACGGTCACGTTACGGCAGTCACGACAGTCACGTCATGTCACGGCCTCTCATGCCCTTCAACCAGCCCGCTCCGGAACTCGGCAACCAGTACACCGACGACCGCGTCCTGCGCTCCTACCTCGAGCGGGCGCTGCCGGCCGAGGTGCTGGCGGCGATCGAACCGCAAGCTCGTCGAGCTGGGCGATTGGCGGGGGGCGAGCTCGTATCGGCTGCCAGGTCGCGGACCGGCTCAACGAGCCGGTGCATACGCCATGGGATGCGTGGGGCAACCGCATCGACCACATCGAAGTCATCGCCGCTGTGGAAGCTCGCCGAACGACTCGCCGCCGAACGGGGGCTGATCGCGACCGCCTACGAGCGCGCGCAACGGCGGCGCTACTCGCGCATTCATCAGTTCGCGCTCGTTCACTCTGTTTACGCCAGCCACGGATCGTCTACAGCTGCCCGCTGGCGATGACCGACGGCGCCGCGCGCACGCTGGCTGCATCCGGGCAACAGGAGCTCATCGAGCGTGCGCTGCCGCGTCTGACTTCGCGCGATCCGGCGCGATTCTGGACCAGCGGGCAATGGATGACCGAGAGTACCGGCGGCTCCGATGTCGGCCTGACGGAGACCGTGCGCGCGGCAGGACGGCGACGCGATGGCGCCTGCACGGCCGCAAGTGGTTCACTTCCGCGGTGACCTCGCCGAATGGCGCTGACCCTGGCGCGGCCCGAGGGCAATCCCGGCGGCGGCAAAGGGCTGGCGCTCTGTTCTATGTCGAAACGCGCGACGCGGAGGGCAGCCTCGACAACATCCTGGTGCACCGGCTCAAGGACAAGCTCGGCACGCGCAAGGTGCCGACCGCCGAACTCACGCTCGACGGCACGCCGGCCTTCCGGCGGTGGCCGGCGACGCGGACGGCGTGCGCAACATCGCGCCGATGCTCAACGTCACGCGCACCTGGAACAGCGTCAGCGCGGTGTCCTACATGCGGCGCGGCTGCGCGTTGGCGCGCGACTACGCGACGCAAACGCGTCGCCTTCGGCGCGCCGCTGGCCGACAAGCCGCTGCACGTCGATACGCTGGCCGGCCTGCAGGCGCGAGATACGAGGCCGCGTTTTCATCTCGCGTTCTCGGCGGTGGAGTTGCTCGGCCGCGACGAAACGGACGGACTCGATGCCGCCAGGCAAGAGACTCTGCTGCGCCTGCTGACGCCGATCGCCGAAGCTCACCACCGGCAAAGCAGTCGGTGGCCGTGCTGTCGAAGTCGCTGGAGAGCTTCGGCGGGGCCGGGCTACGTCGAGGACACCGGGCCTGCCGGTGCTGCTGCGCGACGGCGCAGGTGTTCTCGATCTGGGAAGGCACCACCAACGTGCTGTCGCTCGACGCTCTGCGCGCACTGCAAGTCGGGTAGTGCGCTGTCAGCACTGCAGGTCGAGGTCGAAACACTGGCCTCGGGCGTGCGTGACACTACGATTGCTGGAATGTGCCAAGGCGGCGCAGGCGGCGCTGCTGCATGCGCAGCAGTGGATTGGCAACAGGCTTCCGGCGATGTGATGGAAGGCAGGCGCACGCCGCTTCGCCATGACCCTGGCCGCGCCTTTGCGCTGCTCTGCTGTGCCGCCAGGCGCAGTGGTCCATGGACCACGAAAGGATCAGCGCACGTTGTACGCTGCCGAGCGGTTTGCGAGAAACAGGGTCGATCTGTGTTGCGGCGGAGGATGTCGGCTGCGTCGGGTGTGCTGGCGAACGATGAAGGGCCGTGACGGGTGAGACCGTGACTATCGTGACGGTCGTGACGACGTAAGGGCGCAGGAGAAACAAAGGAATGAGTGCTGAGGACTGAGTAAAGGCGAGGGCACAAGACCGTTTCTACTGTCACGACCGTCACGTCGTCACGGTAGTCTGGCCTCCCGTCACGGCCTTTACTTCAATCCGAACTTCTTCTTGATGGCGATGCATGGCGCGCCGCATCGTGGTGGCGCCTGCTTGCGAGACCGAAGGAAATTGCACGGCGCTCTTCGTCGGCGCAGATGGCGAGGCAGGCGAAAACGGTGTCGATCATCGCCTTGTCGGCGTCCTTCAGATTTCCTTTCGGCGCATTCGGATTCACCGTAGGCAATGCGCGGAATTCCTGCGAGGAAAGCATCAGAGCGGCGGAATTCGTTTGCGGACTCCGAGGGGATTGCTCAATGTCATCCGGCGCTTCGCCCTCCGCGGGGCGCAACGCTTTCCAGACATCATCGGATGGACCTGATGGATTAGTAGCCATGATCTGTTCGGTAACCAACATAAGAAGCTCCCTACAGCAAACACTCTATACCCGTACCGTTAATGCTTGCAAATCCGGTGCCATTTGGCGACGCCGCCGGTCCGGAGCATGGGCAATCGATGGCGGAGCCGTCTCGCGGAGCAGGATTTCCAGCCGCCCGTCGGCGCAAATTTCGGCGCTACGACGCCGGTAGGAGGGATATTTGGCGCTTTCGGGGCATGCCTGCAGCACCGGCCGCGGGCCGAACGCAGTGCGGCAAAGGTGCCGGTGTTTCAGCGCCCCCGAGGGGCGTGTGGGAAGAGGCCAGTGAATGTCGTAGGTCGTGAATGCTACGCGAAAGGTCGTAACCGCGGGTGCTCGTAGGTCCTTACGACATTCACGCCATTCCACCGGATTCACGATATTCACGGCCTTTGGCGACATTCACGCCATTCACGGTCTTCAGCCTTCCCGCCGTTACGGCCTCTTCGGCAGCGCCCGGGCGCGAACCTGGAAATCCGGCCGCTGCCCGCCTTGACTCTTTCGGGGGTGTCGCCCGGCTTGCACAGCGCCGAGCCGAGTCCGAGCCGTCGGCGCCAGCGTCCCAATACTCCTTCAGGCTATTCGGGGTGATACCGCCGACAGGCAACACAGGGATCTCGTCAGGCGCTGAACGGCCCGGTATGCCTTGAGCACCTTCGCGCGGGATTGGCGTCGCGGCGGGAAGAGCTTGAGTCCGTCGGCCCCGGCCTCGATCATGCGGAAGCTCTCCGTAGGCCGCGGCGAAGCCCGGCACGACGTAGAGAGCCGCGACGCTTGGCCGCTTCGACGATGCGGTCGTCCGGCGTGCGGCATCACAGATGATCCTGCCGCCGGCATCGGCGAGCCTTCGAGACCTGCTCCCAGGAGGTTACGGTTCCCGCGCCGATCATCACGTTGGCGCCGAAGCGTTTCACCAGCCTGATGATGCTGGACAGAGGCTCGGGCGAATTGAGCGGCACTTCGATTATGCAGAACCCTGTCTCCACCAGCGCCGCGCCTATTTCCTTCGCCCGGCTTCACGCGCCCGCAGGATTGGCAATCAACGGCCACCTCTTCAGCCACCGCAAACGATTCTGTTGTCATCATCGACCCGCCAGAGCATCGCACTCACCGCAGAGGACGCAGAGCACGCGGAGGAAAGGCAAGAGGAAAATGTATCAACAGCGTTCATGGAACGATCAACGGCACAGAATATTGGCAATATGGATTCAGCTACCGGTTGCGCTGCCTCAATACCAGTTTGCTTTTCATCGTTTTTGTTTTCCTCTGCGTTCCCCGCGTCTTCTGCAGTGAGCGCGTCTCTAGTGGCGGGACACCGGTTCGAACAAACCCGGGTGGTAGCATTGGAATCGGAGAGTGTACTCGTTCCATTCCCATACATCAAGTGCCCGCAATGGTGACGTCAGCGAGGAGCTGGGGTGCAGAGCAGGTGCACGGGTCGCGCCCCTCTGATGCGGCGGCATGAATTTCGTGGCCGATCAGCAGGCCGGACAAGTACGACGCCGAGGCCGACTCCGGCAGTTCGCCGAACAAGCCCCGGAGCGCACGCCGAACAGGTGGTGCAGCATCCGCCGATCATCAGTTGAACGGCGCACGCCATCAGCGAATGCGTCCCAGTCGGTGACACCGTCTTTCATCATGCGTCCCAGGATGCTGTGCGCCTTGAATATGGCGAAGGCTTCTCCAGTCATGTGCGTCGAGAAATGCACGATCCTGCCGGTGTCGATGTCGACCCGCGCTATACGTGCCCGGCAGACCAGATCGTATGCAGGCCCGTTCAGGCGTCGAGGACGCCCGGAATCTGGGTTTCTTCGCCGCGAATCATCCGGCACGCCGGCTGCGTCGCGGCAGGTGACACCCGGCGAAGCGGAGAAATAGGCGCGGCGCTGGTGGAGACAGGGTTCTGCATAATCGAAGTGCCGCTCAAATTCGCCCGAGCCTCTGTCAGCATCATCAGGCTGAAGAACGGTTCGGCATAACGTGATGATAGGCGCGGGAACGGTAACTTCCTGGGAACAGGTCTCGAAGGTCGCCGATGCCGGCGGCAGGATCATCGTGATGCCGCACGCGGACGATCGCATCGTGGAAGCGGCCAAACGTCGCGGCCTCTACGTCGTGCCGGGCTTTGCCACGGCCACGAGCTTTCCGCATGATCGAAGCCGGGGCCGACGGACTCAAACTCTTCCCCGCCGACGCCCAATCCCGCGAAAGTGCTCAAGGCATACCGCGCCGTGCTGCCCGAAGAGATCCCTGTGTTACCTGTGGGCGGTATCACCTCGAATAACTGAAGGAGTATTGGGACGCGGGCACCGACGGTTTCGGACTAGGTTCTGCGGCCAGCGCAAGCCGGGCGACACCCGGAAAGAGTCAAGGCTCTTGGCAGTTCAGGTTGCGCTTGGGCGTTGCCGAGGCCGTAACGGCGGGGGAAGGCTGGAAGACCGTGAATGGCGTGAAGATGTCGCAAAGGCCGTGAGGAATATCGTGAATCCGTGAATGGCGTGAATGTCGTAAGGTTTCGAGCACCCGCAGTTACGACCTTCACGGCATTCACGACCTTCACGACATTCTGCTCTTACCGCCCCTCGGGGGCGCTGAAACTTCGGCACCTTTGCCGACAGTTCGATACCCGCGGCCGGTACTGAAGGCATGCTCTAAACACCAAATACCTTCCTACCGGCGCGTAGCGGCGAAATTCAGCCGACGGGCGTACAAATCACTCCGGAGACGGCTCCGCCATCGATTGCGAATTCCCGGATCGCCATGTTGTTATGGCATCGGATTTGCAAGCCTTAACGGTAGGTATAAAGTGTTTGCTGTAGGGAGTTTCTTATGTTGGTTACCGCGAATTTCATGGCTACTAATCCATCAGGTCCTTCCGATGATGTCTGGAAAGCGTTGCGCCCGCGGAGAGACGAAGCGGCCGATGACATCGAACAGTCCCGAGTCCGTGAACGAATTCCGCCGCCTGATGCTTTCCTCACAGGAATTCCGCGCATTGCCTGGTGAACCCGAATGCGCCGCCGAAAGGGAAACCTGAAGGACGCCGACAAGGCGATGATCGACACCGTTTTCGCCTGCCTCGCCTGCGCGGACGAGGAGCGCCGTGCAATTTTCTTCGGTGCCGCAAAGAAGCGCCACCGATGCGGCGCGCCATGCACGCCATCAGAAGAAGTTCGGATTAGTAAAGGCCGTGACGGGTGAGGCCGTGACTATCGTGACGACGTGACGGTCGTGACGTAGAAACGGTCTTGTGCCCTCTACAGCAGCAGTCCTCAGCACTCTTTCCGTTGTTCTGCGCCCTTACGTCGTCACGACAGTCACGATGTCACGGCCTCACCCGTCACGGCCCTTCATCTCTCGCCAGCGCCCCGCCGCCCACGATATCTTCCGTCGCAATAAGATCCACCCTGTTCGTAAAAATCAGCTCGGCCGCGTACAACGTGCTGATCCTTCTCGTGGTCCATGGACCACTGTGCCTGGCGGCACAACAGAGCAGCGCAAGGCGCGGCCCAGGGTCATGGCGAAACGGCGTGCGCCTGCCTCCATCCCCACATCGCCGGACGCCTTTGCCAACCACTGCTGTGCGTGGGCAGTGCCGCCTGCGCCGCCGCCAACATTCCAGCAATCGTAAGTCGCGCGCACGCCCGAGGCCAGCGTCTCGACTTCGACCTGCAATGCGGACAGGGCACTACCTGACTGCAGTGCGCGCCAGAGCGTCGAGCGACAACATTGGTGGTGCCTTCCCAGATCGAGAATACTTGCGCGTCGCGCAACAGCGCCGGCAGGCCGGTGTCTTCGACGCCCACTGCCCCGCCGAAGCTCTCCGGGATTTCGGACAGCGGCCACCGACTGTTTGCCGGTGACGAGCTTGGCGATCCGGCGTCAGCAGGCGCAGCGGGTCTTCCGCCTGCGGCATCGGAGTCCATCGTTTCGTCGCGGCCGAAACAACTCCACGAGAAGGCGAGATGAAAGCCAGCCTCGTATTCCCGCCTGCAAGCCCGGCCAGCGTATCGGCATACGGCGGTTTCTGGGCCAGCGGCGCGCCGAGCAGCGCGTTTGCCCGCGTAGTCAGCGCGCAAGCGCAAGGCCGCGCCGCATATAGGACACGCGCTGACGCTGTTCAGGTAGACGTGAGCATCGGCGGATGTTGCGCACGCCATCCCACCGCTTCGCCGCGCTGACCATCATTGCCGGCAAGCGGACGGCGTGCGCAACATCTCGCCGATGCTCAACGTCACCCGTACCGTCCGTTAGCGCTTCTTTCCCGGGACGATATCGGCGGGCACACCCGGATATTTTTGCTGCAGCGCTTTTATGTATTTTCGCACTGGGTTCGAGCGGTCCTACGTGATCGTTTGGATCGGTGGGAACGTCGAATGAGATCCTTGCTCACCCATTTGCCGTCTTCGTTATGGAACAGGAGCGGCGCCGGATCGGCTACCTGTTTTCCCTTAGCGTCCAGGGGCGTGACGTTAATCCAGGCCCAGCCGTGGTGCACCTTTAGATAATTTACGAGAAACTGTGCTGGCTGATCAGCACCTTCCTTATACGCTTCGTGCACCGCATCCAGGATGGCCTTGCGTTCCGCGCTGCCCTGCTCAGGAGTGCGCAATTGATCGTCGCCCTGGTGTGCGCGTACTTCTGAACGGAGCGCAAGACCGTACGTCATTACCACACCAATGATGATAGCTAAGGTAAATCGAAGCGATTTCATACCGGATCTCCCTCGACAGATTATTGAGTTAATGTTCGAAGGTTACACTACAACGCCCAGCACGCTCCACTCAACCTATGACTCGCGAGTGTCCTAATTTGAAATCCATGATATAAGCTGCGCCGTGTATGCGTGTCGCGACAAAAGTCCGGTCTACCACCTGGTCGATCGCACGACCGGGGAGACTGTTTGCGGTCTGAAAGTTCGCCGGCTCCATCTCAAGAAAAAACAGGATTGACCAATACGCCCACAAGACCGCTTGATAAGGCCATTTGCAAGCATTGCGTTAAGCTGAGTGCGCCCAGTCATTAGTTGCCGGTTCTCTAAGCGTACGACGTATGCACCGCGACCGTTGAGCAGCGGCGGAAGATCTGATCGGTCAAAGTTGGCTTTGCCTGATAAGTCGGTTGTTGGGCAGACTATTTGGGCAACGGCCTTGCCTCAAAAAGTCTGAAAGCGGCCCTCATCTCATTCACACCGGGCTTTAGCCCGGTGACCGAGAATCGTGAACATTCAAAACCGTTTTCAACGGTTTCTCGGCTGGCTGGTGACGTAACTTCTTCGGGCTCAACCACTCAGTGATCTGTCCAAGAGGAAAACCGTTAAAACGGTTTCACGCATCTTTTCGTGCCGCGGATCACCGGGCTAAAGCCCGGTGTGAATGAAGTGGAACTATTCGAGTTTTGAGGCAAAGCCCTGGCCAAGCTAATTGGTTTTGGGCAAATAGAATTTTCGACTTCGGTTCGGCCAGGTTTAGGCGGCATACATGATGGCTGGCTTATATCACCGATCCGATCAAGGGAAGGATTTTATCAAGCCGGGAATGCGCTAGAGGATCGAAGGGTGCTTGATCCCCCAAGGAGCTTCCCGGCTTGAGACTGGCGAACATCGTCCCCACGCCGCCAGCCAACTCCTGCGCCTTATATCACCGTTTGAAACGAGCCAAATAGTAATTGGGCAACAGAGCATTTGTTCTAGGATAATAGACCAATATCCTCAAACAAAGACGTGATGTCTTAAGACAATGAATCAATGTCTTAAGACAACAGAGCCTTGTCCCAAGACAATAGACCAATGTCCTCGAACACAGACCCGATGTCTTAAGACAATGAGGCAAGTGTCTTAAGACGAAAGAGCATTGTTCTAAAACAACAGACCAATGTCGTCAAACAAAGACCCAATGTCTCAAGACAACGAGGCAAAGTCTTAAGACAAAAGACCATGGTTCTAAGATTTTCTTCTTTTGACGGTCGTCGGTGCCCTGCAAACCCAAGCAACGACAGCAACTTACATCAGCAAGTAAAGATCTGTTGCCAAAACAAACATTTTGGTCTACCCTGCGCCTGTATCGCCCACTCAGTTGACCCCGGGTACTCACGCCCGAGTACTCCCTAACCAGAGGAGGTCCTCATATGCCTAAGGTAAAACTGAATATTAGTCGTCTCTCGGTCATGGAGAAGATTGCCCGCTGCCGCCAAATCGTCACGGCGATGACCGGCAATACAAACTTCCCCACCCCGAACCCTACTTTGACTGCCGTTACGGCCGCCATTGACAACCTTGAAGCGGCTTTTCAAGCCGCTCAGGCAGCCCGTCAGGACGCCAAATCCAAAACGATCGTGCAGACTGACAAAGACGAGATCCTCAGCGAATTAATGGCTCGTCTGGCAGCGCATGTTGAAAGCATAGCCGGCAACGATGATGTGAAGATCCATAGCGCTGGCATGGACACCAAATCAGCGCCGAGTTCCGCCACCGGCATTCCTGAACCTCCGTCGAATCTCAGCGCCACGGCCGGAGATCGGGACGGCGAAATCGACTTGTCGTGGGAAGCTGTATCGGGAGCCAAGAGTTACGTGATCGAACGCAGTCCCGATCCGACCACGGCTACGAGTTGGAGTCATGTTGGCGTCTCAACCAAATCCAGCCAAACGGTTTCCGGACTTACCAGCGGGACTCGATACTGGTTTCGCGTTGGGGCAATTAACGGAATAGGACCAAGCGGCTGGAGTGATCCGGCCGTGAAGATCGCGCCTTAAGAACGTGTCAGAAGCCCGCGCGTTAGCAAGGGCCACTTGCGCATCAGCAGCCGCAAAGTGGACTGATACGTTCGGTCTCCCTGGCTAGCCGTTGAACCTTTGGTGCGGCAAAGGATCATGAGCCCGCGTGCTCATGACAGGCGGGCGCGTTTCGCAACATGTTCCGGGCACAAGCTTCCGGCCGGGGCGACGGTCGGAAAGCCCAGACGGCCGCAGCGAACGCGCCCGCCGAAATAACTTCAAGACCGGTCCCGAACCGCGACCGATAGGGGGCGGGATAAAGGTTCAACTTTCGTGTCCGGCTTGAGTAACACAGGAAAACACATTGACCTATTACTACAAGGACAGCAAAGGTGAATGGCGCTGGCGCTTGAAAGCACCCAACGGCCGCATCATCGCCGACTCAGGCGAAGGCTATAGCAGCGAATCTGAGTGCAAGAAGGATATTGAACGAGTAAAGGATTCGAAGGATGCGCCCGTTAAGAAAGAATAGACAGTCAACTGGTTTCTGAAGTCAGTACCATCCGGGTAAGCGGATGGGTCCAAAACGGCTTCAGGTTCTGGGGTTCTTGCATTTAGAATTTGAAGGTGATGGCATTTACATGACTCGGGAAGACTATACCTACCGTATCACTATGAATGCTTTGTGGGTTTCAGTTCCGAGGTCGGACCCATTGCATTGCAAAAGACATCAACGACAGTTACGCCATTGTCGATGGTGTATTCAACGCATCCAACCATGGACACTTCGGGATGTTCATTGGCGCCATTGAAAACGTTACGCTTTGTAAACGATGGGCCAAAGTCAAATCCTAGAGTTACCACGCGCAATCGAACAAATCGTTGGACGCGAGCGGCGGGGGCGCGTTTCGTAACTAACCTGGTGCGGCGAAGGGTGCTTTGATTCGCGCCGCCGCGTCAACTCCGCCGTTCGGTTGCTTCCGTTGAACCTGAAATGGCTTCCAAGCAAAGTTACTGCTCATCTCGATTGTCTGCGGAGTGGTCCTAACTTTTGTTATGACGCTCATTGCATTTGCCGGTGATTCGAGGACTTGGGGTTGCATTTTTGCGTGGCATGCATGCCTTGTGCAAACTGTTATTCACACACCCGACAATGAAATTCACGAGGGCAGTCCCATTGATCTGTTTGGTTTTGCAATTGGCGTGTTGCTCGGAGTGCCAATGTACGCCGGGTTGTCGTACGCACTTCTATTGTCGTGGCAAAAGGGTTCACCCCCGGACACCTCGTCGTAGAACGCGCAACCGAACTCATTGGACGCGAGCCGCGGGAGCGTGTTTCTGCATGAAGCTTTTGTAAGTCAAAGTTGGCGCTACCGCGCGGCCGCGTCAACTCCGCCGTTGGGCATCTTTCTTTATGAGCGAAAGACTCTTAAAGCGCATTTCGCTAGCGAATAAGATAGAGCTTGACCGCAGCTTGCCTAGTTACTAGCCTACTGTTGATTCGTATCCCCGAGACCTTTCTTTGGTGGGCTCGCTCAAGGTTTAGCGAGGCACTTGAAAAGCATACTGCTCAAGATGAGCTAAAGCGTGCGTCGATTTCCTTGTTGCAGTCGATTGATTACACTCAGGGTCAAACAAAAGGATTCTTCACAATCGTCCTGCTGTTCATGTTCTGTTGCATCGCTTTGTTGATCGCTAATCTGCTGGTTTTGAGAAAGCTCAAACGAAGTCTTGCCCTCAACACAATGCCCAACAACGCGTTGGACCGGAGCGCGGAACAGCGTACTCTTTAGCGCAAGACTTAACGCTGGCCCAGTTGTTTGCCGCGCCCGGTCAACTTGGACGTTGGGCGGCTACCGTGTCGCAGTGACGAACATAGGGAGAAAAGGAGCGATGCGATGCATATCCTGGAACATCTGTTTCTGGTCGGCGAGTTCCCCGCGCGAGCCCACCTCCTGTCCGGGCTAACGCTCGAACAAGTCACGCTATGCCCGGACGGCGCGTCGCACTCGATCTACGAGGAGCTGTGGCATGTTGTGGGGTACCAGCAGAGTATCATCGAGCCGGGCGAACCGGCCGGCGACTTTACCCGAAGCGCGGCGCCGGAGCACGAGCACCAATGGCACGACTTGGTGCGAGTGTTCCTGGACGGCGCTCGCGCTGCGGCAGCGTTGGGGCAGGCGCCTGAGCGGTTGACGCTCGAGGTGGAGCCGGGCGTGACACTGGCCGACGAGCTGAACAGTGTGGCGGTACATAACGCATATCACCTTGGCAAAATCGTTGCGTTGCGGCAGCGGATCGGCGCGTGGCCGCCCACGGCAGCGTCGGACGAGTCGTAACCGCAGGCGCGGTGCGACGCCGCCCAACTCACCTCGTTGGATGCCTCTCTAAGAATTTTGGCGCGCATTTTGAATTGGAAGAGCAGAAACAATGACGAAAGACGATGCCATCGAAATGCGGGACCACGGTATCCGCGCCATTGAAGAATTAAATGTTCTCCTAAACATCGCTTGGGAGCGATGTTCCGAAGAGGAACGAGAGCGTATCAAACGTGGCGTCGGCCTTTCGCTTGGAAGAATCGTTGTCGACCTATTGTCGATTATTTACGAACAATATCCGGACATCGATCATCTTCGTAATCGCACGGAGGATGTTCTAGTCTCTCGACGGCATCCAACCCAGCGTCAAGCTGTGTGACTATCGTGGGAGTAGGGAGGGCTGCAAGATCTCTTCGATTTGCGTCCCAGAACACTAGTCGAATCGGTCAGGCCGTTTTTAAGTCCACTTCTGGAATGAATATGTTTCGAGGATCGATACTTGTGCGCTAACCGCTTGTTCAGCGTTTAGCGTTGTATAGTCAGCGATCTTGGCTAATATGCGCCAATGCTCGCTGATTTACTTTTGAGCCGGTGCGTTTCGCAGGGCAACGATCTGTTTTGCTAATTCAGCCCCGTCTAATGGTCTGCCGCCCGGCAAGCCGATCTTATCCATGATGTAAACGGGAGCGGGGGCTTGTCTTTCCATTCTGCGCTTCTGTCATAAACAAGGTAGACGTCCCAAGCTACGCCATCCGCTTTTAGAATCGGAGAAAAAAGCGTCTCCCAGTTCGGCCTTACCATCCCAGTATTGGCGTACCCTCGGATCGGTAAGCCTCTTTGTGGCCATAGCCAGGCTTGCCTTACTATCGATGCCCAGAACCGGCAGCCAGACCGCATAGACGCCGACGTCTTGATCCTTAACCGTATCCAGTACCTTTTCTTGAACTTCGGAGGCCCCCGAAGGCACGCAGGTCAGGTAGGTGACAGCAACATCAGCAAGCGCACCTTGCCCTTGTCGTTATTGAATTGCTTCCGCAGGTCGGCAAGGTCTGTAGAGTATGGTTTCCCGCCAGTAAAGACGCTGAGGCCGAGCACGATTAGTAGAATGCCCAGCGCCACGAGAATTAGGACTTTGGGACTATTTGCACGCATACCTGAGAGCTAAGATAATACCGTCAATGGTTCTTGAGTCAACGATAACTTGTCCGAATTGTGGGTTTCAGCGACAGGGAAGAAATGCCTACTAATGCCTGTCTCTTTTTCTATGAGTGTTTGGGTTGTAAGGCTACTCTAAAACCACTGACCGGAGATTGTTGTGTCTTCTGTTCGTATGGCTCTGAAAGGTGTCCGCCGAAACAGGCAGGAGAACCTTCGTGCTGTGGTCAGTGATGATTTTTCATATCTTTTGATTTGAGAATCGCACAAATCGGAGGTCTGACCCGGTGTGGTTCGGTTTGGTTCCCCATTCTTGACAGGCAGAAAAGGTCGTCTCTATAGTTCTCCGTAACAATGCGTAAGTGGTTTGCAGCTGTGGCGCTGATAGCAGCCCTGACAGGCGGCGCGGTAGGAATGGGCGCGCATGAACAGGAAGGCTCGTGCCCGATGACGAAGCTACCGGAATGCTGTAAGAAAGCACATTCAACCAGCAATACACCCGAGGTTTCGATGGCGCGGCTGTGTTGTAATCTCAACTGTTCTGAGCCGGGCAGCACGGGATCAAATTCCTCCTCGAGCTTTTCATCTCAGCCGAGCATGACAGCGGTTGGGCTCGCAGTTGCCAACGCATCGCCGATCAATCGGAACCCTTCCGTGAGATCCTTCCCACAGAAGCTTCATTCAAAAGACTCCAGTCCCAAGTATATTCAGCATCTCGCACTCCTGATCTAGCAGCCATAGGCCGAAGTGTGTCTACTTGCGGGCCCAAGTGCTGTTCGTGTGCGGTGGGATCGTTCCAAAACCCGCACACGTAGTGGATTCATAACTGTAAATAGATCAGGAGAGAAATATGAGACGTAATACTTTCATCGCCACAGTTGGCCTGGTTCTTTATTCGGCAGTGCGGCGAGTTCAGCAGCCCAGGTAAAGCGTGTGCAGATGCATATCGGCAGGGTACTTGTGCGGCAATTGAGTGTACAACATTCAGAAGGCCGTGGGCCGTCTAAACTTCGCACCGAAACTGACCGAGATTCAAATCACAGACTTTCAAAAAGGGCTGGGCCTGTTTACGCCGAAGCCTGACAAGCCGGTGTCTTTCGCTGCTTTGAAAGATACTTTGAAGAAGGCCGGCTACACACTCGATGCGGCAGACATTACCGTCGCTGGAACGCTCGCCAAGGAAGGTCAGGGATGGGCCGTTATCGTGAAGCTTCCGGCCAACGTCTTTTGCTCGAAGGTCAGAACGTTGACCAGGCAATTGGCCGCGCGGTTGCCGGGGATCAGGTGGAAGTTACCGGCGACTGGAAAACGGTGGGCGCTGGGACTGCGGCGCGTGAAGTGATATCGCCCGGCCCCAACAAAGTTGGGTATGTCGAGTATCGGCGAGCGCCGATGTTCTCGACCATAAGCTTTACTGAGCTGGTAGACTCAACGTTCGAGCGCAGTGAACCCCTGACAGTTCCTCACGCCGCGCCCGCCCCAGCTTCGATTCGGGTTACTTCGCCGGGGCTGACTGTTTACAAAGGAGGCGCAATCATTCCGCGCCTCTATTTCATCAAGCAACATCTTGGCAGTCTTGAAGTGAGTCGGCAGATGTTGGACTTGAGCGTTTCATACACCCCGTCGCCTCGCGTTCAGTTGGAGATCGAAGCGCCCTTCTCTCGAACCGCATACGCCAACGATGTTTCGTCGGGCTCGGGATTCGGGATCGGTAATCTCACGACTTGGGCGAAGTATCGTTTCTTCCGAAAGGTAAAGACATACGGCGACAGACAAGCTGCCTTCCGAGTTGGAATTGAATTGCCGACCGGGAAGAAGACCGCACCGACCCTGGCCCAAATCAACGTGCCCGCATTTGTAAGGCAGCAACTGACGCCCATTAACGGAGGCGCGGCGCCACATTTTGATGTCGCATTCTCTCAGGCCGGAGGTCGCCTAATCTTTGGCGGCAACGGCGAGGTGATTTTCAGAACTGAGAGGGATGGCTTTCGCATGGGCCACGAACAGCGTTTGAATACTGATCTTGAGTACGTTTTGCCCCACGATCGACACAAGCCAGGCGGAGAATTGTTCCTGATTCTTGAAACTACATTCGTTCACCGGGGCACGGGACGCCTGAACGGTTTGCCGGTGGCCGGCAGTAAGGCGACAGAATACTATCTCGCCCCAGGACTTCAGTACGCCGCGCGTCCGCGATTCGTAATTGAGGGAAGCTTTCAATTCCCGTTGGTAAGAAACACCGGCCCATCGGTTCTTAAAACAGACAGAAATATTTTGATTGGTGTGAGGTACTTATTTTGAATCGATGGGTCAAGAAGGCTATTCAGGTCGGCTTGCTGCTGCTCTGCTCCGTGTCGGCATGGGCGCAGTCAAATACGCCTGCGCCCTCTGTCGCGTTGAAAGATATTAAGGGCCATCGGTTTAGTTTGAATGAATACAAAGGAAAAAGTTGTGCTCGTAAATTTTTGGGCCACCTGGTGTCCACCCTGTCGCAAGGAGATACCGGACTTGATTCGTATGCAGCGAGACTACCGAACCAAAGGGCTTCGGATCATCGGCATAACCTACCCGCCTCAAACCGCCGCCGAGGTTCGTCGTTTTGCGAAGCGCCTCAGAATGAACTATCCCGTTGTCGTCGGGACGAAGGCGACCAAGAGCCGCTTTACCTCAAGCGAAACGCTGCCAGTCACCGTAGGTCGATCGCGAGGGACGGGTGCGCGGTGTGATCGAAGGGATTATGTATCCGGATGAGTTCGACCAAACTGTAAAGCCCTTGCTCTCCGATGTACCATCTCGACAAGAAAGCGAAGATACTACGCAACGCTCTCGGCGGGCGGTTGAATGAGAACCCGAGGCCCTATTAAGCGATGCCTCGATCCACTCCTCATCCGTCTAAGGTTGCAAGCCAGCGGGTCGTGGGGCGCCCTGAATTCGAACTGGAAGTTGGGGCGCGCAACAAACCTTTGGTTCGATTTCGGGCGGTGACTTTAATCCGGCGGTAACATATATGGCGACCAGGAGGATACTGGCGTCACATGTATTTCGGAGTGGGTCACTTTAGATTTATTTCTTTTTCGTTGCATTGCTACGCCCAGTAGCTTCACCTCGTCGAGTTAACATCGATTTAACTTAAAGTTAACGTGACTGTAAACGCTCTCCTGTAGCTTCACCCCTTACCGCAATCTAATTTTGAAAACGCTCGGCTGTTCCAACTACCAGTCTTTCCGGCAATTCGTGTATCGATAACTTGTGTTCCTATTCGCCAGTTCAATGGAAGTTTGTTAGTTCGGAAACCGAGCAACCCGTCCAAACCGAAACCTTAAGGAGATTTATATGCTGAAGAGATCGCTAAACAGATTTCTAATTAGCCCCCTGGCGATTATGACTTTGCTGCTGCTATCGGGTGTGGCCATGGCGCAGGACACCGGAAAGATTTCCGGCTACACGAAGGACGCCAATGGGGCCATCGTGCCGGGCGCCAGCGTTAGTGTGGTTAATGAAAAAACCGGCGAAGAACGCAACGCCAAGTCCAATGAAGACGGCTATTTTGTAGTGCCGGTGCTGAAGGCGTCGACCTATCGCATAATTGCAGAGGCCTCAGGGATGACGGGCAAAGATTGATCATGCTGAGCTGAACGTGGGCCAGTCGCTGGACGTCAATCTGGCGATGTCGGTAGCCGGCGTTTCGGCGACGGTGAACATCGTCAGCGCCGAAGAGACCGTGGTCAACAACGGTTCCGCCTCGATGGGCGCCAACGTGATCCCGCGTGAAGTCGAAGGCCTGCCCGTAAACGGCAGACAACTTTCGCAGCTTTATCTTCAAGCTCCCGGTTCGGTTAACAGCGGCTCAGGCACGTTCGGCGACATCCGTTTTTCCGGCCGCGCCACAGAGCAGAACATCGTTCGTTACGACGGCATTGAAGGGACGGCGATTATCGACGCTAACCCGGGCAATCTTAACGGCGAAGTTCCCACGCCTTTCCGCCTGCAGTCTTCGCTCGAGAACGTGCAGGAATTCCGGGTCGATTCAAATAATTACCCGGCGGAACAGGGTACCGGGCACAGGCGGACAGATAAACGTCGTCACCAAGTCGGGGGCAATCAGTTTCACGGCTCGGCGTTCGAGTATCTGCGCAACGATGCCCTCGACGCAGCGAATTATTTCGACAACGTCATCGGCCAGAAAAGCAAGCTTCGACTTAACCAGTTTGGCGGCTCGGTCGGTGGTCCAATCGTAAAGAGTAGAGTTTTCTTCTTCTTCTCATACGAGGGCTATCGTTTGCGTGGCAGCATCAATTCCATAGAATCTGTTCCGGGTCTCGCACCGAGAATTTGCCCGGGCGGAATCGTTCTGGGTTCAGGAACCCCGGGACGCCCTGCGCCGCGGCCACGACGAACCTGATTTCGACTTTCCGCGCGCCGGGCGCGGTGACACTTCGCGTCGGTCCTGATTTGTTCGATACGGTTCAGCTCCAGGCTGACAATGTCGTCAATGAAGATGCCGAAGCTCTACGTCTCGATTTCAAGATCAATCAAAAGCATTCTGCCTACTTCCGTTTCTTCCGGGATAAGGGATTCAACAGTCAGCCCGATGGCGTCACCGGCCGGCGCGTTCTGGTCGAACAGGTGCCGCAAAACGGCGTCATCGCGTTGCAGTCAACAATACGTCCGACCCTGACCAATGAATTCAAGTTTGGCTACAACTCGTCATTGTCCCGGATCAACGGCAGTGCTCCGCCGAACGCGGCTGTCGACCTTTCAAATCTTAGTTTTAACATCGCCGGTAGCGTGGCCGGCTTTGCGTTGCCGGGCCAGGGATCTAACGCCGGAGTCGCTGTGCCCGGCGGGCTGGTCCGCGCCAACAGCGCCCAGAACGGCCGCGCACAGCCTTATACACCGTATTCACTCTCAGCCATCGACAGCGTGAACTGGATCAAAGGCACTCATACAGTCAAGTTCGGCGGTGAGTTGCGCTTCATCAATGTATATACGGACAGACTTGGCGGCATCACCTACACCTGGTCCAGCATCCAGAACTTCCTGTCGAATTCGCTGCAGTCAACCCAGTTCCTCGGGGACCTTTCGTCGCCGTCGCCCTTCTTTATTCCCTTCGCTGGTCGGGCCGGCCCATGCAAAGCAGACAATACTACATTGGCTATGTGCAGGATGAATGGAAGATAAAATCCAACCTCACCCTGAACTATGGCCTGCGCTACGAGTACTACACGCCGCTGAAGGAAGCGAATAACCGGCAGATTTATTTCGACATTAACACCGGCGCGCTACGCAATCCGAGTGAGGATCCCTATCACACCTCCGGCAACAATTTCGGGCCGCGTATTGGGCTGACCTGGTCCCCGAATCCCAACGGAACGGGACGGTTTGGCGGCGGCAAGACGGTTATTCGCGGCGGGTTTGGCATCTATTACGGGCCGGGCCAGACTGAGGATCAGATTCAGCCTATCGAATCAAACCGCATCAGCTCGACGCTCAGCGGCGGCAGCTTTCCGCAGGATCCGAATGTGATCGCGGCCGCGTTCATCAACAATCCGGCTAATCGCCAGGTATCAGCCGCGTGCTTACGCCAGCGATTACACAATCCCGGAAAGGGTTTATCAGTACAGCGTCTCGCTGCAACAAGAGTTGCCCTACAAGCTGGTGATGACCGCAGGGTTTGTTGGCTCTCAGGGACGGAATCTTTTCCTGCGAAGTATTGCCAACCGCATCCTTCCAGGTCAGACAACGATACTCGATGGCACGACGCTGCCGAACACTTTCGGCATAGTCAATAGAACGAACGCCGGAGGTCAGGTCATCGCAGTTAACACGATTCGCGAGTTTTCGCAGGTTTCAGGATCCTCGACCGTCAACAATCCATATGCAGAGGTTGATGACAAAACCAGCGGCGGCCACGACACCTATCGAGCATTGCAGGTAACTGTAGGCCGGCGCTTTAGCCACGGGCGTAACGCTTGAATTCGCAATACACCTGGGCAAAGTCCTTTGGCAACACGTCGGGATCGAACGAAGCTCGCACCGCGGCAAACAACGCGCGCGCAATCGGCGAATTCGATTACGATGACGGCCGCAATAACTTCGACGTCCGTCATACGTTCAACCTGAGCGGACTGTACGACCTGCCGATTGGCAAGGGAAAGAAACACGACCTCGGGGGCGCCGGCAATGCGATTCTTGGTGACTGGGAAATCGGAACCATCATCAACGCTCGTTCAGGCGTACCGCTTGAAATTGGCATTGTTCGTCCGGACGTAGTTATTCAATGCCGCAATGCGGCCGGTTGCGTAGTGCCAACTGGAGCCGGCGGCGTAAACACAACTTTCGCCAATGGCTTTGTAGCGCAGTTGCCGGGAACAATAAACGCTGCCACTCCGCTGCCACCGGGATTCATCGCGGTGGTGAATACTCCGAGCGGAGGCGCTTCGCGAAACGTGCGACGTCCGGATCTGATTTCGGGCATTAACCCTTATCTGACCGTCGATCGGCTGACTTTGAATCCGGCGGCGTTCGCAACACCGGCCCCGGGCACGTTTCGGCAATGTGCCGCGAAATTTCCTCAGCGGGCCGAGCTTCCGTCAGGTCGATTTGATTTTCAACAAGCGATTCAGGTTTTCTGAATCAACTAACCTGGAATTCAGGACTGAAGTTTTCAATGTCTTCAACCACACGAATTTTGACATTCCGGGTTCCCGCTTGAATCTGGCGCTGCCGACCGTAGCCCTGGCCGGCGGCATTTATACGATCTCCTCCGGCGCCAACGTCGTGCAACCGGGTCAAGCGTACACACAGGGAGCCGCCGGCGGCACATTTGGCCTGCTGCGCCAGACGGTTTCACGCGATGTCGGTCTCGGAACCAGCCGTCAGATTCAGTTTGCGGTGCGGCTAAACTTTTAATGAACGTGGCCGGCAACGCCATGGCCGCGATCGCCGCTCAGAAGTGAGATTCTGACGGCGATCGCGGCTTACTTTCTCAGAATGTTTCGCAATTCACCATCTAGATGCTCGGCTATCGTTGCCGTCGCTGAAAGGAGTACCAGAGCATGGGTCTCTTTGGCATCGGATTAATGCCGCGCGAGGAAGACTATCATGTCTTCCCTCGGCGCAATGACTAGAATGCTGACCGAATCGGCGCGATCGCTGGAGGAAATGTTCGGCGATGAGATCGAAGAAGGAGCGCGCTACGCCAATCACATCAAAACGATCGAACGCGCGTGCGATGAAATTACGCACCAGGTTTCAACCTCGCTCAGCCGCTCGTTCATCACGGCCATTGACCGGGAAGACATCCACGCCCTGACGACCACTCTGGATGACGTGATTGACTTCATTGAAGCTCTCGCCAGCGCCGTGGTAAGGTACGGCGTCCAGGAATACACCCCGTATATGCGACTGTTCGCTGGTGTCATTCAGCAGATGACCCAGGAGTTGGATGCAGCTGGTGCCCGCGGTCGAGCGACCCCGGGACATCAAGGATCATCTGCTGAAAATACATCAGTTGGAACGGGAGGGTGATGAAATCTATCGCCAGGCAACTGAGCACCTTTTCAGCGGTGCCTTTGGCGTGCATACGGTCATCATCATGAAGGACATTTACGATGACCTCGAAAATACCGTCGATCGCTGCGAGCATGTGGGCGATTTGATCGAACGCATTGTAATCAAAAACACCTGACTGGGATTTCCCAACTAAGAATCTCATGCCTGATTCAATCAACGCGACCATGATAATCGCTTTTCTGATTGTGCTGGTCGCTCTGATCTTCGATTTCACTAACGGTTTTCACGACGCAGCGAATTCAATCGCGACGGTCGTCTCGACCCGCGTTCTTTCGCCGCGCTACGCCGTGACGTGGGCCGCCAGTTTTAATTTCATTGCCTTCGCCTTCTTTGGCACGCGCGTAGCTAAAACCATCGGCGGAGATCTGGTGAGAATCGACCTGATTCAGCAAGACATGCGTCTTTATGTCCTCTGCGCGGCCTTGATTGGGCGCGATCATCTGGAACCTGATCACCTGGTATTTCGGACTGCCGACCTCAAGCTCGCATGCGTTGATTGGGGGTTACGCCGGCGCGGCCATCGCGGCTTTTCGCGGCGTGGGCGGCTTGCTGAAACCGGAGGGCTGGATCAAGACCCTGGTCTTCATTGTGGCCTCGCCCGTAATCGGATTCGTGCTGGGCTTCGCCTTTATGGTCGCCGTCTATTGGATATTCCACCGCTGGACGCCGGCCCAAGTGGACAAAACGTTCCGGCGGGGCCAATTGGTCTCTGCAGCGCTGTATTCGTTGGGCCATGGCGGCAACGATGCCCAAAAACCATGGGCATTATTACAGTGGTGCTGGCCTCGGCCGGCTTGTTTAATCTGAAGCTTGGCGCGGAAGGATCTCTGCCGCAAATTCCAATTTATGTGGTCCTGCTTGCGCACGCGGCGATTGCTCTGGGAACCCTTTCGGGCGGTTGGCGCATCGTTCATACGATGGGTTCGAAGATTACGAAGCTGCGACCGGTGGGTGGCTTCAGCGCTGAGACCGCCGGCGCGGTTACTTTGTTCGCCGCAACGTTTTTGGGGATTCCCGTTTCGACCACTCATACGATCACCGGCGCGATTGCCGGCGTGGGCTCGACCACGCGATTGTCGGCGGTAAAATGGCGCGTGGCCGGCCGAATTGTTTGGGCCTGGATATTAACGATTACCCGCGGCTGCGACGTTCGCAGCGTTAGCGTTTTTCATCACGGAACTAATTCTGAAACTGATTAGATGACATCCCCGGCCACAACTTCAGATTGTACGTTATGCCGAAACCTGCCTTAATTATTGAAGACGATCCAGACATCGCTGAAAGCGTTCGCTATAACCTCGAGAATGCAGGTTTCACGGCGCTGGTTGCCTCCACTGGTGAACAGGGCTTCACCCTGGCGATGGATGCGCAGAACCCGCCCGCGGTAATCGTCCTTGATTTGATGTTGCCCGGCATGAATGGAATGGAATTATGCCGCCGTCTGCGCCGGGAAAACCAAACGCGTCGAACGCCCATCATCATGCTGACCGCAAAGACCTCAGAAGGCGATCGCGTGGCGGGATTGGACGTCGGCGCTGATGACTATATCGGCAAGCCATTTTCGGTGCGGGAACTTCTCGCACGGGTCAGAGCAGTTCTGCGGCGAGCGGAAGACGAAGTCGGAGAGCGTTATGACGATGGGCGCCTGACCATCGATTTCGATGACGTGCGTGCGGCTGTGCGACGGCGCAAATGTGAAACTGACTAATAAAGAGTTCCTCCTACTCTCAACTTTAGCCCGGAAAAAGGACAAGGTAATCACTCGTCAGCAATTGTTGGATCACGTTTGGGGTTATAGTTACTACGGTGATGCGCGCACATTGGATGTCCATATCCGCCGCTTGCGGCAAAAACTCAACGCCTGCGGTAACTGTATTGAAACCGTGGTCGGCGTTGGCTATCGGTTTGTGGGTTGCGACGCTGCTTCACCCGGCTCAACCGTGAGAGATGGCTAGGTCTCGCTCTTCCTATTATTCTGTTCCTGGCTGCACTGTGCCGCGGCGCTGTCCTCCTTTGTTTTGTCTTCGTCGAACGTGGTGCGCTGGTCCGGTGTCTCCGCATCCCTGTTGTCTTATCGGTTTCGGTCTGGGCCTGCTCTCGGCGACAATTCCGCACCGGTTACGATGTGACGGACGGCACGGGCCGCATCCGCGCCTGATTTCTCTCCTGAATTACTAGCCACGACAATCAACGAAATGCGGGAGGGACTTCTGGTAATCAACGCCGAAATGCGCGTGCTTGCGTGGAACCGAGTCGCCCAGCATCTTGTTGTCAAATGTCGAACCGTCAATCACTTCACGGCGGTCTGACTGAACTCACGCGCAATCCGGCTATTTATGACGCTTTCCTCGATGGAGTCCGCGGCACCGAACGTGCCGGTGTAAAGGTCGAGACTTTTGGCCCCGACCGCAGGATTTTTGACTTGCGCGTTGTGCCGTTGCGCGCTCGCGGCGTGGTCACCGGAGCAGTTGGTGTTTTCTTTGATGTGACAAGGCTGGAGCGCCTCGAGGTTGTGCGGCAGGAGTTTCTTTCAAACGTTTCGCATGAACTGCGTACGCCCCTGACATCGATCGTCGCGCTTCTCAGAGACGTTGGAAGTCGGCGCTATCGATGATCCTGAAAACAATCGCCGGTTTCTTTCGATCATTCAGAAGAACGCCGCCCGCATGCATCGCCTGATTGACGACATTCTCGAACTAAGCGCGATCGAGGCCGGCAACGTAAAGATCAGAGCCTGAAATCGTTCGGCTACGCCCCCTGGTAGAAGATGTCGTCGGCACCCTCGCGGCGACGGCAGCGACACGCAACATCCAGCATGCGAAACGTTGTGCCGTCAGAGACTGAGGTACTTTGCCGATCCTCATCGGCTGGTGCAGATGCTGACCAATCTGATTGACAATGCTGTGAAATTCAACCGTGATGGCGGAACCGTTTCAATTAGCTTTAGTCGCAACGATCGCGATCAGATTTCCGTCGAAGATAACGGCGAAGGAATTCCCTCGCATCATCTCGATCGCTTGTTCGAACGCTTCTATCGTGTGGACCGCGCGCGATCTCGTGACTTGGGTGGAACCGGCCTGGGATTGGCGATTGTCAAGCATTTGGCGAAAAGCCACGGGGGAGAAGTATCGGTCGACCTCCCGATTCGGTGAAGGCACACAATTCAAGATCGAACTCCCGCGCCGTCCTGTCGCCAGCGAAGTCCAACCGCTCTCAGTCGCTGCCCAGGCGTGAACTCTGATTTAATGTGATTGACGATTATCGCTGGCAGGTCGACGCGAGAGTGGAATCGCGCGTCCTCGTCAACAAGCCTTCAGCTAATCGTCGAAGCTGCCCGGGCATTTCCACCACGCGATACTCTTCAGCGCTAGCTACGGTGACGCATTCAACAGTTGAAGTTCGGCGTTGCAAAAATCGCATGCGCGCAAGGTGAATTTCGATCTCCGCTCGATCTGCAATCGGCAGACGATGACGGTGGTAACGAAGCAGCGTCTGAGAGGAAGGACAACGCGTCGTTTTGCAAAAATGATTCGCTGCTGATGAAGTGCCTCATATTCGTTCAGAGAGAGACTGCCACCATCCTAAAAAACTCAATACTTTAAGATTTCCAGAATCTGATCCCAGTCGATGAGAGCACCTTTCTCCAATAGAATCAGCAGCTTAAACCCTGTGTAAAAAAATGTTGCTCGATGTTGAATATGTTTGTTAAGATGGCCGTAGGTTGATCGAGGAGTTCTTTGCTCCTTGGTTCGCCAAACTCGGTGACGCAGCTCGGACGTCATTGAACCGCAGACACCCGCAGACCTGACCATCACGTCAGGAATTGCAGAATCTTCTCGGGATTGAAACAAACAATGAATTGCTGTACGTGTGCCCGACCAGGCCACTCGACTTGGTAGTCAACCGAAGTCGCCCCAACGATCCTCAATACCTCTCGAACGATTGTAGACGACCTGGTTAACACACTGCGACTCAGCCAACGCTGGATGCCAGTGATCCTGAGATCACTTTTCTAGCTGCCGACTAGTACATCCACTCTCATCTTTCGGAACAGAAAAATCGCCGTGAAATCAATTACCCATAAAACAACGCCGGATTCGAGTGTCAATGTGCCCCGCGAAGTATCGCGCTCCAAGCCGACTTGCCGAACGCAGCGCGAGGGCAGGCCACTGGGTCGATAGTTTGCGCAATTCTGATGTCAACCGCCTATGGGCTGAACTGCACCGAATTGTAAGTAACCATCCTTTGGTGCGAGCCTCGCGCAGCGCCGGTCTGCTTGATCGAAGAGGGCGCCACCAGTGCCTACACCGACCTCACCCAGGAACTATTTGTGCAACTGCTGACGAAATCGCGTTTCCAGCATTACCTGGACACGGCGATGACCGATGCGGAAATCGAATGCGAGATCGGCCAGATCGAGCTGACGAATCTGCTCACCAGCAGAGTTGCGAAAGCGTCATCCGGAGAGTTACCGACTGGCGCGACGAATCTCTACTCTGATTCAATCCAGCGCGAACTTCCGTCGCTTTGACAGCAACGGTGGCAACCGATGAACATACACCGCCGGTTGGCTGATCGAGTTTACGGTTTGAGCGAATGGCCGGACAACAAGACCGGACGCGGCTCTCATGAAATGGAACAGCGCGCTCACATGATTCCGGTTCGTCAACGCGATACCCGGATGGTCGGTTGCACTGGAGACGCCCAGATCGTTATCAGCAATTCAGATCTGGAAGACCTGATTGTATGCGTGCTGGAAGCGATCGATGGCCCAGCCGATGTGCGCAGTTTGCGCAGTCTGGTGATGTCGCGCCTGCCGGTGATGGATATTTATCTGGTGCCACTGGGCGGTGACGATGGCGACTCCGACGGACCGCATTACGATCCGGCCGACCTGCGAGAGAATCCTGAAGAAAGCCTGCTGCGTCATGAATCTGAACAGGAAGCTGCCGGCTCAGTCGATAAGTTTCTGACCAACTTGCGTGGCAAATGTGCGCGGCAAAATCAAGCAATACAACCGGATGCTGGGGCGTTCTGTGGCATTGCTACTTGAGCCCGGAGCACGCGACGCAATTGGAAGTCGCAGCCACATTAGGCGTTTCTGATTCTTTGGTGATCCGACTATCGGCGCCGCATTGAACAAGAACTGCGCGCGCCTATCGTTTACCGAAGTCGAGCAAGCGCGCATGTTCGAATTGGCCCTGCGCGAGACGCGTTCGCATCGATGGTGGCGATGGGGGCGATTGACGGACGAGGCGCGGTGGTCTAGCTGCCGCCACACTGCCGCTCAATCCAGAGTAGCTACGACCCTTCCAGGAAGCGCGGGCCGACTGCGCTTCTTTTGTTTTAAGGTAGCGCGAGATTTGGGAACGCTGAGACCACGCATAAACAGTAGTTATCAACCACGTAAATCCATCAGGCCGGGAAGGGCTGCCGAAGCGATTCTGCGCGCCCCGCGAAAAAGGGTCGTTGCAGGCAATCGATCTCTTTACAACTCAGGAACGAAAAGCCTCCTGAGCAAACCCCGCTTCACAGTCCGGGACATCAAGCCCGACGCTTCCGAAGCGTGGGACACCAGGCGCGCCGTCGCGGCTCTATTCTCGCATTCACAACGGTTTTGTACGCCCGGCCCGGCGAGTTTTATCCGTCGCCACTGACCGCCTCAATCGCTCTTATTTTCGCCCTGATAATGCTGGCCTTTTTATCCCGACGCAATTGTCGCTGGAGGGCACCTTAACGGCGCGACCCCGCGAAGTGAATCTCGTTTTGCTCTTTTTGCTGGCGGGATTGTTGATCAATTCCGCTCGCGCTAATCCTTCCGTTGCCTGGGGTGAATTCAGCAACAATTTTATTCGCTGCATAGTTGTCTTCATCGTGATGGTCAACGGTGCGGACTAAGGCGCGTCTGAAAGGATCTGCTCTCCTCGCCCTGGCCACTGGGCTTTGGTTGAGTCTCGGAGCGATCAATGACTACCGATTGGGGCTGAGTACGGTCGAGGGTTACCGCGTCACCGGCAGAGGCGGCGGGATCTTTGGAAACCCTAATGACATGGCGCTTTTCTGGTCACCATCGTTCCGGTTGCCATCGCGTTGGCGTGCAATTCCCGTCGTCTGCCGGGCAAATTGTTCTATGCCGGCGGCGCCATTTTGATGTTCGTCGCTATTGCGCTGACCTACTCGCGCGGAGGCTTCCTGGGCGTATCACTGGGCTGGGCTTGGTTTCTTCGCCTGGAGAGTCAACTACCGCGCGGCAGCCGCGGATTGCGAGCATCATAATTGGCCGGTTGCTTGGGGGTGGGAATCTTTTGCCCTCGTACCGGCTTTGCCACTCGGCTGATTTCGATTCATCCTTCCCAGTTTGGATCCGGTCTGGATCGTCTGATGCGCGTCGCGGAGAACTTTTCAGGTCAGTTGTGTACTAGCGATTCTGCCATCCCTTGCTCGGCATCCGGAATGGGTAACTACGCGGCGGAAATGTCATATCGAGGGCTGGTCACCCACAACTCTTACACCAGTTGCGGCAGAGATGGGAATGGCTGTGACGCTTGTCTACACGATGTTCATCATCAATCCGCTCAAGAAACTCGGCCAGGTGGCGCGCGAAACGTTCGGCACGCGAGCCAATTCAGATTTCTATTATTTAGCGGTGGGACTACCAAGCATCGCTCCTGGGTTATATGGTTTCCAGCTTCTTCGCGTCGGTCGCGTATCTCTGGTACGTCTATTACCTGGTTGGCTACGCGGTTTGTTTGCGCCGGCTTTATGAGTTTGAGACCGGGAAGAGAGTCGTCGTTACGAAGCCGACAAAGCAGAGCCCGGTGAATGTTACTCCGGCGCTCGATCCTAATCGTGGAGTCGCAACGACATGAGCTTGAAAGCCACGGCAGAGATGGTTTTCTGGTTAAGTGCTTTGGCGCTGCTTTACACCTATGCCGGCTATCCGGTGTTGCTTGCTTTGGTCAGCGCCGTGCGTCCGCAGAAAAGTTAGGCGCGGCGACTGCGAGCCCAGCGTCAGCGTCATCGTTACCGCTTACAACGAAGAGCGCGACCTGACGGCTAAATTGGAAAACACTTTGGCGCTGGATTATCCGCGCTGAGCTGCTCGAGATAATCGTGGCTTCCGATTGTTCGACAGATCGTACGGACGAAATCGCGCGCGCGTTCGCCGCGCGCGGGGTGCGCCTGGTACGCCAGCCGCAGCGACTCGGCAAGACCGCCGCGCAAAACATGGCGGGTCGCAGAGGCGCGCGGCGAGATCATTCTCTTTTTCCGACGCGACCAGCCTCTACGAACCGGACGTGTTACGCGTGATGATGCCAAGCTTCGCTGATCCCACCGTCGGCTGCGTTGCGGGTCGTTTGATTTATGTTGATCCGATGGATTCGCGCGTCGGGCGCGGTGCGCGATCTTACTGGAGTTATGAAACATTTCTGAAGAAACACGAGAGTCGCATCTTCTCGTTGATTGGCGTGTCCGGATGCCTCTATGCGGTGCGCCGTTCCGCTTACGTACCGCTTTATCCCGAAGCGTGCAGCGACTTTATCATCGCGACCAAGATGGTCGAGCAAAACCTGCGCGCGATCTACGAGCCGAACGCAGTTTGCACGGAAGAGACCAACCGTCAGAGTGATAAAGAATTGAAGATGCGGGTGCGGGTGATTGCGCAAACCTTCACCGACCTCTGGCGTCATCGCGGGATGATGAATCCGTTTCGCAGCGGTTTCTACGCGGTGCAACTTCTGTCGCACAAAGTCATGCGCTACCTGGTTCCGTTTTTCCTGATCGCGATTCTCGGAGCGTCGGCCGTCCTCGCGCGTCATTCTTCCCTTTACTTGATGGCACTCGGCGCCCAACTCGTTGGTTACCTGGCCGCACTTGGCGCAGTGGATGTTTGAGCGCGCAGGTGTGCGCAGCCGAATGCTGGCGCTGCCGCAGTACTTCGTGCTCGCCAACGTCGCGTCGTTGATGGCGTGCTACCAGTTTCTCCGCGGCGAGCGCTACGCGCACTGGGAACCTCATCGCGAGAGCGCATCGCCTGCCGCGCCAGCAATTGCACCGAATGAAATTCGTTAAGCCGAACGTTTTCCTGAGGAAAAGATAAATGTGTGGCATCGCCGGCTTTGTTAGCAGAGATGAGCATCGCGACCTTCGCGAGGCCGGCTCGGTGCTGGAGAGCATGTGCCGCGTGATTAGCCACCGCGGACCTGACGATCAAGGCACGCTGGTTACTGATCGAGTCGCGCTCGGTATGCGGCGGCTTTCAATCATCGACCTCGCCGGCGGTCAGCAACCGATGTCCGGTTGCGACTCCGCGATTACGCTTGTCTTCAACGGCGAGATTTACAACTATCGAGATTTGCAGCGCGAGCTTGAATCGCGCGGCCATCGATTCAAGTCTCGTTCAGACACCGAAACGATTGTTCATGCTTATGAAGAGTACGGCGCCCGTTGTGTCGACTATCTGTCGGGCATGTTTTGCTCTGGCGATCTGGGACGCCCGCAAGCGCGAGCTCTTCGTTGCCCGCGATCGCGCGGGCAGAAGCCGCTCTATTACACGATCACCTCAAGTGGCACGCTGGTCTTCGGCTCAGAATTGAAATCTCTGCGCGAGCATCCCGAGTTTCGCGGCGAAATCAGCATCGAAGCGCTTGATGCCTATCTCACCTTTGGTTACGTGCCCGATCCGTTGACGATCTTCCAGGGTGTTCACAAGCTACCGCCGGGACATCACCTGACATTCAAAGATGGTGCGCGTTCGCATTGAGCAGTACTGGGATTTTCCTTACCAGCAACCCCAGGAAAATCCGGCGCGAAACGAAGATGATTGCCTCGAGGTGCGCGTCCTGCTGGATGAAGCGGTTCGTGCGCGTCTTGAGGCGGACGTTCCCCTGGGCGCCTTTCTTTCCGGTGGAATTGATTCGAGCACAGTCGTGGGTTTGATGGCTCGGCACGCGACCCAGCCGGTCAAAAACTTTTTCGATCGGCTTTCATGAAGACAGTTACAACGAGTTGAAGTACGCGCGGATTGCCGCGCAGAGATTCGGTACGGATCATCACGAGTTCATAGTCACGCCGGACATCTGCGGGATCGTTGATGAACTGGTCTGGCATTTTGACGAACCGTTCGCCGACTCTTCGGCAATTCCCACCTACATGGTTTCGAAACTCGCGCGCGAACACGTTACGGTTGCGCTGTCGGGTGACGGTGGCGATGAGCTCTTTGCCGGATACACTCGTTACGCGCTCGACCGCAAACGCAGCGGCTTTGGCATCTGCCCACGCCTGCTGCGGCGAGGTGTGATGCAGCCCCTCGGCCGGAATCTTCCGCATGGGGCGTGGGGCGCAACTATCTGCACAAGGTTGCGCTCGAGCCGCTCGATCGATACATCGAAGAGGTGTCGATCTTCACGGGATTGAACAAGCCATCGCTTTATACAGATGACTTCCGGCAACGATTAGGACAGTCTGAAGCAGCGACTCGCTTTCGCGAATGGGCCGCGCGCGCGCGAGTGGACGAGCTCACTCGACCCGCTGCTTTATCTCGACAGCAAGACCTATTTGCCAGGCGATATTCTTACGAAAGTCGATCGCTGAGCATGGCGGTATCAGCTTGAAGTGCGCGCGCCCGCTTTTGGATCACAAACTCATCGAATTTGTTTGCCGAGCGAATTCCCTCGAATCTGAAGTTGAAAGGACTGGAAACCAAGCACATCTTCAAGCGTGCCGTGCTCGATCTGGTGCCGCCGGAAATTCCTGAACCGTCCTAAGCAGGGCTTTGGTATTCCCATCAATCGTTGGATTAACCAACAACTGCGCGATCGCGTGCGCGGCACGCTCACCGAACCGCGCACGATGCAGCGCGGCTATGTCGAACCACGCTATGTCCATCTTCTGCTCGATGAACACGAAAGGGGCCGGCGGGATCATGCCACTGAATTATGGGCGCTTTTCATGCTTGAACTTTGGCACCGCGCATTCATTGAAAAGTAATGCAGCCGCAACAGACACAATCAGGTCATTTGGTGAGCGCGAAGACCGGGACGCCTGGCGACGGCGATCGCAACGAGCATCACTTTCGCACGGACCACCTGAAAGCTGATCTTGGCAGCCGGACGGCTCGCGGTGGACTATTGATCGCCGCCTCACAGGGCATCAAGTTCTCCATTGGACTGGCGGCACCGTCATCCTCGCTCGCCTGCTCACTCCAGTAGATTACGGCCTGATCGGCATGGTCGCGATCGTCTTCAGTTTCGTTTCGATGTTTCAGTATCTGGGGCTGTCTACGGCCACCGTCAAATGGAGAGATTTAAATCATCAACAGGTGAGTACGCTTTTCTGGCTGAATATGGCATTGAGCGTGGCGATCATGTTGGTGACCGTTGGTAGTGCGCCTCTGGTCGCCTGGTTCTACAAAGAACCGCGTCTGATCTGGATCACTGTAGGATACGCAATCTCAATCCTGTTCACGGGACTCTATATTCAGCACGAAGCGATTCTCAGCCGGCAGATGCGCTTTGCCGCGATCGCCTTGATCGAGATCGCTGCGATCTCGATTGGCTGATCGCTGCAATCGTCGCCGCCTGGTACGGCGCCGCTTGTGGTCACTGGTCGCTTAACCAGCTCGTGATGACATTGGTGACGGTTGCAGGTGTTTGGATCGCTTGCAAGTGGCGACCGGGCCTGCCCACGAGGAGCGCAGGAATACGATCGATGCTGGCTTATGGCGGAAATCTCACGGGCTTTAGCGTGACGTCTTTTGCGCGCAATCTGGACAACGCCTTGATTGGCAGGTTCTGGGGGCTTATCAGCTTGGCGTGTACTCCAGAGCATATCAAATGCTGCTCCTGCCGATGCAGCGATCAACGCGCCTTTCGCTCGCCGTGGCCGTGCCGGCATTGAGCCGGTTGGCGGATTCGCCCGGAACGCTACCGGGCGGCCTACCTCAAAACTCCTACAGAAAATCGCCATGCTAACGATGCCCATGGTCGCCTTCATGATTGCTACCACTCCGACTGGCTGGTTCTTTTTCTTCTTGGGCCTAAGTGGCAAGAGGCGGGACGCATTTTCATGTTGCTCGGCATTGCCGCCATTATTCAGCCAGTCACCAAAACCACCTGGTGGCTTTTTCTCTACGCAGGGCCGCACACGGGATCTCTTCCGCTGGGGAGTCATCGCTGGGTCGATTGCCAGTCTCTCGATTGTCGCCGGCTTACGCTGGGGCGCTGTCGGCGTGGCGGCTTCCTATGCCATCAGCGATCTCCTGGTTACGACACCACTCCTGTTCTGGTACGTCGGCCGACAGGGACCGTGTTCGCGCCAGTGATTTTTATCGAACCGTTGCTCACCTTTATGTGTGCCTCGCTCCTGCATTGGCGTAATGTGGTCGCGTGCCGCGGATGGCTCGCCGTATTTGAGCATGTTGTTGCCGTCTGGCGCTCGCTTTAGCAATTGCTCGGCGGTTCGGTCTGTTTGCAGTTCTGATGGCGATGCCGGCTGGCAGGCTGGCGATACAGAACCTAAAAGAATTGATGATGCTCGTCATCGGAAGGAATCAAGAATCCGCCGTATGAAAGGTTTCACGTTGGCTGACGGGATGAAGCCGCACCGCCACGCCCACAACCACGAGATGCGTCGCTTGAAGGAATGTGAAGATGACACTGATCGCGAGAATTCTCAGCCGCAACGATCGTCCGATGCACCTGATTCGGCCTGTGAGAAGCTGAGGCATTCGGATCTCAAGGCAGGGCGAGGATGAAGGTCAGTGTGTTCAAAGATGACCGCAGCTATTTTGTGAAGGTGGACATTGGGGCTTTCCTGAGACCGGGCTTCTTTGTCGAGGTCAGATGGCGCGCTTTCGCTGCTGGCGGGGGAGCCGCTACTTGCTCTCGAGACCGATGCATCGTGGCAGGGCCGCCAGCAGGACCTGGAATTAATTCATGAAGGATTCATGCGAGGCGATTGGAAAATCCTGGAGCAGGCGGAAGGAACCGTTTTGCGCAGCTAACTATCAGCCGGACTCCGCCACCCTCTACCTGATTGCCGACAAGCTCGGCATTCGGCCTTTGTACTACTGGGCTAATGAAGATTACTTCGCGTTTGCCAGTGCGCTACGGATCCTGGAGAACCTTCCGCTGATTACAAGGCGGATCGATCTCCAGGCGGTGACTGAAATGGTTGCCCTCGGCGCTCCTTTGGGCGCGCACGCCCAGTGCTGCAGAATATCTCGAATTCAAAATCTGCCGAAATTCTTCAGGTAACGAACGGGAAAATTTCTCGCCATGGTTACTGGCGCTGGGACGAAATCGAACCTTCATCCAGTTTGGAGCGGACGCATCTGGAAGAAGTTTACGAACGCTTTCAAACCGCCGTGGCGCGCCGAGTCAGGAAGGACGGGCCAGACGGTCGCGTTACCTGAGCGGCGGTCTGGACTCTCGTTGTGTGGTCGCAGCGTTGGTTGATCATAGGTGTTCCCGTTCACACCTTCACTTTCGCGCGTCCGGGCACGCAGAGACGCAAATCTTCGGCAACACCTTTGCCCAGGAAATCGGTTACGGTTCATAAGCGATTCCCAAGCAGGCTGGTGATCATGTCCCTGACTACTCCGTCGCTCCTTTGGCGAGCCTGGCGCGAGAACCAGAGATCGTTTGAACGAGCCGCCACGCCGTTCGTTGGTTGCCTGGTCGGGTGAAGGCGGCAGTGTTTTTATTGGGCCACGTGCATCATGAATCAAACAATCGTTGAGTTGATGCGCGCGGGCAGGATCGACAGAGGCCATTGAGGAGTTCTTGCCAGCAGGAATATGTGCATGTCTCTTCGAAGCTGCTCAAACCGAAAACCTTCAGGACTGTCGCCGGGCTTCTCAAAGACGGAATCCGCGCGGAATTAAATGCGCGCTGCACAGTTCGGACGCTGCTCCGGAACTTCTATCTCTTTTGATGCTGAACGATCAACGCCGCAAACTCTCCGGCCACTTCGAGAATATTGATCTGCATCGGCTGGAGTTCCGACTACCTTTTTTGATAGTGCTTTCCTTGCTTCAGTTATCAAGGTGCCGGTTGATTTGTGTCTGTTCCACAAGTTCTACACAAAATGGCTGGAGTGACATTTTCGTCCGGCGGTAACCTCGGTGCCCTGGCAAGTTTATCGGGCCATGAGCCCTGTCCTCTCCGACTTCGCCGCACCTCGTCTACCAGTGGGATGAGAAGCACTGCCCGCCGGTGCGCGCAGCCGAAAAGGAGCAAGTCATGAAGCAAAGCGGCGGAACTGCTAAGCGCAAGTGATTTTTCCCGACGAGATTCTCAGTAAGAGAAATCTGCGGTTAGCGGCGTGGATTCACTCAACCGGCTGGCGCGACTACCAGCACGTTAATCAAAGCGGCGCGCATTTATCATACCTATTGAGAGCGCTATCAGTGAGAGCAAGTCATTCAATCTGTCTAATGCCGAGACTCTGGTGAGGATAGTCGAGAAGACACGTGATTAATTCAGCGCCTTCAAAGATAAAACTCTTTCTGCGATGCCCGCGGCGGCTGTGCGCAGGCCTGATGATCCTCGTCATGCCTGCTCGGAATTAGTTGGCACTCGCCGTTGAATCGAACTTGCCATCAACCAGGGAGAGGCGCGGCTAAGAATCTCGAACTCCGCGGATACCGGGGCAATTCACCCGCAAGACGATAAGTTCAAAACATCGCGCCGAGTCTATCCCGAACCACCTTTGCCGCCTTTGCCTAAGGCCGGAGGAGAAAGTTTACGGATAGTGTCTTCGGGACTGAGATCTTGCGCGCCACGGACGAACGTGACGGCCCGGCGCCTGGGCTTGGCACCTACTACTCCACATTGGCCCACGTTCAACTGCAATAACACGAAACTGCTAATTCGCAAGGGTGCCTAACGCCGTGGCGATTATCAAGGACTTTGACCCTGTGAACTTCCCGGATAGGGAGGTCTCAGAACATTGCCCGACTCGCTTGCCGGGAGAAGGCGGGCCCAAATTGGGAGAGTTCGACCTGGTCAAACCTCGACCCGAACATTATCTACACTTTCTGGCTACTATTATGGCGGCATGAAGTTCTATTCCTTCAATGTCTCCACCTGGACCTTCAAGTTGATTAGAGACTTTGGTTTCCTCTCCGGGTGGCAATGACTATCTCAGACAGATGTACATGAGCGCTGATGATGACGTCTTCTGTTGGTTGCATTTGCGCGCCGGAGCTAACAACAGTGAGCCCATCTTCTATCTGGTTTACCAGCGTTCCACCGGCAGGGTCATCTTCCACAACCCCTGCACGATCTATAAGGGAGGAGTGGATGAGGTTCATGCGTTGATAAATCCGGCAAGTGGCTGCACGTCGTAATTAAGATAGGCGCAGGCGGACGGCACCGGAACTCGCATTCTGAATTTGCTAGACAGGCAAGTATCAACCGCTGACGAAGGCCATACGACCACACGCCTGGCCACGGCGATCTCCGGCAACCGGCACCATCGTCGGCTTTGACAACTACGATAACGGCATCAACCTGCGCCAGCTCGAGACTCGGCACAAGTGTTCAAAGACGTCTTCCTGTTCAGGGACGAACGTGAGGCGTGTCGGACTGGACTAATGATTTTCATGGCTCAATGCTGGCTGACAATGAGGACTGGATAACGATTGAAGAGCGTATCGCGAGCCGTCCAGCACTCTGCCGAGTACCGGCGTCTTTCGCGACGAAGATTTTTCAGGTCGCATTGGACGGCAGCGGCCGGGTTCGCCGCATCTGCCACACGCGCTCGTCCATCGACAACAAAACCGACACCACCGGGTATTGGGCCACGCCAAAGCCCACCATCTCGAAGGATGGTCGCTTTATCGCGTTTACTTCGAACTGGGAGAAAAGCGGGCGTTACGATCTCTTCATCGCCAAAATTGATCCGGCGCCGCGTCTCTCAACAAACCGTAGCCTGCGCTGACACGAATCGAACAGCAATGAATTCAGATCCCAGAGTGAGCATAGTGATGCCTGCGTACAACGTGGCGCCTTACATCGGCGAGACGTTGGAGTCTGTTTTCGCGCAAACGTTCACCGACTACGAAATCATCATCGTCAACGACGGCTCGCCCGATACCGAAGACCTTGAACGCGCCCTTGAGCCTTTCCGCGATCGCGTCCGTTACTTCAAACAGGAAAATCTCGGCGCCGGGGCCGCACGCCAACGTAAGCGTTGCGAGCTGCACGCGGAGAATTCATTGCTTTTCTCGATGCCGACGATCTTTGGCTGCCAGGTTACCTGGTCGAACAATATGAGGTTCATGCAAGAGACCTGATGGCGATCTGGTTTGCGCCGACGCGATCAACTTTGGGCCGTCTCCGTTCGAAGGCCGAACATACATGGAAGTCTTGATGCCAACCGCACCGGCCACGGCACGATCACTTTTCTCGGCTTGCTGGGTGGAACAAAGCCCGGTGACGTCCGGCGTCGTCGCGCGTCGGCAACCAATTCTGGATCTGGGACTATTTGACGAGAGTCTTCGCAATTCGCAGGACTTCGATCTCTGGCTGCGCCTGGTCCATAGCGGAGCGCGACTGGTCTATCAGCGTCGCGTACTGTTGCGCTACCGCTGGCACGAGGGCAGCTTGTCAGGCGACGAAGTTAACCGGAACAAAACGGCAACTGCGAGTGCTTCGCAAAATTGAGACCGATTTTGATTTGGACCCAGCTACCCGCAAAGAAGTGTCGCGCGCGATTGCGGGCCGGCGGGCGCTTGTGCAATTTGAATTGGGAAAGGCCTATCTGGTGCAAGGCGAGTTCGATGAGGCGCGCGCCGCTTTCGCCGCCGCCCGGGCGGCCGCGGCAAACTGGAAAGCCGCGATCGGCTTCTGGGCCTCGGCTATTTGTCCGCGCCTGATCCAGGCCCACTACCTGCGTCGTGCACGCAAAGCCGCAGAATCATGAGACGAGAATGAACACTGTAACAGCTCCCGTGTTGTGTCCTGACTACGATAGCTATCTCCGTTTTGAGTGGGAGAAGTTCATCAACGAGCCTGAGCGTCGCTCTTCTCGCGAATTGACTAGCAATACGTAATTGAACGAAGTACAA
>ERZ1370068.7192-contig-6123_pt1 | contig 44315 bp, 74 predicted proteins | sample MGYA00561227_ERZ1370068 | MGnify/ENA primary metagenome ERZ1370068 (study PRJEB38410, sample SAMEA6850437) | metagenome | study: Metagenomic assessment of the ecological functions of the soil: analysis of the soil microbiota associated with the...
AATATTGTATGAGCCAGCCGATCATAGCCGAGGCCAGCTCAGTTCTTCCTCACTGAGTGGTTTGCTTGCAATGTGAGTTTGTGTGTTAGCCTGTAACTGAATATACAACAGTGTTGGGTGCCCAGTGAATGTTGCTATCGCCGTTCTCATCTGAATACTGCCGGAGGCTACGCTTGATCGCGACGTCGCCGCCGTTACTGTTTCAATGATCGCCGTTTGGCGTGCCACTGGTGATGTTGGTTTGCCGAGCTCGCCGTTAAGCCTGCGCAGCTGCCAGCGCCCGCGGGTTATGTTGAAGTTCCTATTACGGCGGTGTTGGTGCAAAGGAACGACAGCGTCTCAGTTCTCTCAATTCATGTTCTCGATACGACGCTTAGAGATGACGCGCGAGCTGACCGGATAAGGCATCGTTGCCGTGCGCCTCAACGAGCTGATGCGCGGTTCGCGCCGCCGGGGTACGCTCTGGCTGTATCAATGAGGCCCTGGTTAGTGAAGTGTGGTCGTTGCCAGCACCGCCAGTGATGACATTGTTGAGCCTCGCCGCTGGGTGCCGGTGAAGTCACCCACCCCGGTGAAGGCGAGATCTCGACGCTGGCAGCACAACGCATAGGCGTTGAGCGTCGTCTCAACGGTGTCGGTACCCTCGTCCGGCTCTTCGCTCACGACGTCGTCGACATTGTCGACGATGCAGGTGTCGCTGCCAAGCTGCCGAACATGGCATCGGCACCGGTGCCGCCGTCGATGCGGTCGTTGCTCGTCGCCTGCAAAGACGGTGTCGTTGCCTGCAGCCCGGAGAGACATAACATCGCCGCCCATGCCCCAGATCTGGTCGGGCCCGCGGTCCCAGTCAGGCTCCTGCATCGTCGGTCCCGAAAGATCTGGCCGCCAACGACGTCGATTGCGGCCGATGCAACGGATTCCAGCGTGTGGCCGTCGTCGGTGAAGGTCACCAGCGCGCGAGCTCGAGGCCGGCCTGGTGCCACGTCAGGCGACACGAGCTGGGCGGTGGGGTCAGGAGAAATCCGTGGGTCGCTATCGACAATGTTGGTCCAGGCGATGCCGTCGAGCGACTGCTCGCCACTGGAAGAAGAAAGCGTTTGAAGCGAAAGACTGTCGTCATGCCATTGGGATCGACGATAGTGGATGGATCGTCACGGTCAGGCGCGAGACCCAGCAGGTTGCTGTCAGGCTGGGCATCTAGGGTTACGGTCGCGCGAACGGTCGAGCGCGCTGTTGGTACTAGGCCCCGTGGCGGCCCCCGGACCGAGTCTGTCGCTGCGGACGTGACCGTCTCGTGCGTCCCGAAACCGTCGGTATAGCTCGCCACCACGCGCAGCTCATGGGTGAGGTCTGCCGCTCTGGGCCTGAAGAGCGAATCAGTCGCACCGATGATGTCGGTGAAGGTCACGCCGTCACCCACTCTGCCGCTGGTGCGCAGTTGGCGTCACGATCCCATCGGCGTCGTGTGGAACGCATCGGTCGCGGTCAAAGTTCCCCGACCGTGGGGCCGGTATCGCCGATCGATACCGTGCCCACCGGCAGGCAGGTTGACCGGCCCGGTCGGTGCCGAGAACACCATCTCCCGGAACGCCGTGGTCGTCCCCAGACGATCCCATCACTCGAATGGCTCGGCCGGCAAGCAGCGGGAGCGTGGGCGCCGTAAAGCTCGGGCCGATCGGAGTTTCTACCCCGAACCCGTTCCGGGCCAAGATGTCCTCCCACACACCCGAGCCGGGTCGCGTTTCGACCTGCCAGAAGAAGCTGATGGGGCCGGTGACCGCCCCGGTCGGATTGGTCGCACTGACGTTGTCGGCATCGGTGATGTCGGCCGCCGACACCGTGACCGTCTGGCCCACGTCGGCGGGCGTGGTGTCACCACCGTCAGCAGGCCCACCGGCCTACGGTGCTGAGCCCGGGTACCAGGACGACCGACTGATCGGCGCAATTGCAGCCGCTCGATGAGTGAGGCGGTCGGTGCCGTCAGACAGGTTCCCTGAGCTCCACCGGCGGCAGGGTTGCCGGCGTTATGCGTGACCGTGGTGACGCCGGTGGCGGACGTGATTCGGTGATGGGGTGGTTAGCAGCCACGTCCGGCAGGCGGTGTCGAAGCCCAGCCGTTGACGCGGGCATTAGAGTTCGCCGTATCGACGACGAGCTGGCCGGGGCTGTAGTAGGTGCCGTCCACCATCTGGCGCCTGCAGCAGGGCTCATGCTGTCGAAGCTGGCGATCTCCGGTCCGGTGCCATCGATGGTTCTGGCGCACGCTGATGCGCGCGTGGAGCCACATGTCGCCGTCGAGCAAGTCGCCGCCGCCGCTTGTGTCCCTGGATGATGGCCGCCGCTTCGTCGCCGCCGGAAGAGATGATTGATAAGGCCGCCGGTCGAACTTATCGCTCGGCTGTGCCCAGAACGCCGTCGGGGCCAGCGGAATGCCGCTGCGCGCCAGGAAGAGTGCGCTGCCGGGCCATTGATGACGTACGCGCCTGATTGGTGAGCGCGCCGCCCTGGATGCCGGCGACGGGCCGGTGGGCCTGCGGTGTCATCGTCGCCGCGCAGAGTGTGTCGCTGGCTCGATCCGGACCCAGGCCCTCCGTAAACTCGCTGAAGCGGGCGAGGATCTCCGCGCTGCGGGCGTCGGCTCCACGCCCGGCTGGCGGTATCCCGCTCATGTCAAGACAGCAGACATGGCCGTTTGTCCGGGATTGACGCCGGGGCGGGCAGTAGGACACCCAGCGTCGTGGCGGACCAGCCCTTGAACCGCTTCTTGGGCGGCACCGGAGGCGAGGAAGATGTCGTCGCCGCCCCAGCTCGATCGCTTTGATCAGATGCCCACTCACTAGCCGTCCAGGGAGCTGAAGGAACGCCAATAGGCCGCTGCCCAGGTCCTTGCGTCAGCGGGTCAGCGGTGTCGCATTCGGGCACTGCCCAACGGTGCTTGCCCTTCTGATCCAGTCGAGGCCTGCCATGGGGCCGGGCAGGACCTGAGCAAATTGTTCGCATCTCTCATCAACACGGGATGGCTGTCGCTCGCCTGTTCGCCGGCGAGGCCTTCGGGCGCCGGTGCCGGAGACGATGAGTCCTTGCGGACCGACCGACGACGACGCTGTGGCCGGCGCCGCCGATCCGGGACTGTGGACGTTTGCTACGCTCCTCGCCGTGGAGTGTCAGTACGCCGCCGCCGCCGATATGAGGATATCGTCGCCGGAACCGCCGAACGGCATGTCGTCCGCCGGGACCGCCATCCAGCAGCCGCCGGTCGTTGCCGTCCCCAGCAAAGGCGTGTCACCGGCGCTATGTCTCGCCAATCAAGATGCACGGTACCACTTGGCTGGGGTTGAAAGTGGCCAGCCCGGATCGGTGCCACCACGGACGGAGCCCCCAATCAGGTCACCGTTGTATCGTGCGATGTTGGCGTCGGGTCCCGCACCGTCGTCGGGGTTGTCCCTGCATGCAGCATCAGCGGAATGGTGCTGCATTTGGGGTCGCAGCGCCTGGCAGTCCACCGCGCGCTGGAACGTTTCGTCTGGTCGAGCTGAGGAAGTCCATGTTCCGAACACTTCGTCTGGGGTGTGGGCCTCACTGGCGCTCCGCTACAGCGACGTAAGTTGGCAACGAGCGCTGCCTCGAGTTCGGGCATATCTGGCAGCATGTAAGATAGTAGAGCCGGTCGTTAATTCTGCAGGGCCTCGAGCTGGCTCGAAAACGTAGTTGAAGCCAGCCCAGCATCGTCGAAGGGCGCCCTCTGCTCGGCAAGGCTGCCGATCCAGAAATCGACGCTGCCGAGGCCCTGCTCGATACGCCATCGCGCCCCGTGTGGGTATGAGCGGTTGCTTCTCTTCGCGGCATGACCAGTTCACTGCCCGCCGCGTCGCGTGCAGGTACCAGCCGTCGGCGGGCGGCGTGGTCAGGTTGACGAACACGACTGGCTATCGCGGCGCGCTGACAAGATCGTCGGCGGCGCAGATTAGTCAGCGGTGCCGGAAGGCAGATGCGGTGCTGGACGAGCGACCCCAGGTCGGTGCAGCTCAAAGTTTCAACGTTCTGCGCGTTGCGAGATCGCTATCGCCGCTGCGTGAAGGCGTCATGGCATAGGCGATGATACCGCTGTGGAAATTCGTCGCGGCCGCGCGATGTTATATCTGGCAGATCGAGCGTGCCGAGCAGATTGAGTGGTGGCACGGCCTGTCACGAACCGTCGAGCCTTCGTTGCGACCTCGCGGTCAAACCATGAGCGATGGCGCGTTCTGGCTGCCTGATGATCGCCGTCAGCGTGCCGTTGTCGTCGAAAAGCAAGCGGGTTGAGGAAGGCTTGATCAGACCGGAGGTCGCTGGAGGCAGTTCGTCGTGAGGTGGTCGACCGTCTCGTCCAGCGAGGGCTTGAAGCGGAAGACGGTGTGTGCGAACTCGGCGACGATGTCCGGGCTGGATCGTGGGTCAGTCCCGCCGTCGTGGGATGGTGTGAACTCTGAATACCGTGCCGGAAACATCAATAACGGTATCTGAATGAGCCGCTGACCATTCCGTCCCAGGGATTTTATTTCTCCGGCCTGATGCCGTGAATGGCGCGCCGCAAAGATTGCGCCGCAGCCACTGAGTTCAGGAACGACACGTCGCCGGCCGTCGTGGTCCAGCGTGGGCAGTCATCTGCGCCAGTGGTCAGACAGCGGCCGTGCCGGAGTGGAAGATGTGGTGTACGGCTGTGAGGTCGATGTTGCTGACCGCCGCCATGATGCGAGCGCCGATCGAGCAGCTCGTTGTGGTCAGAAGCCCGAGGCGGCGGCGTTGATGACGTTGTCGGCATCGGGCTGCAAAAGCGGCAGCGCCGGTTTGCGACGGAACGGGTTCATGCTGGCTGCGCGGTAGATGTCGCGACCAGGAACGTGGCTGGTGGTGTCACCACTATGGTCCGGATTGCCCGGCAATGATGGTTATCGGAGGTGGTGGCTGGTTTGATCAGGCGTGGTCGCCGTCATCGAGGCAAAAACACAGCGTAAGCGGTTTGGTTGTCGACAGGGCGCAATGACTCATCTGTACAGCCATGTGGCCTTATAAGTTGTTTGCTCTGCCGGGTGGCCAGCAGCGTAAGCAGATCGCTCTGAGATCCGTCAGATTGATGTCGAGAGTCGTCTGTGCCAACCCGTATCGCCTCGGATCGCGCCGAGGGCACGTCATCGGTGCAGCCAGATTACCATCACCATCGATCGCGATTGTCTATTGTCGTTTGGTGTCAGGAACTAAGCGCTGATATATTGAATATCAGCAGGGCTGGTAGTCAACTCATCAATATGCATCCTCGTAGGCACGTATGAACACTGATGCATGAGGAGGTGAGGAGGAACTTGTCTGGTCGAGATGGAATGGCAAATCCTGGCTGGTGCTCCTGGATGTCGGCCGCAGGTGCCCAGGATGCTGTGTCGGGGCTGTGGCAGGCTGCAGGCCCGTGCCCCGTGATCGGCGAAGCTTGTTCGCTTCGCCCGGCTGGAAGAGTGATCGTCGGGTTTGAGCGGGATGAAGATCGCCGTTGCCGCCCTTGTTGACGAGATCGCGTCGCCATGATCGAAGAATCCGGGCCATTCACTGCGCGAAGAGAGCTAATACGCCAAAGCCGGCGCTACGTTGTCGAACTGGAACACCAGCGGTGGTGCCGCCTTGGTCCTGCCGTTAATATGTGGCGTGTGGTGCTTATTAGATATCGTTCGGTGGTGTGGAGCGATCGCCGTCCGGGGCTTGAGATCAACGTATCGGCGTTGGGTTTTGAGCTGCTATCTTAATCCACGATCCGTGAGATGCGCTGCAGAAGTCGAATCGCCAGAGCCGTTGGTCTGGGCGTAGAGGTCGGCGTGGTCCCCTCGCCGGGAGCCGGGGCCGAAGAACAGCCGGTTGTCTCCGCCGTGCGGAAGACGGATCGTCATCAGCCGGGAAGACGTTGTCCGCGCGGTGCCGAACTCAGCTTTGTTTGGGCAGCAGATTGTTGTCGACGCCGGAGAGGGTGCGCAGCCTGAGTCGTAGTTTCCGCGTTTCGGCACCAGGTCGCGCAGCGGGGCTCGCCGCGCCAGGCTTCCCGAGTCTGGATCTGGTCCATAATGCAAAGGAGGTAAAGGCATGCCGTGCTTATGAAGGCGCTGGTCAGGATCTGATCGTCAGAGGAAAATGGCGGGGTGAACGGCGGCTTGATCGGGCTGCCTGGCCTGAAATCATCATCTCCACTGCCGTGGTATGGCAGAACATGCCCACCACCCTGACGCCCCAGTTTCACCAGTGCTTTGGGTCGTTAGGTCGCAGGGGGCCGAGCGTCAACGTTAAATCGAGATTCGCAACCCTGATGTCCTGGAAGACAATACCCGTGCCGGGTCTCGCTTCGGCCTCGCCAGTAGCTGATGGTGCCGGTGACCGCCCCGGTCGGATGGTCGCACTGACGTTGTCCGACGCGATGCCGGCTGCGGATACCGTCAGCGTCTGGCCCTGACCGGCGCGGTGTTGTTTATCGTCAGCTTGCCCAACGCTGCGGCGTCGAGCCCAGGGCGGCAACGTAATGACCAACGACCCCGATCGGCAAACTGCAGCTGCGCTCGATGTGGGTGAGAGGCGGTCGGTGGCATCGAGCAGAAATGTTCTTTCGCTCCACCGCCTTCGACTGGGTCGGCGTTTCCGGCGATTTCGCCGCTGCCGTATGTCGCCAACGGTGACTGGTGGCGGGATCGGTGGTGATGGAGTAGTTGGCGGGCGACGTCCCGGTAGAACGCGTCAGGCTTCGCGCAGCGGCTTCGGCGTGAAAGCTCAGACGACACATCAGCCGCCCGCTAAAGCGTTCACCATCAGGCACCTGCAGCGGGTTCATGCTGTCGAAGCTGGCGATCTCCGGCCGGTGCCACCGAGGTTCTGGCGCACGCTGATGCGCGCGTTGAGCCACATGTCGCCGTCGAGCAATCATCGCCGCCGCGGCCCCGAGGATGTCGCTGCCGTCGCCGCCGAAGATGATGCGCCGTTACCACGTCGGCTGAAGATGCCGCTCAGGACCAGGTGGCGGCGCTCGCCATTGGCAGCGATACGCGCACGCCGTCAGCAGTGAACAAGATGCGCCGCCTGGGCGGGCAGATTAGGCCTCGGCGGCGAGAACGCCCGCAGGCCGCCAGGACTGTGGTCGAAGGTGTATGCGCGCCTGGCTTGCTGGCAGGATGAGATGATGACGCGCCTGGCATTGTCGCCGCGACGGTAAAATCGTTGTAGCTGATCCGGACAGGCCTCGATCTGCTTGCCGGAAGCGGGCGAGGATATCCTGATTGACCGTCGCTATGTCCAGCCCGCGCCAGCGTCCGCGATGCCGCGTGGCTTGACATGCCTGAACAGGACCGCAAATGAAGCTGGAGCGATCGGATGAACCGCTCGGTGCGCCGCAGAGCATATCATCGTCGCCGCCCTCGCCGAACATTATGCTGGTTGCTCTTGTTTTTAGAGAAGAAGACGTCGTTGTTGGTTATGTTCATTGTAAGAGGTCCATATCCCATCAATCGTGACGCGTTGTTGCCCTCGGGATCCCAGTCAGTTTATGTTTCGACTTTCGGAATGACTTGACGTCCTGGCGCGCTGATCCGGATGGCGAAGTCGTCGCCGCCATCGCCGAAGTGACTTCTGATTCGTCCGTGCCGGAGACGATGAAGTTCTGCCCGGGCCGCCGAGGACGCACGCTGGCCCCAGCGCCACCGATCAGGACGCGTTGTTGCCCTCATCGCCGTGCAGGTGTCGCCGCCGCCGCCGCCGACGATGGATGCTCGTCGCCCGGGCCGACCGAAGCAAGAAGCGCGCCGCCGGCACCGCCGCGCGATCGTGTCGCTGCCGGGCATCGCCAGGTAGAGCGTATCCCCGCTCGAATCGCGCCGCCGATCAGGATGCTCGTTACTGCCAGGCGTGCCGCCGAGGATCGGGCCGCCGTGGTCAGGTCACCATGTAACCGGAGATAGTTGGCGGCCGGGCCGCACCGTGTCGGGGTGATCGCGCACGACGAGCGGAACGAGGGGCTGGTTCCGGCGGCCCGGCAGCGCCCGGAGGCCCGGCGCCAGGAACTGCTCTTTCGTCTTCGGTCGAGCCTAGGATATAGTTCGGCGTCTTGAACACGTCGCCCGGCAGGTGGGTCGCATCGGTGTTCGCCATGATCATGTCGGCGAAGGTATTGTTCTCCAGGCTCGTGAGGAAGGTCCGGCCGGGGGTGTCGCGACAGGCAGTAGAGCCGGCGTCGTTGTTCGCGCATTCCGAGCTGGGTCCCGAAAACGAAGGCGTTAGCGTCGAGCCCAGCAGTTTCGCCGAACGTGCATATCTTGCCGCGGCCAGGCCGCCGATCCAGAAATCGACGCTGCCGAGACCCGTGGTCTCGACGCCATCGGCGTCCAAGGCATGGGGGTGGAGGTTGCTGGCAGACTTAGGCCCACTGCCCTGCTGTGCAAGAAGTCGAAGCTGTCGGCGGGGCGCCCCAGCGCCACCGAACACGATTACGCCATGGCCGCGGCGCGCTTGTCCGCCATCAGCCGTGGCGGCTTGATGATCAGGGTGCGTGCCGTAGGCGGCGATGAAGTTGACGAGCGATCCCGGGGTGCTTCAGTGTGCAGCGCAAAGTCGTACCAGCTGGTGTAGGGCTTGAGCTGGCTCGTCGCCGGTGGGCTGATAGAAGTCGTGCGCGCGCCGCGTTCAAGGGCGGAATGCCGGTGTCGCGGCCGCGCGCGATGTTGATGGCCGGCAAGGTCGAGCGGCAGGCCGAGCAGGTTGTTGCGCACCGCCTCGGTCACGAACTCGTCGATCTCGTTGCCGACCTGGCGGGTCACGCCGCGCACGATGGCGCCGGTCGCCTCGCTCCGGCGTCGGGCCGCTCGCCGCGAACGCGAGCGGATTGAGGAAGGCCGTGATCAGGCCGATGTCGCTGGACGACGAAGTTGGGATCGAGGCGGTCGATCGTCTCGGTCAGCATCGAGTGGCCGAAGCGGATAGACGGTGTGCGCGAACTCGGCGACGATCGCCGGATCGATCGTGGCGTCGTAGCCGTCTGGCGCGAGGAACGCGTCGACCTGCGGCTGGATGGTGCGGGCGAACTCCTCGAACACGAGATGCTGGTACTGCATCTCGGTGCCGAACTTGCCGGCCTGGAACAGGCGCTCGCCGTCCCAATGCAGCGCGGCGATCTGCGCCGGCGTCGTCGGCAGCGACGCGACCGGCGCCAGCAGCCATTCGTTGAGGAAGGCGAGATCGTCCGATCGCGAGCACCGTCTCCTTGGTCTGGTCGACGAGCCGGTTGTGCTCGGAGTGGAAGATGTGCGTGGACGGCGGTGAGGCCGATGTTCTCGTTGACGCGGCCGTCGCCGGCGATGAAGTGCGCGTCGAGCAGCTCGTCGTCGTAGGTGCCCGGCGCGGCGGCGTGTCGCCGATGACGTTGTCGGCATCGGGCTGCGGCAGCGCGCCGGTTGCGGATCGAACGGGTTGGCGTTGTGCGCGATGTCGATCAGGAACTGGTGGCCGGTGCGCGACGAGCCGTGCCTGCGGCGTCGAGGCTGATCGGCGCCGCCGGGTTGCCTTCGACCAGCTGTGCCATCGTCCGCGGTGCCGACAATGCCGTCGGCGCCGGTGTCATCACCACCTGCGCGAAGCCGTTCGGGCCGCGTGATGAAGTTGCCGTAGGCGTCGGTCGCCAGCAGCGGCACGTCGTGACGTCGGCGTCGGTCAGATTGATGCCGAGGAAGTCGCGCGCCTGCGCCTTCACCACCTTCCAGGTGGCCATGCCGCCGATCTCGACGTCGTCGGCGGTGCCGAACATGCCATCGGCACCGAGATCGCGATTGTCGATGAGCTTGCCGGTGCGCGACGCGGATCGCAGGCCGGCGTCGAGCACGAGCTGTAGGCGCGCAGGAACACCTGATGCGAGGGATGCGAGGAATAGGTCTGGTTCTGGTCGACGAACGGCGAGGTCGTGGTTGGTGTTCTACGTGGATGTCGTCGGCGGTGCCGAGGATGCCGTCGGGGCCGGGCAGCATTGGTGGCCCGCGTCAGCACCATGAAGTTGGTCGGGCCGCCCGGCTGACGAAGAGCGGATCGTCGGGCTTGAGCGGGATGAAGATCAGTGCCGCTGCCGCCCTTGGTGACGAGATCGAGGCCGTGATCGAAGAACTGGCCGAAGAAGGTCATCCACTCGTTGAAGGGCAGCGACAGGCCAAAGTCGGGCGACACGTTGTCGAACTGGAACACCTGGAAGGTGCTGCCATCGGTCCGGTGCCGGTCACAATGCTGGCTAGCGCGGTGTGGGATCGTTCTTCAGCACATCGTCGGCGGTGTGAGGATGCCGTCCGGGCCGGGATCGAACGCGGTCGCGTAAGCGGCTGGATTGGCGGCGGTCTGGTCCACGATCAGGTTGGAGATGGTGCGCGGCTGCGAGTCGAACACAAAGCCGTTGGTCTGGGCGTAGGAGATCGGCGGATTCCCGCCGGGAGCCGGGGCCGAAGAAATCGGCCGGTTGGCGTCTCCGCCGTGCGGAAGATCGGGTCGGTCAGCCGCGGAAGACGTTGTCTGCGGCGCCGAACTGGTCGCTAGCTGGCAGCAGGTTGTTGTCCACGCCGGAGAGGGTGCGCAGCCCGAACGGTAGCTCCCAGTTCGGCACCAGGTCGATGAGGGGCGTACCCGCCGCATTCGCTTCCGCGATCTTGATTTGCTCAAGAATGAAATCGAGATCATCGCGATACAAAACAACGGCCATTGGTGCTCTCCTGCTGGGGCGGCGTGCTCGAAGAGAACTCCGTACAAAGCGGGATCCGGCGTCAGTGACACCTGCCCGCGCGTCGGCAAATCCTCGGGTCTCGACACTGATGCTGTACCCAGCTCAGAGCGGTCGGCAGAGGCTATGGGCTACCAATCGGCAAGCTCCTTGGACTTGCCGTCATCAACTAGAAGCTCACCTGGGGCGAGCCCTTGGTCTAATCAATCTGAGAACAGCATCTCCGTGAGCCGCAATTGCTGCATGCACGGCAAGGAGCTCGCATGCGTGACAGGGCTCGTCGAGGCGGCTTCACTCGAGGGCTTCCACGCCAAGCACGGCAGCGACGAGCCGAGCCGCCGTCGCGCGACGCAACCGCGAACGGAAATTTCCACCGCGAGAGGCGCGCCGGGTCAGACTGCCGAGCGGCTGGGGCTGGCTATACCATCGGGCCAGAACCCTTCAACAGTGACGCGAGCGCCGTATTCAAGAGCAACGCGGTCGAATATTAGGATGAACGAATTCCATGTTCAGACGCTTTTGCGGCGTGACAGTATTTTGGCGGACGTCATCCTGCTCTCACCCAGTAGATTCAACCCAAAGAACAGATGAAGTTTGGGAAACTCTTCTACTAAAGGGGCCAAAGCGCGCAATTGCGCACCAAAGGCAGAGCGCCGCGATCCAGCCCTAGCCGCGCCTAGACATGATTTCGCGATAGTTGCCACGCGCTCCAAAACAGTATGTTTAAGTCCGTCGCAATGGCGCCTAGAGGCCCGACGAGCGAGCCCTTAGTCCATTATGCATAAGACAGTGATTCGCTGCATGTTGATCTGTAGTCGCCACGCTCCATCCCGTAGTCGCGACGCTCAGGTGTGAGACCATGGCTCTAATGGCTTTTTGTCGACTCAGAGAATTCTGTGTACTGTATATTATCGGATGGGCGCGGGGTTTGCACTCTCCCTGCAGGCCTGCCGCTGTCGCTTCAATACTTGTGGCATTCGTAACGGTTTATGTTGGCGTCATTGTCTCCGGGCAGATCAGGAGAATGCCGTCCAACGGGCCGCCTCGTCCGCGGCCCTCTACATGGATGGTTTCATCGCTCTCCACGTTCAGGAGCTTGCAATAGAACAGGTGCTCTCCCCAAGGTGCGAGAGTCGCTCGAAAGACTTCTGTCGCCCGCCTCAATGCACCGGCCAATCATCGCCTTTCGCGTCTGGAAGGGCGATACCGTGGCGTTCAGTAACGAGCGTGCTCTGATAGGCAAATCGTTTGCGCGTACAGCAGCACGCGAGCGCGCTGGCAGGGTGAGATCGGAGTAGAGTTTGAGCAGCTGGACGGCGAGGACGACGAGCAAGTTCGATCGCTGCAGCTGCCTCTGCTGGAGGTGTACGCACCCGTGCGGCAGAAGGGTACCGACCGCATCATTGCTCTTGTGGAGACCTATGAGATTGCAGTCGCCCTGAAGCGAGAGCTGCTGGTCAATCAGCTATCGGCTTGGATCGTGATCATCACCATCGCTTTGATGGTCTTCGTATCACTGTTGAGCATGGGCAGACGAATTGGTGAACTGACCCACCACCAGGCACAGAGTGAACAGCGGCGCCGAAAGATTGCGCGTGCAAACATGAAGGTGAGCGAAACGAACAATTCGTACTTGCGGCGGATCGAGAGCGCTTTGCAGCACGGACCCGTTCAGAATGTTACGCTGGCTCTCCTGAAATTAGACCCTGTCAGTTGGGCCCTTTGCGATGCGAAGGGCGCGATCCACCTGGTGCTATTCAGTGCATGGAGGACTTAGAGGCCATCCGCGATGCCCTTAGCAAAACGATCCGCCAGATGCGCGCAATGACTACCGACGTGGTCCCCCACGTATCGATGAACTTTCACCGAGCGAGGCCCTGGCCCGGGCCGCCCGCGAGCATCATCGCCAGAGCGGCCAACGCGTCGAGTACGACGTCGACGCCCTGCCAGACCAGTTGCCGGTGCCGTTGAAGGCATGCCTCTACCGCATTGCCCTCGACGGTCTGAAGAGCACTGCGGGGGTACACAGTCACAGTCGATCCGTGCTTCCGCAGCAAAAGATTGCCTCACGCTCGAGATCATCGGTGGCACGGGTGATGGAGAAACGCAGGCGAGGCTTGCACGCTTGCGCGATCAAATAGAGGCTCTGGGGGACGCTTGGCAGTGATCCTACGGCTGCTGGACAGCTCTCCTGATCGCGGAACTTAATCTTTCGGACATGGGGATAAGCGGTGGTTGACAAGATCCGCATTGGTGTCGTCGATGTCTACCCGATTTTCCGCGACGGCGTAGTGCGAAGCTATTGCGCGAGCGGAAAACTTGACGGTCGTCGCCGCGGGTGGAACGGCCGACGAGGCGCGCACGCCTTGCCTGGCGATGCGATGTCCTTTTGTTGGAGCCAGCGGTACCGGGCAGCATAGACTTGGCCAAAGAAATCTTGGAAAATACCAATACCAAAGTGGTTTTCCTCTCTGCGCGCGTGGATGAAGAACACGCCAAGGATGCCGTTGCATTTGGGCGTGCACGGCTACCTTATAAAGAGGTTACAGGCACCGAACTCGTTAGCGCTCTAAGGGCCGTTCACTCAGGAGCGCGCCAGTTACCTTCTGACTTGGCTTGGCGATTGTTGGGGCCGACTGAAGCAAGAAGCAAACCAAAACCAGTGCAACCTCTCGGTATCCGAGAGCAACAGGTCCTGGATCACACATCAAAAGGCCTAACCAATGCACAGGTGGCAGGTTTACTCGGTCTAAGCGTCAGCTCGATCAAGCGCTATAAGACAAAACTGTTCAGACGCATAGGTGTGCGGAACAGGCTTGAGGCACTGGCCAAAGTGGGTCACATTAAAAAGCCCGGTTGAGTTGAAGTCGACTCGACGGCGGCCAATTGCGATGCGGATGCTACGGCTCGCCCGTACCGACAAGTACAGGTAAAGGTGACACAGACCGTCTTGGACTGGCTGACAAGCGAGCTAGGCACGACCAAGCGACAAGACGTTTTGTCCATTTCAATCAGACACGGCGATTGCAGGTGAGGTGGTTCCCAGATTTGGCAACCCCCAAGACAATAGTCAGTCCGAGAACCTGATCGCCGAGAGTAGATAGGCAATGTAGTTTGCCCACCACCGGGAGATCGGCACAGTGGGGGCGACGAAAAATCCCGCACCAGCCCGAGAGGAGTTCGAAAACGCTACTGGTCCAAGCGGCCGAAGTTTGATGGTGTAATGTTGGCATACAGCTGGCCTTCCAATGGTGCGCTTGGCCCAAGAACTTATCGTGACACGTCAGGGCAGGCGTTGCAGGGACAATCAGCGATCGCGCTTTAGAGAGGCAGATAACCGGCGGCATCTTGCAACGCATGGCCAGTTTCATGTGCGGCGATGCCCGCTGCCGCTCGACTGCGGATCGTAGTGGTGGCTCAGCACCGGGCGTCGATTCAATCTGCACCCCTTGGGTCCGCGCGCGTCCAGCAATGCTCGCGCCACCTGCGCTCCCGCGATGCCGCCCGTGGTGCCGACCCTGGAATAGCGCACATAGTTCGCTTTGATGCGCGCCTGCGCATATAGGCCAAGCAGCAAGCCGGGCGCGACAAAGTGTGAGGTAGACCCCTCAACTTTCTAGCCAGCTAAAAATGTAAGTTTGTCCAGCGAAGCGATCACTCGGCGACGTTAGATTGTGCCATTCGACGACCTCTTCGGCGGTCTCCCCTGATTGCGCCAGACGTAGACGCGGCCGGATTTCGGCGCCAGGGCTTCGATGTCGGGTCGCGATGCGGTCGATTTGTGCCCTCGTGACCATCACCTAACCTTGAACCGTTGAAGCATCGTACTTCGCGAGCCACTCGGCTTTCGTCATGGGTTGCGACCCATCATGGTGTCGACATCATCCTCGGATAGCTCACTGCGTGTGCCGCGCGGGCTTCCTCGACTGTTTGGCCCGGCATCTGCGACACAACGCCAAGGTGAGGAACACGCAGGTGTGGTCGTCCCAACGCTTCGACGCGCTGAGCGATCCGGTCGATTTTGTTTGCTCGCCATCAGCAACTGCGGGACGCCAGTGCACACGAAAAGGCTGCTGAAGGTGAGGCACTACGCTATGGGTTCGCGGACTCAGTGATAGCGCGCGCAACGAGCTGCTGAACCCGCGCATTGCGCAGGAATAGGTCATGATTGAGTATTCCCCATCCTAGCCCGGAGGCGTCGATCACCCTCAACCCAAGAGATTCGAGCTTCGCCTTCTCAGCGCTCCCAACGCGCGTCCCGCCAGACACTCTTCCGGCAACTGCTAGCGCCCGGTCATCCGCCGCGGTGACAATCGTCATTCTTTGCGCCAACCGTGGCATTCGCTTGACGGACGAAGAAAAGCCAACGATGTCGAGGTCGGGCGACGCGAACACGATTGCACCCATCTTGTCGGCAGCACCATCGCCATGGCGCGCATAGATTTGCCGCAACCCTTCAGTGGTCAGCATACTGCCCATGCTATGCGCAACTATGTGGATGTGGCCAATGGTCGGATTGGCAAGCAAGCTATCGAGAGTCGTCTCAAGCGCATCCCGTGACCATAGGGCCTTCTCGCGGTCGCTAATGTAGTCGAGGAGCTTGTTGCCCGACGGCCAGCTGAACAGCAACGTGTCACCGTGAAAGCTCAAGCCATCCGATAATCGTGCGGCGTCGAGCGTCGCGCTTGCGAAAGTCTCATTGTAACCGTGGACATACAGGAGAACGTCACGCAGATCACCGCTACCGGCGACCGGCCGACCAATCGACAGAGTGGGAACTCTCTCCACGCTCTCAATCTGCCAATCGACCAAACCCGTCGCGGCAAGGGAGAATCGGCCCGCCAGCGCCGGTGATACCAATCTCACGCGCGCGATACTCATCTGGCTCGCTCGCTCCGGGCCAAACCACGGATCAGCACGGGCGTCATTCACAGCCTTGCGCGTTGTCACGACCGACACAATGGGGTTGACCGCAATGTCGGACTCGCGCCAGCCACTGCTGCTCGCCAACATCGCCGGAGGCGAACTGGCGCAACCCGCAAGGCACAATCCTGCGAGCAAAAATACAAGATGAGATGCGTGGAGGCGTGAAGAGATCAAAAGTACCCCATTGGATTTTCGGTGAGCGGAAACGTCCACGTTCCGTCAAACAAGTGGTGACGATGGATCACGGCTACTTCATGGCGGGACCAGCGCAACTCGGCACGCTCTAATTCACCGCAAAGATTGAGTGGGTCGGTACTGTGGAAGCTGGTCCGGAGCCGGGGCCAAACGGAAGCTCGACGAGGCTTCTTGCTAGCGTAGTTTTTCGTCGGTGCGTTGACCCGAAGCCGAACTCGCCATACATAGATCTCGCTGCCGGAAGCAGACATCAGCCAACGCGGACGCCTGGGACCGATCCGGCGCCGACCCCGCACCCGCTGGTCGGCGTCCACCGCTTCCAGCGCCTAGCCTCCTTCGCATTCGGTTGCGTGCCTCGTATGTTGAGACGCGCGAGTTCAACAGCGTCGTATGTACCTCCCGACGCCATCGCGGCCGCGCGGCCAGCCCAGCGCCGGCACCCCTCGTAATGCAATCAGCTTCGCACCGCGGTGAATGTGCCTCGGCACGGTCCCGAACCTATCTCGAATGAACCGGCACCCGAATTACCCTGAAATGAGCCCGAGTAACGAGCGCTATGACCATCAGGTTTGTTATTACTGTCCGTAGTCCCGTGGTTGAAACCGATCTCACCCGAAGCGGATACGGTTCCAACGATTTCCTGACCTCCCGCGCTCCAGCCCTTGATACTTCTTTTCGTCACGTTGATGGCGAAATAGACATCACGCCCCCAGCTGCATGACGGCCCAACCCGGTGAATTTGCCAGCTTCCGTCAAACTGGGTCAGCGCAACTGTAGCTGCTCGTTCCTCTTTAATTCCTGCAGACGCGTCTGCGCCGTCGCAGCTTGGGTCGTGTTTGCGAACTCTTTGATGAAGGCTTCCAAGACAGTTGGATCGGTCGGAATTCTTCACAAACTGCCAGGCTCTCTCGGCTTCCTCGCTCTCGACGGCGCACCGCCGAACAGGGATGCGATCGCGCCGCCGGATGCCGTCTTCTATCCATGGAACCTGGTCGCCACGCGTCGACCGATCTACCGCAACCCTGACATTGTGGAACATGATGAGATCGCTTTGGCCTGGTTTTACCAGCTCAGCTGCAAGCGCAGTCGCGTAGGGACTGCCGAGTTGACCATCGTCCGACGCTGTGGCGCCGGGTGCGGCAGCGAACGCGATGAGGACGCCAGCACGGCGTTGCTCAGGCACAAACCCCGCCCCCACGCCAGCCCCCAGATTGTTACGGCAGGCATCGAGCACGAGATAGTGCGCCGCTTGGGGCGCCACCTCCTCCAATTTGTTCAATATTTCCGCATGCGTTACGCCCTGGACACTCAGGACGCGAGTACTCGGTTCACTCACATTCACCGGGATGAGGTAGTTTTGCCCGCCCGAAGCAGCGCCGTGGCCAGAGTAGTAGAGGAAGCCAATTGCATCGTCGCCTGCACTCTTGAGCTTTCGGCATAGTCATGAACCGCGAGGAGAATTTGTTCACGCGTCGCGTTCTTCAGCAGCGGGAGCACCTCAAAGCCTACCTTGGCGAGAGCTGTGCCCACCTGGGCCACGTCATTATGCGGATTCTTCAGCGCACCGACACCAGCCGCATAATCCTTATTGCCGATCAACAGCGCGACGCGCTTCTGCGCCTGTGCCAACTCTGGCGACAGAGAAATCAGAATGAAAGGGACAACTGCGAGTAGCCGACCCGCCATGTGCCGCATCGCTGAACTCCGCCAACCGACCGCAATATTCGAGCGAGTTTGACGCCAGAGCGTGCGCTTGCCAAGGCACGTCAGAACACGCCCAAATTTCGCCCATTTGCGTTGTTGGGAGCGGATTTGAGAGACGCGCACATGCTACCTGCGCGATGTCAGCTTTTCGGACTAGCGAACCGCCTGTTGAACGACGGCTTTGGCACAACCCGAAAGCCGTCGGCACCGCGGCAATTCCGGTAGCTATCTGGGGAACAAGAGAAGTGCTCAGGGTTTCGATGCCGTGCCTGCTCTTGTGGAATGTGGCGCGATAGTTTTAGGTTGAACAGATCTGTTGCCGCCTCTTTCGTCTGGCGGTGCCTTAATGGTTGAACCGTGACTCCGTTTCCACATTGCGCTCATCGAACCAGGACTGTGGATCTCCCACATCCGGCTTGTATGGGGCTTTTCTTGTCAAGGGGAGGCCCGCAGCACGACCTTCTCTGAGGTGGTCCCCAATCGTCGGACAGCCGGCGGCGGAATTAAGCTTGGCCCAGTTGCTGTCAAGCCGCCGGTTGCCACACACGCCCAGCGCCCGCGTGGATCTCGTCGGGCGTGAGCCCGGCGAGCGCCGAATGCGGGCGCAGGATCTGTTCGTGCAGGCTGTGTCGGCCATGTTCGGCATCGGCATGGACCTGGGCTTCAGTGATCGCAATCCTGCCGCGCGAATTCCGCGCCTGAACGATCCGCAGAGCTACGAGCCCTGGCCGGCGGCGGCACATCAGAAGTTCATCGCCAGCGCAGATGCCGCAGTGGATGCGCACCACCTACGTGATGGGGCTGTGGACCGCGCAGCGCGAGGCGCGCTCGATACGACGGTGTCGGCTTCACCATCCGCCAGGGCCGGCCCGAGTCGAAGCGCGGCAAGGGCAAGATCGTCGAACTATACATCAAGGCGACAAGCCCCGTGCGCAAGTACCTCGCCAGCTGCACCTTCCCCGGCCTCTTGTTCGTCACCGATGAGGCAGGCAAGCCCAGGACACCAGACCCCGCAAATGGCTGCGCACTACAGGAAGAAGGCTAGCCAGAAGCACCTTGCCGCCTGGCGGACTGCGGATCGGCCTGCATAGTGGCTGTTTTGACATCGATCTGGCTCAGGGCGTGCACGCAGTGGCGCGTCTGGAGAAAGGATGGAACAGATGAGGAATCTCTGATGTCCCAAGTCAAGCACAACGTGCGCGATAATACCTCTCCCCGCGTACTGGCGTGAAGTTGGGTTACGCAGTGATCGTGAAGGAGAGGACGGGACCTGAAGACGTCGGTGAACAAGCTCTGATCCGCGGGTTGGCTACCGCATTTCCGTTTTTCCGTCTGCTCATTGCTGCCGTCGCGGTGGTCGCCGAGATTGGTGATCTCTCCCGCTTTCAAAATCCGCGCGAGCTCATGGGCTATCTGGGGCTCGTGCCCTCACAGAGAGCTCCACGGGCGACAAGGTCAACCGCGGCGGCATCACCAAGGCCGGGAATGGTCGAGCGGTAAGAAGTCCCCAAAAGATGCTATCTTCTCTCGCGAGCGGCAAACTTGAGTTGCGGCTTGCTACATCGCGACCGACCGCTTCCGATACTTGGTAAGCACGTAGTTAAGTCCCTCGGCGATTGGCGCCTGCTGGCTGATGCCCGTCCTGGCAGAGATGAGCGCAGGTTTTTTGGGCGAAGCGCACCAAGCTACACTATTCTGACCGTCTCCAGCGTCATACTATCGATATTGCAGATGCCGGACTGGGGGAGGACATCATGTTGCGCATTGTTGCGGCCACGAGCTTGGTGCTCGTGTCAGGGGCCGTACTAGCAGATGATAAGGGCGATTGCCTGGACAGCAAGGATCACGATCTCCGTATCAAAGCCTGTTCGGCGATGATCGAGCACAATCCTAAGGACGTCGTCGCCTATCACAACCGCGGCGAAGCGTATGGCCTAAAAGGGATATCGATCGCTCGATCTCGGACTACACCAAAGCCATCGTGTTAGATCCGAACTACGTGCCAGCCTATAATAGCCGTGGCCGCGCCTACGTTAGCAAAGGCGATTACGTGCGTGCCGTCGACGATGTGACTAGGGCCGCCGAACTCACTTACAAACCGGTTCCCAAGCCGCAGCCGTCGTCAGCAGTGGTGAAGGCGGCGGCTCACAACTCAAAAGAAGGACAAACGGCCAAGTCCGGGCTGATTACTCCCAAGCCAGGGCTATTGCCACCAGCCGGAATGGTGGCACCTCACAAATCAAAAGTGGCCAAACCCGGGCTGGTTGCCCCCAAGCAGGAGGCGTTACAAACAGCCGGAATGGCGGCACCTAACAAACCGAAAGATCAACCCCAAGCGGGTGTCGCTGTCTCTGGCAAGGCACCGGCCGTTGAGCCGACGTGGGCTCAAAAGCGAGCTCAAAACTCCCATGCTGGGTTTTAGGATGATGGACGCGTGGGCCTGTGCCGACGGAGAGATTCACCTCGCCACAGCACGCTCGCGGTATTTCATCAGCACATAGTTCAGGCCCTCCGCGATCAGGGCCTGCTGACTGATGCCTGTCTCGCCTGAGATCCGGCGCAATTCCTTGAGCGCGGCCTCATCCTGCCAGGTCGTGATGGATTTTCTGTTCTTGCGGCTGGGGGCGACGTACGTGCCCGGCGCTGCTCCTACCGGCGGCGGATCCTGCCACGACCCCATTGGCTCAGTGATGCAAAGGTCCCTCTGACCGGGCTCTCGCTCTGGTGCGCTTACGGGACGACGGCAACGCAGCTTGCCGAGAAATTCGCCAACCAGGCCGTTGCCAGCACGGCGCAGTCGAGTAAGAAGACCACGCTGGATCGCCTGCGCAAGCAGCGCGACGCGCTCACCTTCACCGAAACATCGGCCGATGGCCGTCAAAACGGCCCAGGGCGCCGTGTCCACCGCGGCAGCGCTGTCGCATGCTGTGTTTGCCATCAGCATTGAGCTCGGGAGCGGCGTCGGTTTCTGGCTGGTGTTCGGGCATGGTGCGCCCGGTCGCCGTTTTGGCGCGCGGTTTCCCGCTTATCGTCTGGACTTTCAATGATTTCAGCGATGTTCCGCCGCGGCTGGAATTTGTTGGTGTCGAGGGTCTCAACGTACATCCAATGGCGGGAAGGAGTGCGGGACGGAAGGTTCCGACCAGTCATGTCAGTTGTGAGCGCATGGTCACCGTTGCGCCGAAACATGTAAACAAGCATCATGGCCTCAAATTGCTGGGGGAAAAACCGCAAATTGATTTAATCCCATACATTTGGCGTGCGCCGAGTGGATTAGCATCCTCGCTTTAGGGAGGGCGGACGGAGCGGGAAATCACGGAACTGGGAGCGGGGGCCAAACAGCTAATCTTTGCCGCCCGCGGTCTCGCCATCGGGCCAACGCCTCTGCTCATAGGCAACGACGGCACTGACGATGGACGAATACTCCTGCTCCTCCGCCGACCCTTCGATGCACCCCTCCAACTGATCCGCGCGGTGGACGAGCAGCGCGTGCATACCGTCAGCTTCCGGCGATCCACCAGTTGTGTCTGGCGCGAGCCAGGTGTCGTCGCGGAATCTATAACCCAATGCCTCGAGGACTTTGACTGCTGCAATCCGCCGGCAATCAATGGTGCTCATGCTGCCTCCAACAGGTCTTTCTTGTCGAAGCCCGATTGCACGATGCGCATGCGCTCTGGGTCCGACGTGGTGATCAGGCCGAAGGCTTCCTCTGGTGTGCCGTTTAGCCAGGTCGCGAACTGCGCCTCCTCAGTGAGAAGAACTGGGCTGCGTTCGTGATTGATCGTGCTGGTGAGTGCGTTGGGAAGCGTCGTCATGAACGAGAACACCTCGATATCGACGTTGCCGCCATCCTTCTTGATCGGCCCATTCCACTGGCGGTAGATGCCGGCGAAGGCGAACAACGGCCGGTCCCCATCGCCTTTGAACGCGAACCAATGCCACCGCGCTGGCTTGCCTTCGTCCGGCTCACAGAAGGCGGTCGCAGGCACGAGGCACCGCCGATTGACGAAACTGTTCTTCCAGAATTTGGTTTGCACCTTGTCGTCGCGGGTGTTGGTCACGCGCTTGGGCGCATAGCCATCGCGCAAGAGAATGAACCCCCAGCTCCGCATGACCAACTCGCGCTCGCCATCGTCACTCTGATTGATGATGGGTGCCAAGCCGCCGGGAAAGATTGCCGGCAGCGTGCCGAAGACCGCCATGCGGTTATCGGAAAGGCGGAACATGCGCGCAAGGTCAGCGCGGCGTGTCTTGATGCTGTAAAGATTGCACATGTGCGCTTAATGCCAGCGCCGGGACAGATTTTCTTCAGCGTCTGAACGCTTGTCCACAGAATCCCTGCAAATCTGGCATCGCGCGCGAGCTGCGCAAGCACGTGGCCATTCTGGAACGCGAGATAGCGGAGCTGGGGGCAAGGCGTAGCTAGTTTTCAGCACCCGCAATTCCTCCCGCGAACCCCAGCAGACTGCCATCAGGAAGAAGAAGCCAACTGCGCCCAAAATTTGAATGTGGATGATGCTTGCCAGCATGGCAAAGCAGGAGGCCAGTCCGGCGATGAAGAAAACAAAACCAAGGGCCAGCGTTGCGTCATCATTGGGCGAGCGTCCCCTGCTTGGCTGCGCTGGATTCAGTGAACCCGAGCGGCGCGGCGACAGATGTCGTCGAGAAGCCCGCCGTATTCCCTGCAGGCAACAATTCGCCTTTTGAGCAGCCTCGTGAGCGCTTCCTCTGCCTGGATGATCCATTGGTCTTGAAGTTTCATCTTCTCACTTGCTCCTGCTATCTCAAGCTCGTAGGGCCCGCCTTCAGTTCAATGCAGGGCGGCAGTCGGATCTCCCGACATCAGCCAGAGGACCAGCAGCAGACCTATCCAGCTCAGGATCGCCAAGGCGAGCGGGTGCCGTGTCATCGCCTCCTCACGCTTGCTTTATGTCGTGCCAGGCTTCAGAGCGTATTTCGGCAACGGTTTCCGAAATTGTTCGTTCGGCGTCGGTCTTGATCACCGCCACTTTCCTTCCTTGCGCTTCTGCTCGACGTGCGCCTCGAGCGCCAACTCGACATAGCTCGCGAGCGTGCGGTGATCGACTTGCGCCAATTCCTCGAGGGCAGCCTTCAAAGACGGCTTAATCCGGAGCCCGAGCGGCGCGGTGCGTGTCTCGTTACCTGTCGCCGGCGCCCTACTTACCATTGGTGTCTGTGGACCGTTGCTGATGTTAGCTGAAGGCTCACGAGTAACCACGCTACGCAGACAATGGGAAGCAAGCGGGCCGCCAAAGATGTGGAATACTCGGACCCCTGACTGCGGATGGAAGCCGAGGCAAGATGGCTGGCAAACCCAATACCAAGGCGACCACGCCGTCCTTCGAGGAGCTTTTCCGAGACCCGCTCAGGATCAAGTGGCCGTGATGGCGCCGGATCTGCCTGAGCCAGCCAAACCAGCCGCGCCGGTCGCGAGGTCTTGCCGACTGGATCACAACACCTGGCACAACCCGCGCGAAGGCCTTCGCATCGCTGCCACGATAGTGCCGATGCTTGCCGTACTACTCGCGGACGTCACCAAAGGCTCCCGGGTGGCCAGAACGTTAAATCCTTGATCTTTTCCTCTTGGCGTGAGCCCCTGGAGTAAACGCGGTGACGGCTAGTATGACTGAGTCAAAATCCAACTGAGTCAGTTGGCCGCAGCAGCTTCCCACCGAGAATCATTTACCTGGCGAGCCTGCACTTCAGCAGGGGGCTGAGATGGCTCGCCGACTGGCAGACGGGTGTGAAGCTCGCTTTGCGACCTACGTCGAGGAATTAGGGAGCGTCATCGGCCACGCGGATCGGGTGGCCCCGCTGGAGGCCTATTGCACGGGTCTGCTGCTGCCGTGTGACCGCAAGAGCGTTGAGCCGATGGCGGCGGTGATGGCGCCGAGCGCGAGTTTCGGCCCAGCATCAATCGATGTTGCACTTCATCAGCCAAGGAGGCTGGTCAGACGAGAAGGTCCTCGGCAAGGTGCGCGAGATCGTGCTGCCGGAGATGGTACGGCACGGACCGATTGAGGCGTGGATCATCGATGATACGGGCTTTGCCCAAGCAGGGCAAACACTCGGTCGGTGTAGCGCGCCAATATTGCGGCCAGCTCGGCAAGCAGGACAACTGTCAAGTGGCGGTGACGCTGTCACTCGCCAATCACCATGCGAGCCTGCCGGTCGCCTACCGCCTGTATTTGCCGAAGGAGTGGGCGGACAACGAAGAACGGCGATGCAAGGCCGGCGTGCCCGACGACATCACTTTCAAGACCAAGCCAGAAATCGCACTCGAGCAGGTGCACGGCGCCATTGAAGCCGGCCTGCCGCGCGGCGCGGTATTGATGGATGCTGGTTACGGTGCCAGCACTGAACTACGCGCGAGCGTCGCTGCGCTCGAGTTGCCGTACGTTGCCGGTATTCTGCCGAACACGAGCGTGTGGGCAGCTGGCGAAGAGCCGCTGCCACCAAAGAAGTGGTCGGGCCGCGGCCGACCGGCCAAACGAACACGCCGCGACGCCGGGCACCAGCCTACCTCGGTCAAGCACCTGGCGCTCAACTTACCCTCAAGCGCGCGGCGGAAGATCACCTGGCGTGAAGGAGTTGCAGCTCCGCTGTCATCCCGATTCGCACGTGTGCGCGTGCGCGTCGCCCATGGCGATTACACGCTCACCGAAAGCCGGTCAGAAGAATGGTTGCTCATTGAATGGCCGAAGGGCGAAGCCGAGCCGACCAAGTATTGGCTTTCAACCCTTCCAGAGGACATCAGTTTGCATCGGCTGGTTGATTACGCCAAGCTGCGGTGGCGCATCGAGCGGGATTATCTGGAGCTCAAACAGGAGGTGGGGCTCGGTGACTTCGAAGGGCGCGGATGGCGTGGGTTCCATCACCACGCGACGATGTCCATCGCGGTATATGGATTCTTGATCTCCGAGAGGGGAGCTTTTCCCCCTCAGCTATTGCCAAAGCTCTCTTCCCGGAACTTGCCTTACCCGAAGGTTACCGACCCAGAGGCTCCGCCGCTGCGGCCTGAGCGCCACGTTCCGAATTCCATCGCTACTCTGCGGCGGCGGCTGATTATAGAGACTCGTCGCCAAGCTTCGCGCTGCCCGTGCTGCGCCGGAAAATAAAAGGTCGTTCACGGAGTAATTTATGACACAGTAGTATTAGGCCCCTGTCCACAGCAACCTGAAGCCGACCGGGAGTAACGGCTGCATCCCAGCGCGACCGACACGACCCTTGGCGTCAATTCAGCCTCACCCCGGATGCGCTGCTGTTGCGCGTCATAGCGGCGCTTTCTCTTGGCGAGTGAACACACGCCGCAAAGTCCAACTGAAAACGCCCACCCCGGGCTTAGGATTCCTACCCTGCGGGGAACCTCAAAACACGCCCTCAGCCCGCTTCGGGGCGTCGACCGGGCTAACAACGGTCGGTAATTTCGTTGCGCAACTCGGCGGCGACCGCCGTCGACAGCGAAAGCGCGCCGGCCACCCGCGCGGCCGAAACAGCCGTGCCTGGAGCGCTGAGGCGGTCCGCGGCAAGCTTCAGATCTTGGCTTGCAAGTATAAGTTCGCGACAACTCAAAGTGCGGCGCAGCGCCCGATAGGCAAAAACCGCCCGCCATTGGCGTACTCAGCGGCTGACTGGGGTTCGGTGAGCCAGCCACGCTTCTTGTCGTTGATCAAGGCGCCGAGCATCCGGACGCAGTCCTTGTCGCCCTTGCAGGAGGGCAGCACGGAGGCCTGCCGACGCGGTCCAGCAGTGGTGGCGAGCTTGCTGGGTGTCGCCTCGACGACGACCGGGGCATTTTGCAAGGATGTGACCGATGTATACCCGGCAAAAGGCATCGGCGGATCGTTGGCAAACAAGCAGCAGGCGCACAGCAACCCAGCCACAACCAAGGCGGGCGCAGTTCTGAAAACGCGCGCGAGCATGTACGCTTCCCATTGTACCCGTCGCGAAATCTACGAGACAGACGCTAATCAAGCTTTAAACGCGCTGACTTACGCCCGCGACGCCTGCCTGCCCGATGCGCCGTGGCATGGGTTCACTTACTGGCGCCATTAACGGACACCCCTAGTCGGGAGGACGGCCAAATTCTTTGGCAGTGCCGATTGCCGTAGAAGGTCACTCAAAGCGTCCCCGCCCCACCTGATGATCAACGGCGCAAGCGCCATAGCTGCCTTGCGGCGGCAGTGAACGTTGCGACACCAACGCCAGAGCCAAGGTGCCGCTTGTCGCATTTCAGCGAGCGTTGGTCGCGGCATGTCCGGGCGGTGGGGCATGGCCTCTAGCCTGACGCGCTTCGGGCGTTAAGAGAAGCCGCAAGGGGTGGTTATGGCAGTCTGCGTTCGCGCCCTACATCTTGAGAATGGCATTTCCGTTTGCGAAAATGCGGTCGGCGCAACCTCGTCCTCTATCAGGTCGAGCCAAAAGAGGCTTGGCGTGCTGTGGTACGCGAACGATGGAAATCAATCTGCCCCTCTTGCTACGATGCGGAGGCCGAGCTCGCGCGAGTGCGCTATCAGTTTCTTGAACGCGCGCATTGTCGTGGAGCGTACACCACCGAATCCAGATCTGACGATAGGCGGTCGATGCGGGAGTTCTTGAGCTGGATCCTGTGCCCTGTCATGTGGCCCCTCGCCATCTTCGTTGGCAACCCGCGTTGGCGCGTTAAGGAAGGTGAAGGATTTGAAGCCTAGGTTTTGAGTCGCTGGGTCGGCCTCGCCCCCGCCTGAGCCGACCGACGTTGTGGCGAGTCAACGCCCCAGGTTTCCCGCACCCTGGGGGCGTTGACGTTTCCTTGCCGCCGTCCTGGCCTCGATCTGCCCCAGCACGTGTGCGCCGACAAACTCAAGCACGCGCAAACCTTGTGAACCCTCAGTCGATGAACCCACGCAAACGCGATTGAAGCTGCGGATTGAAATTCGTCATTCTTTGTGCCCAAACCTGAACTTCCTCGGACCGCTATCATCACGTTAAAGTGGGGCAAAGAAGGCCACGCAGCGCGTGCGTGCGAGCATTTGGGTCCTACAGGGCCGCCTCAAACTGCGCAGGTCCGCGGGACGGCATAGTTCAAGCATGTTACCCCGCGCGATTTCAAGGTTGCAGTTGCGAGCGTATGCTGTTGCAAGGGTTGTGGGAGGGTGATCTGGGAATTAGCACCAGTGGTGTTAAATTTCACAGATCGGCAAGGCCAACGCATGGCACGCGGCGAGGCCAGGCTCTTGCCCGTCGTCGTTCATCTGCTGACCCTAATGAAGAAATACAACGTCTCACCGGCCGATCTGGATGAGCGGTTCGTCAGCCGACTGCAAGGCGCTGCCGGCCCTCAGTGTCCACGCGTAAGAAAGGAGAAGCCAAATGAGCAAGAGAATTCTACTTGCATTGGCGCCGTTGCTGATTGCGACTGCTGCCGATGCCAGGTCGCGATGCACGACCGATGGCCGCGAGCCGCGCTGTCTCTACATCAGCGACAGTGGGAAAAGCAATACACGAATGATCGCAGGCGACACCCACGCAGCAACAACTATGGCGACAGCTACGTTGGCGGCGGCTGGGTAATCGGCGGCGATCGCTACAGTCAGCGCAAGGGGCAGGGCTATTGACACAGGAACGCCACATGGGGAGGTTGAAGACATGCATGACGCCTTCGACGAGGCCCTCAACGCGGATCTCGTCAAACACGAAGAGGCCCTGATGACGGTCCTGCGTTCGGTCGTCAGCGAGTGCCGCGAGCGGGGTGCCGACATCCACAAGGGCATGCTGCTCGTGGATATCAAGGTCGAGTCCGCGAAGCTGGCCACGGGCTTCCCGTGCGGCTAACCTTGTGCGACGCGGAGATGACACCGCTCGACGATCCCCGGCCCTTGCTGGCCAATGCCGGACCGATTTTCCCACCGCGCGCTCGAGTCGGCCGGAGCAGCGCCTCCGCGCCGCGGAGCGCTTCCGGACCTGGTTGTCGCAGCGATGGGACGCCGCCGGCATGGTCGCGACGCCGCCGACCTGGTCTCGATCGAGGACGAACACGGCATCTTGAGCCTGGAGGGAGGCTCCTGGTCTTTCCGGACCTGGGACGAGATCCCCTGACATCCATGCGGACCCCTCCGCAATATCACCTCGACCAAGTCTCCCCACCGCGCGGGGACAGGGGATAAGAGTCTCAGCTACTTCCCGGCGCAAAATGGGTAGTCTCGTCGAGCGACTCGGGCAGGAGATCGCGGCGTTGCCGAAGGACCTCGATTGTTTCGCCTGCATCCGCACTAGCCCCCTTGCGACGATTACACCTCTTACCTACGATTGAGCAAATCTCCCAAACGGAGCGTCCTCTCATGCCACAAGCGCAGGGAACCCGATTTACCGCCGATCCCTTGACCTTCATCGTCAGGCACCAACTGTGGGACGGCAACGTGCAGGATCATGTGGACCAGGGTGTCTCCATCGACGTGGCGGCCGATGTTGGTGGCAAGGAGATCTCGTTGCTGCGCTTCAACTGCTTCGACATCGAGAGAAGCTACGTTTATGGCCCGGAGAATCCCGAGCTGGCGACCCCTGACCGGGTCGGCGGCGGCATGGGCGTGCATTGCCGAATGGACCCGATCATCGATGGCAATCCCATCGGCTGGACCATCCGCATCCTGGGCCAAAAACTCCCCAAGATGATCGAGCGCGCCGGATACGGGCAAATCGCGGCAGCAACCGATCTCGACGCGATGCGGTGCATTCTACCAGATGTGGAGGCCTGTGCCCGAGAAATGTTCGCCGCCCAACGGAACACGGTGAAGCACAACCGCGGCACGGAAATTTTCGAAGCCGGCAACATCAGGTTCGGCCTCGAGATGCGGCGACAGCGGAATGGCGATGGAGGCCTCGCCATCCATGTGCTCGGGGACGTGGGCGGCTCCAAGAGCAAGAAATACGTCGAGGAAACGGAGCTTCTGGCCTTCGACTGCTTCTGGCAAGCGGCACATTACCACTATGGGCCGCGCAACAAGAACCACCGGATCAATTGGGACAGGACCATCATTGACGAACCGCTGGATTGGACCTTCGAGCAGTTTGAGAGCAGAAAACTCAGCGCGATGATCGAGCGGGCCGGTTATCCTGGAATCGCAGCTGACCTGGACCTGGATAAGATCGCCGCGGTCCTCCCGGCGTTGAAAAGACGGGCCTATGAGATGTACGCGGAAGGCGAGCGACTAACCGGCCACAAGGGATTGCCGCTCGAGTTCACCCCAGAATCTCGCCGCCGAATAGCCCGCCGATGTTGGTGGAGGCCCCGAATGCCTTCTGCCGCCGCGCACATCGCAAACGGCATCGCGTTGCCGAATGCAGCCGCATCAACCAACATGGCGGCGCATCGGTTGGCCGATCCCGGATGCAATGGGCATGCGGTCTCCACATTCAGAAGATGTTCTCCGGCGGCAGGCCAAGGAGGATCTGGCCGACAGTTTCGTAGTGCAGGATCCGTCCCTGTCCTTGTTGCGCGACCGTGTGGATGTCACGCAACCGCCGCTCGAACGGATTTTCCTCGAACACAGCCATTGACCCGCAGTCGTGATACAAGGTGTTGACGATCTCCCGCGATGATTGAATGGCCCAGGTCGAGGCGAGGCGCAGGCGAGTGCGCTGATCGGGATCCATCTCGCCGTACTCCTCGATGGTTTCCAACGCCTCGTCGGCCGCCGCGTGCAGGAAATAGCGAGCTGAGCGCCAACGTGCCTCGGACTGGGCCACGTGCGATTGGACGACATTGTTTTCGACCATCGGCTTGGCCGCGCCGCGGCGGGTCTTTCGCGCGGCAGGACCAGGAACGCGTCCATCGTCCCCCGGGCGATGCCGAGCGCGACGCCGCCGAACCCGATCGAGTAGAGCTGATTGCTGGTGAAGCGATACAATGGGCTGTCGCTCCGGCGGTCGCGTGGATCGTCGCGAAAAATAGCGCGTTCGTGCGGAACGAACAGATTGTCGACCGAGTACTCGTTGCTCGCCGTGCCGCGCAAGCCGAGCGTGTGCCAGATATCGTGGAATTTGGCGCTCGATTTAGGATAGAGGAAGGTCTTCGTCTCATTGGTACCAGCGACCCGCAGGTGCGCGCCGAGCCAGGTCGCGTTCTGACTGCCGCTCATGAACCGCCATTTGCCGGTGATGCGATAGCCGCCATCGACCGGCGTCGCCTCGTAGGGTGAACCGGGCGGCCCCCATGCCACGATACCATCCGCCCGGCCGAATATCTCCTGGGCCAGTTTTGGATCGAGATAGGCGCTGGTGGTCGAGCAGCCGTTGCTCTGACAGACCACCCACCCGGTCGAGCCATCCGCGCTGGCGAGCGCCTCGGTCACTTGGGCGAATATCGACGGTCTGAGCTCCATCCCGCCGACGCTTTTCGTCTTCAGCATGGTGAAAAAGCCGCCATCGATCAGGGCCTTGACCACGGGCTTGGTCAGCTCTCGCCTCTCGTCGTGCTCCGGAGAGGCAGCGGTGATCAAGGACACCAGGTCGCGAGCCTTCTGGACCAGCGGATGGATGGCGGGCATGGCGGTCCTCCGGTTGCGGGTGGCGCGATTGAGATGGATTACTCTTCCGCTCTGCGATCTGGTCAAGCAAACCAAACGGGGGGCGGTGCAGCCTGTGCGTCCGGCAAGCCCAACCAGCAGCACGCATCGGTGGGCCGCGCCCCCATTCAGTCCGTCCACACTTGCCTTCCCGAACAGGACCCTGTTCGCCCCATCCTCGGCAACTGGGCTAGAGCCCAGCCGTGCGCGAGCATCTTGGCCCATGGAATCGTGCTCGTCACCTCCGCTGACTGAGGTGCTGCGGTCATCCTCGACAACCTCAAGGTTCATGCATCAGCCAGAGCGGCGGCGGCGCTGCGGGCACGGGGCGCCGGTTGTCGGATATGGCCACTACGTTCGCCATGGCGTCGAAAATCCGGCGCTCTACCGACTGATCACCTGGGTCGGTCCCTCAGTAGCTTGCGAAATAGAATGCCTGTGGCGAGTAGTGCGCCAACCGCCAAGACTTGGTCAATTTAGCACACAATCACGCCACATCGAATGCGAGCGACGGGCTGCTGCTCAGGTAGGAGCGCCGCATTGGCGTGTGCGTTAGGTGTCACCGGCCCTGCCCAGCTCCTCTACCGCGGCCCGCCATTCTGAGATGTCATTCAGCTCCCGCACCACCGCGGCAACTGCGGAGTCTCGGGCGGCGTGGTCCAGGAGCGGCCCGACCGAGTAGAGCTGCGCCTCGATCCGCAATCGGGAAACTCTTGGCGCAATTCGGCAATGATTTGTTCCCGCTCAATACCTCTTGCCGCCAGCCTGACCAGCACTTCGATGGCATTTCCCTGAGTCCAATCGTATTCGCCGAAAGCTACTTGCCGGAGCATTGGTAGGGCAGCACTTCCAAACTCGAAGAAGAGCTCAAAAATTGCAAATTGCCACGCGGATAACCAGCCGCCCAGTCCGCGCTGCTCTGGACCAAAGCCAGGGGGCTCTCCGCGTGGCGGCGAGTGAAACCGGGTGCACAATTCGTCGGGGCGGCTACATGGAGCGGGTGGCGCCCACGCACGTGGATTATCCAGCCTACAGCATCGGCCGGTTCCGCCTGATAATGTCCATCACCGTGTTCTTGCTCAATCCCACGTTGCGGGCAATGAGCCTATAAGACAACTCATCGACATGCATGCCCAGCACGCGCTTAGCCTTCTTGTCCAATGGGCGTTGGCCAACCTGACGCCCGAGTTTGACGCCTCTTGCCCTAGCTGCTGCCAGGCCGGATTTAACCCTGTCCCTGATCAAATCGCGCTCGAACTCCGCTAGACCGGCCATGATGGTTCCCATCAGCTTGCCGCTCGGCTACCCACAACGGCCGTCCCTCACTGCGACGATTAGACTGGACTAAATCAGGGCGCCGCTGATGCACTCCTGCACCACCAGTCCACCTTCCCAAGTGCCATTTCGGAATTGTGCTCGACCGTTCAGGCTCAATGGAGGACTGCCGCACCGACGTCATCGGCGCCGTAAACAGCTATTTGCGGCAGGTAAAAGACGATAAGGACATGGAGGCATCGATTAGTCTCATCACCTTCGACGCCCAGTCGATTGATGTTATCCGCGATAAGGCGCGGCGGGAAGCTGCGCCGAGCTTACCTGGGCGCCGGCCAGGACGCCTGGGCGCAGGCGAGCGCGATGGGGTTGCATGCCGGCAACGTTTCTGCCTTCAACAAGCAGGCGGTTTGGGCCAGCATGGTGGCATTCGGCGCGCGTTCCAAGCGGTATGCCATGGCGGCCGACGCGGCCGATGAGGCTGCCTCGGGCGGCTTTACAGAGGGGAGCGCGCCGATATGAACTCGAAACGGAAGCGCTAACAGACGACATGCAATGATGATGAGGGCGGATCCACTTGTGCGTCCGCGCTTCTTGCCGGTCCAAAGGGTGCGCTGGCGTGCTGCGGTACCCGGTGTAGGGGTGATTGATACGCCATTCTCATCAAATTTTTCGCGCTATAGAGTTTGGACACTGTTTCATGGTGAAATCGTTGTCGAGCATTGTTGTGCTTGAAGGCATCGAACTGATCCCGGTCTTGAAATTCGAGCCATTCCGGTTTGCGGCGGGGGATCGGTCAGCACCATCTGGCATTTATGTAGACGTGCCGGAGGAGTGGTACCGCTATTGGTTGAGTCCCTCGCCGATTCAGGGATCACGGGCTTGATGCCGGTCGAAAGAGGCTCATGGCACGTCCCTACGAGCGAATTCACTGACCCCGTGCTCCTTGGGAGAGTACTGGAGGTGATCTTCCAAGATCTGTCAGAAATGGGATTTTCCATAGACCTAGATTGCATGCCGCTGGATGGGGGCCTCGCCTTGCGCTGCCAATCCCAGAATGTGCTGATTGAACCGGGCTGTTGTGGAGACCTCGGCAACGTTGCTAGCTGGCGAAAAGTAGTTGGTTACAGACAGGCGGAGTGGCACCCGCTTTGGATCGGCCATCCGTCCTTGTCGGTACTGTATCGTGCGCCGCGATTGATCGTCAGCAGTCCACACGACGCGGAGGACCCTACGGCACACCGGGCCGTTTGCCCGGACCAACTTCAAGCCGCTATTGAGGCCGCGGAGATCGAACTGGAGCGATTTGCTGGACAAATCGCGGGGCCCTACCATCAGACTGCAAGGTCGAATCTCGTCTGATGGGTTGCAAGCTAGCTGGCTTGGGTCAATGAAACATCGCGGGATCGGACTCGTCCGTCAACAAAGGCGCCGAAGTATCACCCACACCGAAACTATAGGACCAGCCTCAGATGAACGGCCACGGCCTAACCTCGACAACCAGGTCGCGTTCGTCGACCACCAACTGGACCGGGATATCTTCCGACCTCGAAAATCGCACCGGCCGAGATCAGCCGCTCGTTGTCCAGTACTCGCAGAGCTCGCTCCAACCAACGCCGATACCATCTGCCGAACGTCAACTCGATCGGGCAGAGATCCTCGCGGCCGTCCCAAATTGTGCCGCAGGCAGCACCGTTGACAACCAGATATGAATATACGCCACAACCATGGTGGCAGATCTCCAGGATGCCTGGGTAACTCAACGCAACAATCCAATAGCCGCCCCAGCTCGTCATCAGCGACGCGTCCGTCGCCGTCGTAAACGGGAACGGTCGGGACAAATCGTGACCATAAGCGTTGAGCGGCGCGAGCCCGTAGAACGGGCCGGCCCCACCATTCCCAACCAGAGCGAGAAACCGGCGATAGTCATTTGGTAGACGGATCCGGTTGGCCGACTCGAACGCCGCCAACTCGCTTTCTGACAGGAGTCGGGCCGAATGCGTAGCGATGCTGCTCCGAGCCAAATACGCGGAAGCTGGTGTCGGTCACTCGCAGCCGTTGGAGCATGTTCGCCTATTTCAGCGATATCGTGTATTTCTTCCACCCGATACATACCCACGTTCACGTCACCGAAGCCCTTCGACCTGGTTCAGGAGCTGGTCCTGACGCTTCAAGCTCGATACCGAGCTGGCAAAGCTTGCGACGAAAACCCTCAGATGTATTGAGCGTGTGCATCAGCGTCCCATCCTCGCGCAAGTAGGAAATCAGACCGCCGCCCTCGAATTCGACAACGAGAACCGAATCGAGCGCAGCTCGTACACGGTAAATAGTGGCCGGTGTGTCCGGGATTAAAGACGACACTGGCAGACGCGAATTGGGGTCATAAGGCAATATCGGCCGCGACAGTTGCGGATAGGTCGCCAAGCGGGTTCCACGCGGTGGAGCGCAGGGTAGCGATCTCGGGAACAGGTCCCCGTTGTTCGCGACGAAGCGCCGGTATCGATCCGCGTCTCAGCCGGTGGCCACGGAAACCTCCATCGGCTGCACCAGGGATCAGACGCGACGGCTGGACCCGACTTACAATTTGGCTTACTTCCCAGCGAATGCTCGGGGTGTCGCCTGTTTGCAGCGCGATAAACGCCGATCGATCGATGAAGCCTGACACCTCGGCCTGCCAAGCTTCGTTCGGGAGGTAGATGCGAGCCGCACCGGGAGGTGGCAGATGATCCCCAGGCCGTCCGATGGCAACGACCGGTCCTATCCACCGAGCGCGCGAACGATTCTTCTCTCTCGAAAGTCCGCTGCGCGAAGTTTCCGCGCAGCGTGAGTCCTGATGCTCACGCCGTCATCGCCGAATTGGCGCGGTGAAAGCACTGGGCTCGCGGGGGTCTCGGCCAACACGTCTTCGGAGTCGACGTGTAAAATGTCGGCGGAAGCGAGTACCAGTAGCACCCCGGCTGCCGTACGAAGGCCCAACGAATAGGTGGAACGACCCGAACCGCGAATTGCGTAGGTTCGGCTTTGGGTATTAGTCCCCCATCATCAGCGCCACCATCAGCAATGTGCCTAGTGCCATTGCGTGACGATGAAACCAATGCCGAGCTGCAGAACAGGAGCCAGCCCTTTGGTCGGTTCTCCGCCGCCGAACGATCAAAAAAGCGTGACGTGGACGAGCATGGCATCTGAGCCGCCCCGAAACGACCGAATTCTCTGACTGCAGCGAGCGCGACGCAAGCCTTCCGGGCACAAGGGCGGGCGATGCTACGGTAGTTGGCCCTAAGTGGTTGGGACCACGGCGCGCCTAACAATGTCCATCACCGTATTCTTGCTCAGCCCGACATTGCGGCCAATCAGCCGGTAGGACAAGCCCTTCCTCGTGCATGGCGAGCACCCTCTGCGCCTTCTTGTCCGATGGCCGCTGGCCCGTGTTGCCGGCCAAGCTTGACGCCGCGCGCTCTGGCCGATGCCAGGCCCGACTTGACGCGTTCCCTGATCAGATCGCGCTCGAACTCGGCTAGGCCGGCCATGATGGTGCGCATCAGCTTGCCGCTCGCGGTGCTGAGATCGAAGCTGAGGCCCGTCTGAGCCAGGACGCTAACTTTCCAGCCATGCAGATCGTCGAGCGTCTGGACGAGGTCTTGCGTGCTCCGGCCCCAGCGGCTCAGCTCGGTGACCAGGATAGCGTCGATCTCGTGGGCTCTGGCCAACGCCAGAACCTTGGCGCGCTCGGGGCGCGCATTGTCGGCACCTGACGCCGTCTCCTTGAAGACGGCCGCGATCTTGTGGCCGGCACGCTTGGCGAACGCCCGCAGATCCCTTTCCTGGCGCTCGCACGACTGATCGTCGGTCGAGACGCGGCAGTAGATGGCCACTTGTCCCAATTGAACCCTCGCAATTTCTAATGGCGCAGGGAAATAATGCGCCAGCGATTGGTCTTTGCGTCAGGCGTGCACCGGTCCGGCGCGCGCTTCAGCAGCGTACCACTCTCAGTCCGACGCTGGAGTTGATCGTCGCAAATGCGGCAGGTCTCGCCGGTCCTAGTAATTCCTTCCACACCTTCGTCGGCCATGGTCGACGTTCTCGGAAATGCCTTCGCCTATGTGGACTCGTTGCCGAGAGACGGTTGCCATGATGTCACTGGACGAGAGTGTATGCGTCTGGAGAAGCAAGGCGTGCCATACGGAGACTGTGTGGGGCCGACCGGCCCCGCGACGTGATATGCCTGGCTATGCTCTAACCTCTGCCGGATTCCCAGATGCTTATCTTGCGGGTCTCCGGCATCACGAAGATGGCGATGATGAAGCACACCGCCGGAACCAAGATCGGGTAGAGCAGCGCGTAGCCGATGCTGCCGCTGGCCGCGAACATCGCCGAGGTGACGAACGGCACCAGTCCGCCGCCCCAGCCGTTGCCGATGTGATACGGCACCGACACCGACGTGTAGCGAATCCTGCCGGGGAAGAATTCCGCCAGGAACGCACCGACCGGCCCGTACACCATCCCGACATAGTTCACGAGGATGAAGATGATGAAGATCGCGATCGGATAGTTGATGTTGCCGGGCATGCGTGACCGCTCCCAGCCACAGATACAGCGGATAGTAGGTGATCGACGCAAGCAACATGCCTCCCAGGATCACCGGCTTGCGGCCGATCTTGTCGGACAGCCAGCCGTAGAAGATCAAGCTCGGCGTTGCAAGGAGCAGCGCGGCTCCCACGATGTAGGCCGAGGTCAGCGGGTCCACCTTGGAAACCTGCTGCAGGAAGTACAGTGCCCAGAACTGACCGCTGTACCAGACCACGCCCTGCCCGATCAGCACGACGGTGGCGATCAGGATGTATTTGATAGTTCGAGCTGAGGAAGGCCTCCTTCCAGGGGTTCTTGGTCATCTGCCCCTTGGCCTTGATCTCCTCGAAGATCGGCGTCTCCTGGAGCTGGAGCCGGATCCAGATTGCGATCGCTACCAGCAGGAAGGACACCAGGAACGGAACGCGCCACGCCCATGCGTTGAACACTTCATTGCCAAAATACGTGCGCGCGCCGATGATTACGCCCAGCGAGACGACGATGCCGAGCGTCGGCGAGGTCTGTAGCCAGCCGGTGTAGTAGCCGCGGTGTTCGTCTGGCACGTGCTCGGCGACGTAGGTGATGGCGCCGCCATACTCGCCGCCCAGGCACAGGCCCTGGATCATCCGCAAGCCGAAGAGGAGGAACGCGGCGGTCAAACCGATTTCCGCGTAGGTCGGGATCAACCCGATCGCCACCCGTGCCGAGCCCCATTCCGGTCAGTGTAAGGAGGAACGTGTACTTGCGGCCCACGCGGTCGCCCATCCATCCGAACAGGAATGCCCCCAGCGGACGGATCAGGAATCCGGCGGTGAACAGCGCAATCGTGCTCAGCAGAGCCGCAACCGGATGGATCTGTTCGAAGAACTTGACCGACAAGACCGCGGCCAAGCTGCCGAAGATATAGAAGTCATACCACTCGATGACGTTTCCCACCGACGCGGCGACGATCACGCGCCGGAAGTCCTTCGGGATTTGCGGGCCAGCCATATTGTCCTCCTCCGCATTTCGGCGCTTCATCCCTTCGCGGCCCGAGGTCTCGCTGGACCGCACCGCAGCGAGGCATGCGTCAGCCTCGGACTTCGCGGTACCTTGCTCGGCCTGCCTCCGAACGCGCACGCTCTGCGCATGAATTCACCAACCCTTGATCCGGTCTGCGTCGAAGCGATCCGCCAACAAAGGGGCCGTGGCCTGCCATGCAGCATCCTCTCAATCTTGTGCTGCCTAAATATGATAGAACCTGACGCTCGGCCTTTTGGTATATTCGGACTCAAAGTATCCCTCGGATGCTCGGTCCAAGAGCCACAAAGGCGACAGGGCTTTGGTTGCCATGAGGGAAGTGGCGAACCACAGCGGCGCCATGAGACACGCAAGGAACAAAAAATTTGGCCGGTTCAAGCAGACCTGCGGCAGGAGGTTGCCGTGCGCAATGGCAGCGTCAATGGAGTCCTCCGCATGGCTCCGCGTGACCTCACTGCAGTCACAACGTGACGATCTCCTGAACGAGATCGCGCTGTTGCGTGCGCGAGGGCCTTTTCCCGCTCTGGCGAAAGCAACAACGCTTCTAACGCGGTTGTGGGACAGGGCGACCTGGGTATCGCGCGAAGAGATCCTGCAGGCGGCTCGCGTCTTTGTGCATATCGGAAAAGTTCAAATTGCAATGGCCATTCCCAAACACGGACGGCGACACAAGCACAAGCCACGCAAGCGAAGGGGTAGCGCAAAATCCCTTCCAAAAACGTGGCAGAGCAACTCCAACTGTCACTTGAATGCCGCTCAATGTCGAGCGTCGGGTTGGGGTCAAGGCACGCACTCTCATCAGTGGTGCTGCTGGCCATTCGGTGCCGGCAGTGCACGACGCGCAGTCTCCGCACCCAGCGTATTGCCCTCGTTGCCCCTGAACAGCTCGGCTAGCTGCTCGCTGATGCCCGTAGGTCAGCGAGCTCCTCGACGGGCTGCGTTGCTTTGCCGTAGCCACGGTCGAACATCTTCCTCGATGGCGGCGACGCGCACAGCCTCGCTCTCGGTCTTGGTGGCAAGCCTGATCAGCTCCTTGATCAGGATCGGCGCTTCCTGGCGGGCGATTTCCGCCTTCGCCCCGAATTTCTGAGACCTTCGATCGGGGTCCGCTCCTCCTTCGATTCTGGGCGTGAGATCAACCAACCGGCGCAATGGCGCTTGGTGCCAGAAGGCGACATCATGTCAGTTGCTGGGAGGACGCATTGGAACGCGCAGAAATTCTCAACTCGAATGCTATTGAAGTGTGCCTACGTGAGAGACGATTTATTGGGCTCGCTTCCAAACGACCTCAGCGGTGCCGACCGCAATAGGAGCGGTCAACTTCAGCTGGTCTCCAGTGATTGCAACAATGCGTTTCTGATCGGCCCCGTTCCAACTCGGGAACGAACTGCCGTCAATATGAATGGCAATGGCACGATCTGCTTCGCTTACCGAGTACGTCCCAAAGTAGGTGATGGTCCCTCGCGCCGTTGCGTTGTTTTCCTCGGCTGTGCCCTCAGTGACGCTATTAATCGCGTATTTAGCACGATCTGAGCGCACGACCGTGATGATGTAGTGACCACCTGCATCAAAAAAGCGATGCTCTTTCGGATTGGCACCAAACGGTTGACTGTTTGCTGCCGTCTGGGCGCACGAGCTCAAAGGAGACAAGTGACCAAGCCCCTAACAGTTCTTCCTTCATCGACTTTTGCTGACCGACGCCACCGCTTGGCAACAAGGCCAGTCCCAACGCTGTCATCGCAGACATACCGATAAGGTTACTGTCGATCCATTGTGTTCCTCCCTGCTGAAGGCAGAAGGTGAGCCTGACCTCCGCAGTCAGCAGAGTTACCACGCTCGCTCCGTCACCGCGGAAGGCGACGCTACAACACACCTTTCGTCGAGGTATGTTCTCATCAGGGTCAATTTCGCCATTGCCCCTTCGTCGGCTTTTCGGCGTGCTTCTGCCGTCTCCGCACATTCTCGAAGGGGAAAAGGTGCCAGCGCCGAGCATCGGCACCCCCTCAAACGCGCGGCACTGGAAACTACCGAGCAAACCATAGGGGTTTCTTCCGATTGGCACGGACCACACCGCCCCCGAATATATTGCGTTGAATGGAGTTTACGGCGCCGAATTTTGGGAGTGGTGATCGGACAAGACGCGGCAGCTCGGTGATACCGAACGGTGACGACATCCGACGCTTCGTGTTGCGGTAATCGGAAGGATTGTTTGGCAACAACGCCGCACGAGCCGCCAGGTCCCCAGTGATCGCACCAAGGCTATCTGGCTGATAAGGGAGGTGCTGCGATGAATCGCAAAAGCATGCGGACGATTGGGATTGCTACGGTAGTGCTCGCAGTCTTGGGCGGCATGGCCATTTCCGCGCAGGACAAGTACACCCTGCAAGTGCCCGGTGGGCTCGCGTTCTCTGAGTTCAGGGGATACGAAGGCTGGCAGGTTGTCTCCATCAGTCGGAGCGAGAAGCTGGTCGCTGTGATCCTCGCTAATCCCGTGATGATCGACGCCTACCGTGGCCGGCATTCCCGGCAACGGCAAGCCTTTCCCCGACGGCGCCAAGATGGCGAAGGTCCATTGGAACCCGAAAAGAACGAGTACTTCCCGGATACGACGGTGCCGGGCACCCTGCATGACGTGGACTTCATGGTGAAGGACAGCAAGAGGTTCGCGGACAGCGGCGGATGGGGATGGGCCGTGTTCAAATATGACGCCGCGTCCGATACGTTCACGCCCGGCACCTTAGCTGGCACCAGCCGCCGCAGGCGAACGACGCCAAGTGCGGGTTCGCGTGCCACACGGTAGTGAAGACAAGAGATTACGTTTTCACGGAGTACGGGAAGCGGTGAACCCAGTATGAACAGCACACAGATGAGCAATGAACACGCAACCCGAATAATCCCGGAGCGCTCAGCGTACATATCAGACCGGTGAGAGCTTGGACGGAGAAGCCAGGCGATCATCACCAGGTCAGCGCGGCACCACGAGGTCGAGCCTCGTCCTTGAGGTTGGTCGCCGCTCTCCCGGACGGCGCCGGGGCCTCCGCGTTAGGCTTTCAGGAACGCTAGCAGGTCGGCATTGATCGTGTCTGCCTGCGTGGTCGGCATGCCGTGCGGGAAGCCCTTGTAGGTCTTCAGCGTCCCGTTCTTCAGCAGCTTTGCCGACAATGGTCCGGCGTCGGCATAGGGAACGATCTGATCGTCGTCGCCATGCATCACCAGCACCGGCACTGTGATCTTCTTGAGGTCGTCGGTGAAATCGGTCTGTGAGAAGGCGACGATGCCGTCGTAATGCGCCTTCGCGCCGCCCATCATGCCCTGCCTCCACCAGTTCTGGATGATCGCCTCCGAGGCTTTCACGCCCGGCCGGTTGAAGCCATAGAAAGGCCCCTCCGGCAGGTCGCGATAGAATTGCGAGCGATTGGCCGCGAGCTGCGCCTGCAATCCGTCGAACACTTCCTTGGGAAGGCCGCCCGGATTGGCCGCCGTCTTCACCATCAGCGGCGGCACCGCACTGATCAGGGCCGCCTTCGCCACCCGGCTCTCGCCATGCCGTCCCAGATAGTGCGCCACCTCGCCGCCGCCGGTGGAATGGCCAACGTGAATGGCGTTCTTCAGGTCGAGATGCGCCGTCAGCGCCGCCAGGTCATCGGCATAGTGATCCATGTCGTGACCGTCGCTCACCTGAGCGGACCGGCCGTGGCCTCGGCGGTCATGAGCTATGACGCGATAGCCGTGCTTGAGGAAGAACAGCATCTGCGTGTCCCAGTCATCGGCCGACAGCGGCCAGCCATGGCTGAACACGATGGGCTGACCTTTGCCCCAGTCCTTGTAAAATATCTCTGTGCCGTCTCTGGTTGTGATCGTGCCCATGTGGTGCCTTCCTTGATGATTGTGGGATGATGCAGCCGACCCGGCGTGTGACGGGGATCGGCACAAACCCTCGCATATCCGGGGAATGACCCGAAAGGTTCGCGTAGCCTCCAGAGCGGCTCAGCGTCGAATAGCCAACTTCCGTTAATGGAATGGACCGGCGGTGTTCTCGCAGTACCCCCGCGTCGGGGGTGACCAGGAACAAGGACCCGCCATGCTCGCCATTCCAAAGACACCGTCACCGTTCCCGGCATCGACATCGGCAAGAACACCTTCCACCTCGTCGGTCTCAACAAGCGCGGCGCCATCATTCTGCGCCTGAAGTGCGTCGCGCCGGCAGCTGGAAGCCAAACTCGCCAACCTGCCGCTCCTGTCTCGTCGGCATGGAAGCCTCGTGTCGGCGTCCATCACCTGAGCCCTCGCCGGCTCACCACGCTGGGGCACGATCCGAGGCTGATGCCGGCCAAGGTATGCCAAGGCCTTCCTCAAGGGGCAACAAGAACGATTTCCGCGATGCTGAGGCGATCGCTGAAGCGGTTCAGCGCCCGACCATGCGCTTTGTTGCCACCAAGACTGCCGAGCAGCTCGATCTTCCAGCCCTGCACCGGTGCGCTGCGCGCTGGTCAGCGAGCGGACGGCGACTGTCAACCAGATCCGCGCTTTTCCGCTCGGATCGTGGTGTCGCGGTGGCTCAGGGTCCGCACCGGCTGCGGGCCGCACTGCCGGGCATCCTGGCCACCCGCACCCACGTGCTGTCGCCGCGCCTGCTGCACATCATCGAGGACCTGGTTGGCCGACTGGCGTCGCCTCGATGAGCGCATCGACACCGTCTCGCTCGAGATCGAGACGCTGGCCGATCAGGATGCCGGCTGCGACGCGATCGATGACGGTGCCGGGTATCGGTCCAATCATCTCGAGCGCGACGGTGGCCGCTATCGGCACCGGTGACGTGTTCTCCAAGGGGCGCGACTCGGCGCCTGGCTCGGGCTTGGTGCCGAAGCAGATCTCAACCGGAGATCGCACGATCCTGGGCAAGATATCCAAGCGCGGCAACATCAGCTATCTGCGGATGCTGTTCGTGCAGGCGGCCCGTGTCGTTCTCGAGGCCCGCCGAGCTGGGAGCGCTACGGCCTCAAGCCCTGGATCGAGGCCGCCAGCGAAGCGGCTACACCACAACGTGCTGGCGATCGCGCTCGCCAACAAGCTCGCGCGCGCATCGCCTGGAGTGTGCTGCATCACGGTCGCAACTTCGAGGTCCGGGAAAATGCCTGAACCAACCTCCCAACTCCGCGTAAGGAGCCCCACTGTGCGAGTGGTGCCATCGTGCTCGATGCTTCTCAAGGCCGAGCTCCTTCGGGTGGCCCTGAACCGGGTCAGCCTTGACAGCCCTCTCGCGCGCGCTGGCCTCAGCATCCTGCGGTCGGGGTGGAGAGAAAGGCCTGCGGCGCGGTCGAACAAGAGAAATGACGAATTAAGGGGGGCGATCATGCAAGGTTGAGACCCCATTCCCCGCCAAGGTCTGCGAGAGAGAAAGGAAGAGATGGAGCAACGGTCTTCCCGGCGCATGCGAGAACTGGTGACCTGGCACATAGCCCTCGAGGCTTGTCTGTTAAGCAGGATCGAATGCGCGCTTATATCCAAGCCACGAACAAACGCTTCGCGCACGAGCACGGTCGCACTCTGTGCGCACAATGCCGCGCAGCGAGGCGAGATGCCGGATCATTTGCCCAGCCTTATCCGGGGCATTCATCTCGAGCACAGCGTCCCGCTGACATTCCAATGCAGAGATCTGGGCGAGTAATAGCTCAGGGCGATCAAGCACTGCGGGCAATATTGTCGCGTGCATTGGCAGGCAACGGATCACCGAGTGCTGTGCGAAGCTCGCCAAGGCGGCGGCGCCGACTTCGGAGAAGAGGGTTGTAGTCGCACGCGCCTTAGCGTGGCCAAGACAGCTCCGATCCGATCTCACGAGGCTAACCCGCTCGGAGATGAGTTCCGTTCGCTCCCGGATGCTGCGCCGGGCATCCTCGTCCGCCTCGCTCGGGGATCGGAGAGGGCTCTTCATTTCTATCGCCGCTGGTTTCGCGCTTACGCCGCCCCTGACGCCCTTTCGCGGTATGGCGCCGCAAGACGCCGCGTGCTGCTGGCCATGGCGGTAGAGCTTCTTCACCGATGGAGATCTCCCATGTGTCGCTCCCTGATCGCAGGAATGGCAGCGATTGTGGTCACTTTGCCGGCGCCAGCCAGGCCCCGGCCCAACACACCTGCAAACCGACGATGGCGTTCACGGAGGCGCACTATTCGCCCATGAAGCTGCCGAAGCTTGAGCGCACATGGACAGTGGCCTCACCGTCGATGCGTCGCATTTGGCGACGGACTCCGGGAAGCTTCAATCCTATTCACGTTGTGGAAGGAAAACGCGCCTGACATAGAGTTTGTCTGTTGAGACCTTTCGTGGAAGCCAGACCTCAATGTGATTTCCAAGGAGTTCTGGGTCGATGAGGCGGTAGAAGCTTACCGAGTTAGCGAGGTCCCTTCATGTCCATGTCGCGAAATGACGGATGGCAATGTCATCAACGAATGCAAGCTGCACTCCAGGTGCGGTTGCTGCTGGCCCAGCGACACCGGTCGGCAAGTCTGCGTGAGATCGGCCGACGAGCACCCGAAGGGCTTCAAAAAGAGGCGGAGTCTCTTAGGGCAAGACGCGTCTCGCTCTAACCGTCCGCTGGAAGAAATGCCCGAAACTTGCGCCGTAAAGCCTTTCACTTGGTCGCCTCCGAACGAAACCACGGAGACAGCCTATGGAAGACGATCAGTTATTTGCTGCCGAGAAGCCCTGCTCGCCGCCCGCCATGGAACAAGGACAAGCTTATCGGAGCCTCCATCGAGCCAAGTAAGGCGCGGTCGATGACGCACGGCGAGCAACCACCAGCGACCGCCGCCACTAGCCGGCCAACAGGCGCTTCTCGCGACGGAACAAATCAATGAGATAGTCGGCTACCGCCCTAATTGAGTAACTCTTGCGAGATCACGTCGCAAGAGAAGCCAGACATCCTGCACGGGCAGACGTTCTCCAAGCGAGACCTGGACTAACCCTCGGGTCATTGGCCGCCAAATATCGAGGAAGGAGCGCGACACCGTAGCCAGCGCGTGCTGCAGCGGCTTGGCGATAAGCCTGCGTGTTGCCCTCGGAGGGCAGCAAACCGCTTGTCGCCAAATTCCAGCGAGCAGCAAAGCCATCTCGGCCTCGGCGACGAAATCACTCTCATTGTCGAAACCGATCGAATGCTGGCGTCCTCTCTCCGGTCCAAGCGCGATCGCGGTACGCAGGGTGGAAGGTGCAAGCCAAAGGTATAGGCGATCCTTCCCAGGCGTCGGGCAAGGAGCTCGCCATCCCTGGGGGACCCGAAGCGCAACGCGCGATGTCCAGCAATACGTAACTGAACGAAGTACAA